>Ga0070667_100001852_pt1 | contig 18781 bp, 23 predicted proteins | sample KBSS33metaG_FD_64659 | JGI IMG/M metagenome (GOLD analysis project Ga0070667, IMG submission 64659) | Switchgrass rhizosphere microbial communities from Kellogg Biological Station, Michigan, USA - KBS S3-3 metaG | ecosystem: Host-associated > Plants > Roots > Rhizosphere > Soil ... | reverse complement strand
GACCATGCCTGATCATAGTCCGGCTGGGAACGTTCGAGCGCCCAGGCGGTCGGCCGATACGGCCAGCAGGTTTCGACCATGAACGCCATCGTGCCCTCAACCTTCATCGGCTTGAGCTCGGCTTCGCTGGCCTTGCGCCAGCTCTCGACGTCGGGACCATGGCCGCTCATCAGGTTGTGCAGCGAAAGGCCACCGGGAGCGAACCCCTCGGCCTTCGCATCATAGGCGCCGTGAATCAGGCCCATGGCCTCGCTCATGACGTTGCGGTGGAACCAGGGCGGGCGGAAGGTGTCCTCGCCGACCAGCCAGCGCGGCGGGAAGATCACGAAATCGGCGTTGGCCCGGCCGGCGACGTTGCTGGGGCTGGTCAGCACGGTGAAGATCGACGGGTCCGGATGGTCGAAGCTGATCGTGCCGATCGCGTTGAAGCGCGACAGATCGTACCGGTAGGGCGCGTAATTGCCGTGCCAGGCCACGACGTCCAGCGGCGAATGGTCGAGGGTGGTCGTCCACAGATGGCCGAGGCTCTTCTGGATGACCTCGATCGGTTCGTCCTTGTCCTCGAACCAGGCGACCGGAGTCTCGAAGTCGCGCGGGTTGGCAAGGCCATTGGCGCCGATCGGGCCGAGGTCCGGAAGCCGGAATGGGTGGCCGTGATTCTCGGCGACATAGCCGCGACTTTCGCCGTCCACTTCGACTCGGAACCTGACGCCTCGGGGGATCACGCCGATCGACCCCGGCGCGACGTCCAGCCGCCCGAATTCTGTTGCAATGCGGAGCGTGCCGGATTGCGGGATGATCAGCAGCTCTCCGTCCGCATCGACGAAGACGCGCCGGTCCATGCTTCGGCTTGCGCGGTAGAGGTGGATCGCCACGCCTTCGAGCTCCTCGGCCGAACGGTTGACGAGCACCGCCACAAGGCCATCGACGAAGTCCCTGCCCTCGGGAAGGTCGTTCGGCGGGTCCCAGCGTAAGCGGTTGGGCGAGAGCGGCGTCGCCGGGGTGGCAGCAGCGAAGAGGGGAGCGCCGTCGTAGCGGGCGAATGGCCGATGATCGGCTGTCGGGCGCATCCGGTACAACCAGGAGCGGCGGTTCTCCAGGCGCGCCATGGTGAAGCTGCTTCCCGACAGCTGCTCGGCGTAGAGCCCGAATGCGGGCCGCTGCGGCGAATTGCGGCCCTTGGGCAGAGAGCCGGGCACGGCCTCGCTCTCGAAGTGGCTGCCAAATCCGGTCAGATATTCGAGCGCGTCGGTCATGGCGCGCCGGTTACTGACTCACACGCCGACAAGCAAACGGGCGCGGCCCATGGGAGGCCGCGCCCGGGCGGCGGACGGGGACTCGCAACCCGCCCGCGCTCAAATCATTCAATCAGCTGTGGTTGACGTTCACGTTGACCGTGCTCGGGATTACCGTCTTGCCGCCGAGCCCGAGATCGGCCCGGAAGACGTAGAGGAGCACGAGCACCACGATGATCAGCAGCACGACGGCGAGCACTCCGCCACCGCCGCCACCACCGGTTTCCACTATGGTCGTGCGTTCGCGATCACCATCATCGTCGGCCATTGGAAACTCTCCTGTTTTGTTGGCGAAACGAACGATCCATGACCGGCGGGGTTCCGCCAAGGAGAATCGATGACGGAGCTGCCTCTGCTCACGGGCTTGCTCTTGCTGTCAGGCTGCTGGAAGCAGGATCGGCAATCGCCGCCTGCTCGCGAGACCTCGCAAGCGCCCGCCGCGCTCACGCCGCGGCCTCCACCAACGCCGCTTGCCGAACCGCGCCGACCGATTGACCCGAAGAGCATCGAAGCGGCCGGCCAGGTCGTTCAGCATTATGGCGCGCTGATCGAGCAGGGCCGGTGGAAGGAAGCGGCTGGCCTATGGAATTCGGCCGAGACGGCTGCGCAATTCGAGCGCGAGCTGAGCAGCCCGGCGGCCCACCTTGAAATCGGCGATTTGAGCGAGCCCGAGGGCGCGGCGGGCTCAATCTACGTGACGATGCCGGTGACATTCACACTCGCCGGTGGACGCGGCGGGCCGGTCCGCAGGGCAGCGACGGTCACACTTCGCCGGGTCAATGACGTTCCGGGCTCGACCGAAGCCCAGCGTCGCTGGCACATCGACCGGATCGAATGGACCCCTAGACGCTAGAAGGCGTTCAGCGCGTCCGCGGCCACATTCTGCTCCTCGGTGGCCGCGTTGTTGCTGTCGTCCTGCGGCGCCGAGCCAGCGAAATCATAAGCAAACCAGATGATGCCGGCTGCCCAAAGCAGGGCCATCCAGCGACTCCTGAAGATCGAGCTGGTGCGCATCGGGATCATGCGCTCGTTCTAATCCCGCAAAGCTAAGATTGCGTTTCCTCATCCGCATGCAGGACTTCGCGGTGCGGGAAGCGATCGCGAATGCGCGTGTTGAAGTAGACGCCCTTGGCGAAGGCGCCGCGGAACGCGTCGGCAACTTCCTGCGGAACACCAAAATAGACGTAGCGGCGGCCGGTGGTGAACTCGACCCACAGATTGGATTCCATCTCATCGTAGACGAAGCGACGGATCACGCTCGACGGCATGACGATTCAACGCGCGGGCGTGCCGGGTGCTCCGTTGGCATTCGCTTGCGCTGCCGCCTTGATTTGGGCCGCCTTCGCCGCTTTGTCGGCTTCCTTCTCCTCGCGCTCGGCCTTCGCCTGAAGATAGAGCTGATAGTCGGTCGAGCCGTCCTGCGGTCGCGTCTTGAACATTTCGCCGATGTCCTGCCCTTTCGACAGGCGCTCGGCCATCATCGCCACAGTGGCAGCCGCGGTGAAGATATCGATCGTCGGCTGGCCGCGGCAGCCCATCGGACCGACGGTCGCGCAGCTGTGATCGGCAAAGGTCTCGTGCGGATTGCGCGGACGGACCGACTCGCCCTGCTTCTTCAGGCGCCTTGCGGCGAGCACGTCGGGGTCGAGGCGGTAGCCGTTTGGCCGGACCGCGCAGACGACGATTTCTCGCGCATTCGGATCGGGCACGGCCGGGGTCGTGCACTGGTTTTCCGTTTCCTTGACCGGGGCCGGCTTCGAGGCCCCTGCGGCGGCCGGGCCGTAGGACTGCGCGGGAGCAGCAGCCTGCGCCGCAATGAAGAGGGTGACGGAAAGGCCAGCAGGCATCGACGGCATTCTCCCGCCCAGCGGCTTGCGGGGCCATGAACGGCGCCGTGTCGTGGGTAAACTTACCGATTGCAACCGCGACGAAAAAGGCGCGTGGGATCCGACGTCCAATGGACTCTTGCAGAAGGAGCAGCCACATGCGTGCGTTGCTTGGACTTGCGGCCATTGCCGCGATCATGCCGGCCGCGCCGGTACAAGCCGTCAGCTTCCATTCGGGTAACAGTCCCGGGCCAGTTCGCGAGCTTTTCGTCAGCGGGCACAACCCGGGGCCGGGGCATCACCGGGATCCCGGAAGGAACGTCCGCGTCCATCACGGCTTCGGGGACGGTTTCGCCTACGCGGGCTACAACGATTATGGTGATTATGACGCCAACCGCAGCTTCGATCCCGACAAGTGGAACGACTGGTGGCACGATCGCCCGGACCGCGCCTATCCGCGGTGGATGAGCCGGAACCAGGACTGCGCGCGACACTGGTACAGCGCCGATACGCTGACCTGCTGAGCTAGCGCGGCAGGAGAGCGTAGGCTCGCCTGAAGGCGTGGACCTCGGCGGACGTGTACGCGGTGCCCGGAGCCCTTGGCGCCGGATCGGGGACGCCGGTCACGAAATAGGCGATCCCGCGCCCGCGCGCCCGGTCGATCCACAGGCCGCTCTTGAGGCCATAAGCATCGCCGGCGTGCCCCACCAGGATCGCGCCCCGCGTGCCCATGTCGTCGGCGCAGCCGGGCTGCGGGTTCGGGATCTGATGGGTTCCGTTACCAGCACTGCAGTAGAAGCCGCCCTCGGTTGCGCCGTTGCTTACGTCGAAACGCCAGGTCTGGGCCAGCAACGTGTCGACCGCGCGCGGCGACAGGATCTTCACGCCGTCGAGCGTGCCGCCGTCCAGCAGCATCCGCCCAATCCGCGCGAGCCCCCGGGCGGAAATCCGCAACCCGCCTTGAGGCGCGAACAAGGAGCCGTTCTCGCCTAGCCGCCACTGCTTGAGGTCGCAGGGCGCGCCGTCGCTGACGAGCACCGGACAGCCCGGGCGCAAGCCATGGAGGTCGTCCTTCTGCGGCTTGCCCGAAGAATCGTCGAGCTCGACCGCGCGGGCGACCGCGGCGTCGCTGCAGGTCGGCCAGTTGAAGCAAGCGTCGAGCCCCATCGGCACCAACACTTCGCGATGCATCCACAGGTCGAACCTCTCGCCCGTGACCTTCTCGATGACCGACCCGATGACCGGATAGTTGAAGTTGACGTAGGCAAAGTAATTGTCGCCAGGGCCGTGTTTCGCGTCCCAGTTCCGGGGATCGGCGAGCGCCTCGCGCAGCGTCCCGCCCAGCGGAATCACATAATTGTCGTCATGCTCGCGGATGGAGCTGGTGTGGGCGAGCAGCATCGCCAGCGTGATAGGCCGGTCGGGGAAATTGGGATTGCGAAGTGGCCAGCCGAGATAGTCCGACACGTCGCGGTTGAGGTCGAGCTTGCCCTCATCGACCAGCCTCATGACGCCGATCGCAGCGACCATCTTGCTGACCGACGCCACGCGCACGGGGTCGTCGATCGTGACCCGGCGGCCGCTCCTTGGATCGGCGATTCCATCGGCGAAGCTCGCGAGATCGCCGTTACGGTCGAACGCCACGCCGACCTCGGTATGCATCGGTCGGGATCGCGGAACCGTCGCGCACCCCGCCAGCATCAGGCCGATCAGCAGGGCAAGCCAACGCATCATCGGCACCACTATCGTCCGAGCTTCGTTTCCTTGGCAACCAGGCGTAAGGGCGGACCATGGCGGAAGACACGACGAACGCGAGCGCAATCCCGACGCTCGAGGACTGGCAGCACTGGACGCTGGTGATGGGCCGGGCGCAGCAGATGCTGATGGAATTCTGGACGCAGAGCGTGACCAGGGACCAGCCCATGCCGTCGTTCGGCCATCTCTGGACCGCGCCGGCGATGTTCAAAGAACAGACGGTCGCGGCGTCGACCGTCGATCCGGCCGAGATGATGGCCGCCGGCGCGCAGGCCTGGGCAAAGGGACTGGAAACCTGGGGGAAAGTGCTGGGCGGCGTGACCGCGGCGCCTTCGCCCGACTCGAAGGACCGCAAGGACCGGCGTTTCGCCGCGCCCGAATGGCGCGAAAATCCGATCTTCGACGGCATCCGCAAGACCTACCTACAGATTTCCGACCAGCTGCTGGGGACGGTCGACGACATCGAGGGACTCGACCCCGAAGCTCGCGAGAAGCTGCGCTTCGCCACCCGCAGCTTCGTCGACGCCATGAGCCCGTCCAACTTCGCGCTGACCAATCCGCAAGTGCTGAAGCGGACGATCGAGACGCGCGGCGAGAACCTGCTCAAAGGGCTCGCCAACATGCTGAAGGATATCGCGGCCGGGCAGCTTACGCAGACCAAGTCGGGGGTGTTCGAGGTCGGGCGCAACCTCGCGACCACGCCCGGCAAGGTGGTCAAGCAGACACCGCTCTACCAGCTCATCCAGTACACGCCGACGACCGATGAAGTGCTGAGGATGCCGGTGGTGATCTTCCCGCCGTGGATCAACCGCTTCTACATCCTCGACCTCACGCCCGAGAAAAGCTTCGTCAAATGGTGCGTCGGCCAGGGCATTTCCCTGTTCATGGTGAGCTGGAAGTCGGCCGACGAGAGCATCGCCGACGCGCGGCTCGACGATTATGTGCTGAAGGGCCAGGTCGACGCGATCGACACGGTCCGCGACCTGCTCGGCGTCGAGGCGGTGCACGCGATCGGCTATTGCGTCGCCGGGACGACGCTGGCCGCCACGCTCGGCTACCTTCATGCGCGCAATCAGCAGGGCAAGGTGAAGTCGGTGACCTTCTTCACCGCACAAGTCGACTTCAGCGAGGCGGGCGACCTCAAGCTATTCACAGGTCCTGAGACGCTGGGGCTGCTCGAGGAGCTGACGAAGGAGAAAGGTTATCTCGACGGCCGCTACATGGCCGCGACCTTCAACCTGCTGCGCGGCCGCGACCTCATCTGGAACTATGTGGTCAACAACTATCTGCTCGGCGAGGAGCCGCCGCCATTCGACCTGCTCCACTGGAACAGCGACACGACCAACCTCCCGGCGAACTGGCACCGCGACTATCTCGAGACGCTCTACAAGGGGAACAAGCTCGCCGAGAAAGGCGGGATCACGATCGCCGGAACGGCGATCGACATCGATGCGGTGAAGACGCCGACTTACGTCCAGGCCGGGCGCGAGGACCATATCGCGCCGCCGCAAAGCGTGTGGAAGATCATGGGCCACTTCAGCGGCCCGAAGCGCTTCGTCCTGGCGGGCTCCGGGCACATCGCCGGCGTGGTCAACCCGCCGTCGGCGCAGAAGTATCAGTACTGGATCAACGACCGGTCGTGCGGAACGCTCGACGATTTCATCGCCGGGGCTACCGAGCACAAGGGCAGCTGGTGGCCCGACTGGCGGGAATGGATCGAGAAGCAGGATCGGGCGAAGGTCAAAGCCGAAGGGGCGAGGATCCCAGGCAAGGGCAAGCTCAAGGCCGTCGAAGATGCGCCGGGGAGCTACGTGAAGGCGCGCTAGTCAGCAGTTTTCGTACTTCCAGTTCCGGCGCTTGCCATCGCTGAGCCATTCGATCGCGGTGGCGATGCGCTTGCTCCGTGTCGCGTCCTGCTTCGCCTCGGCGATCCACTCGAGATAGTCGCGGCGGCAGCTCGGCGGGAACGCATCCATGGTCGCCCTGGCCTTGGGCGCCTTGTCGAGCGCGGCGGCGAAATCGGGGTGTAGCTCCGGCATGGGCTTGGGTGCTCGCTTCGGCTTGGGAGCCGCGGGCATTGCCGACACCTCCGCGGCCTTGGCGATCATCGCGTCGAGATCCTTGGGCAGATCGTCCACGCTGGTCAGCTTCCCGAGCTGACCCATGGCGCCGTCCTTCGCCTCGAACCCCAGTTCCTTTCCGCGCCAGAAGCCGACCGCCATATGCTCCTTGAAGGCTGCCATCTGGACGATGATTCTCCCTCCCTTGCCGAAGCTCGGATGGCTCCATCTCATCGTTTCCTCGACGTCCGGAACGACCAGATGGACGAGTTCGCGAACCTTCTCGAGGATCGGCCGCGCGAAAGGCTGCGCCTTGGCGATATAGGCGTCGATGCGCGGGTCGCGGCTCAGAGGATTCCTCCTCCAAGGGCGAGGCGGATCACGCCGATCACGATCACCAGCAGGTTGAGGTTGCGCCCGGCGGTGCCGCTCGAGATCAGGCCGATGCCGGCGCCGAGGATCGCCAGCGGGATGATCAGCCAGTTGAGCCAGCCGAGCAGCGGCAGGAACGCCACGACGGCGCAGACCAGCGCGACCAACCCGACGAGCAAAGAGGCGAGGTTGAACATAGGGCAATCCTACCATCATTCGGGGGGCTGAGGCAGCCGCGGCGCGCGGATCAACGCGGTGACATAGAGCCCGAGTGCGATCCAGATCGCGGGGAAGGCGATCAGGTGCGCGGTCTTGAGCGGCTCGCCGTAGGCAATGGCGATCAGGAACTGCAGCGTCGGCGCGATGAACTGGAGCATTCCGAGCGTCGAATAAGGCAGTCGCTTCGAGGCCGCCGTGAATAGCAGCAACGGCGTCGTCGAGACGATTCCGGCAAGCAGCAGCAGACCGGTCAGGCTGGCCGTCGCGCCCATCACCGGAACGCCGTGGGAGTAGCGCCAGGCGAGCCAGATTAGCGCGGCCGGCAGCAGGATCAGGGTTTCGATGCCGAGTCCGCTGACGGGATCGGCGGCAACGATCTTTCGCAGCAGACCGTAGGTCGCGAAGGTCGCGCACAGGGTCAGGCTGATCCACAATTGGGCTAAGGCTCCGGCGGCAAGGACGGAGATTCCGGCCGCCGCGATCGCCACTGCGGTCCATTGAACCCGGTTGAGCTTCTCCTTCAGCACGAACCGGCCGAGCAGGACGTTGGCGAGAGGGTTCAGATAATAGCCAAAGCTTGCTGCGAGCAGGTGCCCGTTGTTGACTGCATAGACGTAGAGGAGCCAGTTGCCGCCGATCAGCAGCGCCGTGACGAACAGGATTCCGAGCGTTCGCCGGTCCGCGACTGCGGCGCGGACCCTCGGCCAGCTGCGCGAAACGGTGATCAGCAGCGCCAGGAAGGGGAGCGACCACAGGATCCGGTGAGCAACGATATCGAACGGTGCGACCGCCGCGACCGCCTTGAAGTAGAGCGGAAGGACGCCCCACAGCGCATAAGCGAGCAGGCCGTAGGCAAAGCCCGTGCGCGAGGTGGTTCGGCCCTTGTTCATCCGCGATGCGCCTAGCCGCGGTGAAGCCTGCATGAAAGAAGCTGGTGAGCGCCCTGTTGGTTGAAACCCGCCAACACGGATGTCAGTTAGGTAACAGCGGAGGGAAGGATTTCCGTGCGGCCTGGCTTGATCATCTTGGCTACCGCCGTTCTCGCAGCGGCCCTCAGCAGCTGCGAGACCACCAAGCCCAAGCTGCCACCCGGCGTTCGCCCGACGGTCGAGGTCGGACCGCCGCCCAAGTCAGAGGCCTGGCGGTCAGTCGCCACTACAGCCGACGAGGACCGGATCGCGCGACTGGGCCTCGCCTGGCAGGAAGCGCTCGCCGACGCCGGCAAGACCAACAGCGCCGACATCCGCCGCGAAGGCAAGCTGCTGTTGCCGCGATCGGCTCTCCCACGGCCCGACCCCACTCCGGGCAGTTACAATTGCCGGCTGATCAAGCTCGGCAAGGCCTCGCCCGCCGGCAAGTCCTACGAAACGTTCAAGCCCTTCTTCTGCTACGTCGAGGTCGAGGACGACCTGCTGACGATCGTCAAGCAGACGGGCAGCCAGCGCCCCGCGGGGCGGCTGTGGCAGGACGACGATCCCACCCGCCTTGTGTTCCTCGGCAGCCTCGCGCTCGGCAACGAGGACCAGCCGCTCGCCTATGGCGACGATGCGAAGCGCAACATGGCCGGCGTGTTCGAGCGTATCGGCCCGTTCCGCTGGCGCCTGGTGATCCCATGGCCGCAAAGCACGTCCAAGCTTGACGTGTTCGAGCTGACGCCGGTGGACTTCGCGTCGCAGCCGCAATGAGCGAAGCGGGATTGCTGGCCGACCCCGCCGAGGTGCGTGCGATCCTCGTCGCGTCGGCGCAGGCCGGAGAGGCGATCAGCTATTCGGAGGTGCTGGGACTGCTCGGCCATCATTTCACGCGGCCGAAGATGCGCCAGCTGTGCAAGGTGCTGGGAACCGTCGACGAGGAAGCTGCAGCGCGCGGCGAACCCGAGCTTGCGGTGCTGGTCGTCCGCCAGTCGGATGCGCTCCCCGGCCAGGGCTGGTGGATCGGCGGGGCGAAAAAGCACGGCTACACCGGCCCGTGGGAAGGCCCGAAGGCGGCCAGGCTGATCCGCAGGATCCAGCGAGAGGCGTTTGAGTATTGGGCTAACCGCCCCTAAGCGGCGGCCATGCCCGAGGCGCGCACTTTCACCGTTGGCGAGGACGACGACGGCATCCGGCTCGACCGCTGGTTCAAGCGGCACATGCCGGAGGTCAGCTTCAACCTCGTGTCGCGCTGGTCGCGCACGGGGCAGCTGCGGCTCGCGGGCAAGCGTGCGCTGCCGGGCGACCGTGTCGAGGCGGGGCAGGAAATCCGCGTGCCGCCGCTCGACAGCACGCCGGTCCGATCGCGCGCGCTACCCAAGCGGGAACCCTTGACGGCCGAGGAGGAGCAGCTCGTTCGCGACATGGTGATCTACGAGGATCCGGCGGCGTTCGTGCTCAACAAGCCGCCAGGCCTCGCGACGCAGGGCGGAACCAAGACTCACCAGCACCTCGATCGCCTCCTGGACGGCCTTGCCGACGACCGCGGGCGCCCGAAGCTCGTCCATCGGCTCGACAAGGACACGTCGGGCGCCTTGCTGGTCGCCCGCACCGCGCGCTCCGCCGGCCATTTCGCCAAGGCTTTCTCCGGCCGCACCGCGCGCAAGATCTATTGGGCGCTGCTGGTCGGCGTTCCGGACGCAGGCGAGGGCACGATCGACGCGCCGCTCGCCAAGCAGCCGGGAACGGGCGGCGAGAAGATGCATGTCGACCGCGAGAGCGGCCTGCCTGCCAAGACCCGCTGGCGGGTGATCGACCGGGCGGGAAACAGGGCTGCCTGGGTTGAGCTCCAGCCGCTCACGGGGCGAACGCACCAGCTTCGCGCGCACATGGCGTCCATCGGGCACCCAATCGTGGGGGACGCCAAATATGGCGGGGCCGAAGCGTTCCTGACCGGCGGCATCAGCCGCAAACTCCATCTGCACGCGCGCCGTATCCGGATCGATGGGCCAGAAGGCGGCAAGATCGATGTCACTGCCGAGCTTCCCGCCCACCTCGCCGAGAGCCTTGCGACACTGGGCTTCGAGCAGGACGCAGGCGATGCCTTGGCGGCCGAAAAGCCAAAGCCTTCCGGCGCGCCGCAACGCAAGGCGGCCGCCGCGGCCAAGGCCCGGAGGCGGGAGCGCCGGGGGGAACGGCGCGCGCGCGGCCAAGGCAAGGCGAAGCGGCGATGAACCGTCTCGCGATCTTCGACTGCGACGGGACTCTCGTGGATAGCGGCGCGACCATCTATTCCGCGTTGAAGGCGAGCTTCGAGCAAAATGGGATCAAAGTGCCGACACCGAGCTTGGGCCGCCGGGTGATCGGCCTCAGCCTGGTCGAGGCGATGGCAGCGTTGCTCCCCGACGAGGATGCGGCAAGCCATCTCAAGCTGGCCGAGGACTATAAGGCCGCCTTCATGGGCCTGAGACGGGCGGGGGAGGTCGAGGAACCGCTGTTCGATGGGGTGCTCGACCTACTCGACGCGCTGGAGCATTCCGGATGGCTGCTGGCGGTTGCGACCGGCAAGTCCGACCGCGGCTTGAGGCATTGCCTCGATCAGCATGGGATCCATGCACGGTTCGTTTCGTTGCAGACCGCCGACCGCCATCCCTCCAAACCCCACCCGTCGATGGTCGACCAGGCGATCGCCGATGCGGGAGCGTCGCCGGCAAGGACAATCGTCGTCGGCGACACAAGCTTCGACATGGCGATGGCGGTGAATGCCGGCGCGACCGGGATCGGGGCCGGCTGGGGCTATCACGAAGCGCAGGAATTGCTCGAGGCAGGAGCGGTCGCAGTCGCTGAACGGCCGAGCGGGGTCCTCGACCTGATCCGGGAGCATGCCGATGGATGACGATACTGCCCGGCAGCGCCTGCTGCTCTACACGCTGGTGCGGTTCGCCGGCCTTGCGGTCTTCTTCCTCGGCGTCGCGATCATCTACACCCCCCTGCTTCGGCCAGGCGGCTGGCCGCAGGTCGGCGCGATTGTCGCGATCATGGGGGCGATCGACGCGATGTTCGCGCCGCTGCTGCTCAAGCGGGCCTGGGACGAAAAGGATCGTCTCGGCAAGTGAAGCGCTTCTGGAAGCAGGTCACAATCGAGGCCGATGGGCCCGGCTGGACGATCCATCTCGACGGCCGGCCGGTCAGGACGCCGGCTCGCTCGGCACTCAGCGTGCCGAGCGAGGGGCTGGCCCAGGCGGTCGCCGAGGAATGGCGCGGCGTAGGCGAAATGCTCGACCCGCGGGCAATGCCGCTCACCGGCCTCGCTAATGCCGCGATCGACCGGGTGGCGCCGGACCGCGCCGCCTTCGCGCGCGGCCTGGCCAATTACGCGGAGGCGGACCTTGCCTGCTACCGGGCGGAGGGCCCTCAGACCCTGGTCGCGCGTCAGGAACGGCAGTGGGACAAACTGCTCGCCTGGGCGCGGCGCCGGTACGATGTGGACTTCGCGACGACGTCCGGGCTTCTTCACGTTGCCCAGCCCCTCGCGACGATTGAGCGGCTGTCGCACGCGGTCGCCGAGCTCGATGCGTTCCGGCTTGCCGGTCTGTCTCCGTTGGTGACGATCGGCGGTTCGCTGGTCGCGGCGCTGGCGGTGCTGGAGAAGGCCCTGCCAGACGAGGAGGCGTGGGACGCGGTCAGCGTCGATGATTGTTGGCAGCTGGATCAGTGGGGCGAGGATGCCGAAGCGAAGACGGCCCTCGACAATCGCCGCCGCGATTTCATGGCCGCGGCGAAGTTCCTGGAGCTGCTTGGTTAGTGAGCCGGGCCGATCAGGTCGCGAACAAACTCAACCAGATCTGTCTGCCTGACGCGCTTTGAGCGCTCGGCGGTCACGATTGCGCGAACCTGGGCGAGGCATGCGTCCATGTCCCGATTGACCAGCACGTAATCATACTCTGCCCAATGATCGATCTCGTCGGCGGCCCGCTTCATGCGATCGTCGATCACCGTCTTCGAATCGGTCCCCCGCCTGTGCAGCCGTTGTTCGAGCTCCGCCATCGAGGGGGGCAACAGGAAGATGGTGACCAGGTGTTCGCCAAAATCAGGTTCGAGCTGTCGGGCACCCTGCCAGTCGATATCGAACAGGATGTCGCGGCCCCGGCGCAATGCCTGCTTCACCGGCGCCTTGGGCGTGCCGTAGCGGTGGCCGAACACGAACGCCCATTCGACGAACTCGCCGGCGGCAATCATTCGATCAAACTCGACATCGTCGACGAAATGGTAATCTACGTCATCGACCTCGCCCGGCCGCTTTGGACGGGTGGTCGCGGACACCGACATCGTCACTTCCTTGTCCGATTCCAGCAACATCCGGGAGATAGTCGATTTGCCGGCGCCCGATGGCGAGGAAAGGACGATCAGCAGGCCGCGGCGCTGACGGGTCGGTTGGTCCATGGCTGCTCTTGCTTCGGTGGGTGGTGCCCGTCAAGCGACGGAATGGTGCACTGCACAAAAAAAGACCTTGAAATGGTGCGACGCAATGCGTATTTGTGCAGTGCAACAAAATTACGAGGAACGAGTAATGGCAGACGAAACCAAGGTTGAAGCCCCGGCAGTCGCGGAAGCCGCCGCCGAAGCTCCGGCCAAGGTCGCCGAAGCGGTCGCCGCCACCGTCCAGACGGTGGTCAAGGAGAGCGCCAAGGCTGCCAAGCGCACCCGTTCCGCCGCCGCTCGCCGCGCCAAGCGCGAGTCGGTGGTCCAGAAGACGGCCCCCAAGGCCGCCCGCCGTACCGTTCGCAAGACCCGCGCCGCGCGCAAGGCTGCCCCGAAGGCGGCTCGCGTGGCCCAGCAAAGGACCAAGACCATGACCAAGAACGCTTTCAATTTCGACGCCATCCCGGCGTTCGCTCCGTTCCAGACGATCCTCACCGAGGCCAACGGCCGTGGCCAGGAGCTCGTGAAGCGCAGCCAGAAGGTTGCCGAAGAGCTTGCTGACCTCGCCCGCGCCAACGTCGAGGCGGTCGTCGAGGCCGGCCGCGTTGCGACCGAGGGTGCCCGCACCATCGGCCAGGACGTTGTCGCCAAGCAGCGCGACAGCTTCGAGCAGGCGGCGGACGCGATCCGCTCGCTCGCCGAGGCCAAGAGCCCGACCGAGTATCTGCAGCTGCAGGGCGATTTCGCCCGCGCTTCGTTCGACCGTGCGGTCGCCGAGACCTCGAAGCTGACCGAGTCGCTGGTCAAGCTCGCCGGCGAGGCGTTCCAGCCGCTGTCGAGCCGCGCTTCGGCCAATGCCGAGCGCTTCAACACCCTCGTTGCCTGACCCTCTCCCCTCCTAAGTCAGGGCAACGATTGTCGGCGGTCGCTCCAGTAAAACGGGGCGGCCGCCATTTTTTTTACCGATGTGCGGCTAAGTGCCGACTTGCCGCGTTTTGGCGGGCTGCCATATTTATAGGCCGATGATTTCGACGCTGATCAGGATGGCAACAGGTCCCGACGGGGACGACGGTCTCGACGAGATTGAGACTGGCGTCGTCACGCGTACGCGCCCGAAGACGAAAAAGCCCTCCAACTACAAAGTGCTGATGCTCAACGACGACTACACGCCGATGGAGTTCGTCGTCCTCGTCCTGCAGAACTTCTTCTCGATGAGCATCGAGGATGCGACGCGGGTGATGCTCCAGGTTCATCAGCAGGGCGTCGCGGTCTGCGGCGTGTTCACCTACGAGGTTGCCGAGACCAAGGTGACCCAGGTCATCGACTTCGCGCGGGAGAATCAGCACCCGCTTCAGTGCACGCTAGAGAAGGCCTGACCCAGCCGCCGCTTGTCACGCCCTAGTCTGGCGTTAAAGGCGCGACGTGGACAGCATCTGGATCAAGGGCGGGAACAGGCTCCAGGGCGAGATCCCGATAAGCGGCGCCAAGAATGCCGCGCTGACCCTGATGCCCTGTGCGCTGCTGACCGACGAGAAGCTGACGCTGGCCAACCTGCCGCGCCTCGCCGACGTCGACACGTTCAGCCACCTCCTCAACCAGCTCGGCGTTTCGACCAAGGTCGCGGGGGTGAAACCGGGCGAGGTCGGCCGGCGGATGACGCTACGCGCCAAGGACATCGCCTCGACCGTCGCCCCTTACGACATGGTGCGAAAGATGCGCGCATCGGTGCTGGTGCTCGGCCCGATGCTCGCGCGGATGGGCGAGGCGACCGTGTCCCTGCCCGGCGGCTGCGCGATCGGCGACCGGCCGATCGACCTTCACCTCAAGGCACTCGAATGCATGGGCGCCGAGATCGAGCTCGCCGCCGGCTATGTGAAAGCGACGGCGCCCAAAGGCCGGCTTGCGGGCGGCGACTTCAGCTTCCCGGTGGTGTCGGTCGGCGCGACCGAGAATGCGCTGATGGCCGCCGTCCTCGCCAAGGGTAAGACGCAGCTGTTCAACGCGGCCCGCGAGCCCGAGATCGTTGACCTCTGCAACCTGCTCGTGACGATGGGCGCGAAGATCAAGGGCATTGGCTCGTCGCACCTGATCATCGATGGCGTCGAGGGCCTGCACGGCTGCGACTATTCGGTCATGCCCGACCGGATCGAGGCCGGCAGCTACGCCTGCGCGGCGGGGATTACCGGCGGTTCGATCGACCTCATAGGGGCGCGGCCCGACGACATGCAGGCTACGCTGAACGCGCTCGCCCATGCGGGCCTGATGATCGAGTTCCACAATCGCGGGATCAAGGTCAGCGCCGACGGCGGTTTGAAGCCGCTGGCGCTGTCGACCGCCCCGTTTCCCGGCTTTGCGACCGACATGCAGGCGCAGTTCATGGCGATGCTGGCGCTGGCGCAGGGTGACAGCTTCCTCGAGGAGACGATCTTCGAGAACCGCTACATGCACGTGCCCGAGCTTCGGCGCATGGGCGCGAACATCGACATTCATGGCCGTTCGGCGATCGTCCACGGAGTCGAGCAGCTTGCCGGCGCGACGGTCATGGCGACCGACCTTCGCGCCTCGATGAGCCTGGTCCTCGCGGGCCTCGCCGCAGAGGGGGAGACGGAGGTCCTGCGCGTCTATCACCTCGACCGCGGCTACGAACGGCTCGAGGAAAAGCTCAGCGCGGTCGGGGCGACGATCGAGCGGCGGAGCGCGGGCTAGAGCGACTTGAAGAAGCGGATGCTGGTCCGCTCGTAGCCCATGTGGCGATAGAAGGCGTGCGCCGGCGCGAGGCGGTCGTTGCTCGTTACTTCGACCATCCCGCAGCCGAGTTTCCTCAGGGCCTTCTCCGCAGCCTCGACGAGCGAACGGCCAATGCCGCGCCCGCGCGCTCCCTCGGCGACGACGAGGATCGTGATCCTCCCCACGCGCCGGTCGCGGTGCACCGCGGTCATCGCGTGAATGCCGGCGAGCCCGACGACTTTCTTGTCGAGCGTCGCCACCAGCTGCGGCAGCTTCTGCTTCGCCAGCGCCGCCATGCGCTTGCGGACGCCCTTCGCGTCCACGTCGTGGTCAAGGAGCTTCATGAGCTTCGCGAGGTCAGGCGCATCGCCAGGCTTGGCGTCGCGGATCTTCAGCACCGGCTGCGGACGCGGTTCAGGCTTCGGCTTGGGTCTAGGCGCTCTGGGCGCGGGCTCGCGGTCGTTGGCCGCGTCTCGTGCCGGCTGTTTCGGCGCCTTGCGCTTGCGCGGCATCACCGCCACGTCGAGGGAGGCGCCCCAGTCCTTGGCACCGAGGTTGCGGAGGTACAGCTCGACGTCCTCGGGCTTCCCGACCGGGCCCTTGTCGTCCATCCCGAAAACCGGCTTGCCCCTGGCGTCGGTCAGCCCGACCTTGCCGAAGCGCCGCTTGCCCGGTGAGCGGACGCGCGAGCGCACCAGCTTGAGGCCGCGGTTGCGGGCGCTCTCGGCGAGCTGGTCGATGCGCGGATCGCTCATAATTTGTCGATCACGTGGAGGATGAGCCCGACCAGGCCGCCGACCAGGGTGCCGTTGATGCGAATATATTGGAGGTCGCGCCCAACCGCGGCCTCCAGCCGGTTGGTCACCGTCTGCGCGTCCCAGCCTCGGATCGTCTCCGAGACCAGCTTGACGATCGAGCCGCCGTAGCTGGCGGCCATGCCGACGACCGCCCGCCGCGCGAATTGGTTGATGGCCGCGCGGATTCGAGGGTCCTTCTCGAGCGTGCCGCCCATCGACTTCAGCACCTCGCCGAGCTTTCCGGCAAGCACTGCGTCGGGGTTGCGGGCGGCCTTGATGATCGCCTCGCGACCCTTCTGCCACAGCGCGTCGAGCCACAGGCTGACGGACTGGTTGTCCAGCAATTGCTCCTTGATCGTCTCGACGCGTTCGCGCGTTTCCGGCTTCGTCTGCAGGTCGTTGGCAAGCTGCGCGAGCGCTTCCTCGATTTTGACGCGAACCGGATGCGCCGGGTCGGTCGACATTTCGACCGTGAGCTTGCGCAGCCCGTCGATGATCGCGTCGGCGAGCTTGGTGTCGAGCCCGGCGAGCTTGAGCACCCAGTTCGCCTTCTTGCGAACCATGTCGCGGATCAGCTGCTCGTTCGCGTCGAGCGCCCGGGCCGTCCAGCGAATCGCCGCTTCGAGCATCGGCACGTGACGCTCGTCGTTGATCGCCGAGGCGAGCGCGTGTCCGAGCAGCGGAGCGACCTCCATCTTCCTGAGCCGCGTCGATATCGCGCCCTTCACGATCCCGCCGAGGCGCTCGTCATCGAGGCTTTCGAAGACGTCCGCGATCAAGCGCGACGCGCCCGCGCGAATCCGCGTGCCTTCGCCCGCGGGGGTCTGGAGAAAGCGTCCCGCGGCACCCGCAACGTCGAGCCGCTGCATGCGCCGAGCGACGACTCCGGGCACGAGGAAGTTCTCGCGGATGAAGCTCGCGAGCGCCTCACCGATCCGGTCCTTGTTGCGCGGGATGATCGCGGTGTGGGGGATGGGGAGGCCGAGCGGGTGGCGGAACAGGGCCGTGACCGCGAACCAGTCGGCAAGTCCGCCGACCATCGCCGCTTCGGCGAACGCCTTGACGTAGCCGAGCCAGGGATAGGCGGGCTCTAGGGTGCGGGTGACCGCGAAGACAGCCGCCATCACCACCAGCAGGCCGGTGGCGACGACCTTCATCCCCTGCGCGCCGGGCTGCGCAGGATTGAAGCGGGACAGGGCGCCGTTGGTCATCGCCTTCATACCGGCTCAATAGACGAGCCGGCCCACCAGTTCACAGTCCCCGGTTGATCACTCCGCCGGGACGGGCTGGCCGGTCGCGTGGGCTTCGCTGCCGATGAGCTTGTGGAAAATGCGGCCGACCCGAGACTCGAGCGAGATCGCGATCGAGAAGTAGGAGGGCACCAGCACAAGCGTGAGAACGGTCGAGAAGATGAGGCCGCCGATGACGGTGATGCCCATCGGCGCGCGCCAGCTGCCGTCGCCGCTGAGCGACAGGGCTGTCGGCAACATGCCCGCGACCATCGCCACGGTGGTCATGACGATCGGCTGCGCACGCTTGTGGCCCGCTTCCCAGATAGCCTCGTTCTTCGCCATGCCGTGGTTCATCATTTCCACAGCGAAGTCGACCAGAAGGATCGAGTTCTTGGCGACGATGCCGAACAGCATCAGCACCCCGATCAATACGAACAGCGAGATCGGCTGATTGGCGATGTGGAGCGCGACCGCGGCGCCGAGCGGCGCCAGCAGCAGCGAACCCATGTTGACGAATGGCGCGAGGAACCGCCGGTAGAGCAGCACCAGGACCGCGAACACCAGCAAGACGCCCGAAATCAGCGCGATGGCGAAGTTGAACAGCAGTTCCGACTGCCACTTCTGATCGCCAAGGTTCATCTGCTGGACCCCCTGCGGCAGATTCTTGACCGACGGCAGGTTCATCACCTTCCCGAACACGTCACCCTGCGCGACGCCGGGGGCGAGATCCGCGCCGATCGACAGGCGACGCAGCTGGTTCGACCGCTGGATCGTCGTCGGGCCCGAACCGAAGCCGATCTTGGCGACGGACTTGAGTGGCACCGATCCGCCGTTCGAGGTCGGAACCGGCAGGTTCTCGAGCGTCGAAATGTCACGCCGGGCGTTTTCCGATAGCGAGACCTGGATCGGCACCTGGCGGTCGGACAGCGAGAATTTCGCGCTGTTTTGCTCGATGTCGCCGAGTGTCGCGATGCGGATCGTCTGGCTCAGCGCGGCGGTCGTCACGCCAAGGTCGGCGGCGAGGTCGAACCGCGGGGTGATGGTGATTTCCGGCTGGGCGAGCTGGCTGCCGACGCGGGGTGCGCGAAGGCCCGGAATGGTCGCCATGTCCTTCGCGATCTTTTGCGCGACGGCGTTGAGCTTATCGGGGTCGTCGCCGCCGAGG
>Ga0070667_100001848_pt1 | contig 18822 bp, 16 predicted proteins | sample KBSS33metaG_FD_64659 | JGI IMG/M metagenome (GOLD analysis project Ga0070667, IMG submission 64659) | Switchgrass rhizosphere microbial communities from Kellogg Biological Station, Michigan, USA - KBS S3-3 metaG | ecosystem: Host-associated > Plants > Roots > Rhizosphere > Soil ... | reverse complement strand
CCTCGGCGAGCTTCGTGACGACGCCACGCATCTCGTCCAGCACGCCAATGTCCTGACTGCGGATGTCGAACGCAAAGTTGACCTCGCCGGGAACCTTCACGATCGAATGGTGCTCGGGGTCAGTGAAGAACTTGCCCACGGTGTAGACCATGTCGCGGTTGGCGGCACGCATCCGCGTCCAGACGGTGTCGAGCGTATTGACCAGCTCGGCTGATGCCAGGACGGCGTCCTGGCGCAGTTCGTGAGGCACCGCGCCCGAGTGCGTGTACCCGCCGGTGGTGCGTGCGCTGCGACCCCGGAGCGCGCCCCGAATGCCGGTGACGATGCCGACCGGATAGCCGCGATGCTCGAGCACGGGTCCCTGCTCGATATGGAGCTCGAGATAGCCTGCGATGCGCTCGGGCTTGAGATAGGGGCCGGAATTGCCGCGGAAACAGGTGGAATCGAACCCTGCCTCGTCCATGCACTGCGCCAAGGTCTTGCCCGACCGCACATGCACGGCCGAGTCGAGCTCGCCGGGCCACAGCAGTCCGAGCACGGCGCGGCTGCCCAGATGCCCGCCGTGGTGCCCGACGAACCACGTGCTGCACTCTTCGGCGCGGATGCCCATGACGGTGATGTCGCGCAGCGGGCGCGCGCCGGCGCGACGCAACGCATCGAGGGCGGTCAATCCGGCGACGACGCCCGCCGCACCGTCGTAGTTGCCACCGTGCAGCACCGAATCGAGGTGCGAACCGACGAACCAGGCGGGCAGGTTGCGCTCCTTCCCTGGAAGCGTCATGTAGAGGTTTCCCGCAGGATCCTTGCGGGTCTCGAGGTCGAGCGAGCGCGCCGCTTCTTCGAACAGGTCGTGAGCGAGTTGCTCGCCGGCACCGTACGAATCGCGCGTGACTCCCACACCGTCGGCGGTCAGGCGGCGCAGCTCGTCGAAGAGCCGCACCGCGAGCGGCATCGATGCGGTGGTTGCGTCGGCCAGCGTGGAAGCGGGGGGAGCGCTTTGGGCGATCATTGAATTGCGTTTCGTCGACTCATTCGAATGAATGAGGCGATTCTGCGCACTTGGGCGACGCCAAGTCAAGGCAGCGACGACGGATGAGCGATGCCTCGTCCGCGGCCGTCTCGAGGGCGCGCGATCTGATCCACCCGCAGCGAAGCGGCTATCCCGGCCGAATCGTTCGCCGTATTCCTCTTTCCGCCTCGCGCACGATCGCTCCCGCCTTCGCGATCACCGGCGCATCGACCATCTTGCCGTCGACGGCGACGGCCGCGCCCTTCGCCACGGCCGCGGCCTCGAGCACCCGCCTGGCCCACGCGACCTCGCCCTCGTCCGGGCTGAAGCCGTCGTTCACCGCCGCGACCTGATTCGGATGGATGCACAGCTTGCCCCCGAATCCGAGCCGTCTCGCTCGCAGCGTGTCAACCGCGATCCGCTCGCCATCGCGGAGATCCGTGGTGACGCCGTCCACGGGCGCCCGGACACCGGCGAGGCGCGACACCAGCACCAGCTGGGAGCGGAAGTGGAGCAACTCCTCTCCATCGCCGCGGATGCCGAGGTCGAATTCGAAGTCGATGCTGCCGAAGGCGAGCCGCTGCACCCCGGGCACCTGCGCGATCGCCAACGCGTTCGCAAAGCCGCGCGCACTCTCGATCAGCGGCACGATGGCCGACGTCGGCGTGGCGTGACGCGCGACGGCGATGATGTCGTCGACCTGCTCGGCCTTGGGTATGACGATTCCGACGACGCCCGGGAGTGCAGCGAGGTCGAGGTCCTCGCGAAACCACGGCGTTTCGGCGCCATTGATGCGGACGAGCACCGGATGCTCAGCGGACACCCACTGCACGATGCTGACCCGCGCGCTCGCCTTGTCGTCGGGCGGAACCGCATCCTCCAGGTCCACGATGACGGCATCGGCGGCGGTTGCGCACGCCTTCGCAAAACGGTCGGGCCGGTTGCCTGGCACGAACAAATACGAGCGCGGGGCGGATGCCGCAGGCCCCGCCGCTGGTCCGACCGGACTGTCGCGGTCACTCATCCGCCATCTCCTTGTTCTATCCGGTAGCAATGATGCGCGGTGTTGATCCAGTTCTGGCGCAACTCGACCCGCACCTCGTTGTAAGTGTAGGCAATGCGGTTGAGCCAGAGCGCCGACGCGCCCGAGCGCAGATCGCACAGCTTCACGACGATCGCAGGCGCCGGCGTCACCGTGATCGAGTCGACGACCTTGGTGACGTTGACGTTGAACTGCTGCTGGTAGAGCGAGTACAGCGAACGGTTGCCATCCGGAAGCAGTGACTTCCTCATCCGCGGGAACAACGCGGCCGGCAGATATACGTTCGAAAGGTAGATGGGCTTGCCGGCGAAGCTCACCAGCGTCGTGAGCTTGAACACCTTCCCTCCGCTGCCGCTCCGCGGCAGGTGCAAGGCCTCGGCGATGCGGGGCGGTGCGTCGATCCGCTCGAAGGTAAGCATCTTTCGATGGGGCGCCTCCGCCACGCCGTCGTCGCGGACAAGGTTGAGAAAGCGGTGGACGCCCTCCCGCTCTTCGAAGCGCGCCACGAAGGTGCCTTTGCCCTGGGCGCGTACCAGGACGTTCGCGAGCTCCAGCTCGCGAACCGCGGCACGGACCGTGGAAATGCCGACGCTGTAGCGCTCCGCAAGCCGCGGCTCGCTGGGCAGCATGGCGCCGGGACGCCACTCGCCCTCGATCAGGCTCCTGGTCAGCTGCTCTCGAACTTCTTTGTAAAGCGGACGTTTGGCCATCGATTGCCCGAGCGGACGCAACACGGAGAGACGTGAATTATGTCGCAAGTAGCTCGATGCGTGCGCTGGAGACATCGCGCCTGCGGTGCGCCGGCAAGCTTGACACGGCCGATTGCCGGCCCTCAGAATGCCAGTCATTCGAATGAGTCGCAATACTGGAGGAGGCACGGCAGCACGATCGACCTCGACGGACGCGCAGGTCGCCGGAAAGGTGTTGCCGGCCGGTCCGGTCGAGGGCGGCAAGGCGCGTCGCGCGCCGGCCGATCGAGACGACGGACACGCGGGACGGTCCGATCGCTCGCCTTCCGACGTGGTGCTGCCGTGCCTGGGCCTGGCCGGGCTGCTTGCGATCTGGGCGCTTCTATCGGCATCGGGCATGATCAACGAGTTGCTGTTGCCGTCTCCGCTCGCAGTGATCAAGGCCGGAATCGACGAGTTCGCCAACGGCGTGCTCGTTCCCAACGTCGCGATCAGCGTCAAGCGCGTGCTGGCGGGTTACGTGCTCGCCGTGACGGTTGGGGTGGGACTCGGACTGTTCGTCGGGTGGAACAACCGGCTCTACAAGACGTTCAATCCGGTCATCGAGGCGCTGCGCCCGATACCGCCGATCGCCTGGGTGCCGCTCGCGATTCTCTGGTTCGGATTGACCGACCGCGCGGCGTATTACATCGTATTCGTCGGACCGGTGTTTCCCATCTTCGTGACCACCGCCGCGGCGGTGCGCGCAACCGGCCGGCACTACGTCAATGCAGCGCAGTGCCTCGGTGCCGACGAATGGGCGTTGCTGACGCGCATCATCCTGCCTGGCGCGATGCCGGAGATTTTCACTGCGCTTCGCGTCGGCATCGCGATGGCCTGGACGTGCGTGGTGGCGGCCGAGCTGGTGGCGGCTCAATCCGGCCTCGGCTACCAGATGTGGCAGAGCCGCGAGTTGTTCAAGTCGGCCGACGTGATCTTCGGAATGGCGATGATCGGGTTCCTGGGATTCGCGAGCAACTACATCGTCGTCCTCATCGAGCGTCGCGTGCTTCGCTGGCATCGCGGGGCCGCCGCGCGATGAGCGATCGGCACCGCGCGCCGCTCGAGAGAACCGGCATGGCGACACCTTCGATCGTCGTGTCCGGTGTCACCGTTTCGTACGCGGACAAGCGCGGAGGGCGTCCCGCATGCCGCGACGTGAGCTTCACCGCGGAGCGCGGCGAGTTCATCGGTATCGTCGGATCGAGCGGATGCGGCAAGACCACGCTGCTCAACGCCATCGCAGGCTTCGTGAAGCCCAGCAGCGGTTCGGTCGTCGTGAATGGCGTGCAGGTGACGCGCCCGTCCGCGGCCGTCACCATGGTGTTCCAGTCCTACGCGTTGTTTCCGTGGATGACCGTCGAAAAGAACATGATGTTCGGCCTGCGGATGAAGGGCCTCGGCGCGGACGAGGCGGCCCCGATCATCGACAAGTACCTCGAGATGGCGGACCTGCAGGGCACGCAGTCGCTGTATCCGTACCAGCTGTCGGGCGGCATGCAGCAGCGGGTCGCGCTCGCCCGGGCGCTGGCGATCGAGCCACAGATCGTCCTGATGGATGAGCCGTTCGCCGCTGTCGACCTGCAGACGCGCGAGGATCTGCAGGACGAGCTCGGAGCCCTGACGGGCGTTACGCGGCAGACCGTCCTGCTTGTCACGCATTCGGTCGACGAAGCGGTGTATCTCAGCGATCGCGTGCTGGTGATGGGGAGCCGTCCAGGACGTGTCGTCGGCACCTTCGACGTCGACCTGCCGCGGCCGCGACGCCGTGAAGCCCGATCGTCGCCCGAATTTCTCGCCATTCGCGACGCAGTATCGAGCGAACTTCGCGTCACAGCGACAGCCTAGGAGGAGTCCAGAAATGTCGATCAAGGAAGCACTTTGCAGAGCGCTGTACACGATGGCGCTTGCCATGCCCCTCGCGTGGTTGCCGGCCGGCTCTTCGTCCGCGGCCGAGCCGCCGACCGTGCGATTCGCGGCGTGCGGCAGCTGCACGGCGCAGGGCGTCGAAGGCCTCATCATCAAGCAGACCAACATCGCCGAACTCGTCGGTCTCAAGATCGACGTGCTGTTCCTCAATCCGCCCCAGATGGGGGCAGGGGTGGCGAGCGATTCGCTGGACGTGGAGTTCGTCGGTGCGCAGCCCACCCTCGCGCAGCTCGCCAACAACATTCCGATCAAGATCGTTGCCTTCATGTACGACTTCGAGCTGCGGCTCGAAGCATTGCCTCCGATCAAGGACATCGCGGAGCTCAAGGGCAAGAAGATCGGTGTCCCCTTCGGCACTACGGCCTTCAAGATGGCGTCCGACATTGCATCGAAGAACGGGTTGCCACCCGGCACGCTCGTCAACGTTGCGCCGGCGGACGTCGGCACCGCGCTTGCTGGCGGCCAGGTCTCGGCGGTGGTGATCTGGGATCCGTTGTGGGGCGTGATCGAAAGCACCCAGAAGGCCACCCCGCTGGACCGCAGGTACCACACCGGCTTCACGGCGATGCGTGCCAAGTTCGTCGAGCAGAACCGGGACGCCGCGGTTCGTTTCCTGGCGGCGCAGATGCTCGCAGTCGCGTTCAGGGCGAACAATCATGCCGAGGCCGCGAAGCGCTATGAAGCCGCGTTCGGCGTCGCGGTTGACGTGGCGCAGGCCGCCCAGGCGATCGACCGCAGCCGCGACTGGAAGACCGTCGAGGAAGTCAATCTCGAGCTGCAGGCCAAGGATCACCAGGATCTCGCGGATACGATGGCGTTCGTCGTCAAGGAGAAGCTCATCCCGCGCGAAGTCGACATCAAGGGTGCAATCGATGCTTCGCTGGTGAAGGACGCGAAGGAGCTGTTGCGCTCGAACAAGATTGGCGTGGCGCAGGTCCGCTACGTCAACAACCTGAAATAGCCTGGCATGGCGATGACGCACGAACGCAACGTCGTGTTGATCACCGGAGCCGCGCAGGGTATCGGTCGGGTGGTCGCCGCAGGATTCGCACAGAGCGGCTGGGAAGTGGCCGTGGCGGACCTCCAGATCGATAAGTTGGCGGCCGTCGCGCAGGAGCTCGGCGGCGGCGCGCGGAGTTGCGCGGTGTCCATGGACGTGACGGATGAGGCGAGCGTCGCCGCCGCCATCGCGGAGGTCGAGCGGCGACTCGGTCGCATCGACGCGCTGATCAACAACGCGGCGTTGTTCACGCAGCTGACGCGGCGGCCGCTCGTGGATGTGCCGCTTGCCGAGTGGCAGCGCGTGATGGACGTCAATCTCGCGGGGCCGTTCCTGACCACGCGTCACGTGGTCGAGCCGATGCGCCGCGCAGGGGGTGGCAGCATCGTCAATATCTCCACGGTCGGCATCTATCATGGCACCAACCAGCTCGTGCATTACAACGCGTCCAAGGCTGGACTGATTGGCCTCACGCGCACGGCAGCGGCCGAGCTCGGTCGTTTTAACATTCGTGTCAACGCAGTCGCCCCGGGAAGCACGGCGACGGAAGCCGTGATGGCGGTCAGCTCACCGGAACGGCTCGCTGAAAAAGCACGCAAGCGCTGTCTTGCGCGCGTGCAGACGCCCGAGGATCTGGTGGGTCCGTTGCTGTTCCTGGCGTCGGACCAGAGCCGCTTCGTGACGGGGCAGCTTCTCAATGTCGACGGGGGCGAGTTCTTTCACTAGCAGGTTCCAACAGCCCACTCGCGGCACGCCACGCATGGCGAACGCGGCGGCAACGCGAAGGTGCGCAATCAAGGAGCGTGAAGCGTGAACGACAAGACGACGGCGGTCGCATCCACCGTGAGCGACTACCAGCTGTACATCGGTGGCCAGTGGCGGCAGGCGCACGGCGGGGCCAGGTTCGACAGCATCAATCCGTACAACGGAGAGGTGTGCGCCACGATGGCGGATGCCGCGAAGCAGGATGTCGAGAACGCCGTCGGAAGTGCGCGGGAGGCCTTCGACCGCGGTCCCTGGGGCCGGATGAACGGCTACGAGCGCGGCCGGCTGATGTTGCGCCTTGCGGACGTCATGGAAAGCCGTGCCGACCACATCGCTTCGGTCGAGACGACCGACAACGGCAAGGTGATCCGAGAGACGACGTCCCACGCCCGATTTGCCGTCCGCAGCTACCGGTATTTCGCGGGACTTGCCGACAAGATCTCCGGCACCGTAATTCCGGTGGACCAGGAATCGATCTTCGACTACACGCTGCGCGAGCCGGTCGGCGTGTGCGGACTCATCCTGGCATGGAACTCCCCGATGAGCCTGCTCGCGAACAAGCTCGCTCCAGCGCTCGCGGCGGGCAATACGGTCATAGTCAAGCCTTCGGAGCACGCGTCGGCTTCCGTACTCGAGTTCGCACGGGTGGTCGAGGAGGCTGGATTGCCGCCCGGCGTCTTCAACGTCGTGACTGGCATGGGACCGACCGCCGGCCAGGCGCTCGCAAGCGACGACCGCGTCGATCTCTTGAGCCTCACGGGTGGCACGCAAGGTGGGCGCGCCGTCGGCGCCACCGCCGCCCAGCATCTCACGCGGCTCGTGCTCGAGCTCGGCGGAAAATCGCCTCACATCGTGTTCGAGGACGCGGATCTCGATCGTGCGATCCCCGGCGTCCTGGCCGGGGTGTTCGGCGCGGCCGGGCAGACGTGCATCGCCGGCTCGCGGCTCCTCCTGCACGACTCCATTCACGACGCCTTCCTGGAACGGTTGACCGAGCGCGTGAAGCAGATCCGGATCGGCGACCCGCGGGATCCCGCGACGGAGATGGGGCCCTTGGCCAATCGGCTGCAACTCGAGCGCGTCCAGGGCTTCGTTCAAGCAGGAGTCGACGGCGGCGCGAGGCTGGCCTGTGGCGGCCACAGGATCGCGACACTCCCGCTCGGGCGGGGCTATTTCTTCGAGCCGTCGATGTTCGTCGACGCCGACAACGCCATGAAGATCGCGCGCGAAGAGATATTTGGTCCTGTCCTGACGGTGCTGCGGTTCCGGGATGAGGAGGACGCTTTGCGCATTGCCAACGATACCGAGTTCGGTCTCGCATCGGGCATCTGGACACGCGACATGGCACGGGCGTTCCGCATGTCGAAGGCGCTTCGCGCGGGGACCGTCTGGGTGAACACCTATCGGATGATCTCCCCGGCGGCGCCGTTCGGGGGCTACAAAAAGAGCGGCATTGGCCGCGAGCGGGGTGTGGATGCGCTGCTCGAATACACGCAGGTGAAAAACGTGATGGTCGACTATTCGTCCGCCAGCCGCGACCCGTTCGTGGTGCGCACTTGACGCCGCTGGCGGCGAGACCGACGTACAGATTTGCAATGGAGTGTTGAGGTCCGCGATGGAGGATGCCCGGGACCCGATGGAACAGGTTACGTTGATCGACGCCCATCACCATTTGTGGGACCTCGCCAGCCACTACTATCCCTGGCTCAGCGACGAGCCGCTTCCTCATTTCTTCATGGGGAACTACGACGCGTTGAAGCACGACTTCCTGCCCGACGACTATCGCCGCGAGGCGCGCGCTCACAACGTGCTGAAGACCGTCCACGTGGAGGCTGAATGGGACCGCAACGACCAGCTCGGCGAGACCCGCTGGCTCACCGAAGTCAACGCACGACATGGCATGCCGAATGCGATCGTCGCGCATGCGTGGTTCGATACGGGCGACGCCGAGGAAATCATCGCGGCGCAAGCCGCCTTCCCACTGGTGCGAGGGATTCGATCGAAGCCGGTCACGGCGGCGTCGCCTGCCGCTATGCGACCCGGCGTTTCCGGATCGATGCAGGATCCGAAGTGGCTGCGCGGATTTTCACTGCTCGAGAAGTACGGTCTCAGCTGGGACATGCGCGTGCCGCCGTGGCATCTGCACGAAGCTGCGGAAGTTGCCGCATCCTTTCCCCGCATTCGCATGGCGCTCAACCATGCCGGTTTTCCGTGGGATCGCAGCGACACCGGCCTTGCGACATGGCGGCGCGGCATGGAAGCGCTTGCCCGGCATCCGAATGTCTACGTCAAGATCTCCGAGTTTGGCCTCAGGGATCGCCCGTGGGACTTCGATTCCAACCAGCGGATCGTAGGCGACGCGATCGCGGTGTTCGGCGCGGAACGCAGCATGTTCGGCTCCGACACGCCCGTCTCGAAGCTCCGAATAGAGTTCGATCCACTCGTGCGGGCCATGAAACGCATGGTCAGCCACCTGCCCGCGGAGGGTCAGGAGCGATTCTTCTGGCGCACTGCGCAGGCATTCTACCGCTTGTGATCCTCGTGCCCATTTTCGCCTTGACGCACCGCCGCAACCACGGGTAAATTCATGCGAATCATTCGAATGAATCACGACTGCATTCACGGAAGACCGGCATGAGACTCGACACCCCGCGCCGTTTCACCCGCTTTGCGACCGAAGGTCACGTTGCGCGCCTTACGCTGGCGCGGCCCGACAAGAAGAACGCACTCAATCGCCAGATGCGCAAAGAGGTGCAGGCGGCGTTCTACGAGGTCGAGAGCACCCGCGACATCTGGCTGTGCATCATCGACGCCGAAGGCGACGTGTTCTGCTCGGGCAAGGATCTGCTCGAGAAGGTCGATCCGCAGACCGAAGACGGGCTCGTGCTGTCCAACGACGACCTGTTTCTGTACCAGCGTCATATCTACAAGCCGTTCATCCTCGCCGCGGATGGCCCGTGCCTCGCACAGGGTGCCGGCTTCGCGCTGAGCTCGGACATCCTGATCATGACCGAGAACGCGTCGATCGGCTGGCCGCAGGTGCGCCGCGGCATCTCGACGGTCTCGGGGCCTAGCCAGGGGTTGCACGCGCTACCGTGGCAGATGGGAATGGGTTTCATGCTGCGCGGCAAGTTCATCTCGGCGCAGGACGCGTACCGGTTCGGAATCTGCAACGAAGTCACGACGCGCGAGGACCTACTGCCGTGTGCAGACCGCTGGGCCGCCGAAATCCTGGAGAACGCGCCGCTCGCGGTGCAGGCAGTCAAGGAAGCGGGGCGGCGTGGCCAGGAACTGGCGATCGAGCCCCGCATGCGGCTTGCGCGAGACATCGCCGACCGCGTGCTCCTGACCGAAGACGCCAAGGAAGGCATCGCCGCGTTTCGCGAGAAGCGCCGGCCGGCGTGGAAGGCGCGTTGACCTCGTCGCGCATCCGTTGCGGGTCCCGCATTCCGCCGGCGACTCGCGCATGACGGTCAGCACCCACCTCAGCGAATCCGCCGCGAAGGACTGGATCGGCCGCTACGGCGTCCAGACACCCGTGCGGCGGGTCGTGGCCGGCATCGACGACGCCTTGCGCGTGCTCGCCGAGTTGCTCACCCCGCTCGCGGTGAAGGTCGTCTCCGGTGCCCTGCACAAGTCCGACATCGGCGGCGTGCGCCTCGGTGTGCAGGACGCCGCCGGCATGCGCGAGGCGGTCACCGCGATCGAACGGTCAGCCGCTGAACATCGCGTCCGGGTCGATGGCTTTCTGATCGAGGAGATGCCGGCGAAAGGTGTCGAGATTCTCGTCGGCGGCCTGGTGGATGCCGTATTCGGGCCCGCAGTTGTGGTGGGCTTGGGCGGAGTTTTCACCGAGGTATTCGGCGACGTCGCGGCGCGGATCTGCCCGATCGACGCCGACGACGCGCGCGAGATGATTGAGGAGCTCAATGCAGCGCCGCTCCTCTTCGGCACGCGCGGTCAACCTCCGGCGGACGTCGACGGCCTTGTCGCGGTGCTCGTTGCGATTGGCGGACGCAACGGCTTGCTGGTCGAGAACGCGAACCGTATCCGCGAGATCGATCTCAATCCAGTCATCGTGTCTCCGCGCGGCGCCATCGTGGTCGACGCGCGCGTGATCCTGCGCGAGGGCGCCGAAAATGTCGCAGGTGACGTGGCCCGCGATGAGCCGCGCCAGCAATTCCGGTACCTGTTCGAGCCTCGCTCGATCGCGATTGTCGGTGCGTCGAACAGCGGTCGTACACGCGCCAACGACGTGCTCGACTTCACGCGCGCAATGGGCTTCCGCGGGCCGATTTATCCGATTCATCCCACGGCCACGACGATCGGCGGGTTGCCGGCTTATCGCTCGTTCGCCGAGTGTCCGGGCGACATCGACTACGCATTCGTCGCAATCGGCGCGGCGCGCGTGCCCGACCTGCTGGACCAGGGTGGCGAGCGCGTCCGCTTTGCGCAGATCATGGCGAGCGGGTTCAGCGAGACGGCGGAAGGCGAGATGCTCAACCGGCGGCTCCTCGCGGTCGCGCGCGAGCGAGGCGTGCGGTTGATCGGACCCAATTGCCTCGGCACTTATTCGCCTCGCGGCCGCCTGACGTACATCCGTGATTGTCCCGTCGAGCCCGGGCCCGTTGCGTTCGTGTCGCAGAGCGGCGGCATCTCGACCGACATGCTGCGCCGGGGCGTGCAGCGCGGCTTGCGCTACAGCGGCGTGGTCTCGGTCGGCAATTGCGCCGACCTTGGGCCTGCCGATTTCCTCGAGCACTTCCTGGCGGATGCCGCGACCGGCGTCATCGGCTTCTACCTCGAATCGCTGCCGGACGGGCGCCGTTTCTTCGAGACGCTGCGATACACGGCCGAGCGAAAGCCGGTGGTCATCCTTAAAGGGGGCCGCACGCCCCAGGGTCAGCGGGCCGCGCTGTCGCATACCGGGGCGCTCGCGGGGGACGACCGGTTGTGGACGGCACTGTCGCGGCAGACCGGCGCGGCGATCGTGAGCTCCGTCGACGAGCTGATCGATACGCTCATCGTATTCCAATGCCTGCAGCCGCGCTGCGAGCGACCGGGTGACGGCGCCTTCGTCGTCGGCAACGGCGGCGGCGCGTCGGTGCTTGCCACGGACCTGATGACACGCATCGGCATGCGCGTCCCGCGGCTCGGTGACGAGACGCGACGTGCGTTGCAGATGCTGGACCTGCCGGCAGGCACCTCGCTCGACAATCCCATGGACACGCCCTCCGGCGCGCTACGAATGAACGACGGGCGCATTGCCCAGGCATTGCTTGCGACGATCGCGGGAACCGAGCGGTCGGACGCCATCCTCTTCCATGTGAACATGCCGCAGTTCCTCACCAATCCGAGCATTCCGGACATCGTGTTCGACAACCTCGTCGACGGCATGCTCGAAGCACGCCGCCTGGACCGCCATGCGACGCCGCTGGCGCTCACGCTGCGCTCCGACGGATCGGAGGCGATCGACGCCCGCAAGCGGCCGGCGCGCGATCGTGCTCTCCGCGCAGGGGTTCCGGTCTTCGACGAGATCGCCAACGCACTCGTCGCATTGGCGCACTTCCAGCGATTCGAGCGGTTCTGGCATCGTCGCCAGAGCGTTGACAGGCGGCTCGCGGGCGACCGGCCGGAACCCAGGCAGAGTGTGCGCTGACGTACGCCGCCGCCACGTCCGTTTGCATACACGACGCGACGCGCCCGCCGCGAATGACCTCAGGTAGCCCGCCGCTGTATGGCCCCGATGCCACGCACATTCGGAGTCGCGTGGAACGGGCCATCGCCGCAAACCGGATTCCCGGGTTTCACTTTCCGGGCCATCTGCTGGCGTTCCGATGGCCGGCGTTCGCGCGCGACCGTGCGGTCATCGAGCTTCCCGACGGTCCGCACGTTCGGAATGCAGCGGGCGAGATCGACCGCACCGTGCTCGCCGTGGTCGCGGACACGGCCGTCAGCACGGCAACGCGTCATGCCGTCGCGGAAGGCGCGCGGCTCGCCACTATCCATCTGCACATGCAATTCACCGCCGCGCCCGTGCGCGGAGACATCGTCGCGGAGGCCACGCCGCGCGGGGCCGGCGCCGGCACCGGCGTCGCATCCTGGCTGGGCGCCGCGACGCTCAAGGCATGCGGCGAGCCGGTCTGCTACGTCACCGGCGAGTTTTTGCATCTCGAGCCTCCTCCCGGCGTGAAGCTGGCGCCCTTGCCGTGGCAGCGAAGCGAATCCGACGCAACGGGGCCCATTGACGAGGATCGACTGACGGAGTCCGAGCGCGCCGTGCTGGCCGCGGCGGATCTTGCGCTCGAGCGCGCGTCGCCAGAGACACCGTTCATCGAGCAACTCTGGGGCGGCGAGCGGGAACCGGCGCCGAAAGACGAGGAGGGCGCACGACGCCGGCTCGCGATCGGCCCGCACGTCGGCAACCGGGTCGGCCACGTCCAGGGCGGCATCCTGCTCGGGATCGCGATGGCCACGGCCTGTGACGCTGCACCCGCGTCGATGAGCCTGGCCAATGTTTCCGCCTGGTACGTAAGACCCGGGCGCGGCGACTCGCTTGTCGTTCGCTCGCGCGCCGTGCATGTCGGGCGCATGACGGCGATGGTGCAAACGCAGGTGACCTGCACCGACGGCAGCGTCGCGCTCGAAGTCGTAACGCAGCATGTGCTGCGTAACGAGCGCTCCGCATGAGCGAGTGCAGCGGCGAGCTTCGGGCGTCCAGTCCGGCCCCACCTCTATTCCGGATGGATACCCGCCTTTTCGATGAGGTCGCGGTACAGCGCCACTTCACTCCCGATCTGCGAGGAGAACGCCTGGGGTGTGGAAGTGGCGACGTCGGTGTCGACGCGCGCAAGGCTCTCCCGGACCTTGGCGGTGTTCAGCACCTTGATGATCTCCGCATTGAGTCGCGCGACGATCGGCGCAGGTGTTCCGGCGGGCGCGAGGATGCCGTACCACTGCAGCACCTGATACCCCTTCAGGACTTCCGCCATCGCCGGAACCTCCGGCAGCGCGGGCGCTCGCTGCGGGCTGGTGACTGCGAGCATGCGCAGCGTGCCCGACTTGACGTGCTGAGAAACGGTCGGGAGGCTCGCGAACGCGAACGTGACTTCCCCGCCGAGCAACGCGGCAATGGTCGGCGCGCCGCCCTTGTACGCGATGTGCTCGGTCTTGATGCCTGCGAGCACATTCAAGAGCTCGCCTGCCAGATGCGGTCCACCGAGAATCCCGGTTGACGCGAAATTGAGCTTGCCGGGATTCGCTTTCGCAAGCGCGATCAGGTCGCTCACGCTCTTCACAGGCACCGTGGCAGGCACGACCAGCACGTAGGCGGTGGTGCCTATCTGGCCCACGGGCGAGAAGCTCTTCAACGCGTCGTACGGCAGGTCGCGGTACGCGCTTGGCACGATCGCATTCGGGCCGACGCTGCCGAGCAGCAGCGTATAGCCGTCAGGCGCAGCCTTGGCCGCGATCTCCGTGCCGATGCGTCCGCTCGCGCCGGCATGGTTCTCCACGACAAACGACTGTCCCAGACTTTCCGTGAGCGCAGCTGCGATGATGCGCGCTACCGAGTCGACGCCTCCCCCCGGCGGAAAAGGCGAGATCAAGCGGACCGCGCGGTCCGGATACTCAGCGCCGGCCGGCGTGACGATGCCGAGCGAAAGCCAGACGATGGCGGCCGCGACGATGGCGCGGCCGGCGCGGCGTGCGAGAGATGTTTCGATGGCAGAGTTCAAACCGTTCTCCTTTGCGTCATTTCCCAATGGTAATTGCGCGCTGCAACTTCGTGGGCACGCGGCGGCGCGCTGCGGGCTGCGCCATCCCAAGGCGCAGTTGCAGGCACCGTATTTGCCCGTCTCGCTGGGCGCAACGCAAGAAAAAGCCCGAACGCGAGTCGTGACTGCCGCATCCGCAGTTGACCATCGATCCCAAATTTATTAGAGTCATTCGAATAAGTCGCATGTGTCAAGCGCATTCTGCCCCGGATGGCCCCGCGCCGTCGATGCGCTCACGGAGGCTCCCAATGCAGGTCGACGAAACGAGCGAACCGAAGGACGGCGCAACGCGGGTTGCGGCGGACAGCAAAGGTCCTCGCGCGCGATTCGAGGACATCGAGATCGGCCGCGTTCTCGGCGAGATGGACTGGGTCGTGACCGAGGACATGATCGATACGCAGTGCGCGATCGACGCCGACTATGACGTCTGGTATTCGTTGCGTTCGCCGTGGAATGGTCGCATCGCGCCTCCGCAGATCAGCTACCGGCCGCCCCGCTGGCTGCTGTCCCGCACTTACAACGTGCGCGGCCTGTTCTATCGGTGGGAGATGGAGAACGTGCGGCCGATCCGGCCGGGCGTGACACTACACGTCGTCGCCCGGGTTTGCGACAAGTACGTGAAGAACGAGCGCGAGTTCATCGTATACGAGGCGGTGGCGACGGACCCCCACAATGACGTCGTCTTCCGCACGCGACGCACGCACGTCCTCGACTTCGTCGAGCGATCGGCTCGCCGCGCCGGGGAAGGCATCGATTCCGGCATCAAGGCCGAGCGAATCTAAGGCGTCGCTTTTCCACAGGAGATCCGCAATGCCCGTGCTGACCCGCGACTCGGAAGTTGGCCTCGAGTTGCCCGAGCTTGCCTGCCAGTTCACGCCGGCGCATTTCAGGCGTGCGGACGAAGCGACGATCCATACCGACGTCGAGGCTGCCCGCCGCGAGGGCCTGCCGGCGCCGGTCGCGACCGGACCGCAGGTTGCGGCGTTGATATTTCGCCAGCTGCGCACGTGCTTCGGCGAGGGTTGGATCGTGGGTGGGCGTTGCGAGCTGACGTTTCGCCGGCCCGTGTACGTATCGGACTTCTGCGTTGCGCGCGGCACCGTGAAGCGCCGTGAGGACTCGGCCGAAGGCGTACGCCTTCATTGCGACGTGTGGATCGAGAACGCCTCTGGCGACAAGGTGATCGTCGGGAGCGCCAGCGGATTGGTGCAGTGACGGCCGGCGCCCCGGCGCGAGGGCTGGGCGACGCCCTGGCCGGCGTGCGGGTCGTCCAGTGGGGTGACCATGTTGCGGCCGGGTACGCAGGTCGCATGCTCGTCGACTTCGGCGCGCGGGTCACCCGGGTCATCGTGCCGCCGGAAAGCGTTTCGCATGACACTCGAAATCGTGCAGCGAGTCCGTTCTTCGACGCCGGAAAGGAGCTTGCCCCGCTGGATGTCGGTCGGCGCGAAGGTCGAATCGCCTTGCTGGAGATCTTGCGCGACGCCGACGTTCTGATCGACGATCGTTCTCCCGCAGAGCGTGCGCATCTTGATCTCGCGCACGCGACGATCAAGGAGGCACTGCCACGCCTCGTGCAGGTATCGGTCACACCGTTCGGCCTGACGGGGCCCTATTGCGATTTTCGCGCGAGCGACCTCGAGATCGCATTCATGTCGGGCCTCGCCTACCTCACGCCACGCGACATTGCACGAAGCGAGGAGGGCGGCGATCCACCGCTCAGGATGCCCGGCTCGCTGGTCTCGATCTACGCCGGCGCCAGCGCCGCCGCGGCGGCGCTGACCGCGTTGTACGCACGCGCGGACGGCGGGCGCGGAGCCTTGGTGGATGTTTCGATGCTCGAATCGCTGATCCCGACATTGCGCCGCGAGATCGCGCTGTTTCAGTACGAAGGCCGGATCGCATCGCGGTTCATGCGGGTTTGGCGGTTGGCACCCTGGGGGGTCAAACGCTGCCTGGATGGCCACGTGTTCCTGCAGGTCGTCGAGAAGAATCATTGGGAAGGGCTCGTCGACATGATGGGGGGGCCGGAATGGGCCCGCGACTGCCGCTATCTCGATCCTGATTTCCGTTTCGAGCATCGCGTCGACATCGAGGCGCGTCTCGCGCCGTGGCTGCTCACGCAGCGCAAGGCGCTGTTCGCCTGGGAAGCGCAGCGGCGCGGCCTGCCTTTCGCGCCGGTGAACCAGGTTGCCGACCTGCCACGCATTCCACAACTGCATGCGCGCCGCTTTTTCCGAACCGCACAGGACGTTGACGGCCGCGCGCGCATGGTGCCCGGCACACCGTTCAATTTCGTCATGCCCGAAGGAGCGCGCAGCGGCATCGCGCGGCACCGCTCGAACGGGCCACGGGACCCAGGCCGGGACGGTCCGCTGCGCAGCATACGCGTGGTCGACTTCGGCCACGTGTGGGCCGGCCCGTACTGCACCGCGCTGCTCGCCGACATGGGCGCCGAGGTGATCAAAGTCGAGAGCGCACAACGACTCGATGTGCATCGGCGGCAGGGGCCCTATCCGGATGGCCAGCCCGGCGTGAATCGCAGCGGCGTCTGGAATGCGCAGAACCGCGGCAAGCGCAGCGTGACGCTCAATCTCTCCACGATACGGGGACGCGCACTCGCCGCGTCTCTGGTTGGCACCGCGGACGTTGTCGTCGAGAACTTCGCGCCTGGCGTGATGAAGCGGTTGGGCCTCGACTATGCCGCGCTGTCCGCCGAGCGCTCCGATCTCGTCATGGCCTCGCTCTCGGCGTTCGGCCAGGAGGGCCCGCAGCAGAACTACGTCGGCTACGGTCCATCGCTCGACGCCTGGGCGGGCCTGGATGCGCTGACCGCGCATGCGGGTGGGGCGCCCAATGCGCTGGGTGGCATCTTCCCGGATACCGGCTCCGCATTGCACGCCGCCGCCGCAATCCTGGCTGCGCTGTACCGCCGCGACCGAACGGGCAGTGGCTGCTACATCGACTTGTCCGAGCTCGAAGTGTCGATCCTCCTCCTCGCCGATGTAGTGAGTCGCGATCTCGACGGCGAAACGATCGTCGCGGTCGGCAATCACGATGGACATGTTCCGCAGGGGGCCTATCGCTGCGCCGGCGACGATGCGTGGATCGCGCTCAGTGTGGTCGACGCGGCAAGCTGGAATGGCCTGTGTGCCGTGCTCGGTCGCGCGGACTGGGCGGCCGATCCCGGCCTGCAGACGATGCCGGGACGCCGCGAGCGCGCGGCGGAAATCGATGCGGCCATCGCGGCATGGACGGTCAAGCGCGAGCGGCACGACGCCATGCTGACGCTGCAACGCCACCACGTGCCGGCGGGCGAGGCCCATGACGTGCGATCGCTCCTTGCCGACCCGCATCTCTCTGCACGCGATTTCTTCCGCACGATCGTGCATCCGGAAGTCGGGGCGCATCCGGTCTACGCCCCCATCTGGCGCATCGACGCTGAAGCTGCATTCGAGCGAGCCGCGCCTACCCTCGGTCAGGACAACGCGTACGTGCTCGAGAACGTCCTGAACGTGACACCAGGCGACCTCGAATCCCTGGTCGCGCAACGCATCGTTTACTGATCGAACGACGGAGAGCTGGCGCAATGGCAGACGGCAACGACGGTTTCGAATCCCTGCGAGCATGGATAGGACGACAGGAGTCGCGCGACGACGTCGTCACGGCGGCGCCCGTGGCGGCGCTTGCGGCCACGCTCGACCATGCGGCACCACAGAGCGGCGATGGCGATCCGCTGCCGCCACTCTGGCATTGGCTGTACTTCCTCCCGATGCCGGCGCGCTCGCAGATCGGGGCCGATGGGCATCCGGTGCGCGGCGGCTTCCTTCCGCCGGTGGCATTGCCGCGGCGGATGTGGGCGGGGAGCCGGCTCGAATTTCACCGCCCGCTGCTGATCGGTGAGCGCATACGCCGCGATTCGACGATCGCAGACGTCCAGCACAAGCGTGGCCGCACCGGTGACCTGGTCTTCGTCGTCGTGCGGCACGAAATACACGGCACGGGGCAACTGGCAATCACCGAGGAACAGCGGATCGTCTATCGCGGTGCGTCGAGCTCAAATTCAACGGCAGAGTCGACTGCCGCGAAGGCAACGCCTGCGGCACCGCCGCCTCGCCCAGCCGATTGGCAGCACGTCGTGCATCCCGATCCGGTACTGCTCTTCCGCTATTCCGCACTGACGTTCAACGGCCATCGCATCCATTACGACCGCCCTTATGCCATCAGCGAGGAAGGCTACCCGGGTCTCGTCGTGCACGGTCCGCTGCTCGCCACACTGCTGCTCGACGGACTTCGCGTAAACCGCCCTGATGCCCGAGTCGCGAAGTTCGAATTCAGGGCGCAGCGTCCGCTTTTCGACACGGAAGACTTCATCGTTGCTGGCGCCTTGGAAAGCGGCGCGTGGACGCTGTGGGCAGCGGAGTTGGGCGGCGCCGTGGCCTTCGAGGCGCGTGCGGTGCTCGCTTAGTGGCCCTGCCAGTGTTTGACAGGCCGCCCTGCGACCGCCTAGCATGAGTCATTCGAATGACTGTGCCAGGGAACGCGGCGCCCGTCTGGCGCTGCGTGCGGCATTT
>Ga0070667_100001845_pt1 | contig 18853 bp, 15 predicted proteins | sample KBSS33metaG_FD_64659 | JGI IMG/M metagenome (GOLD analysis project Ga0070667, IMG submission 64659) | Switchgrass rhizosphere microbial communities from Kellogg Biological Station, Michigan, USA - KBS S3-3 metaG | ecosystem: Host-associated > Plants > Roots > Rhizosphere > Soil ... | reverse complement strand
CCTCGACCGACTCGCGCGCGCTGCAGGCGCGACGGGACCCTACCTGCCGCAGGCAGTGATCGCCGCGCTGCATGCGACCGCACCGAGTTGGCAGGAGACCGACTGGAACACGATCTGCGCGGCCTATGATCGGTTGATCGACATCACGGGGTCCCCAATAGCCCGCGCAAATCGGGCGATGGCCATCGGCTTTCGCGACGGGTTCCCGGCCGGCCTCGCCGCGCTCGATGCCGTTGCCGACGATCCGCGGCTGGCAGGATCGAACACCGTCATCTCGATTCGCGCAGATCTGCTGCGGCGTGCGGGTCAACGTGCCGAGGCCCTCAGGTGGTACCGCGTCGCGCTGGACGGCAACGGTTCCGGGCCCGCGCAGGAGTTCCTGCGTCGCCGGCTCGCGGAGTGCGCCGGCTAGTGGTCGCTAACCTCGTCCCGTGACCGCAGTGATCGGAATCGTCCTGCTGGCCGTCGGGGCGGTCGCATTGGCCGTGCGCCACGTTCCGATCACCAACCTCGTGGTGCTCGCGGTGGCGGCACTGGCGCCGTACCTGATGTTCGGCGCGCCGGTGTCGCTGATTGTGTTTGCGCTGCAACGTAACTGGATCTTGGCGGCGATGGCAGCCGCGGTCACGCTTGCGGTGGCTGCCGTCCAGCTGCCGTGGCATGTGCGCAGTGGCGGGACTCCCGGACTCAGCGTCCGCGTGGTCTCGGCGAATCTCCGCTATGGCCGCGCCGACGCCGACAGCGTCGTGAAGATGGCTCGCGAACACGCCGATATCCTTGCGGTGCAAGAGCTTACCCCCGAGAAAGCCGAGCTGATGTCGGCCGCCGACCTCGATCAGGCCTTTCCGTATCGGGCGCTTCGTGTCTGCGACGGCCCCGCAGGTGTCGGCATCTGGAGTCGCTACCCGATCACAACCAGTGAGATCGACGACGACTTCTGGCTCGGCCTGGTCGCCGCGAAGGTGCGCATTCCCGCGGTGCGTGCCGAAGCGACCGTTGTGGTGCTGCACCTGTCCGCACCTTGGCCCGATCCGATCGCGGGCTGGCGCGCCGACCTCGCTCGACTGGCCGAGAAACTGCCGCGACTCGCCGCCGCCTGTGAGGGGGCAGTCATCGTGGCAGGCGACTGCAACGCGACGCGTGACGTTCGCGAGTACCGCAACTTGCTGCGCGACGGCTTTCGCGATGCTGCCGAGCAGGCAGGCGCGGGACTGACCCGCACGCACCCGGCCGACGTTCGAGCACTTCCCCCGCTGTTCGCCGTGGACCACGTGCTGACGCTGCGCTGCACGGCGACCGCCGTTCGCACACTCGACATCGCAGGTTCCGACCACCGGGCCCTGGCCGGCGTGATCGAGATTCCTGACTGAGCCGAACTTCGCGGGAGCGCCGAATACCAATCGTGGCGGCCTCGTTCGCCTTGGCGTCGACAAATCGGTCATGGCACCTTCCGAAGATTGCGAACGGCAGATTGGCTTCAATTCTCAGCAAATTTGCGCTGGCCCTTGTGCTTTCATTCGCAAGCAGTCGGCTCGCCCGGTTTGTTCGCAGGCCACGCGGTGAACTGCGGAACCTCGGATCATTCCGAATCCACGCACCGCATCCGTGGTGGCAAATATCGTTGCGAAGGCCAATGACCTCTAGACGCGTAATGCGATCTCGCAGTCATGGCGGGTCGCCAATTCGGCGATCGAGCAGCGACGTCAACGCCTGATGCGCCCAAGCCGATGGGCGAACGCATAGGGAAACACCCGATTCCAGCACCACCGTTCAGCACTACCGTCCGATTCATGGATGCCATCGATGATGTGGCGTACTACCTTGCCGAGTGGTATCTGCCCGAGATGACCGCGACATCGGTCGATGAGATGGTGGCGAAACTCGATGCCGCCGCTGTGGCCGTCAGCACTCAGGGCACGTCTGTGCGGTTGGTTGTCACGCTCTCCGTGCCGACCGACGAAGTGCTGTATGGAGTCTTCGGGGCGCCGTCACCCGACATCGTCTCGCAGACATGCGTTCGCGCCGGCGTCCCGTTCCAGCGAATTTCCGGTGACGTGGGTGCCCGATTTCAGCCGAACCTCATCCCTGAAGTTGCCGATAGCGCACCCGTCTGACCGCTAACTGGTCAGCGAAACTGTGATCTAGCTGCCAAGCGGGGCGTCGCAATGCGCCGCGAGGGCACCGTCGTTCGAGGTACCCTCTGTTTGCTGGGGGCAATTTGGGGGTGATCGTGGATGCCGAGCGTGGTGAGCCGTCCGCTGGAGATCCGCGCGGTCTCGAAGTTCCTGGAGTCGGCAGCCCATCAGCCGTCTGCACTCGTCATCGAGGGTGAGCCGGGGATCGGCAAGACCACGCTGTGGTTGTCGGCCGTCGAACGGGCGCGCGACAACGGTTGTCGGGTGTTCAGTGCACGCGTTGGCCGGGCGGAGTCGATGCTCGCTTATGCGGCGGTGGCTGACCTACTCCGTGACGTCGATGCGAACATCCTTGCCGGTTTGCCGGACGTCCAGCGCCTCGCCGTCGACCGGGTGCTGCTGCGCGCCAGCAGCGAGGATCACGCCACCGACCAACGCGTCGTTGCGGCCGCCTTCGCGGCGGTCTTCGAACGCCTCGCAGCGGACGCGCGAGTGTTGATCGCCATCGACGATGCGCAGTGGCTCGACCGGTCCAGCCAGGACGTGATCTCGTTTGCCGCCCGGCGGTTGAGGAGCCCGGTCGGGTTGGTGCTCACCGAACGGTCGGATGCAGATGGCGCGAACACGGCGTCGTGGCTGCAGTTGTCCAGGCCCGACGGCATCGAAAGGTTGCGTGTTGGGCCGTTGAGCCTTGGCGCGCTGCACGTGTTGATCTCAGGGCGCCTCGGCCATGCGTTTTCACGGCCGACGATGGTGCGCATCTCCGAAATCTCAGGGGGTAACCCGTTTTTCGCGCTTGAGTTGGCGCGTGCCATCGATGTCGGCTCCTCTGGCCCGCAGAGAGCGCTGCCCGGCTCCCTTGCCGAACTGATGCGGTTGCGTATCGGGCGGCTGGACCGCGATGCGCGAAAGCTGTTGTTGGCGGCGGCATCCGTCGCCGACCCGACGGTCGAACTACTGACGGAGGTCACCGGCGCGCCCATCGACTCGCTCGATGAAGCGGAAGCCAAGGGAATCGTCGGAATCGACGGCAACGTGGTGCGTTTCACCCACCCGCTGCTGGCCCAGAGCGTCTATGCGGATGCGAGCGCGGCCGAGCGGCGCGCGATGCACAGGTCATTGGCGCAATCAGTGACGTTGCCCGAACTGAGGGCAAGGCATATGGCGCTGGCGGCGTCCAGTGCGGACCCGGACACATTGCATGCCCTGGACTCCGCAGCTGAGGAAGCCGCCGCCCGTGGCGCGCCGGCCGCAGCGGCCGAGTTGGTGGAGCTAGCCATAGGCCTCGGTGGCGACAGTCCCGATCGCCGAATCAATGGAGCGGTACACCATTTCAACGCCGGGGACCCGGAAAGAGCACGGGCGTCTCTAGAGCCGACGTTGGGGGTGCTGACGGCTGGCGCGCGGCGTGGGGCCGCACTCAACTTGCTTGCCGGGATACACCTGTACGACGACAACTGGAGCGAGGCCGTTACCGTTCTCGAGCGCGCGCTGGCTGACGCCGAGGATAACCCGGCATTGCTTGTCCAGACGCTGATCCTGCTGGCTTTCGGCCAACGCATGATCTCGAGGTACGAAGAGTCGTTGGCCACCGCGCGCAAAGCCGTCACCGAGGCCGAGCACTATGGCGATCCTGCGCTGGTCAGTAGCGCGCTGGCAATGTCTGTCCAGCTGAACTTCATGTTCGGCAACGGCGTCGATGAAATCAGCCTGCGGCGCGCGGTGGAACTGGAGGATCCCGACGCCGATCTGCTGATCCCGTTCAGCGCCAGCATGATCGAGGGTTTGATGATGGCCTGGACGGGACGCCTGGACGATGCCCAGGCCAGGATGGAGGCGCTGCAACGCCGATGCACAGAGCGCGGCGCGGAAAACGACCTCACCGCCGTCGAGAGCTGTGAGGCGATGATCGAGACTTGGCGGGGAAACCTGGGCGCGGCCGATCGCCTTGCCGAAGAGGCCGTGTTGCGCGCCGAACAGGGCAGCGGCTCCTTGAGCATTGCGCGTTCCATGCAAGCCATGGTGATGGCTTACCTTGGGCGCGTGCAGGTTTCGCGAGACGCAGCCCGTCACGCGCTGGAGATAGCGAACCGCACCGCTTCACCGCGCCTGGCGGAATGGCCGACGATGACCCTGGGATTTCTGGAGGTATCGCTCGGTCACTATGCCGAGGCCCTTGAGGTGCTTGCCCCGATGCAGCGCACGCTCGAGGCGATCCCCGGCACGGAGATCATGACCGCGTCCTTCATCCCCGACGCTGCCGAAGCCATGATCGCGCTTGGCCGCAGCGACGAGGCCGAGCCGCTGATCGAGGCGCTGGAACGCAATGGCCGCAGGCTGAACCGGTCGTGGATGCTCGCCGTCGGTGGTCGCTGCCGGGCCATGTTGTCGGCGGCCCGAGGCGATGTCGAGGCCGCCTCGGACACGGCGCAGGAAGCGATGGCCGAGCACGATCGACTGCCGATGCCGTTCGAGCGGGCGCGAACTCAGCTGTTGCTCGGCCAGCTGCAACGTCGGCAACGACAGAAGGAGCGCGCCAGGGCGACGCTGCGGGAGGCTCTGCAGTCGTTCGAAGCGATGGGCGCGCCGCTGTGGGCCGGGCGCGTGCAGTCAGAACTCACCCGCGCAGAGGTGGTGCCGACTCACGACCGCTCGCTCACCCCGTCTGAGCGGCGTGTGGCCGAGCTGGCGGCATCAGGCATGACTAACAAGGACGTCGCGACCGCGCTGTTCATCAGCCCGAAGACGGTCGAGGCAAACCTGGTGCGGATCTACCGCAAGCTGGGCATCAAGACACGCGCCGAACTGGGCCGAATCATCGGCGGTGGTTAAAAGGTGGCTCTCCGCTGCGCTGGCACCTTCGCGACATTCTTTGCTGGTCCGGCCGATTCGCAGCCGTATCGCATTCGAGGGCTGTATAGTTCAGCAAACACGGGGTCGTGCGGCGGTGAGGGGGCGCATTGAGTTCTTCGACGCCGACTGGCTCCGCCATAGCGCCCGCTTGTCCCGCCTTGGACGCGGTAGCGAAATCCGTCGCAAAAGCCGCCCGCCTATGGCTGCCGTTCGCCATCCGCTGGATCGACCGCTCATTGACCCGCAGTGTTGCTAAGGTTCGCCCGATCTGCCGCGCGACGTGAACACCCAGTTCGCTGCGATGATGGGCGCGCGGCTTTTGGCTAACCTGTTTCAGGCCGCGAACATCATCGTGCTTGCCCGCGCCGTTTCGCCGTCAGACATTGGTTTGACATCCGCGATAATCGGCCTTTCCATGGTGCTTTTCACCATTACCGATTTCGGATTGTCGACGTTGATCAGCAAATCCTATGCGCACGGTGATCATGTGACGGTGGCCTCCGCGCTCCACTACACAACCTTGACGACATGGTCATTCGGGGCGCTAGCGTTCGCGGCCGGAATGGGCCTCTCAGCGGCTGCCGTTATCCCGCTCAGCCTTTCTGTCCTGATCTTGGCTGTTGCAGTCGACAGATGCGTCGAGGTTCGCCTGTCCGTGCCAATGGCAGCGACCCGCAAAGTTGAACCCTCATCCTCGATCCTGATGCGGCGAGCCACACAGATGGGTTTGTACCTGGTCTTCGTTGGCGTTGGTATTCCTCCATTGTGGGCCTACTCGACGACATACTTGCTCGGAGCGCTGACCGGTTACGTCCAGAGCACGCTTTTCCTGCGGCACCTTGTCGGAAAAGAAGACTCTCGTCGACCCGCCAGAGAGGTGTTCGGCAAGGGGTTCGCATTCGGTGTGAAGAACCTCTCGTACCAAATCCAGTACATCGATAGCTTTCTCGTCTCCGCCTTCTCGGGCACACACAGTGCCGGGCTGTACGCTGCCGCGTCCAAAGTTACGAACCCGCTCCTCCTGATCCCAGGCACACTCGCGGCAAGTGTCCTGCCACAAGCCGCACGGGCAACGCCGCACCAGGTGCGAATATTTGGGATACGCGTTGTGCTCGTGCTTGCGGTGGTGCTACTCCTCGGTGCGCCGGTCGGTTTCGTCCTCGCAGAACCAGTCTGCGTTTTGCTCTATGGAGATGCCTACCGCAGCGCGGGCCTTCCGCTCGCATTTCTCTTGGTCGGAATCCCGTTCGCCATCGTCGCGGCCGCCCTCAGCGCGATCCTGCAAGCTCACGGCGACGAACGATTCGTGGCAAAACTCGGGTTCGTATTTGCAGTCGCGTTCGTTTGCGCGATCAGTGTCGGTGCGCTCAGTAATGGCCCAACTGGTGCAGCGATCGGAAGCACAACGGTATACGTATTCAACTGCGTACCACTGATGTTGCGGATGGCTCGACGGACTGCGCCGTTGCCGGAGCCACTGTGATCGGGCGCGCCCGGTGGGCTGCCGCCTCCAGGATATTGCGGTTGCCACGCTATGCGCGATTGACCGCGATGAGTTCTTTGACTGCGACGTCGATCGGGAGGCGATTGGCAATCTTGCCGTCTGACCTCGTTCGGCGCGTTGAAGCGTCTAGGCTCGAAGCCAATGAATAAGGGGCCCTTAGCAATTCAGTGTGTACCCGTGGGAGTGTGGCGGTCGACTCAGGCCAGGATATCGGGGCGGCGCCGGTGCGGGGATCCCGAAATTGGCAATGCGCGCAAAGTCGACCGCGAAGTGAGCGATGGCGCGCATAGCACGTTCGGCAATTCAGTTAGGTTCACCGCCGGAGCCCTCGCTCGCGAGCGGTTCTGGCACTAGTACGGATGTGGGGTCATGGCCAATTGGTTGCTCGAAGCTGTTGGGAGTAACAAGTCGACGCGCTCGCTGGCGGGCCGCGCTAGGGCACGCCGCTGGCGATACTTCGATGAGCGGTTTCCGACCATCTCTGAAATGCGGGTGGTGGACCTGGGCGGCACGCCGGAGTCATGGCGGCTCGCGCCCGTCAAGCCATTGGCCGTCACGATAGTGAATCTCTTGCCACTCACCTCGGATGACACCGCAGTCAAAGTTATCCAAGCCGACGCCTGTGACTTGCCCGCCGCCCTTCGTCGCGAGCGTTTCGACCTCGTCTTCTCCAACTCGCTGATCGAGCATGTCGGTGGCCACCCACAAAGGCAGCGCCTCGCCGAGACAATTCACGCGCTGGCCGATCGGCACTGGGTGCAAACGCCCTACCGTTACTTCCCTGTTGAACCGCACTGGTTATTTCCGGGTATGCAGTGGCTACCCTACGAGGCCCGCGTGCGTGTGTCTTTGCGCTGGCACCGTGGACACATTCGAACCTCTACGCGCGAGGACGCCCAGGACATGGTCGACGAGATCGACCTCTTGTCGGTCTCCCAAATGCGACGTTACTTCCCCACTTCGGTGATCTGGTATGAACGCTTCGCGGGATTGATCAAGTCGCTGGTGGCTATCCGGGACTAGCGGCGGCGTTGGAATCCGTGCCCCAACTCGATTGACTGTGCGCCGACTCAAGGACGTTCTGCTTAGATCCCGAACGACGATTCGTTGCGCGGTGCCTGCCTGGCAAATGTCCCGCGCTATGCGGATGACTCGCCAGTAAACCAAGGACGATTATGACGGACACGCTGAACTGTACAGTCGAGAACGTATTGTCGACAAATGAGAGAGCCAGCGTTCCGACTGCCAATGCGATGACAATAATCCGTACCACACCGCTCTGCGCGCAGGCGGCGAGGATGAAGACTGAGATTATGACTAGAAATAGTCCTATCGCGAAAAAAATGCCGCCGTCGATGGTGAAACGCAGATATTCGTTGTGCGGAGCGTGCTGGAATGCTTCCGACACATTGGGTGGCGAATAAATCGAAACAGCGGTGGCCGAGAATCCCAGCCCTTTCCCTAGGAGGGGGTTCTCAGCCACAAACCCATAAAAGAACTCGGTGGCGTACTTGCGCCCCGATGTGTTGAAATTCGGCTCATGGTAGCTGCCGGTAGTTCGCTTGATGATCGCTGGCGCAGCGATGGCACAGCTGGCAACAATCATCGTCGCCAACAGCCAGGTTGCCCTGCGTGCGCCCACGCTTCGTACGCGACCTGGCCCTAGGGCTTGAGCGACGACGAACGTAATCATGAGCATAATTCCCGCTGCAATTTCTGCTCGGGTAAGAGTGGCCAACAGAATAACGAAGTTCAGGACGACCCACAAATAGACGCGAAAAGGACGGTACGTGCTCGATGACGCCGCTAAACACAACGCAGATGCAAGCGCGACGACAGCAAGCTCGCCAAGGTGCGCGGGAATTAATGCACCCTGTAGTCGAGGGACATTTTGGTCGAGGTCGATCTGATAGATGCCCGGCGATGGAGCTCGATACGCCGGGCCCTTTACCCCTGCGAGCTGCAGCACGACACCGGCGACCAAGCACATTAAAGGCAACATGGCGATGTACTCCAGTCCCCTTTGCAGACTCAGTCTTCGCCAATTAACGAAAAGGAACAGAAACGGGACGCAATAGCCAGCAGTCGCGCGAGCGATAATTTCGGAGCCGACTTCGACACGCCCACCGATGTTCAGGATCGACGCCAGACTAGCGATACCTACGAGTGTAAGGGCGGCGGCACCGAGCCAGGACCAGCGCGGCCCGAACGCCAGCGCAAGACACAGTCCAGCGACAATGAGGACGGATTTCTGGATTGCGTCAGCATACGGAAACGGTTCTCCATCTGCGGCGACGAAAATCGAAGGTGAGATAACGATCGTGGTCAATGGGAGGAACGGCCAAACGCTCTTTGGATAGACCCATGACGCCGCGACTGGTAGGAGGACAATCGGAGCGACTAGATAGACGGGGCTCACGACGGCGGCAGCACAAGCAGCTGCGGCGGTCACCAGAATAAGAAGAGATGTCGCAACTGCGAGCCTATGCTCCAACAAGCGTGACGGCCAACTGCTCACGGCTGCCACGAGCAACAAAACCTAACCATCTGCCAGGAGGAACGCGTCGACACCGAGGTAGTCTAGCAACGATGTGAGTGATGACATGCCGTATCGGCAGCAAAAAAGGATCCCCGATAGCAGCGCGCGGCTGCAGGAGGCCGAGCCCGACCCCGGCGCGGCGGCGACGGATGGCTCAGTACCCCAACAGTCCATGGTCGCGATCACGATCGACATCGTTGCGCGTGGTGAAAGGATCTAGTTACGCTTCCGTCGTGCGTTCAGGAGCTCATGCCAAAAAGGCTTCCCCGCGAATCAGCCTCCGCTCGCCGTCCGCGGTAATTGGTATATCCGAAAGGCGGAACAGTTTTGGGCCAGGCCGTTGTTAGCGTCGTAATTCGGGCGAAGGATAAGGCTGATACCATCCGCCCTGCGATTGCATCTGTTAAATGTCAGACGGTCCCGATCGAAGTAATCGTCGTAGATTCAGGTTCTCGGGATGAGACCCCAGAAATCGCCCGTGAAATGGGCGCTGAAGTTGTGTCGATACCTGCTGAATCCTTTACATATGGCGGCGCGATCAATATCGGCGTTGCTCTCGCAAGCGCAGAATACGTGCTGATCCTTTCGGCGCATTGCGCACTTCCTGACCCCCGTTGGCTAGAACATGCGCTACGACACTTCGTGGATGCGCGGGTTGTTGCCGTTAACGGGACGCCAGTCCACCGTGTGCGATGCGGTCGCGAGCTGTCGGCGGAACAGCGCCTCATCATCGGCGCAGTGGACGATATCGTCGTGCAAGATCGACCGTTCTACGACGGCTTTGCGGGCTTTTCAAACACGTGTGCATTAGTACGCAAAGGCATCTGTAACGAATTTCCGTTCCACGAACAGATGATTTACGCTGAAGATAAAGAATGGGCAAATCGAGTAACACGATCGGGACACCGAATTGTGTTTGATGCGACGCTCGGCACCTTCCATGGACATATTCGAGATGAAGGCTATCGCTCTCGGTACAGTCGAGGTTATAGGCACTCCAAAGCGTTAACCGAGGTTTTCGGATTTCGAGTATGGACACTTCGCAAGACCATCCAGTACGCATGGTTCATTTTCCGCAATCGTTCCGGCGTGATGCGTATAGCTTTCTTGCGTCCAGCGACCCTCGTTGACTATGTCGGGCGAATATCAGGCGCGCGCAGTGCACGCCGCGAATAAGATTGACCTTGAGAGAACGGGAACATTTCGATCGCATTCGATCAGTCACCACAGAATGCCATGCTTGAGATTGCCCTCCTTTCAAGCTGAAAGCTCTCGTGTCCAACCAAGATGGCTGACGCAGATCGCATGACTGACGCGACAGAATGGGAGCGGCCCAGCCTGAGTACAGCTAAGGTCAGCAATGTGTGCGGTATTTGCGGGGTGGTGCAGGTCGGTGGTGAGCCGCGAGCGGTGATCGAGCCAGGCGTACTCGACCGGATGACGGATGCGATGACGCATCGGGGCCCGAATGACCGTGGCACATATCAAGCACCTGGCGTCGCGCTCGGTGTGCGCCGCCTGAGCATTGTTGACGTAGCCATGGGCCACCAACCGTTCTCCAACGAGGACGAGTCCGTATGGGCCATCCAGAACGGAGAGCTGTACAACCACGAGGAAATTCGCGAGGATCTCGCGCGGCGGGGTCACCGGTTCGCCAGTCGATGCGACACCGAGATCCTTCCCCACTTATACGAGGACGCCGGTGTCCGATTCGCCGAGCGCCTGCGCGGCAAGTTCGGCATCGCCGTCTGGGATGAACGCCGCCGCCGCGCGGTCGTCGCGCGGGATCGCCTCGGCGTGAAGCCGATGTACTACGCGCAGGCGGGCGACCTGGTGGTGTTCGCGTCGGAGCTGAAAAGCCTTCTCGCAAGCGGGCTTATCGGCACCGGCCTCGACTTCGAGGCGATCGAAGCCTATATGACGCTCGGATTCGTGCCAGCGCCGATGACCCCGTTGGCGCAGGTAAGGAAATTGATGCCCGGCGAGCGGCTGATCATTGCGCCGGATGGGGTCCGCCCCGAGCGCTATTGGGAATACCCGAAGCCTGGCGCGGACACGACGTCGAGCGCCGAGGAGCTTGCAGCGGGGCTGCTGGAGCGAGTTGAAGATGCGGTCCGCGTACGGCTGATGAGCGACGTCCCGCTCGGCGCGATGCTCAGCGGCGGACTTGACTCGAGCCTCATCGTCGCGCTGATGGCCCGCAACATGGGCGAGCCCGTGAAGACGTTCTCGGTCGGGTTCACCGAAGACGGCCTCGCCAACGAGCTCGCCGACGCGAGGTACGTCGCGTCGGTGTTCGGCACAGATCATCACGAGCTCGAAATCTCGTCCACTCAGCAGGACGTCAAGCTCGATGACCTTCTCTGGTCGTTGGACGAGCCGATCGCAGATCTCTCGTCGCTGGGCTTCCTCGCCCTCTCCAAGCTCGCAGCGCAGCACGTGACTGTCGCGCTGTCGGGACAGGGGGCCGACGAGCTTCTTGGCGGCTACAAGAAGCACCGTGCCGCCGCGCTGGTTGAGAGTTGGCAGCGCCTACCGCGGCCCCTCCGGCGTGCCGGGGAGCGGGGCATGCTCGCTGGCCCGTCGCGATTACACAGGGCGGCAAGAACACTCGCCGCGAGCGACGCAAGCGATCGCCTGCTCGCCATGAGCGGACGGGTCGACGACGAGCTCCGGCGCGCGCTCTACTGCGGGCCGCTTGCCGAGAGCGACGGACGGGCTGCTTTGCGCGCGATCCTCCCGCTAACGAAAGACGTCGATGGTGGGGCACTCGCGGCGACATTGCACATCGATGGTCAGCTCGCACTACCTGACGACCTGCTTCACTACTTCGACCGAACCTCTATGACGCAGTCGCTTGAGGTCCGCGTTCCATTCCTCGATCACCACGTGGTCGAATATTGTGCCCGCATTCCAACATCGCTCAAGGTGCGTCGGCTGCGGACCAAGCACCTTCTGAAGGAGGCGGCGCGCGGGATCGTGCCGCAACGGATCATCGACAAGCGGAAAATCGGATTCTTTCGCGGGGCGACGTCTCGCTGGCTGCAATCGCAGATGGACTACGCGATTTCCGACTACTTGCTCGCCCCCAGCCCGCGCTACGCGGAGTTCCTCGATAGGGCGGTGGTCGAGCGGCTCGTTGCGGAGCACCGAAGCGGACGTCCAGTCGACAGTCAATTGCTGGTGGCCATTCTCATGCTCGAGGTGTGGCTCTCCTCATATCACCCGCGCGCATTCGGCGGCCCGTCTCCGGGAGTTATGACGACACGACGATCGGCGTGATGGTTTCTCACGATTCTTCCGGTTTTCTCCAGCAAGGCAGGGAGCGCACCCGAGGTGCTTTTGCTCCTTCGGCGAGGGCTCGCTCGTAGATCTGCTCTAGATTGGCGCTACGAGCAGACAGCTCAGCGCTCTTCCGAACCGCACGGACGGCGTCGCGGCCAAGCCGCTCCCGTAGCGCGGGGTCGCGGAGCAGGCGCGAGAAAGCGTCCGCCAGCGCCGGCACGTCGCCCTCGCGGACGAGGAGTCCGGACTGGTCAGGAACGACCAGCTCAGGGATCCCGGCGTGGTAAGTCGTCAGGCAGGGCAAACCCGCCGCCATCGCTTCGGCCAGGACGGTGGGGATGCCCTCCTTATCGCCGTTCGCCAGCGTCTGGCTCGGAAGAGCGAAGACGTCGGCACGCCGATACGCCTCGACTAGGCGGGGGTCGTGATGCGGCACATGCCCGGCGAAGGTGACGCGATCGCGCCAGCCATAGTCCGCGACCCGACGCTCCAGTTCGGCCCGCATCGGTCCGCGGCCGATCAGGGTCAGGTGGAAGCGCGGCAAGTCCGGTTCGGTCATGCTGGCGAGATGCAGCGCCTCGAGGACGAGATGCTGAGCCTTCTTGCGCTCGAGTGTTCCGCTGCTGAGGATTTGCACGACCTCTGGCTGAGCGTAGCTTCGCTCCGGAAAAACGAAACGAGCCGTCGGCGTCCCATAAAAATGGACGACGATCCGTTCCTCCGGGCAACCGAGCGAGATCAAATCACGCTTCATGTCCTGCGACATGGCTATGAACAGATCCATCTCCGACCAAATCGGGCGCAGGTAGCGCGCGCCGTAGCCGCCGAGCCGCTTCGGGAATCTCGAGACGTCGTAGCCGTAGACCGACACGATCGCGGGCAGGCCGAGTCGGCGCTTGAGATCGATGAAGAAGCGGGCGTCGACGAGATAGTGCATGTGCAGCAATTGCGCCCCCTCGACTACCGCGCGATCAGCCAGCAGTGCGGTTGCGGCCGAGGTCGGCCGGCGCAGGGCGCCATAGGAAATCCGCTCGGCGAACCGATCACGCTGGCTAAGCAACTCAGTTGCGGCGTATAGCGCGGCCGGCTGGAACGCGGGCTGGCCAATCCGATGGTGACAGAGGACGACCGATCTGTAGCTTTCGAGCGAGCAGATCTGATTGCCGATGAAGGTCTCGGTCGCCTCGAGAAAGGTGCGCTTAACGTGGGCGACTGTTGGCTGAGAGCACACATCCCAAGCGTAGCCATAGCGGGCGCTCTCAACACTCAACACAGACCGCCTGCCCGCACTACGCTGACGGCTTCTCGCGTGGAGGTACGGCACGTTTGCCGGAGAGCTCAACTGCGGGTGACATTTTCATCAGAGGATCGACGATGCCGGCCGTCTGACCGATAAAGCGCAAATAGAAGTCAATCAAGTTCCGCCGAGAGACATCCCATGACAGCTCACCTTCGACGCGCTCCCGCCCCCTCAATCCCATACGTTCGCGACGCTTCGGGTCGCGAAGCAGTTCGTCGATCGCGGAAGCGAATGCCACGACATCGTTTCCCTCGACGTACACGGCAGAATCTGCGGCAGAAACCCGGGTTTCGAACAGGTCAAACGACACGATCGGTCGCGCCATCGCCATGTACTCGACAACTTTGTTCATCGTGCAGGAATTGTTGTACGCGCTCGGCGGGTCTGGGACCAGGCAGACGTCGGCGGTGGAGAGACAATTTTGGATGAATTCGTCGCCGACCCAGCCGGGGAAGTCGACGATGTCAGCGAGGTCGAGTTGGTGACTCAGCGCCACCATCTCATCGAATGCGTCGCCGGCACCCATGAAGATGCAGTGAACGTCTTCACGGCCGATTTCGTAGCGTAGATGGGCGAGTGCGCGGAGCGCATAGTCGACACCGTCCTGATGCCCCATCACGCCGAGGTAAGCTGCGAGATAACGCTTTCCACGGCGCAAACTCGGATCGGGCTGACGGCGGACGAAGCGGCTAAGGTCAGGGGCACTACGAACTACGACGACGCGGTCCTCGGACATTTTGCCTCGCACGATCGCGATCCGCTTAAAGCTTTCGTTGGTCGAGATGACCGCGCCGGCAGCCGCGAAGTTCAGTCGTTCGAGAAATCGGCTCAGGTGGTAGAGGATTCGCGCCCCGCTGGGGAAGCGCGAAAGAAACATCTCGGGCATGAGGTCGTGGTGATCGAAGATGAACCGTGTGCCGCCGGGACGCAGAACCAATGCGATTAGGAACAAGAGATCCGGGGGATTACACGCATGCACGATGTCGATGCGGCCTTCACGGCGCACCTTCATGGCAAGCCGCAGCGTATGCCACAGCGCCATCGTGTACTCGCGGAGATAGCCGCGCACCCCGCCTGCAGCACCGTGCAACGGATAGCGAAGGATTCGAACGCCGTTGATCACGACTTCACGCTCGCGGTCTCGGTCTGAGCCTGCCGGGCAGATCACTGTGACCTCGAACCCCGCGCCGGTGAGGGCCTCGCTCTCCTGCCAAACTCGGCGATCGAAAGGTACCGAGAGGTTTTCCACGAGAATCAGAACGTGGGGGGAAGGCTGACCGTCGACCTCGACAGGTAACCTGCTTGCCTTACGTCGTCTGATTTTCATTCGGTCCGGGTTCAGCAGCATTGTCCACAACCAGTCGTACATCAGTAAGCGCCGCTGCGCCCCAACACAGCTTTCGGCGTTTGTGCCATGATTCGCAAATCCCACCTCAGCGACCATGACCTGACGTACACCGAGTCGAGGTGCTGAAGGTCGTCGTAGGTAAGGTCGCTGCGGCCGCAGACCTGCCAAAGCCCAGTGATTCCCGGTTTGACGTCGAGACGGGCCAGCGCGGCGCCATCGATGCGGTCGGACTCCTCTGTCGGCAGTGGCCGCGGACCGACCAAAGACATCGCGCCGCTGACCACATTGATCAGCTGAGGCAGTTCGTCGATGCTGGTCCTACGCATGAAGGCACCGACCCGGGTCACCCTGGGATCCTTCTCCATCTTGAACAGCGGTCCATCAACCTCGTTGAGCCGTGCGACCATGTCGCGTTGCTGCCATGCGTCCGCAGTCATCGAACGGAACTTGAAGATCCGAAATGGCTTGCCCGCCCGACCCATCCGCTCCTGGCGGAAGAAGACCGGCCCTCGGCTGTCCACCTTGATCGCTAGTGCAATGAGAAGTAGGAATGGTGCGACAACGGTCAGCGCGCATGCGGCGAGCGTTACGTCCATGACCCACTTCATGATTCGTTCACTGGCCGCCATCGACACAGTTGGCAGATGCATCAGCGTGAGGCCGTGCAGCTCCTCGGCCTCGGTGCGCCAGTTGTGTAGCTCGAAGTAGCGTGGGATTTCCGATATGGGAACCTGCCCCTCGAGCTTGCGCAGCGCTTCGAGCACAATGGCGTCACTGGAATTCGGGAAGGCGATGATCACTCGGTCGATCGCATGGTCGGCGCACACGTCGGGCAGATCGGTGACTCCGCCCAGCACGCGGGTCCCCGGTGCCGCGTTGTCATCGACATGGCCGACCACGCGGGTATCCGGGCATCTCTGCAGCCTCGAGGTCAGTCGGTCGGACATCGGTCCCGTTCCGACTACCAGAATCCGAGTCACGGTGGGGTCGAACAGTCGGACGATTTGTCGACGTCCAAACGGAACCAAGACTATGGCGGGCAGTGTCATCGCCACCGCGGCTGTCAGCGTCATACGCCCACCGCGGAGGATGAGTGCGTCGAGTGCGAGTGCGAGCAGGGCACCCGTTGGCAGGCAACGCGCGATCACCGTGGGTCCCCACCACCCGCTCGGCCGGAGCCGCGACGCCGGCCGACGATATCGCCCGTGCAGATGCAACGCTACGGCCATCGCGACTGCGACGAGGGCAACGTCTCGGACGCCGAGGCTGCCAGCACGCACGGAGCTGATATGGCTGAGTGTCACGGCCCCGAGGACAGCGGAGACCGTTAACGTTGCCATGTCTGAGATCTGAAGAAGATTGCGATATCGACGCCCGAGCCGAGGCCCCATCGGCGACGGCCTGGTGGCGTTTTCAGCCCGCACCGATGTCGGCTTGATGTGACCAACCGATATGCCGGGAACCGAAGTCGGTGGTGTTGCTTCGATAGTCACTCTGTCCCCCAGTGATACCCAGGCACCGTGCTACCAGCCGAATCCGATTAGCCGTAGGCCGGATCCGGCAAACTTGGCTTCTGGCAGGCAGTTTCGGCCGTCGACGACGAGATCGCCGCGCATGACCCGACGCAGCCCCTCCGTCTCAATGTCACGGAATTCCGGCCACTCGGTTGCCACCACGACGGCGTCCGCCCGGTCTGCCGCGTCGTAGGCGTCGCGTGTCAGGCGTACGGTCTTGAACTCCTCGGGCAGCACCTTCACAACCGGGTCGAATGCCGACACCACGGCACCTGCGGCGATTAGCCGCCGAGCGATGTCAAGGGCAGGAGAGTCGCGCAGGTCGTCTGTCCCGGGCTTGAATGTCAAGCCCAGCAACGCGATTCGGCGCCCCTTCAACATATGTAGCTCGCGCTGGAGCTTGCGGACCGCGCTCGCCCGCTGCGTCTTGTTGATCTCGACCGTCGCCTGCAGCATCGAGGGCGTATAGCCAAACTCCTGACTCGATGCGATCAGCGCCGCGACATCCTTACCGAAGCACGAACCACCCCACCCGACTCCGGGATTCAGGAAGGAGCTGCCGACACGGTGGTCGGCGCCGATCGCGGGCAGAACCTCGCGGATATCGGCACCGAACAGCTCACACATCTGTGCCATCTCGTTGGCGAAACTGATCTTGGTCGCCAGGAAGGCGTTCGCCGCGTACTTGATCATTTCCGCGGACGCCAGTTCCGTTGTGATCAGAGATGGACGAAGCTTGCGGCGGCCCCAGTCGAAGGACTGGTCGAGCACCGGCTGATAGAGCTCCGCGACGCGACTGACATCGGAGGGTGCACCGCCCAACACGATACGATCCGGGTAGAGGAAGTCCTCGATGGCGGAGCCTTCACGAAGGAACTCCGGATTGGAAACCACATGGAAGGTCAGATCACGGTTTCCCTCTAACGCATCTTCCAGAATCGTGCGCGTCCAATTGCCTGAGCCGACAGGCACTGTCGATTTGTTGACGATGACCGCCTCGGCGCGCAGGTGCGGAGCCAAGGATTGAATTGCGCTCTCCAGCTGCGTGAGGTCCGGGGAACCATCGGCATCCGGCGGAGTGCCCACGCAAAGGAACACGTAGTCCGCATCGCACAGGGCGTCAGTGGCTTTATCTGTGAACCGCAGCCGGCCCGTTGACAGCGTTGACTTCAGCAACTCCGGTAAACCCGGCTCGTGGATAGGCGCCTGACCGTTGTTGAGTTGCGCGGCGCGCATCGAGTCTGTGTCGAGGCCACACACAGAGTGGCCGAGGAACGCCATACACGTCGACGTGACCGCGCCGACATAACCGGTTCCGATGACCGCGACCTTGCGGCGGGGGCGCTGTTGCTTGAGTCGGACCTCGATCGGCGCCGACGCGCCGGCCTGCGATGCGGAACGGTCGCGATCGCGGAACCAGGCGATCGTCTCCAAAACACCGTCGCGCACGTGGACTCTCGGTTCCCAACGCAGTTCGGTGCGCGCGAGTGTGATGTCGGGCTGACGCTGCGAAGGATCATCCTTTGCGCGGTCGATGAACTCCACAACAGAGTCGGATCCGGTCAGCTCGCGGATGAGATTGGCCAGCTCAAGGATCGTCATTTCGTGTGGGTTGCCGATGTTGACCGGGCCGGCGAGGTCGGAGAACAACAGCCGCAACGCGCCCTCGACCAAATCGTCGACGTGGCACACCGATCGGGTCTGACTGCCGTCACCCTGAACCGTGATGGGGGCGCCGGACAAAGCCTGGTTGATGAAATTGGGGATCGCGCGGCCGTCGTTGGGGCGCATCCGCGGGCCGTAAGTGTTGAAGATCCGCATGATCGCGGTGTGGACACCGTGTTTCGTCCGGTAGGACGTGGTCAGTGCCTCGGCGAAGCGCTTCGCCTCGTCGTAGCAGGAGCGCGGCCCGACGGGATTGACGTTGCCCCAATAGCTTTCGGGCTGCGGGTGCACCAAAGGGTCGCCATATGACTCGGAGGTCGACGCCAGCAGATAGCGGGCGCCCTTCTCCTTCGCCAGGCCCAGCGTGTGCAGCGTGCCAAGGGATCCGGCTTTCATCGTTTCTATCGGAAGCTCGGCGTAGTCGACCGGTGAAGCCGGCGAGGCGAAGTGCAACACGTAGTCAACGGGCCCTGGGATCGAAATGTAGTCACTGACATCAAGTTCAAGCAGTTGGAAACCTTTGTGCCGCTGGAGATGGGCGACGTTCTCCGGCGATCCCGTCACGAAGTTGTCGAGGCATATCACATCGATGTCGCGTGCTAGCAGGCGTTCAGCCAGATGCGAGCCGACAAACCCTGCGCCACCCGCTAGTACCGCCCGTTGCCGCATGACCCCTCCTAGTTCCGCGCCCAAAGCCGACCCGTCGCGAT
>Ga0070667_100001841_pt1 | contig 18881 bp, 16 predicted proteins | sample KBSS33metaG_FD_64659 | JGI IMG/M metagenome (GOLD analysis project Ga0070667, IMG submission 64659) | Switchgrass rhizosphere microbial communities from Kellogg Biological Station, Michigan, USA - KBS S3-3 metaG | ecosystem: Host-associated > Plants > Roots > Rhizosphere > Soil ... | reverse complement strand
CGACGAAGGCAACTTCGTCGTCGGCAAGGCGCAGACCACGCCGCAGGACGAGTCGGTGGGGCTGATGGCCTCCGCCGAGGACGCCTTCCGGCAGTGGGACTCGACGCCGGAGGAGGGCTTCCCGCGGATCCAATCCGCCGTCTTCAGCGGCACCGCGATGCTGAACCGCCTGCTCAGCCGCAAGGGCCGGCGGGTCGGCGCGCTGGTCACCGCGGGCCAGGAGGACTCGCTGCAGATGGAGCGCGGGATCCAGACCTACCTCGGCTTCAGCTACGCCGACCGCCTCCACATCGCCACCCACCACCACAACGAGCCGCTGATCCCGCGGGCCCGGGTCCACGGCGTCCGGGGTCGGATTGATCTGTTCGGCAACGAGGTGCTGCCGCTGCGCGACGAGGACGCCCGTGAGGCGGCCGTGGCGCTGCTCGAGGACGGCGTCGAGGGGATCGTGATCTCGCTGATCTTCAGCTATCGCAATCCCGCCCACGAGGAGCGGGTGCGGGAGATCGTCGAGGAGGAGAAGGCAAAGCGCGGAATCAACGGCGACTGCCCGGTCTTCGTCTCCTCCGAGCTCTATCCGTCGCGGCGCGACTTCCCGCGGCTCAACACGACGGTGATCGAGGCCTACGCCGCCGAGCCCTCGCGCGGCACCCTGCGCGCCGTCCGCGACCGCACCAAGGAGCGAGGCGCCGGCTTCGAGCTGCGGGTGATGGCCTCGCACGGCGGCACGATCTCGATCGATGCCGACCAGCTCGCCACGACGCTGGTCTCGGGGCCGATCGGCGGCGTCGTCGGCGCCCGCTGGCTCGCCGACCGGATCGACCTCGACAACGTGCTCTGCACCGACATCGGCGGCACCTCGTTCGACATCGCCCTGCTGACCGGCAAGCGCTACGAGGTGACGACGACGCCGGACATGGCGAAATTCCTGCTCAACATGCCGCTGGTCCAGATCGACTCGGTCGGCGCCGGCTGCGGCTCGTTCGTCCGCATCGACCCCAACGCGCGCCGGCCCGAGGTCGGTCCCGACTCGGCCGGGGCGATGATCGGAACCGCCTGGCCCGAGGGCGGCGTCGAGACCGCCTCGATCACCGATCTGAACCTCGTCCTCGGCCGGCTCAACCCCGACTACTTCCTCGGCGGCCAGGTCCAGCTCGACGTCGAGCGCGCCCGCCACGAGGTCAAGCGCCAGGTCGCCGACCCGCTCGGGCTCGGGGTCGAGCAGGCGGCCGCCGGGGTGATCGAGCTGTTCGAGACCTCGCTTCGCAACGAGGCGGTCGGCCGCATCCTCGGCAAGGGCTACAGCCCCGCCGACTACACCCTGCTCTGCTACGGCGGCGGCGGTCCGCTGCACGTCGGCGGCTACACCCGCGGCGTTCCCTACCAGCAGGTGCTGGTGCCCGAGTGGGCGGCGGGCTTCTCGGCCTTCGGCTGCGCCTGCGCCGAGTTCGAGTACCGCTTCGATCGCCAGGTCGACCTGCCGCTGCTGCCGGCCGCGCCGGAAGCGGAAAAGGTCGCGATGGGCGGCCTCCTAACCCAGGCCTGGCGCTCGCTCGAGGCCCGCGTCCGCGACGAGTTCGCGAAGTCGGGCTACGCCGCCGAGGACGTCTCCTTCACCCACATGGTCCGCATGCAGTACTACGGCCAGCTGGTCGACATCGAGGTCGACGCGCCGCGGGCAGAGGTCGAGTCGATCGCCGACGTCGAGGCGCTGATCGAGGCCTTCGAGACCACCTATACGCGGATGTACGCGCGGGCGGCTTCCTCGCCGGAGCTCGGCTACCTGGTCGCGCAGGCGATCGTCAAGGGCTCGGTCCCGATCGAGAAGCCGACCCTGCCGGTGATGCCACGGGAGTCCGGCTCGCCGCCGGTGAAGATGACCCGCGAGGTCTGGTGGCACGACGGCTACGCGACCACCGATGTCTACGAGATGGACGACGTCCGCAACGGCCACACGATCGAGGGCCCGGCGGTGCTCGAGGCCGAGTCGACCACCTTCCCGATCCCGCCCGACCGCCACGCCTGGCTCGACGAGCACGGCATCTTCCACCTGGAGAACAAGAACCCTGAGGAGGCCTGACCGCGATGGCGACGATCGAGAAGACCCGGGTCCTCGAGCCCGAGGAGCGCGCCCCGATCGGCTGGGACGGGCAGACCCTGGCGGCGATGTTGGCCGCCTCGGAGAGCGCCTTCGAGCAGACCGGCCACTACCACGGGCTGCGCGAGCTGGCGATGAAGGAGTCCGACCCGTTGCACTTCGAGAAGCTCTTCTCGCGGGTCCGCGGCGGCATGGTCACCGCTCGGGAGACCGCTCTCAACATCTCCGCCTCGCCGATCGTCCGCGAGCTGGGCGAGATCTGCTTCGCGCTCTACACGCCCGAGGGCGACAACGTCGCGCTTTCGACCGGGATCATCGTCCACGTCCACACGATGAGCGAGGCGATCAAGTTCATGGTGCGGAACGGCTGGGAGGACAACCCCGGGATCCAGCCGGGCGACATCTTCGCCAACAACCAGCCGACGATCGGCGACGTCCACAACGCCGACGTGCAGACCTTCGTGCCGATCTTCAACCCCGAGGACGAGGGCGAGCTGCTCGGCTGGGCCGGCGGCGTGATCCACGTGATGGACATCGGCGCCTCGACTCCGGGCGGCGTCTGCGTCGCCCCGACCACCCGCTTCGACGACGGCATCGACCTGCACTGCATGAAGATCGGCGAGCGCGACACGATCGCCCAGTGGCACACGAAGCGCTGCTCGATGCAGAGCCGCGCCCCGGGCCTCTACCTGCTCGACGAGCGCACCCGCCTCGCCGGCTGCCACATGATCCGCGACGCGGTCGAGCGGCTGGTGCTCGAGGAGGGAGCGGAGCCGTTCAAGCAGTTCATGCGCGAGGCGATCGAGGACGGCCGCCGCGACTTCAAGTCGCGGGTCCGCGGCCTGCTCGTCCCCGGCCGCTACCGCTCGGCCGGCTTCTCGGAGGCCAGATACGAGAACAAGATGAACCTGCCGAAACGGGCCCGCCGCGACCTGATCATCCACGGCGCCTATGAGGCGGTGGTCGATCGCGACGGTCGCTGGACCACCGACCTGCGCGGCTCCTCGGCCTGGGGCTGGCACTCCTTCAACGCGACCCCGGCGGCCCAGCAGGGCATGCAGTGGATCCTCTTCACGCAGACGCTGATCTGCAACGACAAGATCAACGACGGCGCCTACTACGCGACCGAGCTGCTCTTGACCGAGGGCAGCTGGGCCGACCTCGGCGAGGCCCCCTGCTCCTCCTCGTTCCCCTGGATGCCGATGTTCACGACTTCGACCGGGTACGTGCGGGCAATCGCGCGCGCCCTGCAGTCGCGTGGCTACATCGAGGAGATCGTCTCCACCTACACCGTGCCCGGCAACGTCGCCCAGGGCGGCGGGATCGACCAGTACGGGCAGATCTCCGGCTTCATGAACTTCGAGATCGGCGCCCAGGGCCAGGGCGGCAAGTACGTCCTCGACGGGCTCGACTACGGCGCTGCCGTCTTCAACCCCGAGGGCGACATGGGCGACGTCGAGATGTGGGAGCTGGTCAAGCCGATGGTCTACCTGGGCCGGCGGATCAAGCCCAACACCGGCGGCTGGGGGCGGCACCGCGGCGGCTCCTCGTTCGAGACGCTGCTGCTGGTCAACGGCACCGAGGACTTCGAGATCGAGAACATCGGCGCCGGCGGGATGCTGACCTCGCCGGGTCTGTTCGGCGGCTACCCGGCGCCGAGCGCCTACGTCCACAACGTCTTCGGCTCCGACATCTTCGAGCAGGCGGCGGCGGGGGAGGCCTACCCGGTCGGCGACGTCTCAGGCGAAGAGGCGGCGTTGCAGGCGTTCGGCGGCGAGCACCAGCTCGAGCAGGACCCCTACACGATGATGATCGCGGTCAAGACCGGCGACCTCTACCTCAGCACCGGGCGGGGCGGCGGCGGGCTCGGCGACCCGCTGCTGCGCAGCGAGGAGCGGATCGAGGAGGACGTCGCCGGCGGTCACCTGCAGCGCCGCTGGGCCGAGCGCGCCTACGGGCTCGGCGACCGCGAAGGGTTGATGCACGCGCGGCTCGAGCGGGCCCGGCCGGCGCGCGAGTGGTGGGCCGAGCAGCGCCAGCGGATCCTCGACGGCGAGCTGATCGACACGGTGAAGGTGATGTACGCGGAGTCGATGCGGCTGGAGCCGCGCTGGGCGGCCGAGTTCCGCGGCTTCTGGGACCTGCCCGAGGACTTCGAGTTCGACGTCGTCACCCCGACCACCGCGACCCAGGTCTCGGAGCCCGGGAAGGTGACGCCGGAAGAGTCGGTGCGCGAGTTCCTCGCCGGCTCGGAGGTCTTCCTGCCAGAAGAGATGCTCGACGTTCCGATCACCACCGAGGTGACGGCGGAGACCCTCGCCGACCTGCTCGACGAGAAGCTCAGCCGCCGCGCCGTCAAGGAGATCCAGACCGGGATCAAGGACCCCGACCGCTTCGACAAGTGGGTTGAGCTGCTGCAGGCGCGGGTCGACTACGACGAGGAGATCGTGCTGCCCTACGGCGAGGGGATGAACGTGGTGCGGCGTGCTGCTGATGGCGAGCTGGTGATCCGCACCGACGCCGGCGCCGACCTCTGCCGCTGGGACGAGAACTGGAAGCTCCACGTGCCGGTCTTCGTCCGCGACAGCGACGAGCTCTACGAGGAGGTCTATCCGCGCTTCGGCCATCCCGACGGCGACTGGCAGGAGCTGCGCGAGTTCTACTGCCCGCTCTCCGGCCGGCTGCTGGAGACCGAAGCGGTGCCGCCGGGCTACCCGGTGATGCACGAGTACCTGCCCGATATCGAGGGTTTCTACAAGGGCTGGCTGGGTCGCGAGGTGCCGGCATGATCGGCTGGAACGCACCGAAGACGGCGCAAACCAACGGGATCACGATGGAGTACTTCGAGGAGGGGGAGGGGACGCCCGTGCTGCTCCTGCACGGCTTCCCCGAGCATCCGTTCTCGTGGCGCAACCAGGTTCCGGCGGTGGTCGAGGCAGGCTTCCGCGTCATCGTCCCGAGCCAGCGCGGCTACGGCGGCACCGACGCGCCGGCCGACGCGCAGACCTACAGCGTCAAGAACCTGGTCGCCGACCTGACCGGTCTGCTCGATGCCCTGGAGCTCGACAAGGCTGTCTTCTTCGGCCACGACTGGGGTTCGATGCCGGCCTGGTACTCGGCGATCTTCGCCCCCGAGCGGACCCTCGGCATCGGCAGCCTCTGCACTCCCTACTTCACCTGGGAGTCGCCGCAGGACATGATCGAAACCTACGACGAGCTGCGCGGCCCGAACCACTACATGCGGACCTTCCAGGAGCCCGGGGTGGGCGAGCAGATCCTCGGCAACGACGTCGAGCACACCTTCCGCTCGATGCTGCGCGGCCGCGGCTACACGCGGGCCGAGTTCGAAGCCGCGCCGAAAGCGGTGCAGGAAGTCCCGGCCGGTGTCTTCGTCGCCGACCCGCAGCTGTTCGGCGAGCCGCTCGCCGACGACGAGGAGATCGCCTTCTACGTCGACGTCTACTCGCGCACCGGCTTCACCGGCGGCCTCAACTGGTACCGCGCCCTGCGCAAGGACTTCGAAGAGGCCCAGGGTTCGAACTACGTCGTCGACCAGCCCGCCCTGCTCGTCTACGCCGCCGACGACTGGTTCTTCCCCGCCGTCGCCTACGACGGCCTCGAGGCCTACCTGCCGCAGCTCGAGCAGCACGAGATCGCCGACGCCGGCCACTGGCTGCAGCAGGAGAAGCCGGAGGAGGTAAACGCCTTCCTCACCTCCTGGCTGCAGCGCAACTTCGCCTGATGGCGGGCCTCGAGGGCAAGGTCGCGGCGGTGACCGGCGGCGGCTCCGGGATCGGCGAGGCGACCTGCGCGCGGCTGGCCGCCGACGGGGCGCGGGTGGCGGTGATCGACCGCGACGAGAGCGCCGCGGCGCTGACCGCGAAGCTGGCGGGGGACGGCCTGCCGGTGGTCGCCGACGTCAGGGACAGCGCCGAGGTCGACGCCGCCGTCGCGAAGGTCGAGGCAGAGCTCGGCCCGGTCGACGTCTGGGTCAACAACGCCGGCATCTCGGGCGGCCCCCACTCCGAGCGGGTGAACCCGCGCGCCGAGCAACAGCTGGCCGAGCTGGCGGCGGGCGAAGCGGTGAGCACCGCGCTCGAGGCCACGGTCGGGATGAGCGACGAGGAGTGGCGCCAGATGCTCTCCGTCCACCTCGACGGCACCTTCTATGGGACCCGCGCCGCGGCCCGCTCGATGGCCGCCCGCGGTGGCGGGGTGATCGTCAACATGGCCTCGATCTGCGGCATCGAGGGCTGCACCGGCCATCCCCACTACTCGGCGGCGAAGGGCGGCATCCTCGCCTTCACCCGCACCGTCGCCAAAGAGCTGATCCAGCAGGGGATCCGCGTCAACGCGATCGCCCCCGGCTTCGTCGACACCCAGCTCGTCTCCGGCTCGCTGACCGAGCCGCTGATCGGCGCTGTCCGCATGGGCACCCCCCAGGGCCGCCTCGGTCGCCCCGAGGAGATCGCCGCCACGATCGCCTTCCTCTGCTCCGACGACGCCAGCTTCTTCGTCGGCGCCACGGTTAGCCCCAACGGCGGCTTCGTCACGGTCTAGTTGCCGGCGCGGGAGCGGGCTAGTGCCGCCAGCGCCGGAACCCCCGTCTCGAGTCCCGCGAAGAAGGGGTCGGCGGTGGTGCCGGCGCCGAAGCGGCGGAAGCTGCCCTCGAGGAAGATCGCGGCCTTCCAGAGGGCAAGCACCTGGTACCAGGGCAGCGAGTCGATCGAGCGGCCGCTGCGCTCGGCGTAGCGGCGGGCGAGGAAATCGCGGTCGGGGAAGCCGTTGCCGCGGGTGACAGCCGAGAGGTCGGAGACGGCATTGGGCGGGTCGTCGGACTGGGACCACATCGCGGTCATGTAGCCGAGGTCGGCAAGGGGGTCGCCGATCGTCGCCATCTCCCAGTCGAGGATCGCAGCGAGGCGGGTGGGGGAGGGGGCCAGCATCACGTTGCCGAGCCGGTAATCCCCGTGGACAACGGTCGACGGCGGCGAGGCGGGCAGGTTGGCGGCGAGCCACTCGGCGACCGCTTCGAGGTCGGGAAGGGGCCGGGTCGCGTTGACCTCGTAGAGGCCGCCGAAGCGCTTTAGCTGGCGCTCCAGGTAGCCGTCGGCGCGACCGAAGCCGGCCAGCTCCTCGGCCGCGGGATCGACGGCGTGGAGGTCGACCAGGCCGTCGACCAGGCACGTCGCCACCGTCTCCGCCTCGCCGGCCAGCTGCGCCGGCATCGCCTCGGTGAGGATGAAGCCATCGACGTAGGCCATCAGGTAGAAGGGCGCGCCGATCACCCTCTCGTCCTCGCAGATCGCCAGCACCTCCGGCACCAGCACCCCGTGTGGCCGCAGCGCGCTCAGCAGCCGCGCTTCGCGGACGACGTCGTGAGCCGAGGGCGGCAAGGGACCGCGGGGCGGACGCCGCAGCACCAGCCGTGCCCCTCCGCGCTCGAGCAGGAAGGTGAGGTTCGAGTGGCCGTCGCCGATCGGCTCGATCCGGACCTCGCCGGCCCCGAGATCGCGCTGGTCGAGGTAGGCGGCGAGCGGCTCGGCGGGCGCCAGCAGCTCGATCTCGGTCGCGTTCACGATCCAGGGACGGGCTGCGCGGACCGGGCCGAGTGGGCGCGCAGCTGGCGTCGGGCGATCGACCAGAGGTGGGTCTCGGTCGGCCCGTCGTAGATCCGGAACGGCCGCACCTCGTTCATCAGGCGGGCGAGCAGCGCGTCGCCGGAGACCCCGGTCGCACCGCAGACCTGGACCGCATTGTCGACGACCCGGTTGACCGCCTCGGCGACGTAGGCCTTGGCCACCGAGGACTCATGTTTGGCCGGCTCGCCGCGGTCGAGCGCCCAGGCGCAGCGCCAGATCACCAGCCGCGCGGTCTCGATCTCGATCAGCGAGCGGGCCAGCTTCTCCTGCACCATCCCCAGCTCCCCCAGCGGCTGACCGAAGGCTTCGCGCCCCGAGACGTAGTCGAGGGCGAAGTCGTGGGCGCGTCGCGCCGCCCCGAGCCAGCGCTCGCAGTGGGTCAGGCGGGCCGGCGCCAGCCGCACCTGGGCGTAGCGGAAGCCCTCACCGACCTCGCCCAGCACGGCGTCGTCGCCGACCTCGCAGTCCTCGAACACGACTTCGGCGTGGCCGCCGGGGAAGGCGCGGTCGGTGGCGTCGATCACCCGCTCGATCCGGAATCCCGGGTTCTCCGCGTCGACCAGGAACATCGTCGCGCCGGCCTCTTCGGCGAGCGCCATGCAGATCGTGAAGGCGGCGCCCTCGGCACCGGTGATGAACCACTTGCGGCCGCTGATCGACCAGCCCGAATCGGTCTGCCGCGCCGTCGTCCGCAGCATCGAAGGGTCCGAGCCGGCGCCCGGGGCCGGCTCGGTCATCGAGAAGCAGGAGCGGATCTGGCCGGCCGCCAATGGCACCAGGTAGCGCTCGCGTTGCTGCGGCGAGGCGATCAGGTCGAGCATGTGCATGTTGCCCTCGTCGGGCGCCGCGCAGTTCAGCGCCTGCGGGCCGAGCAGGCTGTAACCGCACTCCTCGAGGATCACCGCGGTGCCACGGTGATCGAGGCCGAGGCCGCCGAGCTCCTCGCTCAGCTGCGGCCCGAAGACACCCCAGCGCTTGGCCTCCTCCTGCAGCTCGGCGCGCAGAGCATCGTCGGTGCCGTGGCCGGTACCGGGATCGCGCGGCTCGGCCGGGATCGCCACCTCGCGGACGAACTTGGCGACCCGCTCGCGCAGCTCGATCAGCTCGGGTTCGAGCTCGAAGTCGATCACCGCTCCAACGTAGTCACGACCTCGCCCCGTCCCCACCCTCCGATCGGTCTGCTTCGTCGAATCCACAAGCCGCACCGCCCCGGGCGGTTGGGCGCGGGGTGGGCATCTGGGACCGTCTCCCCATGGCGATCCTGGTCACCGGAGGGTCGAGCGGGCTCGGCCGGGCGATCGCCGAGCGCTTCGCCCGCGACGGCACTGATTCTGCCCGCGAGGGCACTGATGTCTTCGTCAACTACCACGCCAACGACGAGGCGGCGGCCGAGGCCGAGGCGGCGATCGCCGCGGCCGGCGGCACCCCGCACCTGATCAAGGCCGATATCGGCACCGTCGAGGGCGTGCGCGCCGTGATGGAGGTCGTCCGCGCCCGCACCGACCGCCTCGACCAGCTCGTCCACTGCGCCGCCAAGGCGGTGAAAGGACCGCTGATCGAGGTCGACCCCGGGGAGCTGCGCGAATCGGTGGTCGTCAACGGCCTGGCGCTGGTCGATCTCGCCCGCGAGGCCGGGCCGCTGCTCGGCCGCGGCAGCGTACTCTTCTACCTGTCGAGTCGCGGCGGCCGCTTCGTGATCCACGAGTACGGGGCGCTCGGGACCGCGAAAGCGCTCGGCGAGCACGTCGTCCGCTACCTCGCCAAGGAGCTCGGCCCACGCGGGATCCGGGTAATCACCGTCTCGCCGGGTGCGGTCGACACCGCGGCGCTGCGGGCGATGTTCCCCGAGACCTACCGGGACCGGCTCGCTGCTGCCGCGAAGGCGAACCCGATCGGCCGCCGGGTCGAGATGGACGACGCGGCGGCGCTGGTCGAGGCGCTCTGCAACCCGGCCCTGGAGATGGTCAACGGGCAGACGATCTCGGTCGACGGGGGCTACTCGCTTTGACCAGGTTGGCGGCAAAGGTGGCGCTGGTGACCGGGGCCGGCTCGGGGATCGGCCGGGCGAGCGCCGAGCGCTTCGCTGCCGAGGGCGCCCAGGTGGTCGTCGTCGACGTGAAGGGCGCCGAGGCGACGGTGGCGGCAATCGAGGCGGCCGGGGGAGAGGCGCTGGCGATCGCCACCGACGTCGCCGACGAGGACGCGGTGGCGGCGATGGCCGACGCCGCACTCGCGCGCTTTGGCCGCGTCGACGTGCTGATGAACAACGCCGGCATCCTCGACTCCTACGAGCCCGCCGCCGAGACCAGCACCGAGACCTGGAACCGCGTCCTCGGCGTCAACCTCTTCGGCCAGTTCTTCACCTCCCGGGCGCTCTTGCCGCAGATGGTGGAGCGGGGCGACGGGGCGATCATCAACGTCGCTTCGACCGCCGGCCTGAACGGCGGCAACGGCGGCGCCGCCTACACCACCTCGAAGCACGCGGTGATCGGCTTCACCCGCCAGCTCTGCTTCGACTACGCCCGCAAAGGGATCCGCTGCAACGTGATCTGCCCGGGCGCGGTCGAGACCGGGATGACGAAGGAGATCTTCGCCTCGCCCGACGCCGCGGTGATGGAAGCGGTCGAATCGGCGCCGATCGGCCGCTGGGCCCAGCCCGAGGAGCTGGCCGCGGCGGCGCTCTTCCTGGCCAGCGACGAGGCGAGCTTCGTCAACGGCGCGGTCTACGTCGTCGACGGCGGCTTCGACTCGAAGTAGGGGCCCGAACTAGGGAATCCCACAAAGGCGGCTGCGAGCGACTCCGAGTAGCGGCGAGACCGCGCCTACAGTCGGATTCGGGGACCAGCCTCAACAACAGAATCGACGGAGGGATCTTCGATGGACAACGCCGCTTTCGCCGCCTCCTACTCGCTGCCGATCGGGCCCGGCAGCGCCTACGCGTCGCCGCCCTACCTCTACCGCGACGTCGAGGACTGCTTCATCGTCTACGAGGCCGACCGCGCCGGGGTCGAATCACTGCTGCCGCCAGGGCTGGAGATCGCCGACGAGGTCCCGACCTGCATTGCCTGGGCGCGCTGGGTGCCGTTCTCGACCTTCGGCCAGTACCACGAGGCCTACATCATGGTCCGCGCCAGCTTCGAGGGCCAGACCTACCTCTACCAGCCCTTCATCTTCGTCGACAACGAGATCCCGCTCACCGCCGGCCGTGAGATCTGGGGCTACGCCAAGAAGCTCGCCGTCTTCGAGCGCAACTGGGGCGGCGGCGAGGTGCCGTTCGGCGAGCAGATGGTGTTCACCGTCGAACGGCCGAAGGGGCAGCCGATCATGACCGCGACGATGGTCGCCGACCGCCTCGCCGACCCGAACGAGCTCGAGGACACCCCGGTCCTCTCGACCCGGATCATCCCCAACTCCGAGCCCGGCAAGCGGCCTTCGGTCGCCGAGCTGGTGCGGCTCGACGTGCCGGCCACCCTGCACACGGCCGGCGACGGCACGCCGCGCCTCTTCGCCGGCCGCGGCTCGCTGACCCTGCCGACCGTCTCCAGCGTCGACCCGTGGCACCTGCTGGCGCCGAAGCGGATCGTCGAGTGCTACTTCGGCGTCTATGACTTCGACCTCCCGCACGGCCGGGTGATCCACGATTACCTCGAGGAAGACGAGATCTGGGAGGGCGTCGAGGCGGGGAAGCTGGCGGCGGCCTAGTCGCCGCCGCCCTCGGGCGGATCGATCGGCTCGCCGAAGCGCTCGAGAAAAACGGTCTCCTCGACCGGCAGCCGGCTCAGCTTGCGCGGGAAGCCGCGCTCGGGATAGCCGGCGGCCATCATGCAGGCCATCAGGTACTCGTCGGGGATTCCGAGCAGCTCCTTGACCTGCGGCTCGGCTTCGACGGCGAGGGTGGTGATCGCGCTCGCCACGCCCTGGACCCGCAGCGCGATGCAGAGGTTCTGCACGTAGGGGTAGATCGAGGCGCCGCCGACCACCGAGGGGCGGTCGAGCTCGAGGTCGGTGATGACGAGGGCGTCGCGGCGGGCGCAGACGACGATCAGCAGCGGATGGTCGGCGAGGTTGTGGGCGAACTCGTCGGCCGCCCGCACCGCCTTCTCCCGCGACGCCAAGCTGGGGCCCAGCGCCTGCACTCCCGCCAGCGCCGCCTCGAAGTAGGGCTGCCACGGCACCAGGTAGAGGTCGCGCAGCCGCTCTTTCGTCGCCCGCTCACGGACCACGACCAGCCGCACCGGCTGGCGGTTGCCGCCCTGCGGCGCGAACCGGGCCGACTCGGCGGCCGCGTAGATCACCTCGTCGGCGACGTCGTCGGGCTTGTAGCTGCGGCAGGTGCCGATCGTCCGCATCGCCTCCAGCGCGTCCAAGGCGCTAGGCCTCATTGCCGCGCAGCTGGACCGAGATGCCCGGCTGGCTCAGGGTCAGGTGCTTGACCGAGCTCTCCTCTTCGATCAGTTCGGTCACCCGTTCGAGGATGCCGTTGCCATGGACGTGGCCCGCGGTCCGCAGCGGCGGCCCGGCCAGCATCTTGTCGACCTGCTCCTCAGGGCAGAAGTAGCGCAGCAGCAGCTCCTCGTCGGAGAGGTTCTGTCCGAGCCGCTTGCGGAACTCGGAGACCGGGGTGCGGTCGCGTTCCCAGCCTTCGAGTTCCTTCGCTCGCGGCTTGCTGAAGATCTTGTCGGCGACCTCGGGGTCGACCGGTCGCATCAGCGGACCGTAATGCCCCATCGCGTACTGGATCACTTCGTCGGGGACCACCTGGTAGCGCTCGGGCATCACCACGTTCAGAACCGCCTGGATGCCGACGAACTGCGAGAACGGCGTCGCCATCACCGGCTCGCCGAGCTCGGCGCGGACGACGGCGATTTCCTCGATCACCTGGTCGAACTTCTCTGGCATCCCGTACTCGTTCAGCTGGTTCTTCAGCGTCCCGGTCATGCCGCCGGGCAGCTGGTGCTTGTAGGGGAGCATCCGATACTCGTTCGGCACCCCGACCTCGTAGCCGAGCCGCTTCGCTTCGGCGTAGAAGTGGTCGGCGACCGGCTTGAGGTGCGATTTGTCGAGGTTGTGGGTGTGGCCGAGCTCCTCGACGATCTCGGCCATCGCCTCGGTCGAGGGCAGGGAGGGGCCGTTGGCGAGCGGCATCGTCGCGGTGTGGACGAGGTCGATCCCGGCCTTGATCGCCTCGACGTAGACCAGTGGCGCCAGCCCGGTCGTGTTGTGGGAGTGGATCTCGAGCCGGACGTCGCCCGTCGCCTCCTGCAGCGCCGGCAGCAGCGTCGCCGCTCGCTCCGGGGTCAGCACGCCGGGGGCGTCCTCGACGTAGATCCGCTTGACCCCGTCCCAGCTCGCCATTTCGCGGGCCCGGTCGGCGAAGAACTCGTCGGTGTGGAGCTCGGAGAGCCCGTACATGATCGCCGGCACCACTTCGCCGCCGACCGCCTGCAGCGCTTCGGTCCGGGTCTTCATCAGCGGCATGTCGTAGAGGCAGTCGAACAGCCAGTGGCTCTGGACGCCGTGCTTGACCAGGACTTCGATCCAGAGGTCGAGGATCCCCTCGGGGACGAAGCCGAAGCTGCCGGCGGCGACCGGCCGCAGGGCCGAGCGCAGCGAGGGCGCGTCGGGGAGGTTGCGGACCAGGTGGTCGAGCCAGGCCCAGGGGTCGTCGCCGGACTCGCGCAGCATCACAACCATGCTGGTCGCGCCGAGCAGGTCGATCGTGTCGAACCCGGTCGCGTTCAGGTGTGGCAACGCCGGCGTCGCGTGCTGGGCCCGCATCCGCATCCCCCAAAGGCTCTGAGGCCCGTCGCGCAGGGTCTGGTCGATGAACCCGATCTCCATCCCAGGCGAAGGTAGCAACGGCCGCGCGCCGATTGCCCCGTCTCTGCCGCGCCACCTGGGAAGATCGCCAAGTGGGGCGATTGCAATCTCTGGCTGGGCTGCTCGCGGCGGCGGGGCTGCTGATGATCGCGAGCGCGAACGCATTCGCCTCCGATCTGAAGTTCACCGGCGCGAGCGGCGCGACGATCCGCTTCAGTGGCACGCCGGCGGTCCGCTGCGTGCCCTGGGAACCTGGTGCCGACGCTCGCATCCTCCAAGTCCAGCTCCGCAACGCCAACCGCTCCTGGGAACTGCGGGCGGTGCTCGCCGACGTTGCAGCGGGCCAGCGGATCCACTTCCCGACCTCGATCGTCGACGCCCACCCGCACGGCGCCCTGCTCTTCGTCGCCCAGCGCCGGCCGCTGATCGAAGCCTCGACCAACGAGGAGGAGGCCTCGGGGTGGCTCTCCTTCTCGCAGGCGTCGTGCCTGCGCGGCGCCACCGTTGCCTTCACTGTCCATGCCGTCCTCGGTAGCGAGCTGTTCGAAGGCCGCAAGGTGCGAGTCGACGGAACCTTCACCGGCACCGTCGGGTAGCCGACGGGGCGCCCCTAGGCGGTTCCTGAGCGTCGGCTTTGGCGTTACCAACAATCGATGATGGACCGGCCTGTTCACTGGCATTGCCGAGCGGGGAGGCTCCCGGGGGCAACCGATGCCCCGTCGCAGGGGGCGGCGGGGCGCAGACCAGGAGGTCCCGAATGTCCCGTTCCCACCCGGCCGTGCGGCGGCTGGCCGCCCTCGTGGCGACCGCCGCGGCGGCCCTCGCCCTCGGCACCACCGGCATCGCCGGCGCCGCGAGCTCGAACGCCAAGCTGGTCAAGGAACACATCGCCGCCCTGTCCGCCTGCGACGCCGACGCGCTGGTCGCCGGCTACACGTCCGACGCCACCGTCTTCTTCCCCGACGGCGTCATCGTCGAGGGCGAAAAAGCGCTGCAGAAACTGTACGACGGCTTCGTCAAATCGCCCGACGAAGAAGGGCTCTGCGGCCTGAAGGCCAAGCCGGTCCTCGAATGGAGCTCCGGCGGGACCTCGTTCGTCAAGTTCAAGGTCACCGCGCCGTTCCTCGCGAAACCGTATTTCTCGACCGACGGTTACGTCTTCAAGGGCGGCAAGATCGCCGCCGAGATGTCGACCTTCGACGCCACGAAACTGGTCTTCAAGAATTGACCTGAGGGTGCCGCGCGCCGGCGACGACTAGGCTTGCGGCGGTGAGCTTCAGGGGGAAGGCAGCCGCCACGTTCGTCGCCGGCATCGCGGCGCTCCTCGTCGCGCTATCGCTCGCCGCCGCGGCGCCGGCGGCGGAACCGGTCACCGCTTCCAACGATGCGCTGCGGACCGGCTGGTACCCGGACGAGCCGGAGCTGAGCCCGGCAGCAATCACCAGCGGCAGCTTCGGTCAGATCTTCGAAACCCCTGTCCAAGGACAGGTCTACGCCCAGCCGCTGGTCTCGAACGGGACCTTGCTGGCAGTCACCGAGGACAACTGGGTCTATGGCCTAGACCCGGTGACCGGCGCCGTCAAGTGGTCGCGAAACGTCGGCACGCCGTTCGCAATCGAATCCGAATTCCCCAGCTGCACCGACCTCGTGCCCAACGTCGGGATCACGGGCACGCCCGTGATCGATCCCGACACCGGGACCGCCTACTTCCTCGCCAAGACCTACTCGGCGGTGCCGAAAGCGCCGATCTGGCAGATGCACGCGGTCAGCATGGCCAGCGGGCAGGAGGCGCCGGGCTTCCCGGTGACGATCAGCGGCAATGCCGAAAACATCACCCACCCCAAATTCGATGCGGCAAAGGAGCTGCAGCGCCCCGGGCTGCTGCTGATGGACGGGGTCGTCTACGCCGGCTTCGGCAGCCACTGCGACATCCAGCCCTACCAAGGCTGGCTGGTCGGCGTCACCACCAGCGGCCAGCTACGGACGATGTGGGCGACCGGCCCAAACGGCTCGGCGATCTGGCAGTCCGGCGGCGGGCTGGTCTCGGACGCGCCGGGCCAGATCCTCTTCGCCACCGGCAACTCGTTCGAACCGACCCCGCCGGATAGTCCGACCCCGCCGTCCGACCTTGGCGAGGCGGTCGCGCGGGTCGTGATCAACCCGACCACCGGGACGGCGACGGCGACCGACTTCTTCTCGCCCTGGAACCGCGAGGAACTCGACGAAAAAGACCTCGACCTCGGCTCCAGCGCGCCGACCGCGCTGCCCTCGCAGTTCTTCGGCACCCCGGCGGTGCCGAACCTACTGCTGGTCGGCGGTAAGGAACACAAGATCTTCGTCATGAACCGCAACGCGCTCGGCGGCCAGGGCCAGGGGCCCGGCGGCAAAAACAAAGTCGTCCAGGAGATCGTCAATGGCCACTCGGTGTTCGGCTCGATGGCGGTCTGGCCGGGGCAGGGCGGCTACGTCTATGTGCCGGGGATCGGCTCGACCGGCGGCGTCGAAGTGCTCCAGTACGGGACCGAAGCCGGCCAGCCGAAATTCACCCTGGTCGGCCAGACGCCGGACCCGCTGGCGTTCGGCTCCGGCTCACCGATCGTCACCTCGAACGGGACGACGCCGGGCTCGGCCGTCGTCTGGGTGCCGCAGTGCCCGAAATCCGGAACCTGCGCCGGCTCGACCCTGAATGCCTACCGGGCGGTGCCCTCGGAAGGGTCGGCGCCGCTCTGGAAAGCCCCGATCGGCATCACGCCGAAGTTCGGCCGCCCCGGCGTCGCCGACGGGCGCGTCTACGTCGGCACCAGGGACGGCCGGGTGATCGGCTTCGGCGGTCCGAGCGAACCGACGCCGCCCGACAACGGCAAAGGATCGACCGGCGGCTCGGGCCAGGGTGGGCCAGGCCAAGCCGCACCGGGAGGGTCCGGCCCAGGCGCCGAGCCCGGAGTCGCCCGGCCGCGGACCAAGCTCGCCGGTGCCGTCCTCCGCCCGGCCCTCGGCAAGGCGACCTTCCGCTTCGGCGCCGAGGGCGCCACGCGCTTCGAATGTCGCCTCACCCGGACGGCGAAACCGCCGGCCGGCACCTCCGCCGCTCCCCGCTTCCGCCGCTGCTCATCGCCGAAGACCTACCGGCACCTCGCCCCCGGGTCCTACCTCTTCGAGGTCCGCGCAATCGGGACGGCCGGCCCGGACCAGACCCCCGCCAAGCGCCGCTTCAACTTCTGAGCGTGCTCGGCCACGAGATCGAGCTGGTTCGGGCCGAGCTGCCTCTTCTCGACGCCGCGATCGAAGGCGACGAGGCTCTGGCGCGGATGCTTGGCCACCCGGTCGCGCCGGGCTGGGCGACGTTCACGGAGGCGCTGCCGCAGGTCCGCGGGCAGGTCGCTGGCTGGCCGGACGGCGCCCGCTGGGGGCCGCGCCTGTTCCTCGCCGGAGAGCCACCCGAGCTGGTCGGCTGGGGCGGCTTCAAGGGCCCGCCGCGCGAAGGCGTGGTCGAGCTCGGCTACGAGATCGCCGCCTCGCACCGCGGGCGCGGCCTCGCCACCGCCGCCGCCCGCGCGATGGCCGCCGAAGCCTTCGCCGACCCCGCGGTCGAGACAGTCGTCGCCCACACCCTGCCCGAGCGCAACGCCTCCAACCGGGTGCTCGAGAGGGTCGGCTTCAAGTTCGACCGCGAGAGCAGCGAGGGTGATTCGGTCGTCTGGCGCTTCGCGCTTGGCCGGCCCGGCCCTTAGCCGGCTGAGGCCGGCGGCGCTGCGCGGACCAGCTCCAAGTGCCGTTGCCGCATCTCGCTGATCGGGCAGACCAACAGCTCGAGCGTGCGGCAGTCCTCGTAGGTGACCAGCGGTTCGTGGCGCCTGCCCTCGGCGACGGAGAGGATCGCGAAGAGGTGGTAGCCGTCGGTGACGTAGGCGCCGGGCTCGATCGCGGTGGCAAGCCCGGGCGGGAGGTAGCTGACGGTCATGCCTGGAGCTACCCGCAACCGGCCGGCCGATAACGGCTGAGGAGAGCTGGCGGCTTACGCGATCAGGGCGGCGGTGCGGTCGCGGCGGTAGTCGAAGATCCGCTCCAGGTCGCGGCGGACGAAGAGCCGGTGGGCGAGGGCGCCGATCGGCCCCAGCGGGACCGCGTAACGGACCCGGTCGTGGATCACCGCCGCGTCCTCGCCAGCCGACTCGAACTCATGGCTGTGTTCCCACAGCGCGTAGGGCCCGCGGGCCTGGGTGTCGAAGAAGCGGTGTGGCGGCTCCCAGATCTCGATCCGCGTCTGCCAGCGGATCGGGACGCCATGCAGCCGCAGCCGGTAGTCGAGGAGCGCCCCCGCCTCGAGCGTCAGCGGCTGCCGGTTGAGCAGCCGGAAGTGGAGCCAGGGCGGCGTCAGCGGCCCGAGGTTGGCGCCGTCGGCGTAGAAGGAGAAGGCCCGCTCGACCGGGACCTCGACCCGCTGGCTGCGCTCGAGCAGGTGGATGCGCACCGCCGCAGCTTGGCAGGCAGCTACGGTGTCCCGATCTGCCCCCGAGTCCTCATCGCCGGAGCGACGGGCTTCGTCGGCGGCCGGCTGGCCAGCACGCTGACGGGTGGCGAGAGCGCGGTGCGGGCACTGGTGCGCGACCCCGAGCGCGCCCGCGACCTGGCGGCCGAAGGGGTCGAGCTGCACGTCGGCGACGTCACCGACGCCGACAGCCTGGCCGGAGCCGGGGAGGGGGTCGAGGTCGCCTACTACCTCGTCCACGCGATGGCCGGCGGGGCGGGCTTCGACGAGCGTGAGCGGCTCGGCGCCCGCAACTTCGCCCAGATGGCGCAGCGGGAAGGTGTGGGCCGTGTCGTCTACCTCGGCGGGCTCGGCGAGGAGAGCGAGTCCGAGCACCTGCGCAGCCGCCAGATGACCGCCGAGGTGCTCCGCACCTACGGGCCGCCGCTCACCTACTTCCGGGCGGCGATGGTGGTCGGCGCCGGCTCGGAGTCCTACCGGACGCTGCGCTACCTGGTCGGGCGGCTGCCGGTGATGGTGGCGCCGAGCTGGCTCCGCACCGACACCCAGCCGATTGGGATCGACGCGACGATCGAGTACCTGCGGCGGGCGCCCGCGGTGCCCGAGTCGGAGGGCCGCGAGGTCCAGATCGGCGGTCCCGACGTCCTCTCCTACGCCGACATGCTCGACCGCATGGCAAGGGTGATGGGCAAGGAGCCGCGGCCGAAGCTGCCGGTGCCGCTGCTCTCGCCGCGCCTCTCCTCGCTCTGGCTCGGCCTCGTTACCCCGGTCGACACCAAGGTGGCGCGGCCGCTGGTCGAGGGGCTGCGGACTGCGACCGTCGTCACCGACC
>Ga0070667_100001840_pt1 | contig 18886 bp, 17 predicted proteins | sample KBSS33metaG_FD_64659 | JGI IMG/M metagenome (GOLD analysis project Ga0070667, IMG submission 64659) | Switchgrass rhizosphere microbial communities from Kellogg Biological Station, Michigan, USA - KBS S3-3 metaG | ecosystem: Host-associated > Plants > Roots > Rhizosphere > Soil ... | reverse complement strand
GTGCTGTGGGTGCACGACCTGACCGGCGAAGCGGTCGCGGCCCGGGAACTGCGGGGTGAAGCCTTGGTCGTAGCGGTAGTAACCGCCGGCGCAGAACAGCCAGTTGGCGGAGATTTGCACCAGTTCGTTGGTGTCGGTGCGCTCGACGTCCACGACCCAGCGCGCGGTGTTGCTGTCCCACGCGGCCCCGAGGACCTTGTGGTGGAACCGGATGTTGCGGTCGATGTTGTTCTCGCTGACCGTCTCTCGCAGGTAGGCCAGAATCTTGCCGGCGGAGGCGATGGCGTCCTCGTCGCGCCACGGTTTGAACTCGTAGCCGAAGGTGTGCAGGTCGGAGTCCGAGCGAATGCCGGGGTACCGGAACAGGTCCCAGGTGCCGCCGGTCGCGCCGCGGGACTCCAGGATGGCGTACGACCGCCCCGGATGTTCCTTCTGCAGGTAGTAGGCGGCGCCGATGCCGGAGATTCCGGCGCCGACGACCAGTACGTCGACCTGGTCGGTGTTGGCGGTGTGCTCCATCGCGGACTCCCTGTTGGCTGTGGTGGGCGTGGTCACAATGTTGACGCGCACGGACCGCGGACTAAAGGTCAAAACATCTCAGATTTGATTTACGGCGGTGCATTCTGCACCATGCACAGTAACCTGACCGCATGGACGGAACGCAGCCATCACCGCAGGTAAGCGAGCTGATCCGACAGTGCGCGCAGGTGGTTGTCAACGCCCCCGCGGAATGGCTCGAGGAACTCGACCGCGCCGTGCTGGGCGCCAATCCGGCCATCGCCTCCGATCCCGAGCTGGCCGCGGCGGTCAGCCGCAGCAACCGCTCGAACCTGCTGTTCTGGGGTGCGGCCAACGTGCGCGATCCCGGCGCTCCGGTACCGCCCAACACCGGCGCCGAGCCGATGAGCGTCGCCCGGGAAATGGTCCGGCGCGGCGTCGACTCGTACACCTTGGATGCCTACCGGGTCGGCGAAGGCGTGGCCTGGCGCCGCCTGATGGATATCGCCTTCGAACTGACCTCCGATCCCGCCGACCTACACGCGATGCTCGATGTCTGCTCACAGTCGATCAGCGACTTCATCGAGGCCACCCTGGCAGCCATCGCCGCCCAGATCGAACTCGAGCGCGACGAACTCACCCGCGGCAGCCACGCCGAGCGGCGCGCGACGGTCGCACTGCTTCTGGAAGGCGCTCCACTTCCACGCCAGCGCGCGGAAAGCCGCCTCGCCTACGGACTCGGCGGCACCCACACCGCCGCCGTCATCTGGGCCGACCATACCGACGGGGACCTGGCCCAATTGGACCGCGCCGCAGAGGCTTTCGGGCAGGTTGCGGGTGGCCGACCGCTCAGCGTACTGGCCAGTACCGCCACGCGGTGGGTATGGGCGCCGGGTCCGGTCGACGTCGACGCGCTGGCACCTGCGGTCGGCCGCGAGGTCCGCATCGCGATCGGGTCGACCGGCGCCGGAATAGACGGGTTCCGCCGCAGCCACTTCGCCGCGATCACCACACAACAGATGATGGCGCGACTGCATTCGCCGCAACAGATTGCGGAGTACACCGATATCGAGCTGGTGGCGCTACTGACCGCGGACGCCGACCGCGCGGCGGAGTTCGTCACGCGGGTACTGGGCGAGCTGGAAACGGCGAGCCCGGAATTGCAGTCCGCGGTAAGGATATTCGTCCGCGAGCAGTGCAATGTGTCCCGCGCCGCAGGCAAGCTCTTCACGCATCGCAACACCTTGCTGCGCAGGCTGGCCCGGGCCGACGAACTGCTGCCGCTCCCGCTGACCGAGAACAGCCTCGAAGTCGGCGTTGCGCTCGACGTGTTGCTCTGGCGCGGTTGAGTCTTCGCGACCGGGTACAACCGCTCGGTTTCGGCATCGGCTCTCCCGCGACACACGCCGCCCAGACCCGTCAACAGGCGCTGACATTGTCACGTTTTGTGACAGCTTCCAGCGCGCGTCATTGGGCAGACCGGCAGGGTCCGGACCTGACGACTACTCGAACGCCGCGTCCAGATACCGCAGCGCGTCGGCTTTCAGCACGCCCAACGCTCGGGCGGTATCTGCGAAGGCGTTGGCCGCGTCCACCATGGCGGCGGCAGCCGGATCGGCGGCGGCCACGAAAGTGCCTGACCGACCCCGCGTTTCGAGGACACCCGCGGTCTCGAGCTCGCGGTAGGCCCGGGCGACGGTATTGGCCGCCATCCCCAGCGTGCCGGCCAGGTCACGCACGGTGGGGAGCCGGGTCCCGGCGGGCAGCCGGCCATCACGAATGGCGTCGATGATCTGCAGCCGCAGCTGGTCGAACAACGGCCCCGAATGCGGGTCGAGGCGGACCCACTCACCGAAATCGGTCACCGGCCGAGTATGACCGATGGCGCTCCAGCCCATGGTCGCCGCCGGCGAGTGGCCCAGATCACCCAGAACCCGATAACGTGGTCCAATGCGGGTGACGGTGTTCAGCGGTGCGGGGATGTCCGCCGATAGTGGCGTGCCAACCTTCCGAGACGCCGAGACCGGCCTGTGGGCCAACACCGACCCCTACGAGATCTCCAGTTCGGACGCCTGGCGCCGGCACCCCGAGCGCGTGTTCGCCTGGTATCTGTGGCGCCATCACATGATGGGCAACGTGTCCCCCAACGACGGCCACCGGGCAGTGGCCGCGTGGCAGGACTATGCCGAGGTCGACGTCGTCACCCAGAACATCGACAACCTGCATGAGCGGGCCGGCAGCACGCGGGTCCACCATCTCCACGGCAGCTTGTTCCAGTTCCATTGCGACAGTTGCAAAGCCGGATTCGAAGGCACGCTGCCAGAGATGCCCGAGCCGGCGATCACGGTCGAACCACCAGAGTGCTACTGCGGCGGGCTGGTTCGGCCCAACGTCGTGTGGTTCGGCGAGAACCTGCCATCCGGCGCATGGCACAACTCCGTCGCGGCGGTCAGTGCCGCAGACCTGGTGATCACCGTCGGCACGTCGTCGGTGGTCTACCCGGCGGCATCCCTGCCGGAAGCAGCTGTGCAGCAAGGCATTCCGGTGATCGAGGTGAACCCGAAGCCCACCCCGTTCTCCGATCAGGCGACGGTGTCCCTGCGCGAGACAGCAGCCACCGCGCTGCCGACCCTGTTGCAGCGGCTGCCCGATCTGCTCTCGACGATCAAGCAGGCCTGACGGCCCGACCCAACGCCACCTCGGCCATCGGCACCCAGCCCGGCAGCATCAGCACGCGACGGGCAACCGAAACCTGGAATCCCGCACCGACGATGCTCTGCTCGGTTTCGCGGTGCGCGTGGCAGTTGCCCGAAATCTTCGGCCAGAACGTCGAATCGAGGAAGCGCTGCACCCGGCCACGCACCCCGCCGCTGGCGACGTGCTCGAAGTAGCGCAGCTCACCGCCCGGCTTGAGACGCGAATACATCTGCCGCAAAACACTTTCCGGTTCGTCGACCGAGCACAGCACGAGCGAGCACACCACCGCGTCGAACAGATCGTCGCTGTCGAAGTTCTCGACGGTCTCGGTGCGGACCGTCACCGGCACCGGCGCGGTGAGCGCCGCCTTCCGTGCCAGCGGTGCCAGCCGGACCTCCGGCTCGACGGCCACCACCTCGGTAACGGTGTTCGGATAGAAAGCGAAGTTCGTTCCGGTTCCGGCGCCGATCTCCAGCACCCGGCCGCTCAAACCGGCCAGATTCTCCTGCCGCAGCTTGGTCATGAACTTGCGTTCGCGCGACGACATCGCGATCCACATGCGGGCGAAGAACGGGTTGTCCACCGAGGTGTCGGTCATCGTCAGGAACCTTTCAGTCGCTCGACCAGCTGCTGCGGCGTCGTACTCGGCGCGCCCAGTCCTCTCACCATGCCACCGAGGCACGCGGCGCTGAGAACCCGGTCCGCGAACTCCTCGAGATCGCCGAACGGCAGATACGGCCGCGAGATGAACAGTGCTGCCAGACCGTGCGCCACCGTCCACAATCCCAGTGCCGCCACCGTCACATCGCCACGCGGATAATTGCCCTCGTCCATCAGCGCCTGCACCGAATCCCGCATATGCACGAATGCCGCGGCGTCGAGGGCCTGATCCACGTCGCTGCCCGGACGCCCCTCGGACATCATGGCGATCCGGTAGAGCTCGGGATTCTCCCGCGCGAAGCGGACGTACGCCAACCCCTGCGCGCGCAACCGGTCCAGCGTTGTCGGCTGCTCAGCGGCCACCTGCTGCATGACGTCGTCCAGTCCCTCGAAGTACCTGCCGCACACCGCGTCCAACAAGGCGTCCTTGTCGGCGAAATGCAGGTAGATCGATGGCGGGGTGACGCCCACCCGTTGCGAGACCGATCGGATCGACACTTCCTTGGCGCAGCCGGTGTCCAACAATAATTCGGTTGCCGCATCGAGGATTTCGTCGCGCAACTGGTCCCCCGCCCCGCGCGGGGCACGACGCCGCTTGGCCTCGGTCATTGCGCTCCGCATGCCGACGGCACGGGTGGGTCGCTCGCACCGGACTCACTGATGCCGATGCGTTTGTGCAGCCGGGCCAGCGGCGCCGGCGCCCACCAATTCCACCGTCCCATCAGATGCATGAAGGCCGGTACCAGCACCGTTCGTACGAGGGTGGCATCGACCAGAACAGCGATCGTCAGGCCGAGCCCGAACATCCGCATGAACGACACTTCCGCGGCGATCAGCGCGCCGAAGGAAATCGACATCACCAGCGCCGCGGCGGTGATGACCCGGCCCGTGTGGGCCAGTCCGAGTGCCACGCTCTCGTCGTTGTCTTCTTGAGTGGCGGCCTGCCCCGCCTGCCAGAACTCACGGATGCGGGCGACCAGGAACACCTCGTAGTCCATCGACAGCCCGAACGCGATACAGAACAGCAGGACCGGCATGTTGGACGCCAGCGTCCCGGTCGCCGTGGTGCCGAGCGCGCCGAGGTGACCGTCCTGGAAGATCCAGACCAGGGCACCGAACGCTGCGGTGAGCGAAAGAACATTGAGCACAACGGCTTTCACGGGTAGGACCACGCTGCCGGTGAGCAGGAACAGGAGCCCGAGCGTGATGACGGCGATGACGGCCAGCACCCACGGCAGGCGGTCGGTGACAGCCTGCACGCTGTCGTGGCTGATCTGCGCCACGCCCGCGAGCTGCACGGTGCGCCCGTCTGGGCCCTCGACGGCGTGCACCGCGTCGAGCTGCGCCTGAGATGCGTCCGAGAACAGTGGCGCGCTGCTGCCGATCGTCAGGAAGGCGCTGCCGTCGACTGTCGCGGCACCGGGACCGGCCGGCGCCACTTTCCGGCCGCCGACGAAAGTTCCTGTCGGCGAAGAGACTTCGGTGACCGCGGCGACGCGAGAGAGGTCGGCGGCGTAGGTGTCGAAGGCGGCCGGCGCCAGCCCCACTGCGTCGGGAATGACGGCCGTGATGTCGGTGGCCGAGTTGTTGGCGTAGTCGTTGCGCAGCTGGTCCCCGACCTCGTGCGCCGACGCCGTGGTCGGCAGCACCCGTTCGTCGGGGAATCCCCATTTCGCGCCGAGGAACGGCGCACCCAGCACCAGCAGTAGCACGACGACGGCCAGCCCGGCCGATACCGAACGGCGCATGACCGCCTTGGCGGTGCGGTAGAAGAACGTCTCGTGCACGGGCTTGGGCGTGGTGTCGCGCCGGAACAGATGCGGCAGGCTGAGGGCGCCGAGCCGGTCGCCGAGCAGCCAGATGGCCGCCGGTGTGACGATCACCGCGGCCGCGGCGGCGAACGCCACTGTCGCGATGCCGGCGTAGGCGATGGACGTGAGGAAATACATCGGGAACATCAGCATCGCGGCCATCGACAGCCCCACCGTCGTCGCCGAGAACAGCACGGTGCGGCCCGCGGTGACCATGGTGCGGATCAGCGCCCGGTCCCGCGGCTGCCCTTCCGCCAACTCGTCGCGGTAGCGGCTGATGATCAGCAGCGTGTAGTCGATGGCAAGGGCCAGCCCGAGCGCGGTGGCCACGTTCAGCGCGAAGACAGAAACGTCAGTGAAGAAGGTGATGGTGCGCAGTACTGCGAGTGTGCCGGTCATCGCCAGTCCGCCGACCAGGATCGGCAACGCCGCGGCGACCAATCCCCCGAACACCCACACCAGCACCAGGAAGCTCAGTGGTATCGCGATGGACTCCATGACGAACAGGTCATGCTCGGTCTGGGTGTTGATCTGGGAGTAGATGATCGCCCCGCCACCGGCTTTGACGGTGACGCCCGGCCGGTCGTGCACCACCTGATCGGCGAGTTCCTGCGCGTACTTCTGCGCGTTGTTCTCGCCGCCGTTCATGCCGGCTACGATCAGCCCGGACTTGCCGTCCTTGCTGATCAGTTCTCCGGCTGCCGCCGGTGGCACGGTCCAGGCCGACGAGACGTATGCGACATGCGGTGACGCCTTCAGGTGGTCGACGATGTCGCGGGCGGCCGCGGAGGCAGCCGGCCCGTGCACGCCGTCGGGCGCGGTGACGGTAACCAGCATGGGCATGTCGCCTTGGTGGAACTTGGTAGCCAGCAGTCGGCTGGCTTGCGACGACTCGGCCTTGGGGTCTTGGAAACCGCCCGCGGGCAGGGTCTTGACCACTGGGATGCCGAAGATCGCCGCGGCGATGAGAACCAGTCCCGCAAGCACCAGAATTCTCTTCGGCGCGGCGATGGCCAGCAGCGCGATGCGGTTCAGCATGCATTCCCCTTTTCCTAACACCGCTAAGTTAGCGTCGATAACTTAGGCGTGTCAACGGTCACTGACAAGGGACACGAAATTTATTGACGTCCGGTTCACCCGACCGACCAGGCACTATCCTCGTGAGCGCCGTCATGTTTGCTACTGGCCAGTGAACTAAGCCGCGATCGAGGGCGCAGGCACTGCATCAAGATCACCCGTGGCCTTGCGGAATGTGAGCTACCCGCGGGTCACTTAGGGGTCCGGTTCAGCCAACCTACCCAGCGGTAAGAATTGCCAGCGTTTTCCGAATCGTGACTCAAAGATTTCTTAATAGCGACCCATAGCCTCATAGACATGTGGATCGACGACACCAACGCAGATGTCATCAAAGTAGATTTCGATGCCCTGTACCACGGGGACGTCCTGATCGAGGGTGACACGTCCGAGCAGTTCCCCGATCTCGCCGAGGCTGTCTGATTCCGCGGGTCCACCCGCGAGTCTGACGCCGCGCCGAGGCGCGACGCCCGTGCACTGAAACCGCGTGCACGCAGGGACTCGCTGGAGTGATCACCAGCGTCAAAGCCACCGACCGACACGGTCGGTGGCTTTTTGTGTGTCTGGGCCGAGGCCCCCGCTGACGCGACACACACCTACAGCCCGAGGTCGCGACCGATGACCTCACGCATGATCTCGTTCGAGCCCGCCCAGATCTTGGTGACGCGGGCGTCCTTCCAAGCCCGAGCGACCCGGTATTCGTTCATGAAGCCGTAGCCGCCGTGGATCTGGACGCAGTTGTCCAGAATTTCGTTCTGCACCACCGAGCTCCAGTACTTGGCCTTCGCCGCATCGACGGCGGTCAACTGGCCGCTCAGGTGCGCCACCACACAGTTGTCGACATAGGCCTGCGCCACATCGAGTTTGGTGACCATGTCAGCAAGAAGGAACTTGTTCCACTGCAGGGAGCCGATGGCTTGGCCGAACGCCTTGCGTTCCTTGGCGTACTCGACGGTGTCTTCCAGAATCCGCCGGACGTGGGCGAGGTTGGCCACCGCAACGCTGATCCGTTCCTGGGGCAGCAGCGTCATCATGTGGACGAAGCCCCGGTCGACCTCACCGATGATCGCCGACTCGTCGACCCGGACGTCTTCGAAGAACAGCTCCGCGGTGTCAGCTTCGGGCTGGCCGACCTTGTCCAGCTTGCGCCCGCGCGTGAAGCCCGGCATGCCCGTTTCGACAGCGAACAGAGTGATGCCCTTGGAACCCTTTTCCGGTGCGGTTCTCGAGGCGACGATAACCATGTCGGCCTGAGTCCCATTGGTGATGAACGTCTTCGAACCGTTGATGACGTAGCTGGAACCGTCTTTGACCGCGGTTGTCTTCAACGCGGCCAGATCCGATCCACCAGACGGCTCGGTCATACCGATGGCAGTGATCATCTCGCCGGTGCAGAACTTCGGCAGCCACCGACGCTTCTGTTCCTCGGTGGTCAGCGTGACCAGATATGGTGCGGCACAGTCGTAGTGGATGGTGAATGCCGACGCCGCCGCGGCACTCGAACGCGAAAGCTCTTCACACAGAACGGTATTGAATCGGTAGTCCCCGGCGGCGCTGCCGCCGTACTCTTCGGGCACCTCGAGTCCCAGATACCCGTTGCGGCCGGCCTCCAGCCACACCTCGCGGTCGATGTAGCGCTGCTCGATGAACTTGTCTTCATTCGGCTCGATGTGGCGAGAGACGAATTCGCGCACCGAGGCCCGGAAGTCGTGGTGATCTACCTCGAACAAGCTGCGCTGCATATCAAAGTCCTTAACGCGGGCCGGGTCGCCTATGGCCAAAAGCTACCTGGCTGCCCCCTGCCGAACGAACTGAGGGCCGCGACCCCGGTGGAGTCACGGCCCTCAGCGCTGTAGACGGCTAAACGCCGGCGAGTTCGGCTTCGCCCGCACCGACCATCCGGGCCAGGCGGCCCGTGATGATGTCCTCGGCCTCCCCGACGATGCGCGAAATGAGCTCGTCGCACGTGGGGATGTCGTGGATCAGGCCCATCACGGTGCCGGCGGTCCAGATACCGGCGTCGATGTCGCCGTTCTCGAACACCTTGCGGCCACGAACCCCGGCCACCAGATCCTTGACGTCCTCGAACTGGCCGCCGCCCTTGAGGATTTCCACCACTTCACGCGAGACGGCGTTGGACGCCACGCGCGCGGTGTTGCGCAAGCTGCGGAAGATCAGCTCGGTGCCCCGCTCGTCGGTCGCCACGATGGCTTCCTTGACGTTCTGGTGGATGCACGATTCGACGGTGCACATGAAGCGCGTGCCCATGTTGATGCCGTCCGCACCCAGCGCCAGAGCCGCGACCAGGCCGCGCGCGTCACCGAAACCGCCCGAGGCGATCATCGGAATCTCGATCTCCTTGGCGGCGGCCGGAATCAGCACCAGGCCCGGCACGTCGTCCTCACCGGGGTGACCGGCGCACTCGAAGCCGTCGATGCTGATGCCATCGACACCCAGGCTCTGGGCCTTGACCGCATGGCGCACCGAGGTGCACTTGTGCAGCACCTTGATGCCCGCGTCATGGAACATCGGCAGGTGCGGACCGGGGTTGGAACCGGCCGTCTCCACGATCTTGATGCCGGCATCGACGATCACCTTGCGATACTCGTCGTACGGCGGCGGGTTGATCGACGGCAGGATCGTCAGGTTCACCCCGAACGGCTTGTCCGTCAGGTCACGGGTCTTGGCGATTTCGTTGGCCAGATCAGCCGGCGTCGGCTGCGTCAGCGCCGTGATGAAACCGAGGCCGCCCGCATTGGCCACGGCGGCAACCAGTTCCGCGCGGCCGACCCACTGCATACCGCCCTGGGCGATGGGGTGCTCGACACCGAACGCCTCGGTGAACTTCGTCTGGATGGTCATCGCTTCATCACCTCGGGGCCATGCGGATCGCGCCATCCAGACGGATGACCTCGCCGTTGAGCATCGGGTTCTCGATGATGTGCTGTGCCAGGAAGCCGTACTCGTCGGGGTCACCGAGGCGAGCGGGGTGCGGCACCTGCTGGCCCAGCGACTTCTGCGCCTCTTCCGGCAGCGAGCCCAGCAGCGGGGTCTTGAACAGGCCCGGGGCGATGGTGCACACGCGGATAAGTTCACGCGACAGGTCGCGTGCGATCGGCAGGGTCATGCCGACGACGCCGCCCTTGGACGCCGAGTACGCGGCCTGGCCGATCTGGCCGTCGAACGCCGCGACCGACGCGGTGTTGATGATGACGCCCTTCTCACCGTCGACCGCTTCGGTCTTGGCAATGCGCTCGGCCGACAGGCGGATGACGTTGAAGGTGCCGATCAGGTTCACCTCGACCACCTTGCGGAAACCGGCCAGCGGGAAGGCGCCGTCCTTGCTCAGGGTCTTGATGGCGTTGCCGATGCCGGCACAGTTGACGTTGATCCGGACCGGGCCCATCTCCTCGGCCGCGTCCAGCGCCGCGCTGACGCCGGCCTCGTCGGTCACGTCGGTGGCGACGAACTTGGCGCGCGGGCCCAGCTCGGCGACGACGTCCTCACCCTTGAGATCGATGACGACGACGCTGCCGCCGGCGTCGAGCAGACGCTTGGTGGTCGCCAGGCCGAGGCCCGACGCGCCACCGGTCACGACGGCTACGGAATCTTTGATCTGCATTGATGCAATTCCCTTCTTGTTACGGAAATCTGTGGGGCGCCTCAGGCCCAGTCGCGCAGGACCGACTCGGTGTCGGCACCGGGCGCGCGGGGCGGCGTCGGCGTGGTCGGCACGGTGCGGGAGAACCGCGGCGCCGGCATGGGCTCGAGGTTGTCGCCGCCGTCGGCGAACCGGAAGAACGTGTCGCGCTCGGTGATGTGCGGCTCGGTCTCGACCTCGGCGAAGCTCAGCACCGGCGTGGTGCAGGCATCGGACCCTTCGAAGACCTTGGCCCAGTGATCCCGCGTCTGCGCCTTGAACGCGGTGGTGAAGACCTCGCGCAATTCCGGCCAGCGGGTGACGTCCTGCTGCGCCGGCAGCGCGGCGGGGTCCAGCTCCAGCTTTTCCAGCAGCTCGGCGTAGAACTGCGGCTCGATGGCACCGACCGCCATGTACTTGCCGTCGGCGGTCTCGTAGGTGTCGTAGTAGGGCGCCCCGGTGTCGAGCATGTTGGTGCCGCGCTCGTCATTCCACATGCCCTGGCTGCGGAAGCTCCACATCATCTGCATCAGCACGCTGGAACCGTCGACCATTGCGGCGTCGACCACCTGGCCCTTGCCCGAGGTCTGCCGCTCCCACAACGCGGACAGGATGCCGACGAGCAGGAACATCGAGCCGCCGCCGAAGTCACCGGCGAGGTTCAACGGCGGGACGGGACGCTCGCCCTTGCGACCGACGGCGTGCAGCAGACCATTCAGGGAGATGTAGTTGATGTCGTGGCCGGCCTGCAGGGCACGCGGGCCGGTCTGACCCCAGCCCGTCATGCGCGCATAGACCAGCTTCTCGTTGACCTTGGCGCAGTCCTCGGGCCCCAGGCCCAGCCGCTCGGTGACACCCGGCCGGAAGCCCTCGATGAGGACGTCGGCCTTGGCGATCAGGCCCAGGACCAGTTCGCGACCCGCGTCGCTCTTCATGTCGACCGACACCGAACGGCGGTTGCGCAGCATGGTGTCGCGGGCCGGCATGGGCACGCCGGCGGCCTTGTTCGGCCGGTCCACCCGCACGACGTCGGCGCCGAGGTCACCGAGGATCATCGCTGCGTGCGGCCCAGGGCCGATGCCGGCCAACTCGACAACGCGCAGTCCCTGCAGTGGTCCAGCCATCTCAATGCACCTCTTGGTCGATCGGTTTGAGCCCAGTTCTATTGACCGCGACATAGCTTACTTGTATAACGAAGTCTGTCTAGTGCGGGCATCTGGCCCGCCCGTGAAACTGGGGTACTGAATGACTTACACCGGATCCGACGATCTGACCGTCTCACTGGACGACGGCGTGTTGTCCGTGACGCTCAACCGGCCGGACACGCTGAACTCGCTGTCTCTGGGGATGCTCGAGCTTCTCGGCGACGCGGTGCTCCAGGCCGCGACCGATCCCGAGGTCAAGGTGGTCCGCCTCGGCGGCGCCGGTCGCGGCTTCTGCTCCGGCGCGGGCCTGAGCGCCGAGGATCAGGACGCCAAGCAGTTCGACGCGGCGGCGGTGCTCAACGCGGCCAACCGGGCCGTCGCGGCTCTGGTGAACCTGCCCAAGCCCGCGGTCGCGGTGGTGCACGGCGTCGCCGCCGGTGTCGGGGTATCCCTGGCCCTCGGGTGCGACATCGTGCTGGCATCCGAGAAGTCGTCCTTCCTATTGGCCTTCACCAAGATCGGCCTGATGCCCGACGGCGGCGCCTCGGCTCTGGTCGCCGCGTCGATCGGCCGGGCCCGGGCCATGCGGATGGCGCTGCTGGCCGAGAAGCTGCCCGCCGCCGACGCATACGCCGCCGGGTTGGTCAGCTCGGTGCACGCCGCAGAGGAACTCGATGCCGAAGTGGATCGCGTGCTCGCGGTGCTCAAGTCCGGCCCCGCTGTGGCCCTGCGCAAGACGAAGCAGGCCGTCAACGACGCCACCCTGACCGAGCTCAACAACACGTTCGCCCGCGAAACCGCCGGACAGATCCAGCTTTTGCACGCCGCCGACTTCCGGGAGGGCGTCGCATCCTTCCAGCAGCGGCGGCTTCCGGTGTACTCCGACGTCTAATGATCTGAGGTAAGTCGACGAGCGTGCGCACAGAGCGTCGGATGCGCGGTTGGGACGCTCTGGGTGCACGGTCGCGGGGTTGGGAGGTTAGGCAACTGCGCGAGCGTGCGTACAGAGCGCCAGACCCGGGAAATCGGCAATCTGAGTGCACATTCGTCGCGCGTCGCGCCGCCCCCGACGCGCAACAACGTGCACAAATCGCTTGACGGGCGCGGGACGATGGACTGGTGAGTTCCCAGTTCGACGTCGAAACGCCCGAACCGCGAACCACTGACCGCTGGCGGGTGTTCGCGCCGTTACGTTTCCGCGAATACCGTCTGCTCATCGCGGCCGTCTCACTGTCCATCTTCGCCGAGGGCATGTGGACGGTCGTGGCCGCGCTGCAGGTCATCGCGCTGGACAACGATCCGGCCGCGCTGTCCCTGGTAGCGACCTGCCTGGGTACCGGCCTGGTGTGCTTCGTGCTGGTCGGTGGCATCGCGGCCGACCGGCTGAACCGGCGCAACATCATCATCACCGTCGAGGCGGTCAACCTGGCGGTGGTGTCGACGGTCGCCGTTCTCAGTTGGACTGGGGCGCTGCGTATCTGGCACATGGCGGTCGCAGCGGCGTGTCTCGGCATCGCCGTCGCCTTCTTCTTCCCGGCGTACAGCGCGCTGCTTCCCCGGCTACTGCCGGCGGAACAGCTGTTGGCAGCCAACGGCATCGAGGGCATGGTGCGGCCGGTGCTGCAACAGGCGATCGGCCCGGCTGCCGCCGGCGTGCTTGTCGGGCTGACGTTTCCGTGGATCGGCGCCACCACCGTGGCGACGCTGTTCGCGGTGGGGCTGGCCCTGCTGGTGGCGACCAGACCCGCCGCCGTCGCGGCCATCGACGAGCCGGCGGACAGCAAGCACGTATTGCACGATCTGCGTGACGGTTTCACGTTCATGACCCGCACCCCATGGCTGCTGTGGACGCTGTTGGTCGCGAGCGTGTACGTGCTGGTGGTACTGGGTCCGATCGAGGTGCTGGTGCCCTTCATCGCCGAGCAACGCTTCGCCGACGGCCCGCGCGCGTACGGCTTCATCATGGCCGGGTTCGGCATCGGCAGTGCCGTTGGAGCACTGGTGGTTTCGTCCACCCGCATGCCACGGCGCTACCTCACCGCCATGATGGCGATCTGGGGTCTCGGTGCGCTGCCACTGATCGTGGTGGGCAGCACCTGGTCGTTTCCCTTGATGCTGGCCGCGGCGTTCTTCGTCGGCATCGGCGACGGCGCCAGCATGGTGATCTGGGGCACGCTGCTGCAGCGACGGGTACCGACCGAGATGCTGGGCCGGGTCTCGAGCCTCGACTTCTTCGTCTCGCTGGTGTTCCTGCCGGTGTCCTACGCCATCGCCGGCCCGTTATCGAAAATTGTTGGCATGCAATGGATTTTCCTGGTCTCCGGCATCGTCCCGCTGGTGCTGACTGCCATCGCCTGGACCGCGGGCAAGATGCGAGCCGACGAACTGGCCCATCCGCTGTGATTGTTGAGCCGAGGGGTCCGCGGGGTGGCCCTTGGGTACAACCAGTGCATCGATAAATCCCTGAGTGCAATCGCGTCGGCCAACCGCCGGGGCCGATTGCACTCAGGGACGTCTCGCGGCGTTGGACGGTACCCGGCTTCAAACAGCGTGGCTGCCAATGCCTCGTGATTGAAGCCACGTACTTCTGGCCCGACGTACGCCTTCGTCGTCAACCTGAACAGGGCAGTACATCTACGCGACGTTTCCCACCCTCACCACAGCACCGACGAATCGCTAGCCGCGGTGCAGCGTGAGCAGGTGCTCATAAACCTGGCCGTTGATGCGGTTGTGGTTGATCTCATCTTCGGTCAGCTCGCGCCGAATCTTGCCCGGCACGCCGGCGATCATCGTTCCCGGCGGCACCACAAATCCTTGCGGCACAACGGTTCCGGCCGCGACCAGCGAGCCGGCGCCGATCGTCGCGCCGTTGAGCACGATGGCGCCCATTCCGACAAGGGCACCGTCCTCGACGGTGCAGCCGTGCAGGACCGCGTTGTGCCCGACGCTGACGCCCGCGCCGACCTTCACCGGGAAGCCCGGGTCGACGTGCACCGTGCAGCCGTCCTGGATGTTGGAGCCTTCGCCGATCTCGATGGGCTCGAACTCGGCACGCAGCGTGGTGCCGTACCAGATGCTGGCCCGCGCGGCGAGCGTCACCTGGCCGAGTACCGAAGCGGTCGGCGCGACCCACGACTCGTCGTGCAGCTGCGGCGCGTGGCCCTGGATGGGAAGAATCAACGGTCCTGACATGGCCACATGGTAGGTGGCACGCCCGGCGGGCCCTGAGCGTGGCGCAATCTGTGCGGTTCGTGTCGGTTCTGCCACTGGCCTCCGCTGCCACCACCGGCCAAAGTGATGCGGTGACGCTCACCTCGACGACCGTGCCGACGCGCGCCGCCTGGACGGTGGCCGCCGTCAGTTTCCTCGCCATCCTGGCCGCTGCCGGCTTCCGGGCGGTGCCCGGTGTCCTGATGACCCCGCTGCACCACGAGTTCGGCTGGTCGCACGCCACGGTGGGCCTCGCAATGTCGGTCAACATGACGCTATTCGGAGTCACGGCGCCGTTCGCGGCGGCCCTGATGGACCGGTTCGGTGTCCGGCCGGTGCTGACCGTGGCGCTGGGGTTGATCACAGCCGGTTCGGCGCTGTCGGTCCGGATGACGACCGGCTGGCAGCTGGTGGCGTGCTGGGGCGTATTGGTCGGCATCGGCACCGGGTGCATCTCGATGGGTTTCGTCGCGACCGTCGCCACCCGCTGGTTCGACGAACGCCGCGGCCTGGTGACCGGCGTGCTGACCGCGGCAAGCGCCACCGGACAGCTGATATTCCTGCCGCTCGTCGCCGAGGTCGCGACCCGTCACGGCTGGCGCTGGGCCTGCCTCATCGTCGCCGCGGCCGCGTTCGCCGTCATCGCACCCGTCCTCGTCGTCATGCGCCACCATCCGCCGGCCCAGACCGCCGCGCCGACGAACGGTTTCCGGTCCGCACTGGACGGCCTCGTCATCGGCGCACGGGTGCCGGTGTTCTGGCTCCTGGCCGGCAGCTTCGCGATCTGCGGGATGACGACCAACGGACTGATCGGCACCCACTTCATCCCTGCCGCGGGCGACCACGGCATGCCGACGACAGTCGCCGCGGGCCTCCTGGCCACCATCGGCGTCCTCGACGTGGCCGGCACGGTCTGTTCGGGCTGGCTCACCGACCGGGTTGATCCGCGGCTCCTGCTGACCGTCTACTACATCGGGCGCGGCATTTCCCTGATGCTGCTGCCTTCGCTGCTTTCTCCCCACGCCGACCCGGGAACCTGGGTGTTCATCGTCTTCTACGGTCTGGACTGGGTTGCCACGGTGCCGCCCACGATCGCGCTGTGCCGCGACTACTTCGGCGATCGGTCCCCCGTGGTGTTCGGCTGGGTGTTTGCCGCGCATCAGGTCGGCGCGGCGGTCGCAGCGGCGGCGGCCGGCTGGCTGCGCGACCTGCAAGGTAACTATGACCTGGCCTTTCAACTGGCCGCAGGCTTGTGCGCGGTCGCCGCGGCACTGTGCTTCAGCGTGCGAAAACTGCAGGTCAGAACCGCCTGACCAAAGGGTACCGCCGGTAGCTGATTTTGCTGTTTCACAGCGCCAGCCATTACCATTCGACGGGCGCCACGCCCCGGATGGGGCCTCCCCGGTCGGGCGGGGTGCGCGTCATGAACAGCTGAGGAGCCGAACCATGAAGACTCGCACCAGCAGATTTCTGGGCGTAACCGCGGCCGTCGCCGCCCTGACCGCATCGCTGCCGCTGGCAGTGTCCGCCTACGCGGACCCGCCGCCGCTGCCGCCGCCGACCAACAAGACGGTGGACCCGCAAGGCCCCGGCTGCGACAAGGTCAAGGCGGGCATGCCCGACCTGAAGACGTTGGCCAACAAGCCGGTGAGCCAGGCGCTGGCCGCCATTCCGGCGATCAGCACCTTCAACTCGGCGGTGTCCGGTGGCCTGAACCCCGCCGTGAACGTCACCAGCGTGCTGGACAACGGCCCTTACGTGGTGTTCGCGCCCACCAACGAAGCCTTCGCGGCGCTGGACCCGGCCAAGCTGGAGGCCCTGAAGGCCGACCCGGCCGCGCTGACCAGCCTGGACTACTACCACGTGTTCCTGGGCGTACTGGGCAATGACACCGTCAAGGGCCAGCGTCCGACGCAGCAGGGCACCCAGATCAAGGTGACCGGCGACGGTGGCGACATCAAGGTCAATGACACCGCCAAGCTGGTGTGTGGCGCCATCGAGGCGAGCAACGCCCGCATCTACATCATCGACACCGTGCTGGACCTGGCGGACGCCCCGGCCCCGGTTACCGCCGCGGGTAGCGAGACCTCCACGTCCTCGACATCGGCCACGGCCACGTCGACCTCGGCGGCGCCGAGCACCACCGAGTCGGCTCCGGCATCGACCTCGTCGGCCCCGGCCACGACGACGGCTGCGCGCTAGCCAGACAAACGAAATCGGCGCCCCTGCACCACGTTGTGCGGGGGCGCCGATTGGCTTTTCTGGGGCCTACAGGCCGCGTCGGCGGTGCCGACTAGAGACCGAGGTCGCGGCCGATGATGTCCTTCATGATCTCGGTGGTGCCACCGAAAATGGTCTGGATGCGGGCGTCGCAGTAGTCGCGCGCCACGCGGTATTCCATCATGTAGCCGTAACCACCGTGCAGCTGCACGCAGCCGTCGATGACCTTCTTGGCAGTCTCGGTGCAGAACCACTTGGCCTTCGCCGCCTCGACCGCGGAGAGGTCATCATCGAGCACGCCCTCCAGGCACCGGTCGATGTAGCGCTCGCACACATCGAGTTCGGTGTCCATCTCCGCCAGCAGGAACCGGTTGTGCTGGAAGCTGCCGATCGGCTGACCGAAGGCCTTGCGGTCCTTGGCGTATTGCAGTGTCTGGCGCCAGGATTCGCGCGCGCCGGCGATCGCCGAGATCGCGATACCGAGCCGCTCCGAGGGCAGATTCTGCATCAGGTGGTAGAAGCCGCGGCCTTCCTGACCGAGGATGTTGGCCGATGACACCCGCACGTTCTCGAAATGCAGCTCCGAGGTGTCCTGCGCGTGCAGACCCATCTTGTCCAGCTTGCGGCCGCGGGTGAAGCCCTCCATGCCGCGTTCGACGACGAAGAGCGTGAAGCCCTTGTGCCCGGCCTCGGGATCGGTGCGACACACCGTCACCACGAGATCGCTGTTGATGCCTGCCGAGATGAACGTCTTGGAGCCGTTGATGATCCAGTCGTCGCCGTCGCGGACGGCGGAGGTGCGGATGCCCGCCAGGTCGCTGCCGGCACCCGGCTCGGTCATCGCGACGGCGAGGATCAGCTCACCGCTGGCGATGCCCGGCATCCACCGCGCCTTCTGCTCGTTGTTCGCCAGGTGCTTGAAATACGGTGCGACGACGTCGTTCTGGAGACTGATCGCCGGTGCGGGACCGCCGTATCGGGCGATCTCCTCGTCGATGACTGCGTTGAACCGGAAGTCGTCCGACCCGCCGCCGCCGAACTCCTCGGGCATGTTGAAGCCGATCAGGCCGTACTTGCCGGCGGCGGTGTACGCCGACCGGTCGACTATGCGCTGTTCTTCCCACTTCTCAGCATTGGGGACGAGCTCACGCTCGATGTACTGCCGGGTCGATTCCCGCAGCGCCTCATGCTCCGCTTCGAATACTGTCCGCTTCACGATTCCTTCTCCGTCACTTGGCTTTCCATACAGGCTGGCGTTTCTGCGCGAAAGCCAGCGGGCCTTCCTTGGCGTCTTCGGACTGCAGCAGGGTGACGAACTCGCGGTTCGTGCGCTTCCAGCCGTCCTTGTCGCCGGTCACCACGCCCTCGTCCGCGCCGTAGGCCACCCGCTTGCTGGCCTGCACGGCCAGCGGCGCGTTGGACGTAATCCGTTCCGCCAGCGCGAGAGCCGCGTCGACGACAGTGCCGTCGGGAACCACCTGGTTGATCAGGCCCCAGCGCAGCGCGTCGGCGGACGTCATCGGCTCACCGGTGAACAGCAGCTCCAGCGCGACCTTGCGCGGCAGTTGCTCGACGATGCGGAACACGCCACCGGCACCGGCGATCAGTCCCCGTTTCACTTCCGGCAGACCGAATTTCGCGCTCTCTTCGGCAACCACCAGGTCGCTGGCCAACGCCAGTTCCGAGCCGCCACCCAGGGCGGTGCCGTTGACCGCCGCGATGGTGGGCTTGTCGATGAAATGGCTGACGTAGCCCGCGAAGCCCCACTCGGTGTGGTCGGGGTGGAAGAGGTTCTCGCCGCGCGAGATCGCCTTGAGATCCGCACCGGCACAGAACGATTTGTCACCCGAGCCGGTGATCACGACGGCCCGGATCTCGGGGTCGTCCTGCGCGGCCTGCAGGGCGTCGCCGACGCCGATACTGACGGCCTG
>Ga0070667_100001839_pt1 | contig 18897 bp, 19 predicted proteins | sample KBSS33metaG_FD_64659 | JGI IMG/M metagenome (GOLD analysis project Ga0070667, IMG submission 64659) | Switchgrass rhizosphere microbial communities from Kellogg Biological Station, Michigan, USA - KBS S3-3 metaG | ecosystem: Host-associated > Plants > Roots > Rhizosphere > Soil ... | reverse complement strand
CGATAGCGATGAAAGCCCTGGTCTGCGTGAAGCGGGTGATCGACTACAACGTGAAGCCGCGAGTGAAAGCGGATGGCACGGGTGTCGAGCTTGCGAACGTGAAGATGAGCATGAACCCGTTCGACGAGATCGCGGTTGAGGAAGCCATTCGCCTGAAGGAAAAGGGCGTTGTTTCCGAAGTGGTTGCGGTGTCTGTCGGTCCGGCCAAGGCGCAGGAAACGCTGCGCACGGCGCTGGCCATGGGCGCCGACCGGGCGATCCTGGTGCAAAGCGACGACGAGGTCGAGCCCTTGGCCGTGGCCAAGATCGTCAAGGCGATCGCGGATGAGGAACAGCCGGGCCTGATCATCACGGGCAAGCAGGCGATCGACGACGATTCGAACCAGGTGGGCCAGATGGTCGCCGCGCTGCTCGGCCGTCCGCAGGGCACCTTTGCCAACGAAATCAGCGTCGAGGGCGATAGCCTGATCGTCAAGCGCGAGATCGATGGCGGCCTGGAAACGGTCAAGCTGGTGCTGCCGGCGGTTGTCACCACCGACTTGCGCCTGAACGAGCCGCGCTATGCCTCGCTGCCCAACATCATGAAGGCCAAGTCCAAGCCGCTGGCCACCAAGACCCCGGCCGACCTGGGCGTGGACGTGGCGCCGCGCCTCAAGACGCTGAAAGTGGCCGAGCCGCCGGTGCGCGCGGCGGGCGTGAAGGTGGCCGATGTCGATGCGCTGGTGGCCAAGCTCAAGGAACTGGGAGTCGCGTGATGGGTAAGGTTCTTCTCTGGGTCGAGCACGACGGCGCCGCGATCAAGGACGCCACGCTCAGCGCGGTGACCGCTGCGGGCCAGCTGGGCGATGTGGTCGCGCTGGTCGCCGGCCAGGGCGTGGACGGGGTGGCCCAGGCCGCTGCGCAGATCGCCGGGGTTTCGGCCGTGCTCAAGGCCGATGACGCGGCCTATGCCCATGCGCTCGCCGAAAACGTCGCGCCGCTCGTGGCCGGGCTGATGGCCGATCACGATGCCTTCGTGGCCCCGGCCACCACCACCGGCAAGAACGTCGCGCCGCGCGTGGCCGCGCTGCTCGACGTGGCGCAGGTTTCGGAAATCCTTTCGGTTGAAGGGCCCAAGACCTTCACCCGGCCGATCTATGCCGGCAACGCCATTGCCACGGTGGAATCGAGCGATGCCAAGCTGGTGGTCACCGTGCGCGCCACGGCCTTCGCCAAGGCGGAAAGCACCGGCGGCAGCGCGTCTGTCGCAGCTGCGGGCGGCGCAGGCGATGCGGGCCTCTCCAGCTTCGTCGGCGCCGAAATCGCCAAGAGCGAGCGCCCCGAACTGACCAGCGCCAAGATCATCGTCTCGGGCGGCCGCGCCTTGAAGGACGCGGATACCTTTGCCGCAACGATCACCCCGCTGGCCGACAAGCTTGGCGCCGCCATCGGCGCGAGCCGCGCGGCGGTGGACGCAGGCTATGTGCCCAACGACTACCAGGTGGGCCAGACCGGCAAGATCGTGGCGCCGCAAGTCTATGTGGCCGTGGGCATTTCCGGCGCGATCCAGCACCTTGCCGGGATGAAGGACAGCAAGACCATCATCGCCATCAACAAGGACGAGGACGCCCCGATCTTCCAGGTGGCCGACGTGGGCCTGGTGGCAGACCTGTTCACCGCCGTGCCGGAACTGGTGGGCAAGCTTTGATGTCGTGAGGCCTGCTTCAGGCCTCGCACCACCCCCAAACCCCCTCCTCTGAAGAGGAGGGGGCTTTTTTGTGTCCCCCTCCCGCGTGCGGGACGGGTTGGGGGAGGGAATGTTACAAACCGCAGCGCCTCAATCGCAAGGATCGCCCGCTTCCACCGTCACGCTGGCCTGGGTCTGGCGCACGCGGCTGGCGGGCGGGACCGAGCGGGTGAGCCAGACATTGCCGCCGATGACCGAGCAGCGGCCGATCGTGACGCGGCCCAGGATCGTGGCGCCCGCGTAGATCGTCACGTCGTCCTCGATGATCGGATGGCGCGGCTCGTCCTTGACCAGGCGGCCGTCTTCATCGGTGCTGAAGCTGCGCGCGCCCAGCGTCACGGCCTGGTAGATGCGCACGCGATCGCCGATGATCGCGGTCTGCCCGATCACGACGCCTGTGCCGTGGTCGATGAAAAAGCGTTCGCCGATCGTGGCGCCGGGATGAATGTCGATCCCCGTGCGCGAGTGGGCGATTTCCGCCAGGATGCGGGCCACCAGCGGGGCACCCAGCTTGTACAACTCGTGCGCCACGCGGTGATGCAGTACGGCTGTGACGAACGGATAGCACAGCAGCACTTCATCGACGCAGCGGGCAGCCGGATCACCGTCGAAAGCCGCTTCCACGTCGCTGTCGAGCAAGCGACGGATTTCGGGCAAGCGGGTGGCGAGCGCGCCGACGATGCGATTGACTTCGTTGTCTACGGTCGCTTCGCAATCCTGCGGGTGGCTGTAGTGCAGTTCCATCCGCACTTGCGCTGCCAGCAGGGGCAGGGCCGATTGCAGGCTGGCAGACACGAAGACGTCTTCGTTGGTCGCCGTGACTTCAGCAGGGCCAAGCCGCAGCGGAAACAGCGCTGCCGACAGCACATCGATGATGCGGCCCAACGCGTGGCGCGATGGAAAGCCAACCGCTCCATAGTCACCGCGCCGGCTGCGCATCTCGCGCGAGGTTTCGCGAACATCGCGCAGGCGCGCAACCACATCGTTCACGGCAAATGGCGGCTCGGGAAATTCCACGTCGGCCTTGCCCATATCCCTCATGTCCTTCCTGCCACGGAGCAACCGATCGCCAGTTACCGCGCCGTATGGCGCATCATATAGGATACGCCTTCGCGACGGAAAGGGGCGCTTGTCGATTGTTATCGTTGTTTCATGGCCGCAAGGCGCGCGGCCGTGGCATCGCCATGGGCAAAGCGCGCCGCCGCGATCACCATGTCGGTCGGCGGTCGGATGCCGGTGTAGAGCGCAAATTGCTCCACCGCCTGAAGCACGATCACTTCGGCGCCGGAAATGACTGGCTTGCCCGCATCGAGCGCGGCCTGGATGAACGGCGTCTGCGCCGGTTGGGCCACCACATCGAACGCGATATCGGATGCCGCGATCATGGCGGCGGGAAAGGCCAGCGTCTGCGCGTCCGGGCCTTCCATGCCCAGCGGCGTGACATTGACCAGCAGGGGCGCGCCCTGGCTCGGCAAATCGGCCGCCCAGGCAAAGCCATAGCGTTCGGCAAGGGCCGGGCCGGCCACGGCATTGCGGGCAACGACGGTGCCTTGCGTAAAACCGGCGTCGCGCAGCGCGGCGACGACGGCCTTGGCCATGCCGCCACTGCCGCGCAGGATGAAGGGCTGGGCCGGATCGGCGCAACTTGCCTCCACCAACTGGCGGCAGGCCGTGTAATCGGTGTTGTAGCCGGTCAGGCGGCCATCGTCGTTGACGATGGTGTTGACGCTGTCGATGGCGAGCGCGGAAGGCTCCATCGCATCGAGCAGGGGGATGACCGCTTCCTTGAAGGGCATGGAAATCGCGCTGCCGCGAATATCGAGCGCGCGGATACCGGCAACGGCGGCGGGCAGGTCGCGCGTGGAGAACGACTTGTAGATGAAGTCGAGGCCCAGCGCTTCGTACAAGTAGTTGTGCAAGCGCGACCCGGCATTGCCGGGGCGGCCCGACAGCGACATGCACAGCCGCGTATCGCGGCCGATCGGGGGCTTTTGCGGCTTGGTGGCCATCGTGGCTCCTTTGGGGGGAAGGGGCGTTTTGGCGCGCCCTGCTGGATTCGAACCAGCGGCCACCGGCTTAGAAGGCCGGTGCTCTATCCAGCTGAGCTAAGGGCGCGCACAGCCGTGCCCATAAGACGGCTTTGCCTTTGGTGCAAATGGCGATAGCAGTTCTTCCCCATGAACGAACCTGCTTCTGCCCAGCCTGCGCCGCAACAGCCCGCGCTCGAAAAGATTGGCGGTACGCTCGGCGCGCGCCGCCATTTCCGCTATTTCGATTACATGATGGCCGCATTCGTGGCGATCCTGCTGCTATCGAACCTGATCGGCGCGTCCAAGCTGTCGAGCATGGGGGGCTTCACGTTTGGCGCGGGCATCCTGTTCTTCCCGATTTCCTACATCCTGGGCGATGTGCTGACCGAGGTCTATGGCTATGCCAATGCGCGGCGCTGCGTGTGGGTGGGCTTTTTCGCGCTGCTGTTCATGGCGGTGATGAGCTTTGTGGTGGTGGCGATGCCGCCGGCCGCCGACTGGGGCTGCGCATCGAGCGGCGATCCGCAATTTGCGGGCGTCGTCGCCAAGTCTTCGGCCGGGGCAGTGTGCCAGACGACCTATACGTCGGTGTTCGGCAGCACCTGGCGCATCGTCGTGGCCTCGGTCATGGCGTTCTGGGCGGGCGAGTTCGTCAATTCCTTCGTGATGGCGCGGATGAAGGTGTGGACGGGCGGCAGGTATTTGTTCACCCGCACCTGGGGTTCCACCATTTTCGGCCAGGCGGTAGACAGCCTGATCTTCTACCCCGTGGCGTTCCTGGGCACGTGGACCAATGCCGACGTCTTGCATGTGATGATCACCAACTGGGCCATGAAAGTCCTGTGGGAAGTGGTGCTGACGCCGCTGACTTATGCCGTGGTCAATTTCCTCAAGCGGCGCGAGGGGGTCGATGTCTATGACACCGACACCAACTTCTCGCCGTTTGCCCGCGCGGCATCAGTCTGACGCGGTTGCGGGCCGGGCGGCCCGCATCAGTCGGCAATCATGGCGATCAACAGGTAGATCAGGATCAGCGCGCCAAAGCCCAGGAGGGTGCCGGCGATCCAGGCCACGCGCACCAGCGTGACATCGAGATCCAGCGCCTCGGCCATGCCGGCGCAGACACCGAAAATCTTGCCATTCTGGCGGTCGCGACGGAAGATGTTGCCACGGCGGCGAGCGGGGCGGACGGGGTTGTCGTCAAAGCGCAGGTCGGTCATCATGCGATCTCCACGGCGGGGGTGCTGCCTTGGGTCGTGGCAGCGGGGGTTTCCACGGTCTGGCCGATCAGGGCCAGCGAAAGGGCGAGGGCGGCAACGGCGGCACTGGCGCGGCCGGCGATGGAACGAAGCAGTTGCATGGTAGATACTCCCTGAAAGCGATGCCGGATGGTTGCTTCCGGCTGATGCCCATCACTCAGCATGACCCGTGCCAAATTGATGAAATGGCGGTTTTCCGCCGATCGCGCGCGCGCCTTTCGCGCATGAACGCAAAGTGAATGCCAAGGATTGGGATTATTCACCGACATTTTGCATAATAGTTTCATGGCTGACGCGATTCTCATGCCGCGCAGCTTTCAGGGCGGGAGCCGGCCTTCTTTTCCCCTTTGGAAGGCAGGTGAGCGGCCGGGCCGGGCGGGCCAGGCAACGCACGCCACCGGAGCAATCCGGCGGCTCCCGCTACGATTTCGGTCTGGCTCGGTCCGCCAGGCGTGAGAGGGGAAAGGTGTCGCCGCTTTGTTCTTGCAATTTCGGGCGGCCTGGCTTATCTGCACATTCATCCCGACATTGTGAAGGCAAGAGCGGGCTGGCGCCGAAAGGGGCTGGCGCGAAACTTCGTTTTCGCAAACAGGGCACGCAGCAGCGTGCCTGGGCAATTGGAGACGGCATGACGGATATCGCGCGGATTATCGAGATTGTAGAGCCCGAGGTGAAAGCCATGGGATTCGATCTCGTGCGCGTGCGTCTCTACGGCAAGAGCGAAGTCGGTGACGAGGAGCATACGCTCCAGATCATGGCCGAGCGGCCCGAGACCGGCCAGCTGGTGATCGAGGATTGCGCCGGCCTGTCGCACCGGATTTCCGACAAGATCGACGCGCTCGAAGAAGCGGGCGAAATGCTGATCGAAGAGGCCTATCGCCTCGAAGTCAGTTCGCCCGGCATCGACCGCCCGCTGACCCGCCCCAAGGACTTTGCCGCCTGGATCGGCCACGAAGCGCGGATCGAGTTGGCCGAGCTACTCGACAACCGCAAGCGTTTTCGCGGCGATCTCAAGGGCTTCGATGCCGATAGCGGCACGATCTCCATCGAGGACGACGGCGCGGTTTACGCCGTCCCGTTCGCGCTCGTCACCAATGCCAAGCTGATCCTCACCGATCGGCTGATCGCTGCATCCCGCCCCGTGGATACCGCCGGCGTGGACGAGGAAGATATCGAAGACGAAGACGCTTTGGCGCAAACCGACGCATTTCTTGAGGAACAGGAAGACTAAGCCATGGCCAGTGCGATTTCCGCCAACCGTGCCGAGCTGCTGGCGATTGCCAACGCGGTCGCCACCGAAAAGATGATCGACAAGTCCATCGTCATCGAGGCGATGGAAGAAGCGATCCAGAAGTCGGCGCGCAACCGCTATGGCGCCGAGAACGATATTCGCGCCAAGCTCGATCCGCGCACCGGCGATCTGCGTCTGTGGCGCGTGGTCGAAGTGGTCGAGGACGTTGAGGACTACTTCAAGCAGGTCGATCTCAAGCAGGCCGAAAAGCTGCAGCCCGGCGCCAAGGTGGGTGACTTCATCGTCGATCCGCTGCCGCCGGTGGACCTGGGGCGCATCGATGCCCAGTCGGCCAAGCAGGTCATCTTCCAGAAGGTGCGCGATGCCGAGCGTGACCGCCAGTACGACGAGTTCAAGGACCGTGCCGGCGAGATCATCACCGGCGTGATCAAGTCGGTCGAATTCGGCCACGTGATCGTCAACCTGGGCCGCGCCGAAGGCGTGATCCGCCGTGACCAGCAAATCCCGCGCGAAGTGCCGCGCGTGGGCGAGCGGGTGCGTGCGCTGATCCTCAAGGTGGAACGCCAGAACCGTGGGCCGCAGATTTTCCTGAGCCGGGCGCACCCCGATTTCATGAAGAAGCTGTTCGCCCAGGAAGTGCCCGAAATCTATGACGGCATCATCGAGATCAAGGCCGCTGCGCGCGATCCGGGCAGCCGCGCCAAGATCGGCGTGATCAGCCGCGACAGCTCGATCGACCCGGTCGGCGCGTGCGTCGGCATGAAGGGCAGCCGCGTCCAGGCGGTCGTGCAGGAAATGCAGGGCGAAAAGATCGACATCATTCCCTGGAGCGAAGACACCGCGACGTTCGTGGTCAACGCGCTGCAACCGGCCACCGTCAGCCGCGTGGTGATCGACGAGGAAGAAAGCCGCATCGAAGTGGTCGTGCCCGATGACCAGCTGAGCCTGGCGATCGGTCGCCGTGGCCAGAACGTGCGCCTGGCATCGTCGCTTACCGGTTCTGCCATCGACATCATGACCGAGGCCGAGGCGAGCGAAAAGCGCCAGAAGGAATTCTCGGAACGTTCCAAGACGTTCGAGGAAGAACTCGACGTGGACGAAACCCTTTCGCAGCTGCTGGTGGCCGAAGGCTTCAGCGAGCTGGAAGAAGTCGCCTATATCGACATCAGCGAACTCGCCAACATCGAAGGCTTCGACGAGGAACTGGCAACCGAGTTGCAGAACCGTGCGCAGGAAGCGCTGGATCGCCGCGAGGAAGGCCAGCGTGAAGAACGCCGGGCCCTGGGCGTGGAAGATGCCCTGGCCGAACTGCCGCACCTGACCGAAGCCATGCTCGTGACCTTGGGCAAGGCCGGGATCAAGACGCTCGACGACCTGGCCGACCTGGCCACCGACGAACTGATCGCCAAGAAGCGCAACAACGATCAGCGCCGCCGCAACAACGACCGGCGCGAGCGTGAACGTTCGGAGCGCAGCGAAGACAAGGGCGGTGTGCTGGGCGAATATGGCCTGACCGACGAACAGGGCAACGAAATCATCATGGCGGCCCGCGCCCACTGGTTCGACGACGAACCGGTGGCCGACGAAGCCCCCGTAACCGAGGAGGCCGCCGATGCGGAATCCTCACAATGAGACGCTAAGCCCGCAGCGGCCGCAAGACCGACCGGCAAAGCCTGAAAAGGCTCTGCCGGAGCGGAAGTGCATTCTCACCAATCGGCATGATGACCGGGACGCGCTCGTGCGCCTGGCCATCTCGCCCGAGGGGCAAGTGTTGCCCGATCCCCTGGCGCGTGCCCCCGGGCGCGGCGCGTGGATCGGTGTTTCCCGCGCAGACCTTGAAATTGCCCTTGCCAATGGCAAACTTAAGGGTGCGCTGGCGCGCGCCTTCAAAGGTGCGCCGCTGACCATTCCCGCCGATTTGCCCGATCTGATCGAACAGGGCCTCAAGCGTGCCACGCTGGACCGACTCGGGATCGAGTTGCGGGCCGGTGGTTTGGTACTGGGTACCGAGAAAATCGCCCAGGCGGCCCGTTCCGGGGCGGTGGCGTGGCTGGCCCATGCCAGCGATGCGCGCGCCGATGGCGTGGGCAAATTGGCCCAGGCCTGGCGCGTGGGCGAAGAGGCCGAAGGATCGGGGATGACAGGCGTCATCTTGCCGCTGGACCGGGCGGCGCTGTCTGTGGCATTGGGCCGCGACAACGTCGTTCACCTGGGCGTTACCGATGCGGGCGCGGCCCAACGGATTGCCGGTCCACTGGACCGTCTGATGCACTTTATCGGGGCTGCGGCACCGGAAGGTCCACCTGGGAAAGATGTTCCAGGCAGGCCGACCCCTGCCGCTGCACCGGCTGCGCAAGCAGCGAACGACGATTTGGATACGAAGGGCGAATGAGTTCGATGAGCGATAGCGACAAGAAGCCGACACTGGGCCGCAGGCCACTGGGCCTGAAGACCGCAGTGGAGGCCGGAGAGGTCAAGCAGACCTTCAGCCATGGTCGCACCAACAAGGTGGTGGTCGAAGTGAAGCGGCGCAAGCTGGTGCCGGGCGGACAGCCCGCCGCCCCGGCTGCTGCTGCACCCGCCGCCGCGCCGCGCCCGGCCGCCCCGGCCGCGCGCGCGCCGGTCATGCCGCCGCCGCCGCCGCCGGTCTCGCCCGCCGCCTCGCGCGAGACTCGCCAGGAATTGCAGTCACGCCTGCTGCGTGAGGCCGAGGAAGCCCGCCTCGCCTCGGCCGAAGCCGCCAACCGCCGCGAGCAGGAAGAACGCCTGCGCGCGATCGAGGAAGAGCGCCGCCGCACCGAGGAAAAGGAAGCTGCCCGCGCTGCCGTGCAGGATACGGCTGAAGCCGCGCCTGCAGCGGCGTCTGCAGCCACCCCGGCTCCGGCCGAGACCCCTGCGCCTGCCGCGCCTGAACCTGTCGCCGCCCAGCCCGAAGTGCCGGCTGCGGCACCGGTGGAGCCCGCCGCTCCGGCCAAGGTTGAGGAAGTGGCCCGCGTTGCCGCGCCTGCCGCTGCGCCTGCTGCACCGGCTCCGGCTGCTGCGCCCGCGCCGCGCCGCTTCACCCCGGTGGTGGCGCCCAAGCGCCCAGAACCGGCCAAGAAGCCGGCCCATGCCCCGCGTGACAAGAACGCCAACGACCGCCGCCAGGCGGGCAAGCTGACTGTCACCCGCGCGCTCAACGAAGACGAGGGCGCTCGCGCCCGTTCGCTCGCGGCGCTCAAGCGTGCACGCGAAAAGGAACGCCGTGCGCACTTCGCCGGGCAGACCCAGGCGCGTGAAAAGCAGGTGCGCGACGTGATCGTGCCCGAAGCGATCACCGTGCAGGACCTGGCCAACCGCATGGCGGAAAAGGCCGCAGACTTGATCAAGGCGCTGTTCAAGATGGGCATGATGGTCACCATCAACCAGACCATCGACCAGGACACCGCCGAACTGCTGGTCACCGAGTTTGGCCACAACATCCAGCGCGTGAACGAAAGCGACGTCGACATCGACACCGCTTCGGATATCGACGCCGAAGCCTCGCTCAAGCCGCGTCCCCCGGTCGTGGCGATCATGGGACACGTCGACCATGGCAAGACCAGCCTGCTCGACGCGCTGCGCGGCACCGACGTGGTGCGTGGCGAAGCCGGCGGCATCACGCAGCATATCGGCGCCTACCAGATCAAGACCAAGGGCGGTGACCACATCACCTTCCTCGATACGCCGGGCCACGAAGCCTTTACCGAGATGCGCATGCGCGGTGCCAACGTCACCGACATCGTCATCCTGGTGGTGGCGGCCGACGACGGCATCATGCCGCAGACGATCGAGGCCATCAACCACACCAAGGCGGCTGGCGTGCCGATGATCGTGGCGATCACCAAGGCCGACAAGCCCGAGGCGAACCCCAAGAAGATCCGCGAGCGCCTGCTCGAACACGAAGTGATCGTGGAAGAAATGTCGGGCGACGTGCAGGACGTGGAGGTTTCCTCCAAGACCGGCGCCGGGCTCGACACGCTGATCGAGAAGATCCTGCTCCAGGCCGAACTGATGGAACTGCGTTCCAACCCCGATCGTGCTGCCGAGGCAACCGTGATCGAGGCGAAGCTCGACAAGGGCAAGGGGCCGCTCGCCACCGTGCTGATCAACCGCGGCACGCTGCATGTGGGCGATATCCTGGTCGTGGGCACACAGTCTGGCCGCGTGCGCGCCATGCTGGACGACAAGGGCCGCCAGGTGAAGTCTGCGCCGCCGTCGCTGCCGGTAGAAGTGCTCGGCATTGGTGGCGTGCCGATGGCTGGTGACACGCTGACCGTGGTCGAAAACGAAGCCCGCGCCCGCGAAGTGGCCGCCTATCGCCAGGAAAAGGCGACGGCCAAGCGCACCGCCGTGGCCCCGGCGAGCATCGAGAACATGTTCTCGGCGCTGGCAGCCAAGCAGACCGTCATCGAGTATCCGGTGGTGATCAAGGCCGACGTGCAGGGCTCGACCGAAGCGATCGTCAATGCGCTCAATCGCCTCTCGACCGACGAGATCAAGGTCCGCGTCCTGCAATCGGGCGTGGGTGCGATCACCGAAAGCGATGTGGGCCTGGCCCAGGCATCGGGCGCGCCGATCGTGGGCTTCAACGTCCGTCCCAACGCCAAGGCGCGCGAGCTGATCGAGCGCAACAAGGTGCGGATGAAGTACTTCGACGTGATCTACCAGCTGACCGACGACATCGCTAAGGAAATGGCGGGCGAGCTGGGTCCGGAACGCATCGAAACGGTGGTTGGCCGTGCCGAGGTCAAGGAAGTGTTCCCCGCCGGCAAGAAGGACAAGGCCGCAGGTCTGCTCGTGCTGGAAGGCTACATCCGCAAGGGCATCTACGCGCGTCTTACCCGCAACGACGTTATCGTCAGCAAGACCACGATCGCATCGCTGCGCCGCTTCAAGGACGATGTGTCCGAAGTGCGGGCAGGGCTCGAATGCGGTGTGGTGCTGCAGGACACCAACGACATCAAGGCTGGCGACACGCTGGAAGTGTTCGAAGTGGAAGAGCGCGAACGCACGCTCTGATCTTCGGATCGTTTATCAAGAAGGCGGCTTTTTCCATTGGAAAAGGCCGCTTTTTTGTAACCACTTCCAACGCTGGGGCAAAATCAGGACGAACCGATGAGCGATGGGCCGACGGAAAAGGCGGATGGGGGCTGGGACCCGGCACAGGTGCGCACCTGGCTGGAAAGCCGCATGGCCGCTGCCGCGCAGGAGCAGGTCTATGCCGATCGCAAGGGCCGGGACTATCGCGACGATTACGACAAGGCTGCGGCAGAGGGCTATGTTTGCGGCGTGGCGAGGCGCAGCGCCAGTGTGGAGGATCAAGCCCGGTTCATCGCGTTCCTCACTGCCCAACTGGCCAAGGACGATTACATGCTGGCCGGCGTCAACGACGATCGGCGGTTCGAGCGCGAAGTGCGGGCCTGCCTGCGCAAGTTGATCAAGAAAGCCAAGGCGAACGAAGGGTTTGCCAATCTGGCGCACTTCCAATGAAAAGGGCGGCTTGTTGAAAGCCGCCCTCTCTTGTCCGATCGCGGTGCAGATCAGAAGTTGTTGGCGATCACCGAGGCAATGATGCCGGTGCCGATCGCCACCAGCAACGCGTCGTTGCCCGAGCGCACCCAGTGATAGCCGCGCGGCGGCGGGCCGAGGCGGCGGTATTGGCGGTAATCGACGACCCGGTAATTGGGCGCGCGACGCATCTCGAAACGCTGGCCCTTGCGGAACGGGTTGGGGGCAACGCGCACCGGGCCGCGCCGCACATCGTGGCGATGATCGCGCTGAACCTGATGGCGCATGTCGTGATGCTGGGCCAGCGCGGGGGTGGCCGTGGGCAAGGCGACGGCGAGAGCGGCCAGCGCGGTAACGTACTTGTTCATGACGGTCCTTCCATTGAAATATCGTGGTTTCAACGGCGGCCTGCGGAACTGGCTCCCGTGATAAGTGTCAGACTTTGTATCTGGATTGTTACGTCCTGCCACGGCTTGGCCCGGCGTTGCCGGAGTCTGCGCAAGATCTTCCCCCACTATTGACCACAGGTTCTGGCGAAATGGCCGGCAATGCCCCATATAGGCGCCGATGAACCGCCAGAATGCCTCTCCCGAACAACGCTCTGTCCGCCTGCTTAAGGTGGGTGAGCAGGTGCGCCACGTCCTCTCCGAACTGCTGACGCGCCAGATGGTCCACGATGACGTGCTGAGCGCGCATACCGTTTCGGTCACCGAAGTGCGCATGTCGCCCGATTTGCGCCACGCGACGGTTTTCATCAAGCCGCTGCTGGGCGAGGACGAGGAGATCGTGCTCAAGGCGCTGCGCACCCACACCGCCTTTTTCCAGAAGGAAGTGGCCGGGCGGCTGAAGCTGAAATATGCGGCCAGGATCAAGTTTCTGGCTGACGAAAGCTTTGACGAGGCGTTCCGCATCGATGCTCTCCTTGCCGATCCGCGCGTGCGGCGCGACTTGGGCGAGGGTGCCGACGAGGAAGGCGAGGGCTGAGCGCCCGGCCAACCACGATGGCCAAGCTCTATTTCTATTATGCCAGCATGAATGCCGGCAAATCCACCAACCTGCTCCAGGCTGCGTTCAATTATACGGAGCGGGGCATGGGAACGATGCTGTGGACGGCTGCACTTGATGACCGGGCGGGGCATCGGGAGCCGGGCCGGGCGATTGTCAGCCGCGTGGGCCTCCACGCCGATGCGCACCGCTTCACGCCCGAGACGGACCTGTGGCAGGCAGTGAACGCCGAACTGGCCCGCGCGCCGCTGGCATGCGTGCTGGTGGACGAGGCACAGTTCCTGAGCCGTGCACAAGTGTGGCAACTGGCGGACCTGGCCGATCGCGCCGGCATTCCGGTGTTGTGCTATGGTCTGCGTACCGATTTTCGCGGAGACCTGTTCGAAGGTTCGGCGGCGCTTCTCGGGATTGCCGACAGCCTGGTGGAATTGAAAGCCGTGTGCCATTGCGGACGCAAGGCGACGATGAACCTGCGCGTCGATGCCGATGGCTGCCCCGTGCGCGACGGTGCGCAAACCGAAATCGGCGGCAACGAACGCTATGTTTCCCTGTGCCGCGCGCATTTCAGCGCGGCCATGCGCCCGGACGAACTGCCATGAGCGACGGACTTTACACCCATCTTGCCGATGGCGATCTCGTGCTGGAACCGCTGGCCGAGCAGCATCGCGAAGGGCTGCGTGGTGCTTGCGCCCAGGATCAGGACATCTGGACGATCTATCCGTTCAATTATCTCGGCGATGATTTCGATCCGCAGTTCGATCGCCTGCTGTCAGGCGCGCCGCAACGCCGCGCCTATGCCGTGCTCGCCGATGGCGTGGTGGTGGGAATGACCGCGTGGATCGAGCATGGCGCGCCGGGCTGGTCGATCGAGATCGGCAACAGCTTCATCGCGCCAGCCTTGCGCGGCACCGGCTTCAATGGGCGGCTCAAGCGCCTGATGCTCGATCATGCCTTTGCCTGCGGCCTGGAGCGGGTGGTGTTCAAGGTGGATGCGGTCAACCAGCGCAGCCAGGGTGCCGTGCGCAAGTTGGGCGGCGTGCAAGAAGGCGTGATGCGCCACGAGCGCCGCACCTGGACGGGCCGGGTGCGCGACACCGTCCTGTTCTCAATTCTTCGCTCCGAATGGCAGGCTCGCCCGTGAACGATACGCTCTACAATCTGGCAACGGTGGCGCTGCCGATGATCGTCGCTATCGTGTTTCACGAAGTGGCGCATGGCCGCATGGCGCGCCTGCTGGGCGATCGCACGGCGCAGGACAGGGGGCGGCTCAGCTTCAATCCGCTGCGCCATGTCGATCCGGTGGGAACGGTGATCCTGCCGGGAATGCTGGCGCTGGCCCATGCGCCGGTCTTCGGATGGGCCAAGCCGGTGCCGGTGGATGTGCGCGGCTTGCCCAATCCGCGCCGCGCCATGATGCTGGTGGGTGCGGCCGGGCCGGCGATGAATTTCGTCCTCGCAGCCGTGGCGGCGGTGGGGATCGGGATCTTGGCGCGGATCGATCCCGGTCCCGGTGCCGTGGCGCAGTTCGTGGCCGACAATCTGGTCAATTTCCTTGCCATCAATCTCTTCCTGGCTTGCTTCAATCTTGTCCCGCTGCCGCCATTCGATGGCTCTCATATAGTGGAAGGCGTGCTGCCAGCCTCGGCTGCACGCGCTTATGGCAAGCTGCGGCCATTGGGCTTTCCGATCATGCTGGCGCTGCTTGTGGTATTGCCCTGGCTGCTACCCTCGGTCGATCCGGTGCGCGCTCTTGTGGTTCCGCCGGTGATGTGGCTGGCCGATCACTATCTGGCACTGGCTGCGCTGGTGGCAGGCCATCCGCTGGCCGGCTGATGCAGGGCTGACAGGTCTGCGCTTAACCGCTAGGGCGCGCGGCGATGGCAGATGGCTGGATCATTCTCGACAAGCCGCTGACCTTGGGATCGACCCAGGGCGTGGCGGCGGTGAAACGCAACTTGCGCGCGCGCGGGCTTGGCAAGTGCAAGGTGGGCCACGGCGGCACGCTCGATCCGCTGGCCACCGGCGTGCTGCCCATTGCCGTGGGCGAGGCGACCAAGCTGTGCGGCCGCATGCTCGATGCCAGCAAGACCTATGCATTCACCGTGGCATTCGGCGCGGAAACCGACACGCTCGACCTGGAAGGCGCAGTGATCGGGCAAAGCGATGTGCGCCCCACGCGCGCGGCGCTCGATGCTGCGTTGGCGGCCTTCACCGGCCCCATTGCCCAGGTGCCGCCGGCCTATTCCGCGCTCAAGGTGGATGGGCAGCGCGCCTATGACCTCGCCCGCGCTGGGGAGGACGTGGTGCTCGCCTCGCGCAACGTGACGATCCACGCGTTGCGCGTGCTGGAGACGACCGGCGCGCAGGGCGGGCTCGACAGCGTGACGCTGGAAGCCGATGTGTCCAAGGGAACCTATATTCGCAGCCTGGCGCGCGACCTGGCGCTGGCACTGGGCACGCGCGGGCACGTGACGATGCTGCGCCGCCTGAAAGCCGGGCCGTTCGCGCTGGATCAGGCGATTTCGCTGGACAAATTGAACGAATGGGGCCAAGGCGCGCCCCTTGAGAACGTGATCTTGCCTGTGGAGGCAGGGCTGGTCGACATCCCGGCTCTTGACCTCAACCCCGAACAGGCCGGGGCGGTCCGACAGGGCCGCGTTCTATCGGGGTTGCCCTTTCCTGACGGGCTATGGTGGGCGCGATGCGGCGGCAAGCCGGTTGCGCTGGTCATGCTGGCAGGCGGCGACTTGCGCGTCGAGCGGGGTTTCAATCTATAGCATGTCGCGGAGTGAATACTTATGTCGGTGACCCCGGAAAAGAAGCAGGAAATCATTCAGGACAACGCGCGCGTCGCCGGTGATACCGGTTCGCCCGAAGTTCAGGTGGCTATCCTCACCCATCGGATCGTCAACCTCACCGAACACTTCAAGGGCCACCACAAGGACAACCATTCGCGTCGTGGCCTTCTGCAGATGGTGAACAAGCGCCGTTCGCTGCTCGACTACCTGAAGAAGAAGGATGTCGATCGGTACAACGCGCTGATCCAGAAGCTTGGTCTGCGTAAGTAAGTTCACAGACGGCCCGCCATCCTGGCGGGCCGTTTTGTTTGTAATCCGCCAGCGTGGCTGGCGGCGGCCGCCATCTCGGCGGGCCGTTTTGCATTTGATCCCCCGATAAGGCGGATCGACCAGGATGGGCCGCGAACCGATGCAAAAGGCATTCGGCCGCCGTGCAATCCATGGTAAGGCAAAGGGGCCTTGCGCAATTCGGCGCGGGCTCCACGGGGCTGAGCCCCACACCGGACCGGGACGGCATCCCCGGCAGCAAATCCCGCCGGCAATAGGGCCTGCGGGCCGAAGGAAAATACATGTTCGACGTCAAGACCGTATCGCTGGAGTGGGGCGGAAAGACCCTCACTCTGGAAACCGGCCGTATCGCACGCCAGGCTGATGGCGCGGTGCTGGCCACTTATGGCGAAACCGTGGTGCTCTGCGCCGTGACCGCCGCCAAGTCGGTGAAGGAAGGCCAGGACTTCTTCCCGCTCACCGTGCACTATCAGGAAAAGTTTTCGGCTGCCGGCCGTATCCCCGGTGGCTTCTTCAAGCGTGAACGCGGCGCCACCGAAAAGGAAACGCTGGTTTCGCGCCTGATCGACCGCCCCGTGCGCCCGCTGTTCCCCGAAGGTTTCTACAACGAAGTCAACGTCATCGCCCAGGTGATGAGCTATGACGGCGAAACTGAACCCGATATCGTCGCGCTGATCGCCGCTTCGGCCGCGCTGACCATTTCGGGCGTGCCGTTCATGGGCCCGATCGGCGCTGCGCGCGTTGGCTTCAAGGATGGCGAATACCAGCTCAACCCGTCGCTGGGTGAAGCGGCGTCGGGTCGTCTCGACCTGGTCGTTGCCGCCACCGACACCGCCGTGATGATGGTCGAATCCGAAGCCAAGGAACTGACCGAGGAAGAAATGCTCGGCGCCGTGGTCTTTGCCCACAACGAAAGCCGCAAGGTGATCGGGGCGATCATCGAACTGGCTGAAAAGGCTGCCAAGGATCCCTGGGAAGTCGATCTGTCGGACAACACGGCCGACATCAAGGCCAAGCTCAAGAAGGGCGTGGGCGCCGATATCGCGGCTGCCTACAAGCTGACCGACAAGTCTGCCCGCTCGGGCGCGCTGAACGACGTGCGCGCCAAGGCCAAGACGCTGTTTGCGGACGAAACCCCGCAGACGCAGATGGTGGCGATCAAGACGCTCAAGAAGCTGGAAGCGGAAATCGTGCGCGGCGCCATCCTCAAGGACGGCCAGCGTATCGACGGCCGTTCGGTGACCCAGGTCCGCCCGATCGAATCGATGGTCGGCTTCCTGCCCCGCACCCACGGTTCGGCCCTGTTCACGCGCGGTGAGACGCAGACCATCTGCACCACCACGCTGGGCACCAAGGATGCCGAACAGATGATCGATGGGCTGGAAGGCCTGCGGTATGAGAACTTCATGCTGCACTACAACTTCCCGCCCTACTCGGTCGGCGAAGTGGGCCGCTTCGGCGCGCCGGGCCGCCGCGAGGTTGGCCATGGCAAGCTGGCGTGGCGCGCGCTGCACCCGGTCCTGCCGACCAAGGACGAGTTCCCCTACACGATCCGCGTCCTTTCGGACGTGACCGAGTCCAACGGTTCCTCGTCGATGGCCACCGTCTGCGGCGGCTGCCTCTCGATGATGGACGCCGGCGTGCCGATCAAGCGGCCGGTCTCGGGCATCGCCATGGGCCTGATCCTGGAGGGCAAGGACTTCGCGGTCCTGTCCGACATCCTCGGCGACGAGGACCACCTCGGCGACATGGACTTCAAGGTGGCCGGTACCGCCGAAGGCATCACCACGATGCAGATGGACATCAAGGTTGCCGGCATCACCCGCGAGATCTTCGAGGTCGCGCTGCGTCAGGCCAGCGAAGGCCGTGCGCACATCCTCGGTGAGATGACCAAGGCGCTGGGCGAAGCCCGCACCGAGCTTTCGGCCCATGCCCCGCGCATCGAGACGCTGCAGATCGACAAGTCGAAGATCCGCGACGTGATCGGCACCGGCGGCAAGGTGATCCGCGAGATCGTCGCCACCACCGGCGCCAAGGTCGATATCGACGACGAGGGGCTGATCAAGGTGTCCTCGTCCGACCTCAGCCAGATCGAGGCCGCCAAGAACTGGATCCTCGGGATCGTGGAAGAGGCCGAAGTCGGCAAGGTCTACAAGGGCAAGGTCGTCAACATCGTCGACTTCGGCGCCTTCGTGAACTTCATGGGCGGCAAGGACGGTCTCGTCCACGTCTCCGAAATGAAGAACGAGCGCGTCGAGAAGCCGACGGACGTGGTGTCGGAAGGCCAGGACGTCTTCGTCAAGGTCCTCGAGATCGACAACCGCGGCAAGGTCCGCCTGTCGATGCGCGTCGTCGACCAGGAGACCGGCGAAGCGCTGGAGGACACCCGTCCGCCGCGCGAACCGCGCGAACCGCGCGGTGATCGTGGCGACCGCGGCGGCGACCGTCGTGGGCCCCGTGGCGACCGTGGTGGCCGTGGCGGCGACCGTGATCGCGGCCCCCGTCGTGAAGGCGGCGATCGCGATCGTGGCCCGCGCCCTGAGCGCGCAGAGGGTGGCAATCCCGACCACATGCCGGCGTTCCTCAAGGGCGACGACTGACCCTATCCAGCCCGCTGCAAGGCAGGCTGACCAAACCGGAAGGGGGCGCAGCGATGCGCCCCCTTTTTACGTTTGTGCGCCCATTTCGCTTGCGGGTTGCAGTGGCGTTGCACATCCTTTGCACTCAGCGCGGGACGAGGGCAGGGCATGATGGTGCGGCGGCAGGGCAAACTGGCGGTTCTGGGCCTGATCGGCCTCTCCGGCACGGCGCTCGCCTGCTCGGACACCGCCTGCTACCCGACCTGGAAGCTCACCGCCGCCGGCACCTCCTGCGAGAACCGGGCGATGCTCGCCCCGGGCAACGATACCCGCACCAACCTGCTGTTCTTGCTGCACGATCGCACCGGGCAGGGCACCGCCGGCCGCGCCTATCCCGAAGCGGGCTGGAACACCGCCGGGTTCGGCCAGGT
>Ga0070667_100001838_pt1 | contig 18898 bp, 16 predicted proteins | sample KBSS33metaG_FD_64659 | JGI IMG/M metagenome (GOLD analysis project Ga0070667, IMG submission 64659) | Switchgrass rhizosphere microbial communities from Kellogg Biological Station, Michigan, USA - KBS S3-3 metaG | ecosystem: Host-associated > Plants > Roots > Rhizosphere > Soil ... | reverse complement strand
GGGGCACGTCGGCGAGCTCGCGGCGCATGTCCTTCAGCGAGGCCTCGAGCACGTCGAAGCTGCGGCGGAACGGGCCATCCAACCAAGGCCAGGGCCCGCCGCCATGGCTCAGGAAGTATGTCGGCAGAGTTCTGGTGGTCATGGACGGTGTCCTCAGTCAGCGCGATCGGTTCGACCTTTGGATGGGAATGTAGGCAGCCCACCAAAGAGGAACAATCGCACGTTCGTTGCCGATCACTTTCCTGTTAGTTGATGATTATGGACACGCTGACCAGTCTACGCGCCTTCTGCCTCGTCGCGGATTTACGGAGCTTCTCAGGAGCTGCCGAGCGCACCGGTCTATCGGCGGCAATGGTGAGCAAGCATGTGGCGCACCTCGAACGCCGCGTCGGCACGCGGCTGCTCAATCGCACCAGCCGACGCGTCAGCCTCACCGAAACCGGCGCGCTCTACTTGGCGCGGATCAGACCGATGATCGAAGCGCTTGACGAGGTCGAGGCGCAGATCGGCAACGTCGCGGTCTCGCCGCGCGGCACCCTGCGTGTGACCGCACCCGTGTGGGCGGCGAGCGGCGTCATGGCCCGCGCCTTTGCCGCCTATCAAGCGCGGTATCCGGACGTATGCCTGGACCTACATCTCAGCGGGCGCATGGTGAACTTGGTCGATGACGGCTTCGACCTCGCGCTGCGCGCGACACAGAGCGATCGGCTTGATCCTGGGCTGTTTGCCCGCCCACTTCTTGATATCGCCTTCCACCTGTTTGCCGCGCCATCCTATATTGCCAAGGCGGGAACACCGGACAGCCGCGCCGCGCTCGTGGACCACGCGCTGCTTCTGTACAGCGGTATGAACAACGCCGAGCGGCTGTTCGCGCCGGAAGGGGGGCGGACGACCAGAAGGGGCGCGACTAACATCCGGATGCGCAGCGAAAGCGAGACGATGCTCCTACTTGCGGCGCGTGAGGGGACGGGTATCGCGTTTCTGCCCGATCACCTCGCCTCCGACGACGTTGCCGCGGGCAGGTTGGTACGCCTTTTGCCGGATGAGCTCGACTACAGCACGATGCTGTACGCTGTCTATCCCAGTCGCCGCCACCTGTCTGCCAAGGTCCGAACCTTCATCGACTTCCTCGCCGCGTGGTTCGCGGCAGGGTGAGCGAAGCGAGCGCAATGCCGGGACGCATGGCAGGATCGATCGTGATGCTTGCTGACGCGGGTGATCGCGCTCATCCGCGATGGCGAAGGAGGCGCCGACCCGCAAGCGGTGAGGCTGCCGGCTGCGCGCATTTTCATCTCGTCTCTAGACCCTTGGCCGGCCGGGCAAGGCGCCTTGTAAACGAGCTCAACGCGCTCAAGCTAAGTCATTGAAATTGGTGCCGGCTACAGGATTCGAACCCGTGACCCCCTGATTACAAATCAGGTGCTCTACCAACTGAGCTAAGCCGGCCCGCCGTGGGTGGCAGATTTCCGCCACTTCACTATTCAGGCGGCGAGGTCAAGAGCCCCGTTCTCCCCACAGGGGGAAGGCTGTGGGGAGCCCGTAAACCGCCCGAAATCCGCCGCTTGCCGATCTAAAGTGCAGCATTTGTCCCCCACGATTGACGCTACAAGGTATATGCGAACTCATTCCACAATTGGGCACCATCAGACAGTGCCGGCACGATAATGGACATGGTCACCTCACGCATGCCCATTGAGCCAGTCAGGCTACTGCTCAGCGCTCGTAAGCGTTTCCATCTAGAGCCTCTAACCTGGCGACATTCCACAACCATGCAGTTTCTCTGCTGCGTTAGCCGATAGTTCCCTTGTAAAAATCGCGGAATGCCGAACTATTGTCAGACATTGCACACCATCTGCAACATTATACCTACGGAAACACTCCACATCTTAGTGTGCTTTAAATGGCGCAACTGGAGATTATCTATGTGCATCACTTGCGGGGCTGTTGGTGATGCGCGATTACGCACAGGACGCTGGGAGGCGTCATTGTAGGCAGAGGGCCTGCATCGATTGTGGAGCAAGTAGCAACATGGCAGATATCGTGCTTTTGGACGGCGGCGTGGCTCAGTACCTTGGCGACGGAGTATTCAGCGTCTCTCAAGACAGCGAGAGGGGCGGGGATACCGTGATGATCGACGTGGCCAGTATTCAACGGCTTTTGGGCGCTTACGAGGCGGCAGGGGCCGAGGCCTAGTCTCGCGTGTGGGCGAGCACGGCATGAAGCGCCTTCCGGATGCCGTAAGCTAGCAACAGGAGCTATCGGCGCCGGCTGGCAGCGTGGGGAGCGTGGGCGTTTGTGTCCGCGCTCCTCCACGATCGTGACGTGGTCGCACGGGAGCAGAACGTGGGCTGCTCCTTGCTACTAGCGATCATCGCGCTCGTGTTAACTGCCGCCCTGATTGACGCCGTCACCCATGTTGCACAAGAGCCTCCGGCGCTCTAGCGGTCCTGAGATAGGTGGGCCACTGGCGGTGCCACTGACTTCTGGGCCGGCTCACGTGACCTTAGAAAACCTAAAGTCTGCGGTACGTACAATCGGGAGCCGCTTTCCAAATCGCGAGGAGCGTGCGAGGCGCCTGTTCATAACAGAACGCCCTGCATCCATGCTGCGTGATCAAGATCGAGAGTTCTCGATAAAGACAGACATCTCATCCTTCTTCTCGATCCCCTATTCCGCTGTAAGCTTTTGCGGATCAGCTCAAATTGGATTTAGCGTCCACAAAGATACGCTCTTCGAGCCTGGCGAGTCTGATCTGGATGCAGCCTGCATAGACCCGGGGCTGTTCCAACGAGCTTGGATGGACGTGGTTGAGACTACAAGGGCATTCTCTGACCTGACTCCATTCGGGCATCTCCATCCTGATAAGATAAACCTGTTTCGTGACCAGATCGTACGACGGGGTATGATAAGGATCGATGCCATGCCGTTGTCGGACACAAGCTCCGCATGGTCGACCTTTCAGGGGCGCCTGAGCCGAAAACACGCGATGATGTTCAAGCGTATCTCGGTAGCGATTTATATCAACGAGTATGCTTTCTGTTGGAAGCAGGACAGCTCTTTGGCCCGGCTGATGAGGTAGTAACATGCAGAATGATCTCAAATACACGGTCCGGTCGCGAGAAATCGTTGATCTCGCAACGGCGATGAAGAACTCAGGACTAACGCTGTCGCCCTACTTTCAACGTAATCTCGTGTGGCGAGATGCGCACAAGCGCGATTTCATCGACACAATCCTGAAGGGTTATCCGTTCCCGCAAATATTCCTCGCTAGAGGCCCGATAGATGTTGATAGCATGACTTCGAGCCAAGCGGTGGTGGACGGCCAACAGCGCTTGAACGCTATTCGCGAGTTTATAGACGGTAAACTAGAAGTGGACGGGAAGCTCTTTCGAGACCTGGAGACTAGGCAAAAAGAGGATTTTTTGAAGTATGAGGTTGCCGTGATAGATTTCGATCTTGATGCTGGCGATCCGCGCCTCAAGGATGTTTTTCATCGTCTGAATCGGACTTATTACGCATTGTCAGCGATCGAAAAGCTGGCCTCCGAATACTCTGCATCAGAGTTTATGCTTGTAGCACGTGCACTTGCTGGTGAGATTTTGAAGACACCGCCAGATGATGATGAGCTAGGCGATGTAGGCAGCGAGGATAACGTCGATCCTATACCAGGCAATATGTTCAGTCGTGATCCTGGGATTGAGACAGAAACCTGGGAATGGATTGTTCAACGCGCTGAGGGTGCCTTCGCAACCTTAATTCGAGCCAAGCCTATCTTTACCCCATTCGAGTTCGACAGGAAAGTTCCTCTTATGTTCACACTGAATGTGCTGTGTACGTTCTTGACGGGCTATTACAACAGGAACGATCGAGTGCGTAAGTACCTGGACGAAAAGTCTGAAAACTTTGCTGAGAAACAAGAGGTCTTTGATGTCCTCAATGAAACAGCGATCTTCATCGAGAGATTGAACCTGGAGAAAGGCTCGATATGGTGGAACAAAGCTAATTTCTTCACGCTAGTTTCTGAATTTTCCCGTCTTCCCGAGCTTCGCCATGATCCGAAAAGTGCCTCTCAGACGCTGAGTAATCTTGAGAGGAGCCTTCCGGGTGAGTTTAGCTTAGCGGCACGAGAAGCCGTTAACAACAAGGCGCAAAGAGAGCTTAGAGGCAGATTCGTGCGCCAGGCACTTGCGCAGCCGTCAAGCGAACCGGACATGAGGTAAGAAAAAGACCCCCACAGTCGCCGTGAGGCAACCTGTGAGGGTCTTGATTGTAACGCTAGGCAGCGCCTCGATGTCGTCCAGCCCAGCCTTTGCCGGGGTTAGCTTCCTTCAAGGCGATCCACTGACTTCGCCAGCCGCTATACCGGGTCGGGTAAGGCGGTAAGAGGCCGTCCGACTGCACTGTGAGCGTCAGGGCCTTATCGTCGACTGGTGGCGATGGGCAGTGCTCCCGAGCGGTCTTTGCGGCCCAGGCAGCCAATCCTTGGCCGTGCAAGGCGTCTGTGAGCTGCGTCAGGTAGAGCACGCCCACGGGGGACAGCATCACGACTTCCCCCGGCTCGCCAGGAACCTCCGGGTCGTACGCCTCGTAGCCTGTGCGGCGAGCGTGGGCCGGGAAGGCAGGACTGTCGAGCACGGTTGCCGCAGCGGACGTGTAGCCGAGGGCGTCTAGGATGTCCGGCAAGGCGTAGTGCAGCACACCGTTCACCGGCAGGACCCGTATGGGATACCGATGATATCGGAGCGTTTCACCTTCGCCGAATACAGGCTCGGGCCGCGCCCGGCGCTGCACATGAGGCGCCTTGCGGTTCCGCTTGTCGCACCGCTTTGGTCGCTTAGGCGATCTGTAGCACTTAGTAGCCACTTCGGTCTTCTTGGCCGGCAGGGTCGATTGGGGCCACGTTGGAACCCGCGACGGACATGGAGCCTGCTCCAGCCCTGTGCATGAGGTCAGCGAAGTCTTTGTCCTTCTGCGCCTGGGCGGCGATCGCCTGCATCACGTGCTCGACTGTCTGCGCGTCGGACGCCGTGGCGATCTCAGCCACACGCTGCTTCACGTCCTGCTTGTACTGGCGGGACACATGGTCGCCGATGTAGTCCACAAGCACCGGGAGCCATCGCGCCTTGGAGATTGACAGCGACGACGTGCCCATCTCGCGGTCAAGGTCGGGGCTCTGAGGCGCTGAGCTGCCGTGTACGCCCTGCCAGTTGACGTGCGCTTGGTGCTCATACTCCAGCCGGTCCCGGAGCCCCCGGACAGACCCGGTGTTGCCACCAATCGCTCCGAGCGCCTGTTGCTTCGTATCGTCGCCAAGCATCTGGCGGACGCGGTTGGCAGTGTCCCCGCTTGGGTTCCTGGCGCTGGCTTGCGAGGCAGCATCAGCAAGGGCGGTGCCTGCTCCCGTTGCGTAGGCGTGGTGGGCCTGCTCAGGCAGCGCTCGGGCTTGGGCGTTCACCTCATGGCCTGTGAGGTTGCCGATTTCCCCGCCCTGCCTGAAGGCGTCAGCGTAGGCCATGTCATCGCCGTAGCGGCCAACCGCCTGATCATAGGCGTCGTTCTGTTGACGCAACAGGCCCCGGAGGTCACCGGCGCGGCCATTGATGTGGACGCTGTTGGTGGTGTTCTCGATGCGTCCCGTCACCGGGTTCCGATCGGCAGCCGAGCGGCCTGCGTCCTGCATGGCCCGGATCACCTGGTCATAGCCTTCCGTCGACAAGCCCTCGTCCAGTGTCACGTAGCCGCCCTCCGGGAGCCTGAAGTGTGGACCCGTGGGTGGAAGCCCAGTCGGATCGCCGTCGACATACCGGAAGCCCAATGCCTGTGGGTCCTTAGGCTGCCGCGTTGCCGGGTCGATCTGGTTGCGGATGTTGCGGACCGCCTGCGGAACAGCATCCCGGAAGGCGGGCGTCTGTTCGATCGCCTGGATGTCGGGTGTCCGGTAGACCGGCTGAGCGTAGGCTTCCCGGTAGAGGGGCGCTGTCGCGGCCTTCGCCTGCTGGCGTTGCTGTTCAACGAAGGCGATTGGGTCGTCCACTGTGGGCATGGTGTCGGCGACATGCTGACGGACGCGAGTTCCTTCGGCTGCCTTCCGCTCCGCAAGGCGCTGCCTAACCATCGACTGACCGGGCCCCATCCCACGCGAGGCGGTTCTCGTCAGGTCCCGCATGGCTTCGGTGGTGTCTCCAAGCATCGCAGGCACACCCACGTCTCGGCGGTTGGCCACCTCCTGTGCGATCGTCTCTGGGGAGGCCTGAGGTCCGCTTAGGGCTGGTCCATTGTCGATGTGCCCGACCCTCATCCTTGCGGCGGCCATACGGTTGCCTTGCTGTGCACCAGCACTAGGCCGGGGAGTGGAAGCGCGGCGCTCGCCTGCAAGTCTGCGGGTCCACGGGGGAGCTGTTGGGAGTGCCCGGACAACACGATCGACGCCGGGCACGTACTGGCGAGCCATCTGGCCAGCCTTCTGACCTCCCGCTACGACCGGGGGCAACACTGCGCCGACCATCGCCCCGGAAGCCGCACCATGGACGGCGTTCGTAGCGCGGCGGCCAATGTCGACACCGTCGCCTTCGCCGGCTCCGCTTGCGGCACCGTAAGCAGCCCCGATCTTGGCGCCCTGGAGGACCTTTCGGCCCATGCTGGCGCCCTTGAGAGCCTTGCCGGCAGGGAGGACCATGCCGAGGCCCATTCCGGTGCCTGCGGATACCGTCGAGAGCGTTGGGTGCTCCTTCTTGTAGCCCGCCTGGTTCTCCTTGAAGCGCCTTTGGCCCTCGCGGAAACCATCGCCGAACGATCGCTTGCCCGAGATAACCGAGCCTAGTCCGTACCCAACTCCGGCAATCTCGTCTCCCCAGTTGGGGAGGACGTTGTCGATTACGTTGTCCTGGAAGTTCTCCCAGGTGGACTGCTTCGGGGCAGACTTGCGGTCCCAGTGCTTGCGGGCTGCGGCAGACGCTGCCTTTGGGTCGTCCGTGGGGACGTTGACGTAGCTGCCATCTGGCAAGCGGACGCGGGTGGTCATTGAATGGGGTTTCCGTCGAGGTCGATTGTAAGGGTTTTGCCCCCACGCTTGGACGGGGGAGCCTTGGGCATCTTTCGCGCCTGCTGGCGCTGATCGTAGTACCGCTCGGCCCGCTGCTTGGCCTCCTCGAAGGTCATGCCGTTACGCGATCGGTTGGACAAAGAGCCGTATTTGCCGATCCAGTCCGCTGTAACCAGCGCTCGGGCCTGCTCGCGACCACTGTTATAGATGGCTTCGTCGATGATCCGGTGGTTCTCGGCGGGCCTCTTCGCCGGGCCAATTCCCGAAAGACGCATGAGGGCGGTGTCCTTGTCGGACGACGACCCCTTCATCTGCTGGGAGCCGGCGAGCGCCACGTTGGCGTTGACGGTCTTGAGCTGATCGCGGGCGTCTAGCGTCTTCTGAGACACGAACGGCCGAGCCACGGTGCCCAAGATGCCCCCGATCTTGTCCAGAATGCCACCGTCCTCGTCTGGAACGATAGCGTCCAGCCAGGCGGCCTTAACGGGTCCGGTATCCATGTCGTCGACCGCCTTCCCGGCGCCAGCGTAGGTGCGGAGGCTGTCCCGCTCACTCTCGGCCTTCGCCGATGCGTCAGTCATCGCCTTCATGTCTTGCGGCGTGGTTTTTACGGGGGAGCCGGGGGCCGCTCCCGCTGGAACGTAGGTCGGGTCCTTGACCCACTGGCCGCCCTTGAAGACGACGCGGGACTTTCCGTCCTTGGAGATGGCACCTTGGCCCTCGTTGATGATTGGCATTTACTGTTCCAAGATGAAGCCGGCAGGCGGCTTGACTGCTACGGAGCGCGGGGCACGCTTGAGGCGTTCGGCTCCTTGGGAGACCCTTGCGGCGCCCTGCTGGACACGTGCGTCGCCCTGTTGAAGCCGGCGCTCGTCTATCGCCTTGCGGTGGTCGAACTGCTGAGAACGCAAGACCTGTGCCTCTGCCTGGCCTACAGACTGCCCCATGTTGCCGGCCACCTTCCCGTAAATATCATCCCATACCAGCGGCATGCCCTTCATGCTGATCCCGTACTGTTCAGGGTTGGCGCGAAGGTCGCGGTAGGCTGCTGCTCGCTGCTCCGGGGGGAGCTGGCTAATCTGGTAGATTGCTCGCGTTCGGACGTCGAAAGCGTCTTTTGGGTTCAGTGCCTGCTTGGCCTCCCTTGCGTCTTGGATTGCCTTGGCGAACTCAGGGACCTGTCGAACCTGGCGGTTGCCGTCGCGGTCTGTGGTAATCTCGAACTGATCGTCTGGGCCGGCGTACTCGACCTTGGGCTTATTCATCTGGTGCAGAGCATCTCGACGAGCGCTGATAGCTTGGCCGGCAGCGCCGAGACCCGCGCCGAAATCCTGGTTGCTCAGAAAGGCGGACCCGATGTCCGCTAAGGTGCGGCTCAAGTTTTCCTTTGCCCACGGGTTGTCGCTATTGGCGGCCTTGGACGGAGCCGGAATAAGCTGCTGGAGGTACCGAGGCGCTTGGGGGGGGGCTGGGGTTGGTCGTCCTGGCTCGTGAACATCTTCAGGAGCTGGTCGTTCGTGTAGCCATTGCCCCACGGGCCCTGTTGGGAAACCGGGGGGAGCTCTTCTGACTGGCGGAGGCTGGGAGATGCCCACGGCGGGGTGTTAGGGAGACGAGAAGGGCGGTTGCCGCCTTGTATGAAGCCGGAACGGCTACCGATCCGTGGAGGCGTAGCTGGTAAGCTCATGCAAACACCTCGTTGCCGGCCGCGTCGCGCCAGGGGATGGGAATGTCTAGGACGATGTCGCCCTGCGGCATGAGCCAGATAGGGGCTCCTGCGTGGGTATGTCCGATCACTTCAGGTTGCCCGGACGCGGTGGCCGATGACGGTGTCCGCCGTATAAGCTCTCGGGTAATGGTTCGGGCTTGCCGTTGGCACACGGGAGCGTAGGCGCCGATTGGGCACCTTGAGTGGCGGTGTTCATGGTATTTCCTGATCAGGGGTGCCGGTCCAAGCTTGGAGACGGCGAGAGGTGGTGAGCGCTCGCGGCTCGCGTTCGGGCGAACGGGCCTGCAATCATGAGCACTAATGGCGTGCTGGCCGCGTGGGTTGTGCTTAGATCGGCACTAAAGCCGACAATTAGGCCCACATGGGACCGCGCGGCGCAGGCCAGCCGCTCGGGATCAGGCACAAGGCCTGCTTGTAGGTAAGTGCCCAGTCACGGCCCAGCTCCGAAGGCTGGAGGACCATTGTGGCAGGGGCGGCAACCCCTTGGCCGCGCCCAGGCGACCCGTTGGTATCCGCATCAAGGCGGGGCCAGTGGCCGCTTGGTAGAAGAGATAGTTCGGAAAATGCAACGGGTTTGTTGGCTGGTAGGCTGAACCCAGTCCGCCCCAGCGAATGGCCATGGCCTACTTCGACCGTTGCGGGTGTGGCGCCGGGTGAACCCAGTCCCACTCAGCGAACGGCCCAGGTTCGCCTCGATCGTTCAGGTGATCGTGCCAGGTGGACCCATAGAAGCCCAAAGGGGACCCGCCGAAACTCTGAGGTACCCAAATCGGATTTGGGGAGCTGGCGATTCCCCCAGAAAAATCGTTGGTGACGTGAAGGTCCGAGGTATTTTCACCAGCGTCCGAGCGAAGCCGCCAGTTCCGAAATGCGATCAAGCGGCGAGGCGGATGTAACTGCCAGGCGGCGGGAGGGACCCAAAATCGACATAGGGGTTCCTTCAGCTCCAGGGGGAGGTGGGGGGTACGGGGCGAGCGTCCAGCAGCGCGGTCCGCCAGTGGCGTCCGGGCACCGGCAGGCGTCGAGCGCGACCTATGGGACATTCCGCCACGGACATTGGCCGCGCCCAAATAATGTTTGGGGACACAAGCAGATCAAGCAGGCTCGAAATCGAACCATTCCGATACAGGCTCAGAGCATGCATCGAAAAGTAGCTTGACGCGACTTTCGATACATCTTAGTTACCGAGCCAGGATTTCGATACAGGTGACCAGTATGACCCGCGCTTTCCTCTACGCTCGCGTTAGCACGTCTGAACAAACAACTGACAACCAAGTCCGGGAAGTTGCCCAGGCCGGGTTCGCTGTCGAACCGCACAGGGTGGTAGAGGAGACAGTGTCGGGATCGGTGGCTGCCATGGAGCGGAATGGTTTCGCTCGGCTCGTAGATAGGCTTGAGCACGGAGACGTCCTCATCGTGACCAAGCTGGACCGCCTGGGTCGCAACGCCATGGACGTGCGAGCTACTGTAGAGCGTCTGGCTACGAGCGGCGTTCGAGTCCATTGCTTGGCTCTCGGTGGCGTGGACCTGACCAGCGCGGCGGGTAAGATGACCATGGGCGTCTTGTCCGCTGTAGCCGAGTTCGAGCGCGATCTCTTGATCGAGCGGACGCAGTCAGGCCTTGCGCGGGCGAGGGCAGACGGGAAGGCGTTAGGCCGCCCCGCAAAGCTCAGTGATGACGCTCAAGCGGCCATCCAAAAGAGGCGGGCCGCAGGGGTCTCGCTTGGTGTCCTGGCCAAGGAGTACAACGTGAGCCGTGCGGCAATCCAGCGCGTCGAAAAGAGGGCTTAGCCGCCGCCAGTCGCCGCAGCGCTGAACGAGATGAGGACGGAGTCTCCCCGTGGAGGCCGCGAGGCCCCTCGTCCGTGCGCAACCTTTTGGCCCGTCTGGCGGCTTGCCCGGACAGCCGAGCACTTCGGTGTGAGCGTGGCGAGCGTAAAGCGCTATTGCGCCGAGGCTAAGGGGGTCTGACATCAGCGCGGCGGCGCCGAGAGAACGCTTAGCGATGCAGGGTAGCTTACTTATCGAATAAGGCGATTAGACGGTGTAAAATAATCAGGAGATACGATTACTGGATTTCAATGGCTTACGGTGCTTGGGTCGCGGAAAACCGCCAGTTTGTTGGTGATGAATAGCGCTTTGCTCGCGTTTTCTCAGCACGACGACACGGGACAACACTGGCAGTCACGCGAGACCTGAAGCCCCTACATTCCGCCAGATGTTCAAGCGGCCATATGCAGGCGGCCTTCATAGCATCCCCACACGAAGAGCGCACAAGTGTCCGAGTGGGCGCAGCTACTGCTTCAACGGCGCCGCAGACGTTGACGCACGGAACCGAAAAAGGTTATGAGTATACCTCCGGGTGCCCCCCTCCCTCTCCAAAGGCCCTTACAGTCACCCTCCGGCCATCCAGATGAAGGTGATTATCATCTCCACAACTAGGCCAGCGAAGGCACCTAAGGACACTCATGAGCGATCATCCAGGCACCGCAAGCGAAACCTACGTTCCCGCGCATCCTGCGGAGGACCTGAGCGCTGCCACTTACGCCGCATTGTCGGCCCGTCCGGTGTCGCACGCCGCCTTGAGCGCCGTAGAGGAGCTTGCGCACCTTATGCTGCCGCAAGTGGGCGAGAAGAGCACAAGCATCCGCAGGAAGGCGCTCGGCGCCCTTTTGGCTGATCTGGCGGAACGGGATGTCGATGACCATGGTGGGTGGCTGTACCGCTCTTTGGATGCTGGAGCCTTCACGAGCCAGGCAGTCGGCTACAAGCCGTTCATGACAATCTACCGTGCAATGACGAAGGTGGGGTATCTCGAACAGGTCCTTGGCAACCGCGTGTGGACCGCAAGCGAACTTTCGGCGAGCGGGAGGACACCAGCCTGGCAGAGAGCTACTCGCTTCCGCTCTACCCCGACATTGCGAGAGTGGCTGGAGGTAAAGGGCATCGTTCGTGCCGACTGGTCCTCTCACTTCGAGCGGTCGACGTCAGTTCCGATCGTTGCGGGGAGGTTCCTTCCGGTGATCCTCAGGGCGGGAAAGCCGCCCAAGCACTTCGGCGCGGCTCAAGCCCGCAAGATACCTATCACCCGATCGGACCCGAACGTCGCCCAGCTCGCTGGCAGGATGGACCGGATCAACGCATATCTTGCTGGCGTGAAGGTGGAGCCCTTCGGGCCTGTGGTCCTCCGGCGCATCTTTGCTCAAGGCGACGATCCGGCGCACGACTGGAGCCAAGGCGGGCGCATGTACGCTATCGGCGCCACACCGTACCAGACGGCCAAGCGGGCGCAGCGGAAGGACATCATTATCAATGGCGAGCCGACCGTGGAACTGGACATCCAGGCGAGCCATCTGACGATCCTAGCCGGCCTGGGGCACGTCCCACGGTTCACGGGAGACCCTTACAGCATTGAGGAGGTCCTCAATCGCGAGGTGGTAAAGCGCTGGGTGAACATGACCCTAAGCCACGGCAAAAGGCACCGCACGTGGCCCAAGGAAGCCGTAGAAGACTTCGCGAAGCGAGGCGTCGACCTTAGGCAAGACTTCCCGATTAAGACCACGGGCGATGCTATTCTGCGGCACCTTCCGATCCTCATGGAAGACGGGAGCGGCGTTGCTGTCGGCTGGGGCGAGCTTCAGTTCCGGGAGAGCGAGGTGGTCTTGGCTACGATGGAACGGCTGGCGTTCGAGCACGATGTCCCCGCCTTGCCGGTCCATGACAGCCTGATAGTGTCAGTTGAGGCCCGTGACCTTGCCACAGCAAAACTCATGGAGGAGTGGCGCTGCTCGTTCGCTGTCGCCCCGGTCATTGGCTAAGCGGCCCCAGTGTCGGTGAATAACCCTGCCCTTCCAGCTTCCAGGGGCGGTCCCGGCGATGTTATATAACCGTAATGACGGGCTTAGCTGAAGAAATACAGGCGGCGGCTATCGAAAGGCGATGCTCGCGCTCGTGGAGCAGCTTAAAGAATTGCGAGGCACACAGGAGTTCAAGCTCCCCTTTGCCAAGCTCCTGGAGTATGCAGCCAACTACGCCACGGTGCTCGGCCCCTTCCTGCCAGCATTAGGGGCCATGCTGCCGTCTTGATTGCAAGGATGGCCCGAAGGCGCTTTCACCACGAGTTCGGTCAGCGTGTATCAGGCGCCGAGAAAGTTAACGGAGCGTTGCGCTCCGTCGCCCGAAAACTCGCTAGTTGCAAGTCTAGGAACCTCCCGAGTATGCTGGCGGTGAGCTGAAATAGAATGGATGAGGCCGGTGGCTGGCGATAGTTCTAGTGGCAGAGGCCCCAAACTGCGGGCGATACTCGAAAGCAGTATGCACAAGTACAGAGACGACTCGTATCAAAACAGACGCAAAGCACTTGCTATCCGTGTCATCTTGGCCTCTTCTGGTGCAGCGACAACTCTGCTGCTAGGGCTTAAATCGAGTACGCTCCTGACTGCGTACGAGCCTTGGCTGGCCGCCCTTGCACTCACGATCAGTGCAACCATCCCGATTACTACTGCTGTCGACGCCTTCTGCGACTTCGGCTGGCGTTGGAGCTTAGATCGGCGAACCTACCATCGGATCGCTCGTATCCTTGATGACTACGATTTCGAAACGTCGGGGGGCAATGAGATGTCAGGCGAAGTGCTCGATGAATTATACGACCGGTTCCGATCTGCTCTCGACGACCTGGCTAGCGAGGGGAACGAGCGTCGCCAGGGTATCGCCGGTGCCTCAGGCGCTCGATCGCGCCCTTGAGCCCTCCAAGAGCACCCGGAAGCAGTTCGGCTTGATCGTAAGCGTCCGGGGCCACGTAGCCGCCGTTGTCCATGATCTGTGGGAGGACCTCGTGGCGTACCCAGCGGTCGAACTTACGTGCCTCGGGCTTGTTGGACCGGGCGATCATCTTGAGGAGACCTGGTCGGGAGACGAGGGTCATCTTACCCGCAAAGCTCCCACGGAATAATTGTGGGTGCCCCGCTCGGGTCGCCAGTAGTCTCTCGTCGGCATCAAGCTTTGCGACGTGCATCTGCGTGCCGTTGCCGCCGTTCAGGCAGAGGATGGCGCAGGCGTCAGCCGCGACGAACCAAGGCTCCCCCTCAATCATCACGGCGCAGAGCTTATGGTCACCAAAGGCGAACATGGGGATCACGTTGTTGGTCATCAGTAGGCACTCCTTTGGAAGGCCCGCAGATGGGCACGACAGGCTGTGGCCGTGTCCGAAAGCGGCGCTCGCAAGATGTCGTACCTGGGGGATGCCGATAGGGGCCGACTGTTCCGCATGTGGCTGGATCAAGGCGCCGGGGAAGCGGCAGCAGAGCCCGAGGCGCTGAAGCCGGTGCGCACGCTCCCTGCGGTATCTTCGGGCCCTAAGGCGACGTCGGGTCCTCTCATGTTCGGGGAGAGCAAGGTACGCCACTTCATCACGGAAGGTGAGCCGTGGTTCGTTGCTGCCGACGTCTGTAGATGCCTCGGGCTGAAGATCGCGTCCGGAGTACACGGACATCTGGTCAGCCTTAGAGTTGACGAGAGGGCTGTCCTTCACAAGCGGCTACTTAGTGAGGCCCCCCAGTCAGAATGGGGCGCCTCCAGGCTCCTGTTTTTGGGCTCTGAGAGTGTTCTCACGGCCATATCCGAGAGCGGGCTGTACAAGTTAGCTATGCGGGCTGAGAAGGCGACAGCCAAGCCCTTCCAAGACTGGGTGACCAGAGAGGTCCTTCCGTCCATTCGGAAGACCGGAAGCTACAGTGTGGCCGCTCAAGCCCCTTCAGTCCCCGCAGCCATCGAAAGCCGCCCCCAGTTCTCCTTGCCCACCACGTTCTCTGAGGCCCTGCGGGAGTTGGCAAGCGAAGTCGAGAAGCGTGAGGAAAGCGAAAGGGTCGCTGAGGCCCTAAGAGTCGCAAGGGAAGCTGACGCGCCCAAGGTCGAGTTCGTGGACAACTACGTCGGACTTAAAGGAACATCCAGCCTATCAGACGTTGGGCGAATGCTGGGCTTTAGTGATCCAAAGGCTTTCTGTGCCTTGCTACGGCCAGTCTCAAGGAGCATGGCCATCTCGTCGACCAGCTTGTGCCCCCGAGACGTGAGGAAATAGCTCTTCGCGTGGTTTCCTGACGGATGCGGGACGGCGTAAACAAGGCGATGCCCGCTGTCGCCATTCCGCTTAGTATTCCCCAGATCGAGTAGGGTCCGAGAAACCGTTGATTGCTTGCCTCCCAGCTTAGATGCAATCTCTGTCATTGTAAGACCAGCCTCTTGGGCGATGATTAGTACGGCCCGTAAAGACTGGGCGGACACGGTTATCTGTGTGGTGCCCATCGCGTGGCCCAGAGCTTCTATAAGCGCACGAGCCCCCGCAGCTTCGTGGTGTTCGTTTTGCATTGTACCCCCGTAAGGATCGAGAAGGGCTAGGAGACGCTAAGCGCAAGTTCTGTGCCGTTTATGCCCTCCCCCACACACAGCCTCGGCGGCTTAAGCTACTCTGGAAGCCCGAGTAAGCGAAAAACGGCAGATTTGCGCCATGTGGACAGTCCACAATCGGCAACCTTCCACAATCTGCAAACGTGATTACAAATCAGGTGCTCTACCAACTGAGCTAAGCCGGCCCGCAGTGGCGGATGCGGCGCCCCTTACCTGAGGGAAGGGGCGCCGGTCCAGTGGTTTGGCCCGAAAATCCAGGCGTCCGTCAGAAGACGGCGCGCGCGGTCGGTTCGTTCATCATCGCCTGGCGGATCAGCGGGATCGGTGCGCCGCCGTAGTCGAGGAAGGTGTCGTGGAACCGCTTCCACGCCGCCCGGCCGCCACGCGAGGCGGTCCAGTCCTCGCGCAGCTTGCGGATCATCAGCTTGCCCATCGTGTAGTTGAGGTAGGCTGGATCGTAGGTACCGCGCGCCGCCTGCTGCTCGGCGGTGCCTTCGTCCTGGTAGCACTGGTCTTCGAACAGCTTGACCGATTGCGCCAGCGTCATGCCTTGCGTGTGCAGGCCGATCGAGGAGAGGAAGCGGCAGTCGCGCAGCAAGGCTTCGGACAGCTGTCCCACGTGGACGCCGGGGTCGCCATTGCCCAGCCCTGCATCCCACATCATCTCCTCGGAGTAGTGCGCCCAACCCTCGGCATAGGCGTAGCCCACGAAGATCCGCCCGATCCACGAAGGCGCGCGGTTCGAGTGCAGGAATTGCAGGAAGTGCCCCGGCATCACCTCGTGGACGCTGGTGAACAGCAGGTTGTTCTTGCTGGGGATGTAGGCGAGCTGCTTTTCCTTCGACCAGGTCGGGTCCGGCGGCGCGATGTAGTAGATCGAGGGAATGCCCTTCTCGTACGGTCCCGGGGGATCGATGTAGGCGCCGTTCTGGGCATTGTAGGGCGGGCTCTGCCTGACCAGCGCCTGCTCGGTGCCGGGGATCGTGGCCAGGTCCTTCTCGCGCACGAAGGCGGTCAGCATCGGGATCTGCTTGGTCGCGGCGGCGACCGGACCTTCGGGATACTTGTCCGCGTTCATCTTGGCGAAGCACTGCACCACGGTCTTGCCGGGCGCAAAGCTGGCGCAGGCGGCTTTCACCGCGTACTGGTTGCGCTTGAGGTCGGCCCGGCCGATCGCCTCGATGTCAGCCAGCGAGATGTCGACGCCCTCGGTATCGCGCAGCATCTGCGAATAGAGCGCGGGCCCCAGCGCATAGCTGCCGGTGGCGCTCGCCTGCTGGCTCTTGAGCCAGTCGGCCAGGGCCTGCATCGCGTCCGCCGCCTTGGTCGAGGCGGCCTTGAACTCGGCCTGGAGCGCCGGGTCCTGCACGTCGGCGAAGGCGGTGCGCGCATCGCTGCGGTAATAGTCGGCAAAGCCGCCGAAGCCGGAGACGCCATGCTTGACGAAGCTTGCGGGCAGGGGGGCGCGGATGTTCGCCGCGGCGGTCGGGATCGCGTTGAAGAACGAGATCATCGCGCGCATCCGCGTCGGCTTGTCGGCGTATTCGCGAGTCACATAGACATTGGGGTCGAGGCCGCCATCGATGTACCAGGCCGGGTTGCGGTGCGGCCGGTCGGCATCGACGATCCAGAACAGCTGGCCCTTGGTATAAGCAACCAAGTTGTCGCGCTCGAACGCGTCCTGCGCGGACAGGCCGGTGAACGCGTTGGCGTCCGCGATCACCGAGCGGTAGAAGGCGACGCGCTTCGCGATGCCGGCATCGCTCCAGTCGGGCAGCTTGCCATCGAAGCGGTGGTCTCCCTGGTAGACGGCGGTCGACGGATCGAGTGCGAACCACTGGTCGATCGTCGACTGGACGAATGTCCTCCAGGGCTGCTGCTGGCTCTCGGCGGCAGGTGGGGGAGCGGGCTCGGCGGCGGCGGTCGGTGGCGGCGTGGCCGTGGCGCAGGCGCCGAGCGCCAGGCAGCTCAGGCCCGCCAGCAGTATCTTGGGTGTTTTCATCGTATCCCCTTCAGAACGAGTGAAGGGGGCGCTCGCCCTGCGGCGAACACCCCCCTCCTGGCGACCAGTTGTGAGCTAACGTGCGCCGAACGTCCAGCCCTCGGTACGGGCAATTTCGGGCGTCAGTTCCGCAGGGTGCCACAAGGTCTTGTCATGCGCGTGGCGGCGCAGCCAGGCGCTGGTCAGCAGCGCGTCAGTGCTGTGATCGTCGATCGGCCCCGACAGGCCCGCCGGCGCGGAGCCGAGCGCGGCCAGTGCTGCATCCAGCGCCTCGCCGTCTCGGATCTTCGAGCGGCCGGCGGTCCGCTGCGCGGCAAGGGCCGCGATGGTGGTGTAGATCTCCACGACGACCGATCCCTGCGCCGGCGGTTCGAGCCCGTCCACCGGCCAGACGAACAGCCGGCCGCCGAGCCGTTGCAGCAGCCGCATGCCGGTGAGGCTCGACTTGCCGACCTGGGCGGCGCCCACGAGGTTGAAGTTGCTGTAGGGCTTGCACCCGGCACGCTCCTGCGCAACCTCGGTGACGCGGAAGCGGCCACGCCGGTGAGCGGCTCCGGGCAAGTGGAACGCGCGTCCCTCGCGTCCGCCATGGCGCCGGAAGTAGGCGCTCGCCTCGAGATGATCGACGAAGCTGCCCGCGGACAAGTGGGGGTCGCTCGCGCAGACCTCGTCGATCAGAGCCCAGAGCGCGCGGGCGTCGCCGGGGCTGTCCGCCCATCCCGGGAAGTAGGCCCCGGCATCGGCAAAGGGAAGCGAGATGCCCAGGTCGAGGCCGACCAGCGTGTCGGGCGGCAGGTCGTCGAGCAGGTAGCGCCGCACGCCGTCGCGCGACCAGTGGCGATGGTCGGGCGGCAGCAACAGGCGGGGGGCCTCGCCCGCGTCGCTGCACAGGCCGAGTGCGATCCCGCGCTGGCGCTCTCCCACCGCGCCCGACCAGTCGATCGCCAGGAAGTGCCGGAAACGTCCGGGCGGCATCAGGGCGCGGTTGGGCAAGGTGCCGGACCGGCCTTCAATCGCCCTGTTCCTGACGGTCCTGACGCTCCCGGCGCTTCTTGTCCCACCATTCCATCCGCTCGATCACCTGGCGTTCGAAGCCGCGCGGGACCGGCTTGTAGTACGTCTGCGGGCTCATCTCGTCGGGCCAGTAGTCGGCGCCGGAAAAGCCTTCGGGCGTGTCGGGGTCGTAAGCGTAGCCCTTGCCGTAGCCGATGTCCTTCATCAGCTTGGTGGGCGCGTTGAGGATCGTGGCGGGCGGCATGAGCGAGCCGGTCTCGCGCGCGGACTTGAACGCGGCCTTCTGCGCGACATATGCCGCGTTCGACTTGGGCGCGGTGGCGAGATAGAGGCAGGCCTGCACGATCGCGAGTTCGCCCTCGGGCGAGCCCAGGAACTCGTACGCGTCCTTCGCCGCGAGGCACTGCACCAGCGCCTGGGGATCGGCGAGGCCCACGTCCTCGCTGGCGAAGCGCGTCAGGCGGCGCAGCACGTAGAGCGGCTCCTCCCCGGCGGTGAGCATGCGCGAGAGGTAGTAGAGCGCGGCCTGCGGGTCCGAACCGCGCAGCGATTTGTGCAGCGCCGAGATGAGGTTGTAATGGCCTTCGCGGTCCTTGTCGTAGACCGCGACACGGCGCTGCAGGAACGTGCCGAGGCCGGCCGGGTCCAGGGGCGCCGACAGCTTGGCGGCGTACAGGGTCTCGGCCTGGTTGAGCAGGAAGCGACC
>Ga0070667_100001827_pt1 | contig 18978 bp, 19 predicted proteins | sample KBSS33metaG_FD_64659 | JGI IMG/M metagenome (GOLD analysis project Ga0070667, IMG submission 64659) | Switchgrass rhizosphere microbial communities from Kellogg Biological Station, Michigan, USA - KBS S3-3 metaG | ecosystem: Host-associated > Plants > Roots > Rhizosphere > Soil ... | reverse complement strand
TCTCCTCGGTGCGAGGTTCGACCTCGAAGGCGGTGACGGTGAGCGTCGCCGGATCGGTGAGCGCCTGCCAGTTGCCGTCGCCGAGCTGCAGCTCGATCGCGCCGTTGCGCAGGCGAAAACCGAAGCGCTCGTTGCCGTCGAGCGTGCCGTTCTCGCTGGCGTCGCGCGAGAAGCTGAGCCGCACCGCATCGGATGCCGCGCTCTCGGGCGCGACGAGCGCATAAGGGTTGGCGAGCACCGCGCTGCCGTCGTCGCCGCGCACGCCCGAGGCCGAGGCGCCCCAGTAGCCGGCGCGACGCAGGTCGCGGGCGACAATGTCGGTGGCGGTGCGCAGGTCCTGCATCAGGCGCGATTCGATCGCCAGCGCCCGGTTCTCCCGTGCGTGGCGCGTGACGACCGTCGTGCCGGCAGCGACGATCCCCAGCCCGACCGCGGTGCCGACGAGCAGCTCGACCATCGACAGGCCGCGCGGCGAACGACGCGAGCGCATCACTGGTTCCAGCACTTGCGGTTGACCGCGGACGCGTTCGAGGCCGCGGCATCGGGTCCCGAGGCGTAGACGACGCTGCCGCCGGCGACGACGAGGCGCAGCGTCCGGCAGATCGTGTCGTGCGCCTGCCGGCCGCTGGCGGTGGCGACGAGCTCGTAGCCGTCGACGGCGCTGGCCGCGACCTCGATCGCGTAGTGGCCGGAAAGGGACGTCGGCGGCACGCCGACCGCGGCCGAGTCGCCGTAGCTGCGATGGTTGGCGCGATGCCGTTCCTGCGCCAGGTGCGCCTGCATCAGCGAGGCCAAGGCGTCGCTGCGGCGGGCGCGCATCACCTGGCTTTCGAGCGACGGGTAGGCGATGCCCGAGAGCACGCCGGCGATGCCGACCGCGATCAGGGTCTCGACCAGGGTGAAGCCGCGGCTGGCGCGACGGCCGGAGCTGCGGAGGCGGGAACGCGCGGAAGCTTGCATGTCGGTCTCCTTTGAAGTTCAGCAGGCGCGCCAGCCCGGCACGCCGGCGGGCGTGCAGGAACGCACCCTGCCCATGACGTTGACGACGTGATGCACCGCCCGCCCGGCGTCGTCGACGAGGCGCAGGGTGCCGGTCGGCGTGCTCGTGCCATGCAGCGGGTCGAAGGCGATGGAGGCGACGTTGGCGCGCACGCTGACCCGGTCGGCGGCTCCGAGGACGACGGTCTTGATCTCGACCGCGCCGCCGCCGCAGACCGCGGGCGGCGTGTCGCCGCAGCTGCACTGCGCCGCCAGGCCGGTGTGGACGACCCAGCAGGTGGCGCCGGGCGCGTCGTGGAAGCTGATGCCGATCGGCTGGTTGCGCGCGACCGCCTCGGTGCGCACGAACTGCACGTCGGCGGCGAGCGCGGTGGCGGCGGCGTCGAGGCGGCGGCCGTCGATGAACGCGACTAGGCTGGGCACGGCGGCCGTGGCGACGACCGCGACCACGGCGACGACGACCATCGCCTCGATCAGCGAGAAGCCGCGGGGCCTGCGCTTCGGCGGGGGCGAGACGTGCTTCGTGTGCATGCGAAGCACTGTAGAAATCCGCGACCGATTTCACGATCCCGTGCGAAGGGGAAGCGCGGGGGAGTCGCGGCGGGCCGCCCCTTGGGGACCCCCGCGGGCTCAGCCGGCGGCGACGCTCAAATGTCCTGGATCAGCTGGCGGAACTCGTCGACGTCTTCGAAGCTGCGATAGACCGAGGCGAAACGCACGTAGGCGACCTTGTCGATGCGCTTGAGCTCGCGCATCACGTGCTCGCCGAGCTTCGACGACAGCACCTCGCGGGCGCCGCTGTTGAGCAGCTTGTCCTGGATCCGCACCATCGCCGCGTCGATCTGCTCGACGCTGACCGGGCGCTTGCGCAGCGCCAGGGTCATCGAGGCGCGCACCTTGGCCGGATCGAACTCGGCCCGGGTGCCGTCCTTCTTCACCACCTGCGGCAGGGCGATCTCGGCATGCTCGTAGGTGGTGAAGCGCTTGTCGCAGCTCTGGCAGCGGCGCCGCCGCCGCACCACGTCGCCCTCGTCGGAATCGCGCGTCTCGACGACGGTCGTGTCTTCGTGGCTGCAGAACGGGCAGCGCATTGGGTCAGGCGGCGCCGGGCCGCTCCCAAGCCGCCTGAGCGCGCCCTTGGGGGGCAGCGAGCGGAGCGAGCGTGGGGGCCGTCATCGCGTCAGCGGTAGACCGGGAAGTCGCGCGTCAGCGTCGCGACCTTGGTGCGCACCGCGGCGATGTTGGCTTCGTCGTGCGGCGCGTCGAGCACGTCGGCGATGAGGTGGGCGGTGCGCCGCGTCTCCTCCTCGCGGAATCCCCGCGTCGTCAGGGCCGGCGTGCCGAGGCGGATGCCGCTGGTCACCATCGGCTTTTGCGGGTCGTTCGGGATGCCGTTCTTGTTGCAGGTCATGTGCGCCGCCTGCAGCACCGTCTCGGCTTCCTTGCCGGTGAGGTTCTTCGGCCGCAGGTCGACCAGCATCAGGTGGCTCTCGGTCCGGCCGCTGACGATGCGAAGGCCGCGCTCGGTCAAGGTCTCGGCGAGGACGATCGCGTTCTTCGCCACCTGCTGCTGGTAGGCCTTGAACTCGGGCGCGAGCGCCTCCTTGAAGGCCACCGCCTTGGCGGCGATCACGTGCATCAGCGGGCCGCCCTGCAGGCCGGGAAAGACGGCGCTGTTGATCTTCTTGGCGATGCCTTCGTCGTTCATCAGGACGATGCCGCCGCGCGGGCCACGCAGGCTCTTGTGCGTGGTCGAGGTGACGACGTCGGCGTGCGGCACCGGGTTCGGGTACACGCCTGCGGCCACCAGGCCGGCGTAGTGGGCGATGTCGACCATGAAGAAGGCGCCGATGTCCCTGGCCACCTTGGCGAAGCGGGCGAAGTCGATCCGGAGGCTGTAGGCCGAGGCGCCGGCGATGATGAGCTTGGGCCGGGTCTCGTGCGCCAACCGCTCCATCTGGTCGTAGTCGATCTCTTCCTTGGCGGTGAGGCCGTAGCTCACCACCTTGAACCACTTGCCGCTCATGTTGAGCGCCATGCCGTGGGTGAGGTGGCCGCCTTCGGCGAGGCTCATGCCCATGACCGTGTCGCCGGGCTGGAGCAGGGCGAAGAACACCGCCTGGTTGGCCTGCGAGCCGGAGTTGGGCTGGACGTTGGCGAAGCCGGCGTCGAAGAGTTGCTTCACCCGGTCGATCGCCAGCTGCTCGGCCATGTCGACGAACTCGCAGCCGCCGTAGTAGCGCTTGCCGGGGTAGCCCTCGGCGTACTTGTTGGTGAGCTGGCTGCCCTGGGCGGCCATTACCGCCGTGGAGGCGTAGTTCTCCGAGGCGATCAGCTCGATGTGCTCTTCCTGGCGCTGGTTCTCGCGCTCGATGATCGAGGCGATCTCCGGGTCGGTTTCGGCGAGGATGGAAGGACGGCGGTGAAACATCGGTCGGCTCCTGCTGCGGGCGTCCACACTCGCGATGACGCGAGAGGGTGGCCCAGGCGAACGGCCCGACCGGCGGCTGCATCGCGCAACGACCGACCGCGCTCCCCAGTGGTGCCCCACCTCAGGCCCGAAAGAGGGCCGAATCGCCAGTCGCGCAGCGCTGAAAGTGTAGCGGACCGAGCCCGCCGGAAGGGCTAGTGGAGCAGGGCGATCTTCTCGGGCAGGGTCGTGGCCCGGGCGATCGGCTCGGCCTCGGCCGGCGCGGCATCGTGGTCGGCCGCTTCGGCGACCGCCGCCGGGCGGCGGGCCGGCAGGGGCAGGGGCTTTTCCCCGGCCAGCTGGCGCAGGATGTTCTGCTCGATCAGGACCTTCATGACGTAGCCGCCGTCGTCCATGTTGGCGGCGCCGACGTAGTAGCGCAGCCCTGCCTCCAGGCTGCCGGCCCGGGCGATGCATTCCTTCAGCACCAGGACGCCGACCCGCAGGTTGGTCACCGGGTCGAAGGCCGCATGGCGACCGCCGAAGGCCTCGTACTTGTCGTCATGGACCTTGGTCATGACCTGCATCAGGCCCTGGGCGCCGACCGGGCTCTGGGCGAAGGGGTTGAAGCTCGATTCCACGGCCATCACCGCCAGGATCAGGGTCGGGTCCAGCTTGGCCAGCTCGCCAACCCGCCAGGCCTCCTGGACCAGCCGGCTGACCGGCTCCGGAGCGACCCGGTAGCGGCGCGACAGCCAGCCGGCGACCGCAGCCTGGGTCCGGCTCAGCTCCTTCGGGTCGGCTGCGGTCGCCCGGGCGATCGCGTCCGGCTCGCCCAGATCGACCGTTTCGACCGGCGGCGGCTGGCGGGCCTCGTGGCGGGCCTGGAGCCAGCTCAGGGTTTGTGCCTCCAGGGCATGGCGGAGGTCGGCGCGGCCGCCGGCAAGAAGGGCGATGCCGATCACCGTCAGCCCCAGCAGGGCGAGCGAGTTGTGCCCGACCTCGAGCAGGCCATGGCCGATGTCGCGCAGGAACACCCCGCTCGACCCAAGGACGGCGGATTTCCAGGAAGTGGCTGTCGAGCGAAGTCGGTGCAGCGTCGTCATCTCTCTCATCCTCCAGCCGGCGCTTGAGGCCCCGGCCGATCGAATCGGCTACACGGGGCTGCACGGCGATAATTTCCGCCCAGGCGGCGGTGAAGACATCGAAGGGTCCGCCAAGATCAGGTCCGGAGCCCGGCGACCACCCCGAGGGGGGTTTGGCCGCAAAACGGCGCGAGTCTACAAAGCCGTTAAATTCCCGGTCAACCCTCGAAGCCGTCTTCTTTACTACTAACAAGTATGATTTATCGCGATCTTCGCGACTTTGTGGCGGGTCTGGAAGCCTCCGGGGAGCTGGCCCGGGTCCGCGAGCCAGTGTCGGCGCGGCTGGAAATGACAGCGGTCAGTGACTTCGTGCTTCGCCAGGGCGGGCCGGCGCTGCTTTTCGAGAACCCGGTCGGTTACAAAATTCCGGTCCTGGCGAACCTTTTCGGGACAGGCGGTCGGGTCGCCCGGGGCATGGGCGCCGCCGACGTCGGCGAGCTCCGGGACATCGGCGAGCTCCTCGCCAACCTCAAGGAGCCCGAGCCGCCCAAGGGCGTGCGCGACGCCGGCCGGCTGCTGCAGCTCGCCAAAGCGCTCTGGACGATGCGCCCCGCCACGGTGGCCCGGGCCCCCTGCCGGGAGGTCGTGCTCGACGGCGAGGCGATCGACCTTGGCCGGCTGCCGGTCCAGACCTGCTGGCCCGAGGACGCCGGGCCGCTGATCACCTGGGGCCTGGTGATCACCCGCGGACCCCAGGGCGGCCCGGGGGCACGAAAGCGCCAGAACCTCGGTATATATAGACAGCAGGTGATTGGCCGGCGCCAGGTCGTCATGCGCTGGCTGGCCCACCGCGGCGGCGCGCTCGACTTCCGCGAGTTCGCCGCCAGCCGCCCCGGGCAGCCGTTTCCGATCGCCGTCGCCCTGGGCGCCGACCCGGCGACGATCCTGGGCGCGGTCACGCCGGTGCCCGACAGTCTCTCCGAGTACCAGTTCGCCGGCCTGCTGCGCGGCGCCCGCACCGAGGTGAGCGACTGTTCGGTGGGCGACGCCGGGGTGATGCTGCAGGCGCCGGCCAGCGCCGAGTTCGTCCTCGAGGGGCACATTCCGCCGGCGGCGACCGGTTTTACCGGAACCAGCGAGCATGGCGTGGCGCTCAAGGAGATCGGCGGCTATCTATATGCGCTCGAAGGCCCGTTCGGCGATCACACCGGGTACTACAACGAGGTCGACTGGTTCCCGGTGTTCGAGATCGCCCGGCTGACCCACCGCGACTCGCCGATCTACCACTCCACCTACACCGGCAAGCCGCCGGACGAGCCGGCGGTGCTCGGCGTGGCCCTGAACGAGGTGTTCGTGCCGATCCTGAGGAAGCAGTTTCCGGAGATCGTCGACTTCTACCTGCCGCCCGAGGGCTGCAGTTACCGGATGGCGATCGTCTCGATCGCCAAGCGCTACCCGGGACATGCCAAGCGGGTGATGTTCGGCGTCTGGAGCTTCCTGCGCCAGTTCATGTACACCAAGTTCATCGTCGTCGTCGACGAGGACGTCGACGCCCGCGACTGGAAGGACGTGGTCTGGGCGATCACCACTCGCATGGACCCGGTGCGCGATACCGTGCTGGTCGACCACACGCCGATCGATTCGCTCGACTTCGCCTCGCCGGTGTCCGGCCTGGGCGGGAAGATGGGCCTCGATGCCACCAACAAGTGGCCGGGCGAGACCGCGCGCGAGTGGGGCCGGCCGATCCGCCGCGACCCTGGCGTCGAGGCGCGGGTCGCGGCGATCGTCGCCGCGCTCGGCACGTCGCGGGCCGGTTGACCCGGCCCGGGCGACGCCGGCGGAAGAGGGACCTCGGCCCGGCGCGGCCTACCGGCGCCGCGGCGCGGCGCGCTTGGCCGCCGGCTCGGCCGCGGGGCTCGCCGCCGCCGGCGCCGCTGCCGACTTCCCGGACTGCAGCCCCTCGGACATGCCGATCAGCACGCCGCTGACCAGCGCCGAGTAGCTGTCGAGCATCGCCTGGGCGGCGCGCATGCCGCTGGCGCGGCTGGTGCGCAGCCCGGTCTGCGCCTGCGCAAGCAGCGACTCGACCGTCTGCGCCGCCTGCGCTCCGGTGTCGCTGCCTTTCATCTTCATTGCCGAAAGCGCCTGCTCCCAGGGAGCCTGCAGCGGCCCGGCTGTCTTGCTCGCCTTGGCCACGGCATCGAAGAAGGTGTCCTCCATCCGCTCGATGTTGGCGAGCGCGTCCTTCATCGGCTTTTCGGTCAGGCCGACGCCGGTGCTGACGAACTGCTGCAGCGCCTTGCGGTTGGCCTCGACGGCCTGCAGCAGCGCCGAATCGATGCCGGCGAGTGCCTTGCCGAGCATCGCCTCGACGTCGACCGCGCTCGCCGGATTCCGAGCGGCGCCGAGAGAGGCGGCGCCGGCGATGGACTTGACGACCTTCTTGATGCTGTCGAGCGTGAGCTCGCGGCCCTGCAGCGCCTGCAGGGTCGCATTCGACACCGCCTTCCTCAGCGCTTCGCCCTGCTTGGCGCTCGCCTCGGCAAACATCGTGACGAGTGCGTCCTGGTCGATCCCCGACTTGATCATGTGACCTCCTCTGGTTGTTGCACGTGCCGGCTGTCGCGTGCCGGCTATTGCATGTGCTGGCCGCCGTTGATGGCGATGTTCGCTCCGGTGACGAAGGCCGCCTCGTCGGACGCCAGGTAGATGATCAGTCCGGCCACTTCCTCGGGCTTGCCGAGCCGGCCAACCGGGATCTGCGGCAGGATCTTCGAATCGAGGATGTCCTGCGGGATCGCCGTGACCATCTTCGTGCCGATGTAGCCCGGCGAGATGGTGTTGACGGTCACGCCCTTCTTCGCCACCTCGAGCGCCAGCGCCTTGGTGAAGCCGTGCACGCCGGCCTTGGCGGCCGAGTAGTTGGTCTGGCCGAAGGCGCCCTTCGAGCCGTTGACCGACGAGACGTTGATCACCCGGCCCCAGCCGCGCTCGACCATGCCGTCGACCACCTGCTTGCTCATGTTGAACAGGCTGTCGAGGTTGGTTCGCATGACCGCGTCCCAGTTGACCTTGTCCATCTTCTTGAAGGTCATGTCGCGGGTGATGCCGGCGTTGTTCACGAGGATGTCGACGGCGCCCACCTTGGCGTGGACCTCGGCGACGGCCCGGGCGCACGATTCGATGTCGGCGACGTCGCAGGCGACCGCAGTCAGCTCGTAGCCGTTCGCCTTCATGCCCGCGAGCCAATCACCGTGGGTCTTGTTGCCCGGCGAGTAGGTGACTACGACCCGGTAGCCGGCGTCGGCCATCTTGGTCGAGATCGTCTCGCCCAGCCCGCCCATGCCGCCGGTGACGAGCACCACGCGACCGTTTCCGTTCGCCCCTGCCATGACTGTCTCCGTGGTTGTGATGGCTTCTATTCTGGCGCCATGAAGACCTTTGCAACCCTGTATAAGCCCGCAGGTAGGGCTTTTCAGCCGATCCGCTCGATCGGACGCAGCGACAGGAACATGACCTGCGGCGACGCATGGCCGCGCAGCAGCTTGATCGCGCAGTCCTTGTGGATGCGCGTTTCGCTCAGCGACTGGTGCAGGGCATCGACCGAGCCGAGCGTCGCGCCGTCGAGGCCGAGGACGATGTCGCCCTGGCGCAGGCCGCCCCGGTCGGCCGGACTGCCGGGGTCGACCGAGAGCACGCGAACGCCTTGACTTACGGCCAGGCCATGGTGCATGACCACGCGCCGGTCGAGCGCGACCGTCTGCCCGGCGACGCCGATCCAGCCGCGCCGCACCCGGCCGTGGCGCAGCAGTTGCGGAATGACCCAGGCGGCGGTGTCGATCGCGACCGCGAAGCAGATCGCCTGCGCCCCGCGGATGATGGCGGTGTTGACCCCGACCACCTCGCCGCGCGAATTCAGCAGCGGCCCGCCCGAGTTGCCAGGGTTGAGCGCGGCGTCGGTCTGGATCACGTCGGGGATCAGACGGCCGGTGCTGGCGCGCATGCTGCGGCCGAGGGCGCTGACGATGCCGGCGGTGACCGTGTGCTCGAAGCCGAGCGGGTTGCCGATGGCGATGGCGATCTCGCCGCGGCGCAGCTCGGCGGAGCGGCCGAGCACGGCCGGCGCGAGCGACAGCCGGGCGGCGGCGCCGATGTGCAGCAGGGCCAGGTCGGTATCGGGATCGTCGCCGACCCACTCGGCGGCCGACTCGATGCCGTCGCCGAGCGCCACCTGGTAGCGCAGAGCCGGACGGGCCGCGGCCGGGGGCCGGCCGGCGCGGGCGACGTGCGAATTGGTGAGCAGGTAGCCGTCGGGCGTGATGACGAATCCCGAGCCGCCACCGGCGTGGCCGTCGCCCTCGTCGCCAGCCACCCGGACGGCGGCGACGCTCGGCGCCACCCGGTCGACCACCGCGGTCACCGAGCGCGAATAGGCATCGAGAAGAAAGGCGTCGTCGGCGGCACCCACAGTCCGAGCTCCAAAGCTTCAAAGCTGCAGCTCGACGGGGCCGTTGGCAAGGGGCCAGGGACTGGCTTTGGCCCCGGTACTCGCCGAATGGGCAGTCTCAGCCCGGCTCGCCCGGCGCGCAGGCGGCGAGCCGCCGCTCCAGGTACAGGCGCTCGGCAGGGCTGCGGACCAGCGCCAGCGCCGCTCGGTAGGACGCGGCCGCTTCCTTCGCCCGCCCGAGCCGACGCAGCAGGTCGGCGCGCGCCGCAGGCAGGAGGTGATAGCCGGCGAGCTCGCCGCCCTGCTCGAGGCGGGCTATCCAGGCAAGACCCGGCTCCGGCCCGCGCGCCATCGCCAGCGCGACCGCCGCGTTCAGCTCGACCACCGGGCTCGGCTGCTCGTTCAGCAGACCGGCATAGAGAACCGCGATCTGCTCCCAGTCGGTGGCTTCGGCGCGCTCCGCCTCGGCATGGAGCGCGGCGATCGCCGCCTGCAGCTGGTAGGGGCCGCGCCGCCGCCGGCGCAGCGCCGCCTCCAGGATCGCCAGGCCTTCGGCGATCTCGTCGCGCTGCCAGTGGCTCCGATCCTGCTCCTCGAGCGGGATCAGCGCGCCGGTGGCGTCGATCCGGGTCGAGCGGCGGGCGTCATGCAGCAGCATCAGCGCGAGCAGGCCCTCGGCCTCCGGCTCCTCGGGGAGCAGCTCCAGCAGCAGCCGGCCGAGGCGGATCGCCTCGCGGCAGAGATCGGTGCGCACCAGGCCGTCGCCTTCGGTGCTGGCGTAGCCCTCGTTGAACACGAGGTAGACGACGCCGAGCACCGCCTGCAGCCGCTCCGGCAACAGCTCGCGCGACGGCACCTCGTAGGGAATCCGGGCGTCGAGGATCTTGCGCTTGGCGCGCACCAGCCGCTGCGCGGTGGTCGCCTCCGGCTCGAGAAAGGCGCGGGCGATCTCCCGCGTCGACAGGCCGCAGAGGGTGCGCAGCGCCAGCGCCATCTGCGCCGGCTGGGCGATCGCCGGGTGGCAGCAGGTGAACACCAGGCGCAGGCGATCGTCCTCGACGCCCCACGCGTCGCCCGGGTCGACGCCTCCGGCTTCCGCCTCGGGCGCGGCCATGTCGGGCGGCTCGTCGGTGTAGACCGGACCGGTGGCGCGCCGGCGCAGCAGGTCGACGGCGCGGCGCCGGGCCACGGTGGTGAGCCAGGCAGCCGGCGCCGCCGGCAGGCCCTGCGCCGGCCAGACCTCGAGCGCCTTGGCGAAGGCGTCCTGCATCGCGTCCTCGGCGAGCTCGAATTCGCCGACCCGCCGGATCAGGCTCGCGAGCAGGCGAGGACCTTCGGCGCGGCAGATGCCGTCGATGATCGGCGTCAGCATGGACTGGTGTCGGCGCGTGTCATCGACGGCATACATCGTCCTTCACATCATCAGCGCGGCCCGGTAGAGAACGAGCAGCGAGGCGACGATGGTGACGAGCTGCGTCAGGCCGGCGCCGGCCTGGCGCCCGGTGCTGCCGCCGAGCGAATGGCTGAGTCCCCAGGCGCTGGCCAGGCGGGCGATCAGCAGCACGACGCCGAGGATCATGATCAGCCAGCGCCAGGCGGGGACGCTCGCCTCGGCGAAGGCCAGCACGATCAGCGCCAGCGGCGCATGCTCGACGAGGTTGGCATGGGCGCGGATCGCCTGCGCCAGCGGCGCGTGCCCGCCGTCGCCGGCATTGACCTTGAAGCGCACGCGAAAGACGATGACGCGCGCCGCGAGCAGCACGGCGAGCAGGCCGATGAGCGCGGCGACGGTGGCGGTGATGGTCGGAAATGAAGTCATGGCGAACCTCGGGTGGGGCGCGACGGCCGAGCCGGCCTTTCGCGCTGCGGTGACGGGGGTTCTACTTGGCGCTCGGCACGGAGTGCCCGAGCGGGCGAACCTCGATCGATCCGCCCAGCGCCGAAGGGCAGCGCGCCGCCCAGTGCACCGCGTCGTCGAGGTTGGGAACGTCGATCAGGTAGTAGCCGCCGAGCTGCTCCTTGGTCTCGGCGAACGGGCCGTCGGTGGTCAGGGTCTTGCCGTTGCGCACGCGCACGGTGGTCGCGCTGTGCGTCGGCTTCAGCTCGGCGCCGCCGCGCAGCACGCCGGCCGCCTGCATGTCGCCGCCATAGCGTGTGTACGCGGCGTACATCTGCTCTTGCGCCTTCGGGTCGTTGGCCATCATGGCGAAGCTCTTCTCGTCGCCGTAGATCAGGATGATGTAGTGCATGGTCGCTCCTTGTTGCGGTTCGCCCCGACGCCCGGGGTCGTCGACATGACGCGACGCTACGTCCGGATCGACATCGTCACCGAAAAGATTTCCGACGAACGGCAGCTCAGCCGGCTCGCGCGCCCGCCGCCGCCTGCGCCGCCCAGGCGGCAACCTCGTCGAGCAACTGGCCGAGCGCCTGGCCGAAGCCCTGGACGGCGCCGGCTGCGTCGTAGCTGACGACCGGAACCGAGGCACTGAAGCTGCGCTGGGCGAGCAGGTTCCGGCCCGCGGGATCGGTGAGCTCCGCGGTCAGCGTCACCCGCGCCGCGCCCGGAGACGCAACGGCATCGTGGTAGAGCTCGACCAGATGGGTGCGCAACAGCAGGCTGCCGCGCACGCCGCTGGCGGTCTCGACCGCGCCGCGAAAGGCGCCGCCGAGGGCGAGCCGGGCGGCGAGCTGGGTCCCGAGGCTGCGGTTCGGCGGCTCGGTCCAGCTGCTCAGCTGGTAGTAGGCCCGCTCGCCGGCGCGACGGCTGTAGATGATCTCCTGGGTGTCGTAGAACGACGCGGCCGTGGTCGGCGCCACCAGCAGCATCGCATCGCGCTGCAAGGCGCCGGGCGCGAGGCGCGTCGGCGCGGACTCGAGGACGAAGTAGCGATGCGCCGGCGGTGCGCTCAATCCGCCGCAGCCGGCGAGCAGGCCGGCAAGCGTCAGGCCGAGGCCGGCGCGGCGTCGGTTCATCGGCTTTCTCCCGGCCCCAGGCTCGCTTCGCCCGGGCCGAAGAAGGTCGCGCGCGGATCGCGGAACTTGCGTGCCGCGACGCTGACCGCATCGGCCGTGCCGCGCAGCTGCTGGCTCGTGAGGCGGATTTCCGCATTGCTGTCGATGAGCAGGCTCTCGGCATGCCGCGACAGCTGCGAGACGTCGCCGCTCAGCTGCCGCATCGCCGCCGAGGCGTCGCGCAGGGTCGTGGTCGCCTCGGCGCCGACCGTGTCGTAGCGGTCGGCGAGGCGGCCGACGTCGCGGCTCAGTGCCGCGGTGGCGACGCCGACCGAGTCGGCGGTGCGCGCGATCGATATCAGCGCTGCGTCGGCCCGGGCCGCGGCGCCCTGGGCATTGCGCGACAGGTCGCGCAGGTTCACCAGCGTCTCGGCCAGCGCTGCCTGGTTCTCGTTCGAGAGCGTCGTGTTGATCCGCCGCATCGTCTCGTCGGCGCGCTGCGCCAGCTCGTTCGCCGTTTCGCCGAACTGCTGCAGGTGCGATGCGCCCTCGGCGATCACCGGATCGCGCTCACCGGGCGCGGGCCGCGGGATCATCGGGCTGTCCTCGCTCGCGTTCTGCAGGCGGATCGTCGCCAACCCGGTGATCAGGTTGCGATCGACGATCGCCCGCGTGCTTTCCTTGACCGGCGTGCTCGGCTCGATGCCGATCACGACCTCGACCGTGCCCGGTCGCTGCGCCGCGAACGAAAAGCTGGTGACGGCGCCGACACGGATGCCCTTCATGCGCACGTCGCTGCGCACCTGCAGGCCCTCCAGCGACTGGCGCGCGAAGTAGATGGTGTAGCGCTGCACGTCGGTGCCGCGGCTTGCCGATGCGAGCCAGGTGAACGCGGCGACGAGCATGGCCAACAGCACCAGCACCGCGGTGCCGACCAGGGTGTATTTGGCTTCGGGTTCCATCAGCGGCTTCCTTCCTCGTGCGGCGCGCGGGCCGAAAAATATTCCCGGATCCAGGGATGGTCGCTCCGCATCACCGCGGCGACCGGGCCGTCGGCGATCACCTTGCCGGTCGAGAGCGCAATCGTCCGGTCGATGATGGAGAGCAGGGTATCCAGGTCGTGGGTCACCATGAACACCGTCAGGCCCAGGCTGTCGCTGAGGGTACGCACCAAGCTGTCGAAGGCGCGCGCGCCGATCGGGTCGAGCCCGGAGGTCGGCTCGTCGAGGAACAGGATCTCGGGTTCCAGAGCCAGGGCGCGGGCCAGCGCCACGCGCTTCCTCATGCCGCCCGAGAGCTCGGCCGGCGTCTTGCGGCCGGTGTCCGGCGACAGGCCGACCAGCGACAGCTTGAATCCGACCAGCGGCGCGATCAGCGCGTCGGGCAGATCGGTGTGCTCGCGCAGGGGCACGGCGATGTTCTCGGCGACGCTCAGCGACGAGAACAGCGCGCCGTCCTGGAACAGCATGCCGAAGCGGCGGCGCAGCCCGTTCATCTCCTCCTCGCCGCTCCGGCAGACGTCGGTGCCGAGCAGGTGCACGCTGCCGGAGGTCGGCCGCATCAGGCCGATCATCTCCTTCAGGAGCACCGACTTGCCGGTGCCGCTGCCACCGATCAGCGCCACCACCTCGCCGCGCCGCACCGCGAAGCTGACGCCGTCGTGAACGACGTCGGCCCCGAACCGGGTGACGATGTCGCGGACCTCGAGCACGGTCTCCATCAGATCCCCAGGCGCTGCAGGACGACGGCGAAGATGGCGTCGAGGACGATCACCCAGACGATGCTCTGCACCACGGTGGAGGTGGTGTTCTCGCCGACGCTGCGCGCATCGCGGGCGACCGCGAGGCCCATGCGGCAGGCGATCAGGGCGATGAACGCGGCGAACACCGGCGCCTTGACCAGGCCGACGACCACCGCCTTCAGCGGCAGCACGGTGTGCAGGCGGGCGAGGAAGGCGGTGGGCGAGATGTCGAGCTGCAGCGAGGCGATGAGCATGCCGCCGGCGATGCCGGCGAGGTCGCCGACGAAGACCAGCAGCGGCAGGCCGGTCATGATCGCCACCAGACGCGGCACCACCAGCACCTGGATCGGCGACAGCCCGAGCGTGCGGATCGCGTCGGTCTCCTCCTGGACCTTCATCGAGCCGATCTGCGCCGTGAAGGCCGCGCCGGAGCGGCCGGCGACGATCACCGCGACCAGGATCGGCGAGAGCTCGCGGCAGATCGCCAGGCCGACGCCGTCGACGACGAAGATCGCCGCCCCGTAGCGCTGCGCCTGCACGCCGAGCAGGTAGGCGAAGACGATGCCGATGAGGAAGGTGACGAGGGCGGCGATGCCGATCGCGTCGAGGGTCACCGTCTCGAACTGCGAGACCGTTTCCTTCAGGCGAAAGAGTCCCGGCCGCCGCAGTAAGGCGGCCAGCTCGACGCCGACCCGGCCGAGAAAGGAGACCTGCGCCCGAAGGATGCGGCCGACGAGAACGACAGCGTGGCCGACCCGCTCGATCGCCCCGCGGTGACGCGTCGGCGACGCCACCGAGGGTGCGGCCATGCGCTCGCGCACCAGCGTCAGCAGGCGCGCGTGGGCTTCGGCCATCTGCCGCACCTCCACCGTTCGGGCGATGCAGCCCAGCTCCGCCAGCCGGTGGAGCAGAACGAAACCGGCGGCGGTATCGATCTCCTCGAGCCGGCTGCCGTCGAGGACGCAGTGATCGCCAGCGAGGCGCAGCGCCGCCACTTCGGCGGCGATCCCGGGAACATGGGCCAAGCGCCAGCGCCCCTGGAGATACAGGATGTTGGCGCCGCTCTCCAGTTCGGGTGCGATCCAGCATGGCGCCTCCGCCATCGCGGGCCTCCGCTCAGTGTCCGGTCGAATCGCTCGGCGGTCTGGCCTCGAACACGAACTGGGTGCGAATCAGGTCGACTGCTCGGGCTGTCTTCTTCATGGTTTTGCGGTACGAGTGGATTGCGGGGCGACTTGCCTACGTTACGGAGATTGTCGTTCCGAGTGGGCGACCTAGTGTTGGAATCGACCCTGGGGGCTCTAGTCGACAGTGGCAGCAAAAACGAGGGGTTGACGCTGCCGCGGGCCCTCTGCCAAAGTCCGCCGCTTGGCAATTTCGCTACCACTTCGGAGGAGCTTCATGAAGATTCGACAACGGATTGCAGCGGCGACAGCGGCGTTTGCCGCCGCGGTGGGCTTGCTGGCGGTGCCGGGCGTCGCTCAGTCCCAATCCTGGACGACCGCGCAACTGAGAGCCAAGGCAATGGTGCGTGTCATCGTGGCCTACAAGGCCGGAGCAGAAGCCTCCGCACGGGCCGCCGTTGCCGCCGCAGGCGGACGCGTCGTGGTCGATCTGAGCGACGACAACGCCTTGTCGGTCGAACTGCCGGGCCGGGCGCTCGCTGCGTTGCAGCGCCATGCCGCCATCGACTTTGTCGAGGACGATCCGGTGCGCTACGCCTTCGGATCCTTCGGGGCTCGCCGGGGTGGCCGGGTAGCCCCCGCGGCGGGCGGAACGCAGACGACACCCTACGGCATTTCCATGGTGCAGGCCGACCAGCTTCCGGACTCGATGGCGAGCGACCGAAAACTCTGCATCGTCGATTCCGGCATCGATCGTGCCCATGAAGACCTGAACGGCATCACCGTCGATGGCGTGAATCTCACGACCTCCGGCGACTGGTTCACCGACGAGAATTCCCACGGCACCCACGTCGCGGGCACGATCGCCGCGATCGACAACACGCTGGGCGTCATCGGCGTGCTTCCCCATCTCCAGATCAGCATCTACATCGCGAAGGTGTTCGATGCCACCGGCAGCGCCCCGAGCTCCGTCATCGCCAAAGCCATGCAGAGCTGCTTGCGGGCACGCGCCAACGTGGTCAGCATGTCCCTTGGCGGTTCTTCGGCGAGCCGGATCGAGCAGCGCGTCGCCGACCGCCTGGCAATGAGGAACGTGCTCGTCATCGCGGCGGCGGGGAATGCGGGGGACGGCACCGTGTCGTATCCGGCCGGATTCACGAACGTGGTGTCGGTCGCGGCGGTCGACTCGAGCAAGGTGGTCGCCGGCTTCTCGCAGTTCAACACCGATGTCGAACTCTCAGGTCCCGGCGTAGACGTGCTCTCCACGGTTCCGGTGGGCAGCCAGGTCGGCGCCTCGCTGACCGTGGGCAGTTCGACGTATTCGGTCTTGCCGATCGATGGGTCGCCGAATGCGTCGGCGAGCGGGCCGCTGGCTGATTTCGGCCTGGGCGATACGCCCGTTGCCGGATCGATGGCCGGCAAGATCTGCCTGATCTCACGCGGCACCATCTCGTTCGCCGACAAGGTCCTGAACTGCCAGACCAGCGGCGGCCTCGGCGCCGTGATCTACAACAACACGACGGGCGTTCTGAACGCCACCCTGGGCGACACGGTCACGACGATTCCCTCGGCAAGCGCAACGCAGGCCGACGGAGCGACGATGCTGACCCAGGTGGGTCAGCAGGCAGCACTGGCCGTGTTCCCCACGCTCGACGCCTATGCGTCCTACAGCGGCACCTCGATGGCGACGCCTCATGTATCCGGGGTGGCGGCACTCGTCTGGAGCTACTTCCCGAACTGCACCGCCGTTCAGATTCGCGACTCGCTCGACAAGAGCGCCCTGGACCTGGGCGATCCGGGACGCGACATTCACTACGGCTTCGGCCTGGTCCAGGCGAAGGCAGCCCACGACCGGATCAATACGATGGGCTGCGGTAACTAGAGCTGGGTGTCGGCGCGGCTCGGCCGCGCGGACACGTCCCTTATGCGGCGAGGCCGGCGGCGACGAAGTGCGGGTTGTCGAAGCCGGGCTTGCCGTACGTCATGGGAGCGCCGGAAAGATCGGACACCGTGCCGCCGGCAGCGCCGAGCACCGCATGGCCGGCGGCGATGTCCCATTCCATCGTCCGACCGAGCCGGGGGTAAAGATCGGCTTCGCCGGCGGCGATTACGCAAAGCTTCAAGGACGAGCCGGCGCCACGGATCGACGCCACCTTGCGCGCGCCGAGATAGGCGTTGAGCGCATCGACGTCGCCGTGCGAACGGCTGGCGACGACCGTCAGGCCCTCCGCCGGCACCGCGCGGCAGCGAATCGGCCGTCGGCCGGTGCTGTCCTCGACATAAGCGCCGATGCCGATGGCGCCGGCGAACAGGCGGCCGAGCGCCGGCGCGAGGACGACCCCGAGCGTCGGCGCACCGTCCTCGACGAGCGCGATGTTGACCGTGAACTCGTCGTTCCGGTTGATGAATTCCTTGGTGCCGTCGAGGGGATCGACCAGCCAGAACACCCGGCCGATCTTCGGGATGCGGCCGGCGGCGACCTCCTCTTCGGCGACGATCGGGATCTGCGGCGTGAGCGTGCGCAGGGCCGAGAGGATGAAGGCCTCTGACCGTTCGTCGGCTTCGGTGACCGGCGAGGCGTCATTCTTGCTACGCGACGAGAAGTCGCTGCGGTAGACCGACATCACCAGTTCGCCGGCGCCCTTGGCGATGGCGTGGACCTGCTCCAGGAGCTCGTTCTTCGAGGCGGGCACGACTGATCCTTTCTTGTCCGAGGGACTCCCGGGAAGGTCGGGAGTTTAGGCAGCGCACAGGTGCAACATGTGTGCCGGAGTGGGCATGGCGCGACGCTTGCATGTGTCAAGCCACATGCTTAGGGGGGACCGGGCACGTCCGCCAGCGAGTACGCTAAGGTGAAGCTGGGGAACCTCGCAGTTCCCGGAGGAAAAGGCTTGATGAAGAGAGACGATCGCTCTGGTTTGGCAGCACTGTGCGAGCCCGCGTCGGTGGCTGCGGCAGGCACGCCGATCGCCCTGACGCACCTGCAGCGGCTCGAGGCCGAGAGCATCCACATCATGCGCGAGGTTGCGGCCGAGTGCGAGAAACCGGTGATGCTCTATTCCATTGGCAAGGACAGCGCCTGCATGCTGCACCTCGCCAGGAAGGCGTTCTTTCCATCGCCGCCGCCGTTTCCGCTGCTCCACGTCGACACGACCTGGAAGTTCAAGGCGATGTATGCCCTCCGCGACCGGATGGTCCGCGAGGCGGGGATGGAACTCCTGGTCTATCAGAACCCCGAGGCGGCCCGGCTCGGCATCAATCCCTTCACCCACGGCTCCCAGCTCCACACCGACATGTGGAAGACCCAGGGCCTGAAGCAGGCGCTCGACCTGCACGGCTTCGACGCGGCCTTCGGCGGCGCCCGGCGCGACGAGGAGAAGTCGCGCGCCAAGGAGCGCATCTTCTCGTTCCGCAGCGCCCAGCACCGCTGGGACCCGAAGTCGCAGCGGCCCGAGCTCTGGCGGCTCTACAACGCGCGCAAGCACCCGGGCGAATCGATCCGCGTCTTTCCGCTGTCGAACTGGACCGAGCTCGACATCTGGCAGTACATCTACCTCGAGAACATCCCGGTCGTGCCGCTCTACCTGGCGGCGATGCGTCCGGTGGTCGACCGCGACGGGACCCTAATCATGGTCGACGACGAGCGCATGCCGCTCCGGCCGGGCGAGGTTCCGATGCAGAAGATGGTTCGCTTTCGCACCCTCGGCTGCTATCCGCTGACGGGGGCGGTGGAATCCACCGCCGACACGCTCCCCGCCGTGATCCAGGAGATGCTGCTCGCCCGCACCTCCGAGCGGCAGGGCCGGATGATCGACCACGACGCCTCGGCGTCGATGGAGAAGAAGAAGCAGGAAGGCTACTTCTAGGAAATCGAGCCATGTCCGAAGTCTCCGACCTGCTGTCCACCGACATCGAGCAATATCTTCGTCAGCACGAGACGAAGAGCCTGCTGCGCTTCATCACCTGCGGCAGCGTCGACGACGGCAAGAGCACGCTGATCGGCCGCCTCCTGTTCGAGGCCAAGAGCCTGTTCGAGGACCAGCTCGCCGCGGTCGAGGCCGACTCCAAGCGCTGGGGCACGCAGGGCGGCGACATCGACTTCGCCCTCCTCGTCGACGGCCTCGCGGCCGAGCGCGAGCAAGGCATCACGATCGACGTCGCCTACCGCTTCTTCACCACCGACAAGCGCAAGTTCATCGTCGCCGACACGCCCGGCCACG
>Ga0070667_100001826_pt1 | contig 18988 bp, 23 predicted proteins | sample KBSS33metaG_FD_64659 | JGI IMG/M metagenome (GOLD analysis project Ga0070667, IMG submission 64659) | Switchgrass rhizosphere microbial communities from Kellogg Biological Station, Michigan, USA - KBS S3-3 metaG | ecosystem: Host-associated > Plants > Roots > Rhizosphere > Soil ... | reverse complement strand
CCGTAGCCGGGTTCACGACGCGCTTCCATTGCACTCTCCCTGCGCCGGACTAGGCTTCCGGCGACCCCCGACGCCTAGGGGGGAGGAGACGCCGATGCAAGGCCGCCTGGCCAGTCTCGCCCTTGCCGCGATCTTCGTGCTCGCCCTCGCCCTCTCGGGCGCGGTGCGGGCCGAAACCCGCTCGGCCCTGTCCGCCGACGCCCGCGCCGTGACGCTCTTCCCGGGCGAGCGGGTGGTGTTGCGCCTGGCGACGGACGGCGGACTGACGCTGGTCTCGGCGGCGGCGGTCGACCCGGCCGCGGCCCTGCCGCCGAAGCCTGGGCCCAAACCGAACGACGCCCCGCTGCAGACGGCCGATCCCGACACCCTCGCCCTGACCCTGGCGACGGGCGACGCCCAGACGATGCTGAGGCTGGACAGCGGCCTGTCCCTGGCCTTCGACTATCGCGTCGTGTTGCAGGCCGAGCGCGGCGGCCGCACGGTGGCCGAGGCCGCCAGCGCCTGTACGGTGTTGCCCCTGCTAGCCTCCTTCGAGATTTGGCCCTATGCGGTCGCGTCCGTGACGCTGAGCAAGTTCGTCACACGCACGACGAACGCGGTCGTCTGTTCCGACCCGCCCCAGATGGAGAACACCGGCCGATGGCCCTCGACGCCGACACCCGCCAGCAACTGATCGAAACCGTCCGTCGCTTCGTCGCCGAGCGCCTGCGTCCGCTCGAAGCCAAGGTCGCCGAGGACGACCGCATCCCCGACGCCGTGCTGGACGAGATGAAGGCCCTGGGCCTGTTCGGCTTGTCGATCCCGGAGGAATACGGCGGCCTGGACCTCTCCATGGAGGACGAGTGCCTGGTGATGATGGAGATGGGCCGCACAAGCCCGGCGTTCCGCTCGTCGTTCGGCACCAACGTCGGCATCGGCAGCCAGGGCCTGGTGATGTTCGGCGACGAGGAACAGAAGGCCCGCTACCTGCCGAAGATCGCCACCGGCGAGACGATCATCTCCTTCGCGCTCACCGAGCCGGAGGCGGGCTCTGACTCCGCGGCGGTGCAGACCCGTGCGATCCGCGACGGCGACGTCTATGTCCTGAACGGGACCAAGCGCTACATCACCAACGCCAACCGGGCGAACCTCTTCACGGTGATGGCGCGATCCGATCCGGAGCGGGCCGGGGCCGGCGGCGTCAGCGCCTTCCTGGTCGAGCGCGACCTTCCCGGCCTAAGCGTCGGAAAGCCCGAGAAGAAGATGGGCCAGCAAGGCGCCCACATCTGCGACGTGATCTTCGACAACGTCCGAGTGCCGGCGGCCAATCGGCTGGGCAAGGAAGGCGAGGGCTTCAAGGTCGCCATGCAGGTGCTGGATCGCGGCCGCCTGCACATCTCGGCCATCTGCGTGGGCGTGGCCGAGCGGCTGATCGCCGACAGCGTGGCCTACGCCCGCGAGCGCAAGCAGTTTGGCCAGCCCATCGCCGGCTTCCAACTCGTGCAGGGCATGATCGCCGACTCCAAGACCGAAGTCCTGGCCGCGCGGGCGTTGACGCTGCAGTCCGCCCGCCAGCGCGACGCCGGCGAGAACGTCACCCTGGAGGCCGCCGCCACCAAGTACTTCGCCTCGGAGATGGTGGGGCGCGTGGCCGACCGGGCGGTGCAGATCTTCGGCGGCGCCGGCTACGTGGCCGACCACGGCATCGAGCGCTTCTACCGCGACGTGCGCATCTTCCGGATCTACGAGGGCACCAGCCAGATCCAGCAGGTGGTCATCGCCCGCGAGACGCTGAAGCGGGGCGGGTGAGGGTTCATGACGGGACCTTCTGCGGAGGCCGCCATCCTCGACCTGCTGGCCAAGGCGGCGCCCGGCAAGTCGGTGTCGCCGGAGGCGGTGGCGCGGGCGATGGACCCAGAGGGTTGGCGACGGCTGCTCGGCCACGTGCGCAGCACGGCGGTGGGGTTGGCGCGGGCCGGGCGGATCGTCATCCTGCGGCACGGCAAGCCCGCCGATCCCGATGACTTCAAGGGCGTCTACCGGCTGCGGGCCGCCGACGCCCAACCTCAGGAGGACGCGACATGAAACTGTTCGGCGCTTCGGGCTCGCCCTTCGTGCGCAAGACCCTGGCCTTCGCGACGGAGAAGGGGATCGAGCTCGAGCTGGTCCCGGCCGGGCTGGGCGCGGGTCCCCCGGAATTCCGCAAGGCCAGTCCGTTTGGGAAGATGCCGGCGTTCCAGGACGGCGACTTCCTGATCTCCGACTCCACCGCGATCATCACCTACCTGGACGCCATCAAGCCCGAGCCCAACCTGATCCCGCTGGAGCCCAAGGCGCGGGCCAGGACCATCTGGTACGAGGAGTACGGCGACACCATCCTCATGCCCTGCGGCGGCAAGATCTTCTTCAACCGCTTTGTTTCGCCGCGGCTTCTCGGCCGGCCGGGCGACGAGAGCGTCGCCGCGGCGGCGGAGAAGGAGGAACTGCCGCCGATCCTCGACTACCTGGAAAGCGTCATCCCGCCCTCCGGCTTCCTGGTGGAGGACCGCCTGACGCTCGCCGACCTGGCGGTGGCGAGCCCGATCGGCACGTTGATGCACCTGGGCTGGCGGGTGGATCCCGTCCGCCATCCCATGGCGGCGGCTTACGTGGACAAGATCCTGGCCCGGCCGTCCCTGGCCTACTGGATCGCGAAGGAAAAGGCGGCCTTCGGAACCTGACCCGCCGGGCCGGCCTATATTGCCGTCGATGAGCCTTGAGAGCGTCCTCGAAGAGATCCGCGCCTGCCGCGCCTGCGCCGGCGAGTTGGCGCACGAGCCGCGCCCCGTGGTGCGGGTCGGCCCCGCGACGCGCCTTTTGATCTGCGGCCAGGCGCCCGGCCGGCGGGTGCACGAAAGCGGCCTGCCGTTCGACGACCCCTCGGGCGACCGGTTGCGCGATTGGATGGGCGTGGACCGGGCGACATTCTACGGCCATCCGGCCATCGGGGTCGCCGCCATGGCCTTCTGTTTTCCAGGCACCAATCCGAAGGGCGGCGACTATCCGCCGCCGAAGCGCTGCGCCGAGCTGTGGCGGCCCCGGCTGCTCGCCGAGCTTCCGGGTGTGGAGCTGACCCTGCTGGTGGGCGCCCACGCCCAGGCCTGGGCGCTGGGGCAGGGCGCGAGGGGCTCGATGACCGAGACGGTGCGGGGCTGGCGCGGATTCTTGCCGACCTACCTGCCGCTGCCGCATCCGTCGTGGCGAAACACCGCCTGGCTGCGGCGAAACCCCTGGTTCGACCAAGAGGTCGTCCCCTATCTTCGCGCGCTCGTCGCCCGCCTCCTCGCCCCATGAAGCGCCTCCTCGTCATCATCGCCGCGCTGATGCTGACCGCCTGCACCCCGCTGGTGGTGCAGCAGGCGGGCGCGCCCGGGGCGACGTTCCAGGGGCCGCGGCTGGACGCCGATTCGGTGGTGACCTTCGACGGCGCCCGCCTGGGCCTCACCCGCTGGGACGCCAGGGGCGAGCCCTGGGCGGTGGTGGTCGCGGTCCACGGCATGAACGACTACGCCAACGCCTTCCATTTCGCCGCAGAGGCCTGGGCGGAGCAGGGCGTGACCACCTACGCCTACGACCAGCGCGGCTTCGGCCGTTCGCCCCAGCGCGGCATCTGGGGCGGCCGCGCCCTGATGGACGAGGACCTGCGCACCGTCGTGGCCCTGGTCCGCGGACGTCATCCGAACGCACTGATCGCCGTGGCCGGCGAGAGCATGGGCGGCTCCGTGGCGCTGGAGACCTTCGCCTCGGACCGCCCGCCCGCCGCCGACCGGCTGGTGCTGATGTCGCCCGGCGTCTGGGGCTGGGCGACCCAGCCCTTGCCCAACAAGACACTGCTCTGGCTGGCCGCGCGCTTCACCGGGCCCAAGGTCTACGAGCCGCCGGATTGGCTCACGAAAAAGATCCATCCCACGGACAACCGTGAGGAACTGGTGGCCATGGGCCGCGATCCGCTGATGGTCTGGGGCGCGCGCTCCGACACCCTCTACGGCCTGGTCTCGATGATGCAGCGCGCGTCGGAGGCGGCCGGCAAAGCCAGCGTGCCGACCCTCTATCTCTACGGCGCCCACGACCAGATCATCCCCAAGAAGGCGGCGTTCCGCGCCGCGCGCCAGCTTAAGCCCAGCGACCGCTCCGCCTATTACGCGCAGGGCTGGCACCTTCTGACCCGCGACCACGCGCGCGCCCAGGTGATCGCGGACATCCTGGCCTTCTTGCGCGATCCCAATGCGCCCCTGCCGTCCGGCGCGCCGACGATCCCAGGAACGGCGACCCGCGACAACGGCGACCGCGCCACGGCGGCCCTGACCCCGGCCGCGCTGGCGCCACGGGAGCGGGAGGCGGTCCAGGCCGGCGCCGATGCTGGGCGTTAGGCGCGGTGCGGGCGCCCGGTGCATGATCGCCCCATGACCCTGTTCGATTCCCCCGCCTTCGAAGGCCATGAGGGCGTCCACGCCTTCTACGACGCGGCCAGCGGCCTGAAGTGCCTGATCGCGGTCCACTCCACGGCGCTGGGTCCCGCGGCGGGAGGTTGCCGCATGTGGGACTATCCCGACGCGGAAGCCGCGCTCACCGATGCGCTGCGGCTCTCGCGGGCGATGTCGTACAAGAACGCCATGGCCGACATCCCGCTGGGCGGCGGCAAGGCGGTGATCCTGGGCGATTCGCGCACGCAAAAGACGCCGGCGCTGTTCGAGGCGTTCGGCCGTGCGGTCGAGGACCTGTGCGGCCGCTACTGGGCGGCCGAGGACGTGGGCGTCTCCCCCGCCGACCTGGCGCATGCGCGCAGGACCAGCCGCTTCATCGCCGGCCTCGACGGCCATCCCGCCGCCTCGGGCGATCCGAGCCCGGTGACCGCGGACGGCGTGTTCCGCGGGATCGAGCTCTGTGTGTACAGGGCCCTGGGCCGCGGGCTAAACGGCGTCACCGTGGCGCTGCAGGGCGTGGGGCACGTGGGCGCTTTCCTGGCCGAGCGGCTCCATGCGGCGGGCGCCAAGCTCATCGTCGCCGACGTCAACGCCCAGGCGCTCTCGGAGGTGGCGGCGCGGACCGGGGCGCGGATCGTGGCGCCCAGCGCCATCTTCGACGCGGAGGCCGACGTGTTCGCGCCCTGCGCGCTCGGCGGCGCCGTCAATGCAGAGACCCTGCCGCGGCTGAAGGTCCGGGTGATCGCCGGCGGCGCCAACAACCAGCTCGCCGACCCCGAGGTCGGCCGGGCGGTGTTCGCCAGGGGAATCCTCTACGCGCCGGACTACGTGATCAACGGCGGCGGCATCATCAACGTGGCCGGCGAGATCCGCGCCCTCGACCGCGACGAACCGTTCGACCCGGCCTGGGTGGAGGGAAAGGTCGCTCGCATGATCCAGACGCTGGAGGAGGTGCTGGACCGCTCCGATGCCCAGCAGCGTCCCACCCACGAGGTCGCCAACGAAATCGCCCGCGCCCGGATCGCAGCAGCGGACCAGGCGCGGGCTTAGATCGAAAACCCCCGATCCGATGAGGACCGGGGGATCGGGGGCGTTATCGCGCGTCCGCCTGCGCGGAGGCCGAACCGCCCAGCGACAGGCCCAGGCCGCCATTTGCGGACGCCGCGCCGTCGCCCTGGGCCTGGCCGGACCCGGAGACCTGATGGCCGCCGGCCTGGGCCGCGCCGGAACCGCCTGCGGCGGCGGACGTCGCGGTCTGGGCGGTTTGCGCCTGCTGGACGGCCTGGCCCGCGGCCGCCTGGCCCTGGGCCGCCGCCGAGCGCGCCTGGGCCGTGGTCTGCTGCGCGGCGGCGCGGGCCTTGCCGGCAGCCGAGGCCGCCGCCTGGGCGCCGGCGTCGGCGCCGCCGCGGACGGTCGAGTGGACGCCGCCGATGACGCCGCCGAGGCCGCTGGTGTCAGCGCCGAGCTGGCCGGAGCCGCTGAGGGTTCCGTTCAATGTGCCGCCGAGCCCGCCAAGCCCGCCGAGGCCGGCGGTCAGGCCGCCGGTTCCGCCAAGCGCGCCGCCGAGCAATTGGGCCTGGGCCGCGCCGCCGAACATCAGGCCGGCGCTCAGGGTCGCGGCCAGGACGAGGGAAGTCTTACGCATCGCATTTCTCCTTCGAAAGCATCGCCTTCGAGGGGTCCAACGACGCGGCTTCACCGTTTCATCCCGCCGCGGCGAAAAAAATTTTCAGGGGCCGCGCAGCGCCAGGGCGCGGGCGCCGACCTGGGCCGGTTCGACGCGCATCTCGAAGACCACCAGTCCGCGCCCGTAGACCGGATCGCGCCCGGGCCGCCCCAGGTCGACGGCGCTGCGCCGCACCGCGTCCAGCGCCTGCCGAGGGCCCAGGACCGCAGCCTGGCGCGCGATAGCCCCCGCCACCAGCGGCGCTGCGAACGAGGTGCCGCGCACGGCGAGATAGCCGCCGGCCGCGCCGGCCGCGGCCATGTCGGCGCCCGGCGCGGCCAGGTCCACCTGATCCCCGCGCCCGGCCTCCAGGAGGGCGTTGCGGCGCGCGTCCACCCCCGTGACCGCCACCACGCCCGGATAGGCGGCCGGATAGAGCGGCGGCGCGGCCGGACCGTCGTTGCCGACCGCCGCCACCACGATCCCGCCGCGCGCCAGCATGGACGACACGGCCGCTTCCAGCAGCCGGTTGGCGGGGCCCACGAGGCTGATGTTGACCACCGCCGCCTGGTTTTGGGCGAGCCACGAGAGGCCTCGCGCGATCGCTTCCGCCGAGCCGCCCACAGGCGTCGGTCCATAGACGTCGGCCACCAGCAGGTCGCCCCCGGGCGCGGCGCCGTGGAACCGGCCAGCCGTCCCGACCATCAGCGAGGCCACGGCGGTGGCGTGATCGGTGACGCGCGCGCCGCCCGGCCCGAACGCCCGCTGGGTGATCCGGGCCCCGCGCAGGGCGGGATGGCGCGCTGCGGCGGAGCCGTCCACCAGGCCCAGCCGCGCGCCGCGCGCGCGCGGCGCCGCGCCATTTGGCGCGGCGGCCGCCTTGCCGACGGCGCCGCTGGTCTGGAAAAGGTGGTTGAAGTCGTAGGTCCCGCCCGGGTCCATCCCCCGCAGCCGGCGCACGGCGTCCCGGGCCGACATCCCGCGCGGCGGTTTCAGCACCACGGCTTCGAGCCCCAGTCCCGTCAGGTCGCTGCGGCGCGCCACCTGGAAACCCGCCGCCTCGGCCGCGGCCAGCGCGGCGGGCGCCGGGGCGAGGGCCAGCACCTCGCCGCGGACCACGGGCTGGCCAGCCTCGTCGGCGTCGACGACGTCGGCGTGCCGGCGCAGCAGCCGGTCGACCGTTCGGCGGCGCAGGTCGGAGATCGCCTCGACGGGCAGGCCGCGCGCCGCCGAAAGCAGCCCCTCGGCCGGATCGAGCGCCTCGCGCAGCGTCGAGGGGGCGGGGGCGTCGAGCTGGCCCACCGTGTCCCGCAGCGGCGCGCCACCCAGCCCCGGGACGCCGCCCCCGAGCAACTGGGCTGACGCAGGCGTCGCCGCCAGCGCCAGGATCGTGGCGAGGATGGACAGGACGGCGGATCGCATCCGAGACTCCGGGCGAATTGAAATCAGGCAGGTCATATTGGATGAAACGTCCCTCGCGGATCGTTTCGTCCATAAAGAAGGCTGAACCTTGGAGCCCATCCGGCGCCAGATCGTCGACCTGCTGCCGCGGCTGCGCCGGTTCGCGCGGGTTCTCGCCCGCGATCCGGCGGACGCCGACGACCTCGTGCAGACGACGGTCGAGCGGGCCTTGACCCGCGCCGGCCAGTGGATTCCGGGGACCCGGCTGGACAGTTGGACCTTTCGGATCATGAAGAACGCCTGGATCGACGAAACCCGCGCCCGCAGCCGCCGCGGCAAGGTGTTCGCGCCCGACGAAGAGGGCGAACACATCGGCTTCGACGGCGGCGCGGCCATGCAGTCGCGTCTCGAGGCCGCCGAGGTGGAGCGCGCCATGGCGCGGCTGCCCGACGACCAACGCCTGGCCGTGGCGCTCGTCCTGGTGGAGGGGCTTTCCTACAAGGACGCGGCCGAGATCCTGGATATCCCGCAGGGGACCCTCACCAGCCGCCTGGTCCGGGGCCGCGCGGCGCTCATCTCGCAACTGGAAAAGGTCCACTGATGGATCGTGACCTGCGCATCGCGGCCTATGTGGACGGCGAACTCGCCGCCGCCGACCGGGCGGCCTTTGAGGCTGAACTGGCGTCGGATGCGGCGCTGGCGGCGGAGGTCGAGTTGCAGACGCGGCTGCGCGCCCGTCTCGCCGCCGCCTACGCCCCGATCCTGGACGAGCCCGTGCCGCCGCGGCTGACGGCGGCGGCCTCGGCGGCGAACGACGCTGGCCCGCGCCGCTTCGGGCTGGCGCAGATGAGCGCGATGGCGGCCTGCCTGGCGGTCGGCGTGCTGGTCGGGCGCCTGGCGCTGCCGCAGTGGGCCGCGCCGCAACAGGGCTTGCCGCCGCCGCGGGGCGAACTCGCCCGCACGCTCGACAGTGGCCTGGCGGCGGACGCCGGCCCTGTCCGCGTCAGCCTGACCTTCCGCGATCGCGAGGGCGCCTATTGCCGCACGTTCACCGACGCGCCCGAAGGGGTGGCGGGCGTGGCCTGTCGGCGCCGGGACCGCTGGGAGACGCGCACGCTCACCGCCTGGGCGCCTGCCGCCGGTTCGCAATATCGAACCGCCGGCGCCGAGACGCCGCCCGAGGTGCTGGCGGCGGTGGAGGCGCTGATCGCCGGCGAGCCGCTGGACGCCGCCGGCGAAGCCGACGCGCGGGCGCGGGGCTGGCGGCGCTGACGCTCAGGACCGTTTCGTGCGCAGGATCCTGCGCGGCTCCTTCACCGAGGTCACCAGCAGGATCAGGGCCGCCACCAGGAAGCCGATCGAGACGCCGAACACCCAGTGGAAACCCAGGTGGTCGGCCATCAGCCCGCCGGCCAGCGGGCTCAGGGTCGAGGTGATGCTCTCGGCTGTGGTGGAGATGGCGATGCGCATGGCCAGTTCCTCGCGCGAGCCGAATTCCAGGATCATGGTCTGGGCGGCCATCATGTAGCCGGACTGCGCCGCGCCCAGGCCGAAGAAGGCGATCACCGCGGCGGGCATGGCGTGGCTGGACATCAGCAGCACCGTCGCCGCCGTCCACAGCAGCAGCGAGACCAGCAGCACCTGCCGGAAGCCCGTCTTGTCGCCGGTGTAGCCCCAGACCAGGTTCGCCAGCGTGTCGGCGCCCAGGAACGCCAGCGACAGGAGGCCGATCTCCGCCCCGCCCAGGTGCGTCGTCTGGCCGACGTAGATGATGTAGAAGGGCGTGGCGATGCGGCTGGAGGTGGCCAGCATCTGGACCACCAGGAACATGGCGTAGTCGCGGTCCGACCGGATCAGCCGCGGGAATTGCGTGAGACGCTGGCGGAACGGCGTCGGGGGCCGCAGCGTCGGCGGCTCCGGTTCGCGCAGCAGCAGGCTGAAGGCGCTGATGCCCGCGCTGGTCAGCACGAAGGCCAGGATGAAGGTCACCGAGTAGCCGTGGCCGAACAGGTTAGGCTCGATGAAGTACTTGCCCGCCGCATAGGCGACGATGGCGGCGATCAGGCCGCCGGTGGCGTTACGCCAGGCCTGCAGCCGCCCCCGCCGTTGCAGCGGGATGACCTTGGCCATCAGCACCGAGAACACCACCCGCTGCACGCCCATGAACACGCCGAACATCAGCATCATGGCCAGGATCGCCACCACCAGCGCCTGGCCTTTCAGGACCCAGCCGGCGACCCCCATGCCGAGCACCGCGAGCCTGGCGATCCCGCCGATCAACATGGCGTCCGGCATGACCTTGGTCTTGTGCTCCACCCGCGTGGCGCCGAAGATCGGGGTGAGGATGCCGCCCAACTGTTGCAGCGCCAGGCCCAGGCCGACGATCGAGCTGGAGCCCGAGATGGCGTGCAGGTAGGCGGGCAGGAAGGTCGGCGCGTTGACCAACCGGAAGCCGGTGTTGCCCAGCATGCCGTGCAGGTAGTTGCCGAGGTAGTTGCGCTTCAGGTTGTCCCAGACGAACTTCTCGTAGGCTGCCTCTTTCTCTTCGAGAGTCAGCGGCTTGTCGGCGTCTGTGGAATCAACCTCGGCGTCCAATCGCGTCCCGCCGGCGCCTTGGCCCATATGGCCGCGGCCCCCGCCCCCTGTTGCGTTTCTCATCTGACCCCAAGGGTCGTACCAGAGTCCGGCGCGCCAATGGAAGGGCGGGGGCGGTGCGCCAGCCGCTCAGTGGCCCGGCCGCGGCTCGAAGCTGCGGCGCTCGACGAGCTTGGCGGCGCCGGGGTCGAGCTTGCGCCCATGCTGGGGCGTCGGGGCCGATTTCAGGAGATACTGGGTGGACGGCTTCTGCTGCTGCTCGAAGGTGTGGGTCATCGGCGTAGTTCCCTCACGCGGCGCGGATGAATTCGGTCGGTCGCACGTCGACATGCACGTCCAGCCGCGAGGCGCCGCCGTCGCCCAGCACGACGCCGCGGATGGGCGCGGCCTCGGCCGGCGTGCGGGCCACGGCCACCGGGATCAGGTCATGGGACTCGGCCAGGCCGTTGGTCGGGTCGAACTCGACCCAGCCCAGGTCGGGCAGGAACACCTCGCACCAGGCATGAGTGGCGCCTGCGCCGCGCATCTGGCTGAGGCCAGGCGCGTAGAGGTAGCCGGTCACGAAGCGGGCCGCGAAGCCCAGCCGGCGCACCGCCTCGACCATCAACCAGGCGAAGTCGCGGCAAGTCCCGCCGCCCAGCGCCACGGTGTGCGCCGGCTCCTGGCAGCCTTCCTCGAAGCGAACCTGGTAGCCGTAGGTCTGGTGGATCGCCGAATTGAGCCGCAACAGGAAATCCAGCGCCGGTTCGTCGGGCCGTCCGATGAGCGACTTCAACCACTTCACCAGCCGCCCCTCGGGGTCGTCGCTGCACGGCTCGACGAAGGGCGCCAGCACCGGGCGGTCGGCGGAATCATAGACGATCGGCGTGATCGTCTGAGGGTCGTCGAGGCGCAACGGCGACAGCGGCGCCGGAAAGCGCTCGATCACCAGTTCGCTGACGATTGAGAGCTGATCGCTCTCTTCCTCCACCGTCAGCCAGCAGACGCTGTTGCCCTGGGCGTCATAGGTCCAGCGCGTGCGGCCGGGCGGCGAGAAGGAGAGGGAGGCCTCCATCACCCGGATCGCGTGACTGTCGCGCGGACGCACGAGCAGGCGGTGGGGTCCGAACCGCACCGGACGCTCATAGCTGTAGCGGGTCTCGTGGAGGATGGTCAGACGCATGGGCTTGGGCGGAACCCCCGGGAACAAAGGCGGTTCCCGAACGCTTTGCGCAAGATCGCCTGGACAGAACAAAAGAGGAACATTAGGCTTCCCGGATGGCGACCCTCAGCCTGAAGCGAAAGCCGGAAATCCTCTCCGGCGCGGCGAAATCCGACGCCTCCTGCGCCTCTACCATGTTCTGCGACGTCGAGCGCGCCGAGATCGTGGGAGAGGGTAAGGCTCCGGACCGCGCGGTCGCCGCCAAACCGCTCAGCCTCGTCCCATGAGGATCGCGAGCCTCGCCGCCGAGACCGACTTCGCGGGCTGGCGTGACGCCGCCCGCCGCCTGCGCGCAGAGGGCGTGGCGCCGGAGGACGTGCTCTGGACCGTGGACGGGGACCTGTTCCCGCCGCCCGGTCCCGACCCCGTGACGCCCGCGGCGGATCGCTTCACCGTTCCGCGTGAATTCCTTGAACTTGCGTCACAAGTCGCGCTTCACCGCTCGCCCGAGCGCTTTGCGCTGCTCTACCGGCTGCTCTGGCGAGTGGGGCGCGAGCCGCACCTGCTGCGCATCGCGTCCGACCCGGACGTGGCCCGGGCGCGTGAATTCGCCAGGGCCGTGGACCGCGCCGCCCACAAGATGAAGGCTTTCATGCGCTTCCTACGGGTGGCGGAGGAGACGCCGGAGACCTTCGCCGCCTGGTTCGAACCCGCGCACCGGGTGGCCGAGCGCACTGCGCCCTTCTTCGTGCGCCGCTTCGCCGGCCAGCGCTTCTCGATCCTCACCCCGGACGTCTGCATCCATTGGAACGGCGAGGCGCTTGCCTTCACGCCGGGCGCCGACCCGGCCGACGCGCCGGCGCAGGACCGGCTGGAGGATTACTGGCGCTCCAACCACGCCTGGGTGTTCGACCCGGCGCGGCGGAACCCGTCCGACGGCGCGCTCATTCCCAAGCCGGTGGAGACCGCCGACACCTGGACAGCCCGAATGGTCAGCCAACCGCCCACAGAACCCTCGCGCCGGGTCGTCCGCGCCGCCCAGCGCCAGAACCGCGACGCGCCCTTCGACGGCGCGGCGCCCGTGTCGCTGGACGAGGTCGCCGCCGGCGTCCAGGTCTGCCGCCGCTGCGACTTGTGGCGCGACGCCACCCAGGGCGTGCCGGGGGAGGGCCCGGTGGGCGCGCGGCTGATGCTGGTGGGCGAACAGCCCGGCGACCAGGAGGACCTGGCCGGCCGCCCCTTCGTGGGTCCCGCGGGACAGGTGCTGGACCGTGCGCTGTCCGCGGCCGGCGTCGACCGCAGCCAGGTCCACGTCACCAATGCGGTCAAGCACTTCAAGCACGAACTTCGCGGCAAGCGGCGTCTGCACAAGACCCCCGACTTAGGCGAGGTGGAAGCGTGTCGGTGGTGGCTCGACAACGAGCGGCGCATCGTGCGGCCCCGGGTGGTGGCGGCGCTGGGCGCCACCGCGGCGCTGGCCGTGTTCGGACGCCCGGTCCCCATCGGCAAGTCCCGCGGCCAGGCCATCCAGCTTCCGGATCAGGCCCAGGGGCTGGTGACCTACCATCCGTCCTACCTGCTCCGCGTCCCAGACGCCGCCGCCAAGGCCAAGGCCTTCGAGATGTTCGTCGAAGACCTTGAACTCGCCTGGAAACTCGCGGGCTGAGCCGTTCCGGGACAGGGACACGCCCTGAAGTGCATGTCCCCCTCAGGTCGTCACGGCGGGGCGGCGACGGCTGGATTGTCGGTCACGGCGATCTGCCGGATCAGGAACTTGCCGCCGCCTGCGTCGTCGGTGTCGAACCGGAGCTGGTCGATGGTCGAGTTCGTCCAGTCGCGGCCCCCGGCGGTGAGCTGCGACATGTCGTAGACCAGCGTCACGGTCTCATTGACCGCCGGGTCCTTGCGATCGGCGGGCTTGCCGTGGAACTGCTCGGTGGGGCCGTGGGCGGCGTTCAGGTAGAAGATCGCGCCGGACCACGCCGCGCCGGGCGCGAGGCGGGTCAGGCGGATCACCACCAGGGGATTGTGCGCGCCGTCGATGGCCAGGCCCTTGGGCGAGAGCAGGATCGGATCGGCGGCGAAGTTCGCGATCGACAGGCCGCCGCCCTTGGCCGGCTTCAGCACGACCCCGCCGCCGGCGGTCCAGCCCTCGGTGGAATTGTCGAACGTGAAGAGCCGGGCGGCCTTCATCGGGCGACCGTTCATGACGAAGGCCTGTCGGGCGTCGTCCCAGGCGACCGGGCCAGCGCGCTCCGCCGGGGCCGGCGGCGGCCCGGCGGCGGCCGGGGCCGGCGCCTGGTTCTTGCGGTAACGGGGCGCCGGCTCGTCGCACGCCGAAAGCGTAACGGCGGCGGTGGCGAGCAGGAAGGCGCTGCGAATCGTCGACATGGACCTCAGCGTAGGAAACCCGCCTCGGCGAAGTCGAGCATGCGGGCGAGCAGGGCGTCGACCTCCGCCTCGCGGGTGAGCCCGCCGGAGAGCGTGCTCAGGCGGTCGAACTCGGCGAAGCGGTTGTTGTGCAGCATGCCCAGCGCGAAGTGCAGTCGCCAGTAGACGTCCTCCGCCGCGAGGTCCGGCCGCGCCGCCATCAGCGCGTCGGCGAAACGGCCCAGGTGGGAGACGTCGTGCTGCAGCGCCTCGCGCATCGCCTCCGTGCCCTCGCTGCGCGCCCGGATGATGAACTGTAGGGCGATCCGGCGGCTGTGGTCCGGCGCCGACCAGCGGACGGGCGGGGCGAACAGCGCCTCCAGGATCTCGCGCACCGGCGGGCGGCCGCCGTGGCGGTCGTTGGCGGCGTGCAGCAGGCGCGCGCGCTCGCGGTTCAGCTCGGTCGTACGCCGCCGGAAGATCTCGTAGAGCAGCGCGTCCTTGGAGCCGAAGTGGTAGTTCACCGAGGCCAGGTTGACGCAGGCCTTGGCGGTGACGTCGCGCACCGAGACGTTTTGGAACCCGTGCACGGCGAACAGCGCCTCGGCCGCGGCGAAAACCGCGGCCTTGGTGGCGGCCTCCGACCCGTCGTCTTCGAGGCCATCGTCCCGGTCGGGCGCGCCGGGCGCGGCCCGCTTCAGGCTCAGCGGGCCAGCTCCTTCATGGCCTTCTCCAGCCCGTCGAGCGTCAGCGGGAACATCCGGTCGCCCATGAGCTGCTTCACCACCTCGATCGAAGGCGTGTAGTCCCAGTGGCGCTCGCCCGTGGGGTTCAGCCACACCGCGTGCTCGAAGATGTTGCACAGCCGTTCGATCCAGACCGCGCCGGCCTCTTCGTTCCAGTGCTCCACCGAGCCGCCCGGATAGGTGATCTCGTAGGGGCTCATGGTGGCGTCGCCCACGAAGATCACCTTGTAGTCCGACGGGAACTTGTGGAGCACGTCCCAGGTCGGAATCTTCTCGGTGTGCCGCCGCCGGTTGTCCTTCCACAGCGATTCATAGAGGCAGTTGTGGAAGTAGTAGAATTCCATGTTCTTGAATTCGCTGCGCGCCGCTGAGAACAGCTCCTCGCAGATCTTGATATGCGAATCCATCGAGCCGCCGATGTCGAGGAACAGCAGCACGCTGATCTTGTTGCGCCGCTCGGGACGCATCTGGATGTCGAGGTAGCCCTTCTCCGCGGTGCCGCGGATGGTGCCGTCCATGTCCAGCTCCTCGTTGGAGCTGTCGCGGACCCATTTGCGCAGACGGCGCAGCGCCACCTTGATGTTGCGGGTGCCGAGCTCGACGGAGTCGTCGAGGTTCTTGTACTCGCGCTTGTCCCAGACCTTCACGGCGCGGCCGTGGCGGCCCTTGTCCTGTCCGATCCGCACGCCCTCGGGGTGATAGCCGTCGGCGCCGAACGGGGAATTCCCACCCTTGCCGACGCCGTCGCCGTTCCCGTCGCCCTCGCCGTCGCCCTTGCCCTCCTTGGCGTCCTTGATGCGCTGGGCGATCTGCTCCATCAGCGCCTCGAACCCGCCCATGGCCTCGATCTGGGCCCGCTCCTCGTCGGACAGGAAGGACTCGGTCATCTTCTTCAGCCAGTCGGCCGGGATGTCACTGAGCTGCTCGACGGTCAGCTTCTCCAGGCCCTGGAAGACGTGGCCGAACACCTGGTCGAACCGGTCGAGGTTCTTCTCGTCCTTCACCAGGGCGGCGCGCGACAGGTAGTAGAAGTCCTCGACCGACCGGTCGATGACGCCCTTGTCCATGGCCTCCATGAGCATCAGGTACTCTTTGAGGGTCACCGGCACCTTGTTCTGACGGAGCTCGGCGAAAAAGCGCATGAACATCGAGGGGGGTCCTTGGGCGTTCGAACGGCTGTTTGACTTTTCAGGATGGGGCCGCGCGTCCCGCATGTCCAGCCTTGCCCGGCGCTGCGTCCTGCCGCCGGAACCGGCGACTTCGCCTGACGCGCGAACCTCTCGGGTGGCGGGGCGAGCGTTTCGCGGTAGGATGCCGCGTGACATTCGCGCTCTACACCCACGCGGACATGTTCGATCACCGGCCGGGCGCGGGGCATCCGGAGCGGCCGGAACGGCTGCGTGCGGTCATCGACGCGATCAGCGACGCCAGCGACCTGGACCTGGAGGGTCGTGATGCGCCCCTGGTCGAGCCCCGCGACCTGCATCGCGTGCACGACGCGGCCTATGTGGCTTCGATCACCCGGGCCGCGCCGTCGACCGGGCGGCTGATGCTGGATTCCGACACCTTCATGTCGCCGGGCAGCCTGCATGCGGCGCGCCGCGCCGCGGGCGCCGTCGTGGCGGCGGTGCGCGCCGTGGCGCACGGCGAGATCGAGCGCGCCTTCTGCGCGGTCCGCCCGCCGGGCCATCATGCCGAGCCCGCCAAGCCGATGGGATTCTGCATCTTCTCCAACGTGGCCGTCGGCGCGCGGGTCGCCCAGTCCGAGGGCTTCGAGCGCGTGGCGGTGGTGGATTTCGACGTCCATCATGGCAACGGCACCCAGGCGGCGGTCGCCGGCCAGCCGGGGCTGTTCTTCGCCTCGATCCAGCAATGGCCGCTCTGGCCCGGCAGCGGCCATCCCTCCGAGGACGCGGACGACAACATCGCCAACGCCGTCGTGGCCCCCGGCGCCTCGCGCGAAGAATGGCGCCAGGCGTTCGCAAGCCTGATGCCCAAGGTCGACGCCTTCGAGCCGGACCTGATTCTGATCTCGGCCGGTTTCGACGCCCACGCCCGCGATTCGCTGGGCGCCGGCCAGCAGCTCGAGGCCGAGGATTTCGCCTGGGCCACCCGGGCGATCGCCGAAACGGCGCGCAAGCGGTCCGGGGGGCGGGTTGTCTCGTCGCTGGAGGGCGGCTACGACCTGGAAGCCTTGGGGCGCTCGGCCGTCGCGCACGTCCGGGCTCTGTCGGGGGGGTGAGACGGGGCGTGATCGCAGGCTTGAGCCGAGCGGCGCCCCGCCGATGAGATGGCGGACGCTTTGACTGTCGAGAAGCCAGGCGCCGCCGCGACCCGGCTGGGCGCGGTGATCCTCGCCCGGCACGGGGAGCCGGCGATTTCCCGCAAGGTGCGCCTGTCTGCGGACGAGTACCGCCGCTTCTGGGGGCGTTACGAGGTGGGCGGCCTGGCGCCCGGCCAGACGCCGCCGGAGTCCCTGCGGCGTTACGTCGCCAGTTGCGGCGTGATGGTCGCCTCCACCCGTCAGCGCTCCATCGAAAGCGCCGAGGCCCTGGCGCAGGGCCGCGTCTTCGCCCGCGAGGGAATCCTCATCGAGGCGCCGCTGCCGCCGCCGAAGTGGCCGTCCTGGGTGCGGCTTTCTCCGCGGCTCTGGGGATTCATCGCCCGCTTCTGGTGGTGGTTCTTCAATCATCACGAGGGATCCGAGACCCGCCGCGAGGCGGAGGCGCGCGCCGACCAGGCGGCCGCCATGCTGGTGGACCTGGCCGCCGAAGGGCAGGACGTGGTCGTCCTGGCGCACGGATTCTTCAACTTCATGATCGGCCGCTCGCTGCGGCGGATGGGCTGGCGGATGACCGACAGCCAGGGTTTCAAGTACTGGTCGACGCGGCGTTTCGAGCGGCGGTGAGCTGCGCCTTCTGTCGTTGCGGCGGGGCGGCCGGCTCTCTAGGTTGGCCCATCGCGTGAGAGGTTAGTCATGGCCGAGGTCGCAGATATCGCGGGCCTGTCGTTCGAGCAGGCCCTGGCCGAGCTGGAGCAGATCGTGGCCAAGCTGGAGTCCGGCCAGGCCCCGCTGGAGCAGTCCATCGAGATGTACGAGCGCGGCGCGGCCCTCAAGGCTCACTGCGAGACACGCCTGGAGGCCGCCCGCCTGCGCGTGGAGAAGGTGGTCGCCGGCGCCCAGGGGCCGCAGGGCGTGGAACCGGCCGAGTTCGGTTGATGTCCGACCTGACCCGCCGGGTCTCGGAGGCGGCCGACCTGGTCACCGTGGCGCTGGACGAGCTGCTGCCGCGCGCCGACGGGCCGGAATCGCGGCTGACCGGGGCGATGCGCTATGCGGCCCTGGGGCCAGGCAAGCGACTGCGCCCGTTCTTCGCCATCGAGACCGGCCGGATGTTCGGCCTGGACGAGCGTCCGGTGCTGCGCGCGGCCTGCGCGGTGGAGTGCATCCACGCCTACAGCCTGATCCACGACGACCTGCCGGCCATGGACGACGACGACCTGCGCCGCGGCCGGGCCACCGTGCACAAGGCCTATGACGAGGCCACCGCCATCCTGGCGGGCGACGCCCTGCAGGCGGCCGCCTTCGAGATCCTCGCCCATCCCGACACCCATCCGGACGGCGGCGTGCGCGCCGAGATGGTGCTGCGCCTGGCCACCGCTAGCGGCGCGCGGGGCATGTGCGGCGGCCAGATGATCGATCTCCTGGGCGTGCGCGACGACCTGGGCGCGGTGGCCCGCATGCAGAGGCTGAAGACCGGCGCCCTGATCGCCTGCGCCTTCGACCTGCCGCTGGCCATGGCCCACGCCGCCGACGCCGAGCGCCACGCCCTGATGGCGTTCGCCCAGGATCTCGGCCTCGCCTACCAGATCGTCGACGATCTTCTGGACGCCGAAGGCGAGGAAGCCGAGCTCGGCAAGAAAGCCGGCAAGGACGCCGACAAGGGCAAGGCCAACTACGTGACGCTGCTGGGCGCGGACGCCGCGCGGGAGCGTCTGGCGTTGCTCACGGAACAGACCAAGGCCCACCTTGACCCCTTCGGCCGAAGCGCCGAATACCTGCGGGGCAGCGTGGATTTCGTGTTACAGCGCCGCAACTAGGCTTTCATCGGACCGTCGACAGTACATGCCTCATACCCCGTTGCTCGACACCGTGAAGTCGCCGGCCGACACCCGCGGATTGACGCTCCCGCAACTGCGCCAACTCGCCGACGAACTGCGGGCCGAAACCATCGACGCGGTCTCCCAGACCGGCGGTCACCTGGGCGCGGGCCTTGGGGTGGTGGAGCTGACGGTGGCGCTGCACCATGTGTTCGAAACGCCCAGGGACATCGTGATCTGGGACGTCGGCCACCAGGCCTATCCCCACAAGATCCTCACCGGCCGGCGCGACCGCATCCGCACCCTGCGCCAGGGCGGCGGCCTCTCCGGCTTCACGCGGCGCACCGAGAGCGAGTACGACCCGTTCGGCGCGGCGCACGCCGCCACCTCCATCTCGGCGGCGCTGGGCTTCTGCGCCGCCCGCGACCAGGCCGGCCGCGACAACAAGGTCGTGGCGGTGATCGGCGACGGCTCGATGAGCGCCGGCATGGCCTACGAGGCCATGAACAACGCCTGCGAGACCACC
>Ga0070667_100001816_pt1 | contig 19016 bp, 12 predicted proteins | sample KBSS33metaG_FD_64659 | JGI IMG/M metagenome (GOLD analysis project Ga0070667, IMG submission 64659) | Switchgrass rhizosphere microbial communities from Kellogg Biological Station, Michigan, USA - KBS S3-3 metaG | ecosystem: Host-associated > Plants > Roots > Rhizosphere > Soil ... | reverse complement strand
GAACTCCGCGGTTTGTCGAACGCGTGTTTACGCCGTATGAGATCGAGTATTGCGAATCGAAGGGGGCGGCTGCAGCACAATCTTTTGCCGGGCGATTTGCTGCAAAGGAGGCGTTTTTAAAAGCATTAAAAACCGGCTGGCGAGGAAAAATAACCTGGCAGGATATGGAGATCCGGTCTGACGCCGACGGCGTGCCGTCATTCGAGATACGCGATGAGGCCCGCAAGATCATGGACGCCCTGGGAGCCGCCCGGATCCACCTAAGCATTTCGCACACCACCGAACACGCCGTTGCCCAGGTGATCCTCGAAAAAGATTAGGATCTCGCTGCGCAGTTTCTCTCCCGGGACGAAATGTTAGGGACACCCTCGCCTACACTTAGCTTCAAACGGGCCATTCGCCGCAGTAGGCGAGGTCGGCTCGGCCTGTCAGCAATATTTCGTCATCATCGCGCCAGTAGACCTCGGTTACTCCGCCGGGAGATTGAACGGAGACCGTCCGCTCGGTCCTTCCGGTGAACGCACTGAGAATTGCGGCTCCGCTTGCGCATGTGCCGGAGGCGGACGTTTCGCCGGCTCCCCGCTCCCAGATTCGAACCTCGATATTCTCAACGTCAAGTACTTTAATAAAAACGACATTTGTACGTTCCGGAAAAGCTCCATGGGATTCCAGTTCTTTGCCCAGTCCGCGCCAATCGGTCTCAAATCCGTCCACAAACACTGCGGCAACGGGATTGCCGACATTGACCGCATTTATGCTTACCCACGCTCGGCCTACGGGGATCGCACGGTCAATGACAGTCTCCATGGGAAACTCTGTTGCTATGGGTATTTCATCGCTGTGGAATTTGGGCTTGCCGATCTCGGCCTCGAACCAATAGTGACCGTCGGAGATTGTTTCGAGAAGAGTGTAGTTCTTTATGCCGCTTCGCGTCCTAAGCTTGAGTCCCTGCTGCGTCCACAACTTCTTAAAATGCAAATAAGCAACCGCACAGCGTGTCCCGTTACCTGAGAAACCAGCGACACTTCCGTCGGGATTTATGATCTCGCACGAGTAGTCGGCCGGCTCCTCGAAATCGAGCTTTTCGAGTATTGCTACGCCATCAGAGCCAACGCCTTTGTGGCGGTCGCAGATCGAGCGGGTCAGATCAGATGCCGAAGTGTTCTCCGGGATCTCTGACCGCTCGATGACAATATAGTCATTACCAAAGCCTTCGAATTTACAGAAAGGAATTGCAGTCACCGTTATTTTGTAAGGAGTTTAGGGTAAAATGCCTCGGCATCAGCCAAAAGCCACGGTATAATACACCTAGTCGAGCCATAGCCCAAATCCAAATACGGACCTTCCTACCTTTTTACGGGAACTATTTTCATAGTCAGGTTTTCACCACCCCGAAGCACCACGATCTCGTATTCCTCGCCTGCCTTCATTTCGCCGAGAATGTATGTGTAATCCATAACGTTGCGGACATCGTGTCCCGCAAGTTTCACTACTTTGTCGCCCGCTTTCACGCCCGCTTTCGCCGCTGGCGAGCCGTCCCGCACACCATCAAGCAGCAGTCCATCTGTGGAGTCGGCATAATTCGGGATCGTTCCGAGTGAAATGTTAAATCCGGAACGCCCACCGCCAATACCGGATGATTTTGCAACGGCGTACGTAGGTCGCTGCGGATTTACGTCCACGGCCTTAACAATTTTAGAAACGTACGACGCAACCTTCTCTTCACCTGTGTAGTCGATCTTATCGGCTGTATCCGAAGGCTTATGATAATCATTGTGAGTACCCGTGAAGAAAAAAAGTACCGGGACTCTTTTACCGTAGAACGACGAATGGTCGGAAGGCCCAAAACCGTCCTCGTTTAATTGAAGGCTGAACGAATCGCTGATATAGACGGCACGATTCGTTCCGTGAACTAGAAGGGAAAGGTCAACATTTTCCCGAGCGATCAGAGATCTCCACTCACTCGCCGTGCCGATGCCGCCGACGGTCAACTTGTTTTCACTAAGCCTTCCGATCATGTCCATATTGATCATGGCGATGGTTTTATTGAGGGGCCAAACAGGATTGTTGACGTAGTAATTCGAGCCGAGCAATCCCTCTTCTTCGCCCGAGAAACAAATGAAGACCAAAGTCCTTTTGTAGTGTTTTTCTCCGGTAAGGTACCTTGCAAGTTCAATAACGGCGGCTGTGCCCGAGGCATTATCATCTGCCCCGTGATGTATCTCGGTCGAGTTAGCGGCGAGACTTCCCTGTCCGCCGCGGCCGAGATGATCGTAATGAGCCCCGATAACGATCGCCTCGTTCTTAAGTACGGGATCAGTTCCTGGAAGAATACCGATGACGTTAAAGGCTTCGGCCTTTTTCTTGATCAGATCTATCTTGAACGATACGGTCGGTTCCGCATTACGAAGAGTAACGGTCACCTTTGCGGATATGTTCGCTTTCAATTCAATGGCACTTTCTATGACAGGCAGCTCCAGCGAATTCATTTTGAGAATTCGGGCAGCAGTTTCTCTTGAGATGACAATGGTCGGCAACGCAGCCTCGCCCATGGATTGGTCGTAAGCCAAACCGGTCAGCTTGTCGTCCGTAAATTTCTGCTCTCGAGATATCAGTAGCAGGCCGATCGCTCCTTTGTCTTTGGCGATCAGAGCTTTAGTGCGTGCGTCAAAACGATAGAAGGGTGTATGCGGGTTATCGTTGTCCGGAGTGCCGTCAAACACCATGACGACCTTGCCCCGAACATCGTTATTGCCGTAGTCGTCAAAAACAGGGTCTTTCGACACGATTCCATAGCCGGCAAAAACAATATTAGCGTTTAGGACGTTTCCGTTTGGAGAGAAACCAACGGGAATGGCCGCGGTCGAATTCAACGTGACGGGCCCACCAGGAAATTCGAGTTGAAACGCATTACCCGTCGGTACTAATGAGACCCCTGTGACGTAGGGAAAAGGCTGTAAATACGAAGCTTTTCCCGCTCCCGCAAAACCCGCCTTCAGCTTTAGCTTCGCAAATTGATCCGCAATGTATTTCGAAGCAAGCACCGCTCCCGGCTCACCCGTTCGTCTGCCCTCAAGTTTGTCCGAGGCAAGGTATTCGATATGCCGGCGAAGATTTTGCTCAACATTGTCGGTCTCGACGGCGGCCTTTTGCCCAAACGCCGCTGCTGCAAGTGCAAGAAGAAAAAATAGAACTCGTAAATCGTTACGTTTCATTGTTATTAATATTCACTGCTTACTGCTCACTGCTTATCACCTCACTCTACCCAATCGGCAATAAATACGTTAGTATCGCCGGCTTTTGCGTCATTTCGGTTCGATGCAAAGACAAGCTTTTTCCCGTCAGGCGAGAACATCGGAAAACCGTCAAACGTATCGTTGTAAGTCACGCGTTCGAGTCCCGTGCCGTCCGGTTTGATCAGAGCAAGATCAAAGTTGCGTTTCTTCGGATCGGTCGCGAAGTAGTTCGTGCAAAAAATGATCCGCTTGCCGTCCGGCGTAAAAAACGGAGCAAATGACGCCGCATTGAGTTTTGTGACCTGATGTTTTTCAGAGCCGTCGGCCTTCATCACCCACACTTCAAACACCGTCGGAACGATCAGGTGCTGCTTCAAAAGATCTTTATCTTTGGCGATAAGTGCCGGATCGGTCGGGTGCGAACCACGATAGACGATCCATTTGTTGTCCGGCGAAAAAAACGCGCCGCCATCGTAACCCGGTTCATTGGTCAGTCGCTTGACGTTCTTACCGTCGATGCCCATCGAATAGAGCTCGAGGTCGCCGTCGCGCTCCGAGGTGAAGACGATCTTTCTGCCGTCAGGACTGATCGTAGCCTCTGCATCGTAGCCGGGGCTGTTAGTCAGATTCTTGATGTCCTTGCCGTCCGGCGTTGCCGTGTAGATCTCGTAGTCAGGATAGATCGCCCACACATACCCGTATTTCGCAAAATCCGGACTTGGCGGGCAATCACGCGAACCGCCATGGGTCGACGAATAAAGCACCTTCTTGCCGCCTTTGAAGAAATACGAACACGTCGTGCGCCCCTCGCCATTCGACACCATATGAACGTTCGACCCGTCAATATTCATCGAGTAGATCTGGTCGCATGCACGTCCATCGCGTTTTGATTGAAAAATAAGCTGCTTGCCGTCAAAAGAGAAATATGCTTCGGCGTTCTCCCCGCCAAAGGTCAACTGTTTGATATTAGAAAGATGTTTTTCGCCCGGAACCGCCAGCGATGTCTGGCCGGGCAGACTGATGCACAGACCTAGGATAAGAACCAGTAGTAAAGACTGATATTTCATATAGATATCTTACGATTTTATTACGCTTTCATATTTTCCGCATCCGAAGCCGCGAATCTTGCGAATAATTGAGCAGCAAGCGAAAAGAGCCGATATATCGAGCTATTTGTAGCCGAATAACTGCGATGAGATTCGAAACGAAACAGGACGTTCTGGACTGGTATGAAAAACAGCCCCGAAGTTTGACGCACAAGTTCATAAGCGCGATCCCGTGGGATGATGTGGACAAGTACCCACTCGATAAGCGGTTTGTGCCCGTTCTGCTATACATGCGGGATGTGGAAACGCTGACCGATATGTATCACCAGGAGCTGCTTCGCACGCCAACCGGAAAAGACCCGGTCATCGCAAAGTTTATGGAACGTTGGGGAGTTGAAGAGCTCACTCATGGCGAGGTCATCAACCGGTTTCTGAACCAAGCCGGTATCGTGACAGATGAAAAATGGCAGGCGCAGGTGCGAAAAACCGTCTCGAAGCTTTATCGGATGAACACCTATTTGATCACCTCGCTGACTAATTTGGTTGGCAAAAAGTTCACAGCTACTCACATGACGTTCGGAGCGATCCATGAAATGTCCACAGCACAAGGGTATCGCCGGCTGATCGAACTGGCGGATCATCCTGTGTTGACAAAAATATTGGGCGGCATCCTTCGCGAGGAGTCAGCTCATACTCAGTTTTATCGCAGTGTGGCGCTAATCGAGCTCAGGCAAAACGAGCTTTCGCGTCGGATAGCTCGCGCCGTAATCGACCGTTTCTGGCAGCCTGTCGGACAGGGATCACTGCATAAGAGCCGCACTCACTACATGATCAACACCTTGTTTGGCGGCATAAGCGGGCTCGAACTTCTTGAAAAAACGGTGAACGACCGCGTCAAACAATTCCCGGGCTTTGCCGACCTTACCCGAATAACCGAAACGGTGAAGGACATCACACGGCGGGGTTTGTCGGAGGCAGAAGCGGCCTAGATCGGCCGGTAGTATTCAACATTATCCTTCATCTCAACGGCGATCTTGCCTTCGGATTCTGCGTAATCGAGGTGCGCGATCGACTCCGAAATAGCCAGAAACCGGTGGACGTCTTCCGTTCCGATAGAATCCGGAAAGAGCTTTTGCGCTACCTCGAATGCGGTCGCGCCGGATGATGGAATCAGTGAGATCACCCTCCGTTGCCGTTCATCTATGGCGCGGACATAACGATTGAAGATCTCCTCGAAATCGGTGACGGGCTCGCCATGTCCTCCGTAGGCAAGTGTCGGCTTGAGTTCCCGGATACGGGCGAGACTAACCAGGTACTCGGCAAGAGAGCGAAAGCGCTTTGCCGGATCTATCGGGTCGGGCGAAAGAACCGGATTCGGCGTGATGCGTTTTAGCACGCAATCGCCGCAAACTATCGTCCGATCGGCTTCCCGTGCGAACGAGCACGATCCAGGCGTGTGACCGGGCGTGTGAAGAACGCGCATAGTTCCCGATGCGAACTCAAGTTCCATTTCATCTTTCAGGGGCCTGAAATCGCCATCGGAAAGTGAATCGGTGAGCAGGCTGATCTGGCTGTAAAGAGCCTGCATTTCGTCAAAGACCCTATCAGGCACGCCGGACCGGAGCATGAGACGTCTGTGTTGTTCACTCGCGAGGCGTCCAAAAAGATGCCCGGTTTCCCAGTCGTGGATCAATATCTCGGCATTCTTCGCCTCGTCGCGAACCGAGCGTGCTAAACCGCAGTGATCTTCATGCGCGTGCGTAAGGACAACACGCCGGACATCTGATAATTTGACGCCGTTGCGGCCGAGCTTGTCGCGAAGCGCGGCTGCTGCTTCGGCCGTTTTCGGCCCTACATCGATCAGCGTCAACGGGTCTTCTTTGATCAGGTAGACATTGACGTCGCCTACATAGAACGGCGTGGGTAAGGACAGTGGAATGATCTTCATTCGAAGAAAAGTATAGCCAGAATTTCTGTCCCGCGCGATTGGGACAGCTCACCTATGGATATTATGGTCTTTACAAACTTTCATGAATTGGGCGGGACAGTGGACCGATGGTCAGCGGTGAGGGTCTGGTAGAATAAAACCATGGTGTCAACCCTTGCTATCGTCGGCGCCGGCCCGGCGGGTTCATCGCTCGCCATAAGGCTTGTAGAGGCGGGCTTTGATGTCACGCTGATCGAGCGGGAGAGCTTTCCGCGTCATAAACTCTGCGGCGAGTTCATCTCGCCCGAATGCCTGACCCATTTCGAACAACTCGGCGTGGCTGACCGCATGCTGACGAGCGGCGGGGACCGGATCGCCGAAACTATTTTTTATGAACGCGGCGGAGGATCGCTCGTTATACCAAGCGAGTGGTTCGGTTCGTCCGGAGCTCTTGGACTCAGCCGTGCGGAGATGGACCTGATCCTTCTCGAACGAGCAAAAGAACTCGGTGTCACAGTCCTGGAATCAACGCGGGTAACCGGCCTCATTAGCAACGGCGGACGCGTTGTCGCCTTGCAAGCTAAAAACGATGACGGTGCTGCATCGACGATCAACGCAGATCTCATCATTGACGCCACCGGGCGAGCAGCGGTCATAAAGAGACTGCTCGATAAACAGGGCACCGACGCTAGAGCTGCGAAGCGGCCACCATTGCTCGGATTTAAGGTGCATCTTCGTGATGCCGATCTTGAACCAGGCCGCTGCGAGATCTATTCATTCGAGGGCGGCTATGCCGGCCTAAGCCACGTCGAGAACGGGATCGCCAACTTCTGTTTCCTGATCAAGGCAAACAGCGCCAAAAAGTTTGGCGGAAAGGGTGATCTGATAACAGAAGGCGCGATAAAAAAGAACAAACGAGCGTCGGTAACGCTGAAGAATGCGATGCCCGTTTATGATTGGCTTGCCGTAGCCGTGGATCGATTTGGTAAGAAGGAGTTGGCTCCGGCACCGAAAGTATTTGCCGTCGGTGATGCCGCGGCCTTTATCGATCCCTTTACGGGAAGCGGTATGCTGCTCGCACTTGAGTCAGCCGAAGTCCTTTCACGATCCATTTTGATAAATCGATCGAGTCCGGAAAAGATCGCAGCAACCTACAATAATTGGTTTGACCAAAAGTTCCTCACCCGGCTTCGCGTTTGTGGCTTGATCAGAAACGCGGCGTATTTACCGCGTGCCGCAGCGCTCGTGATCAATTTCCTAGGAGCTAGCCGGATTGCTCGCGAATTGCTCACGCGAACAACGCGCCAAGGATTCTCGATCTCGCCCACAAGACGCTAAAATTACTAAAATCTTACATTTTTACTTGCCTTAAACACGGTTTTAAGTTAAAACTTCCAAAGCAAATCAGTTCTATTTAGAAGAATCTGCCGATATAAAGTTCTCAGAAGATTTGATATAGAGACCAAGGAATCGTCCGCATTTATTGCCGGACTTATTCCCGGATTCCAGGCTCGTCATTTTCCAGCGAATCGAATTCTCAAGGAGAAATAAAATGAAAGTATTTCCGTCGAAGGTCAGTGTGACAATGGCGAGTGTCTTTGTCCTCACACTTGTCCTGCTGATAAGCGTCTTCAGTGTGGCAGCTCAAACCCAGGCCGCGGGCGCTGACTTAAGCGGATCGGTCGAAGATCCGAACGGCGCGGTGGTTGCCGGTGCCACGGTTACGGCCAGGAATCTCGCAACCGGGATAACTCGTACCGTTACCTCCAATTCGAACGGTAATTACCAGTTCATTGCTTTGTCTCCGGGCGAGTATGAAATCATCGCAGAGGCGGCAACTTTCAAGAAGGTATCGATAGCACCGGTCAAACTGACAGTCGGCCAAAGCGCCGAGTTGACCATAAAGATGGAAATAGGTGCGGCCGACGCTGTCGTTAACGTCGAGGGTGGCTCGGTCGAACTGATCGAATCAGGAAAATCCACGGTCGCGACAACTATCGACCAGCAACGCATCGAGAATCTGCCGATCAACGAACGAAGCGCTACCGGATTCGCTCTCACCATATCGACAGTAGGACGCGATAATGGTCGCCCGGTGGGACCGGCACCGACTTCAGGCCTCAATATCGGCGGACAGCGGGGACGATCGACGCTCGTTCAAGTCGATGGGGCCGACTTTACCGACAACTCGATCAACGCGGCCCGTTCGACTGTTTCACAGGAAGCGGTTCAGGAATATCAGGTCACGACTAACTCATATCTACCCGAGTTTGGCCGTGCCAGTGGCGGTATCGTCAATGTAGTGACCAAGAGCGGCACAAAGAACCTTCACGGAAACCTCTTCGGCTTTATTCGCGATAAGAGCATTCAGGCACGAAATGCGTTCGCACCTGTGATCGATGGCGATCCCGATAAGAAAGCACCGTTTACACGCGTTCAGTACGGCGGCACTATCGGCGGCCCAATTTATCGAGATAGGTCCTTTTTCTTCGGTTCCTTTGAACAGAGAAGAAGGCAGGAGTCAGGCTTTTTCACGGGCGATATCCTTGCTGGCGATTCATCGGGCCGGATGACTTCCAGCGTTACGATCGGGCCTCCATTTTTGCCGTTTTCTCAGACCTATACCGGATTGACGCCAGTACAGGCTGCATATGTTCAAGGCACGCTTGCAGTTAATCCTTCCGCGGCAATTGCCTATGCGCAGATCGCATCGGCAGGCAGTCAGACAGCCTTGAATGGTAGCAGCACACTCGTTAATTTCTTGCCCTCTCCTATACCGATCGGAGTCGGTAATGCCATTGGCTCTCGCTTTCTCCTATCCGGGGCGCCAGTGCCTTTGACGCGAAACTCTAGCGGACAATTCGTTGCGTTTCGTCCGCTCGCACAACTCAGCCAGATCTTCCCGATCTCTGAAGCTACGACATATACCTCCTTGCGTTTCGACCACCGGCTCGACAAGAGCAGCCAGCTAACGCTACGTTTTAGCTATAATCCCGGGCGTATCTCCGGCATCCAGGACGAGTCGCAAAACCAGACGCTTGGCCAAAATGATTTTTCACGAACGGGCATTCAGGACACGAAGGACACCGCAATTTCGATGTCCATTGCAAGCATCCTTCCTCGCAGCCTGGTGAACGATTTCAATCTTAACTTTGGGAAAAGGCATGCTACTTTTGACTCGCAAATTCCGAGCGTCGCCCACCAGATCGCGGGTACAGGGTTTATTGGATCAAATCCGTTTTCGCCTGTGGATCGTGTTGAAAAGCGATACCAGCTTCGCGACAGCGTAACTTGGGTCAAGGGTTCGCACATTGTTAAGTTTGGCGGCGACATCAACTGGATCGACGTAAAGGCACGATTCGAGTTGAATTTCCCGGCCCTTTTCAACTTTGGGCAGCAAGCCGGGGGATCTCTTGTCAAAGATCCTGCTACCGGTACAGCGTGCGACGCTACCGTTATCCCTGCGGCGAACAGATGCCCGCCTTTTACACCAGTTCAAACCTATGGCCTTGGATTCCCCAGTGTGTTCATTCAGGGATTCGGCAACCCGCAGAGTTCCATAGGTAATACGCCGATAGCGTTCTTTATTCAGGATTCGTGGAAGATCCGCAAGAACTTCACGGTTAACTTCGGAATTCGCTACGACGTCGAATTGACGAATGAGTTTGCCCCGACCCCATTCACCGATCCGCTTACCGGAATAACGCTCACGGCACAGGACGTCCAGGTCGCTCAGGACGGACTCGGTATCACCCAGGGATTCCCACGAGATACTAATAATTGGGCTCCGCGAGCAGGATTTGCGTGGGATCTCAATGGCGATGGCCGGACGGTGATCCGCGGTGCGTTCGGTCTTTTCTACGACCACCCGCTTCTCGCGGTCGCCTTCAACTCCGATATCGCAGACGGCTCGCAGCAGCAGCAATCGACGCTCCTGCCGGCCGGTGGCCCATCCCCTACTGCAATATTCAATGCGTTCCAGGTATTCCAGGGGACGGCGATCCCGGGAGTCACACCGGGCCTTGCTGCGAGCGCTCACTATTTGAATGGATTTCAACGATTCGATCCGAACTTCTTTACAGGTTTCGGGCCGATCCTTCCGTTTACGCTGAACGTAGCCAAAGATTTCCAATACCCGGATGTTCTGCAAGGCAATTTTGGCATCGAAAAAATGATCGGAAAAGACATGCTCTTTTCTGCCAGCTTTATCACGGTTAATGGACATCATCTTGCCCATCCCCAGGACGTAAATATCGTCGATACAAACGCGCTCGTCGAGAATTTCCGCCGTTTTGCAGGTCGCGCACCGGCGAACCTGGCAGAGGCAGGCTTCTTTTTCCCGAGCTCCTGCACCGCTGCCGCGCCGTGCCCTCCTGGATTCAGTTTCATAATTCCAGGTTTTCTAGCAGTAAACGGCCTCGGCCAAAAGATCATTAATCCGATCGCTGCAGATTACTTCCGCAAACTTGGACCCAATTATTTCTTCGTCAAGGCCCTTACAGGACTGAGCAAGGCCCAATTTGACACCTTCTTGCCCGGCACTTTGCGTGCTCCGGGACCGATCAATCCCTATGCTGACGTAGATGCTCAATTGTCGGACGGCAATTCCTCGTATAATGCAATGAATATTGAACTACAAAAACGGTTCTCGAATTACATTCAGTTCTTTGCAACATATACCTGGTCGCATACGATCGACGATTCGTCTGATCTGCAGACCCTGCTGAAACCGCAGGACAACACTAACTTCCCCGCGGAACGCTCTGATTCGTTGTTTGATCAGCGGCATCGCTTTGTTTTCAGTGGGATCTTTACGTCACCTGATAAGTGGAAGAACGGCGATTCTTTTCACAAGTTCCTTTATGGTTTTTCGGTCGCTCCGATCGTGGAGGTATCCTCCGGCAGACCGTTCAATATTCTGGCTGTCGGTGATTCCAACGGTGACTTTCAGAGCACTAACGAGCGTCCAACGGTTCTCTCGGACGGCAGGCTCTGCGCGACGGGTGTTGACGTTGGCTGCCTCCAGGGGGTATTCCCAGCCAATGGAAATTTAGGACGCAACATGGGAATCACCCACAGCTTTTTCTCAGCGGACCTGAGAGTTGCAAGGCGGATTCGCTTCGGCGAAAGGGTCAGTCTGGATCTGATCGGCGAGGTCTTCAACATGTTCAATCGGTTTAACGAAGCGGCGGCTAATCCTTTTTATAATGTGGTCAACACAACTGGCGACTACAATGCCGGAGGCAAGTACCACAGTCAGTCAACCGCTTCGTTTGACCCCAGGCAATTCCAGTTTGGGTTTAAGCTTAACTTCTAGGTTTTTCTCATTTTTTTTCCTCTGCACCGGACGTCCAAGCGTCCGGTTTTTTTATTTGCCGCGAAAAGGGCGATAATCGGGAAACAGTGTCATTCTCAGACGAAATAAAGGCCATGGCCCGCGAAATCGGCTTTCAAAAGGTCGGGATCGCTCGTGCTGAACCGCTGACCAAGGAAGCCGGTCATTTGTCCGAATGGCTGGCGAGAGGCTTTCACGGCGAAATGGCCTGGCTTGTACGCGAGCCCGAAAAACGTCTGGATCCTCGGATGATCTTTCCGAATGCAAGATCGATCATCGTCTGCGCCCTCAATTACTTCACTCCGCACGAACACTTGAACGATCCCGATGTTGGCAAGATCTCGCGTTACGCCTGGGGAGACGACTATCACGATGTCGTTCGCGACAAGCTCGATCGACTCCTCGACTGGATCAAATCGAAACGGCCGGATACGACAGGCAAAGTCTGCGTTGACACGGCACCGGCGATGGATAAGGCGTGGGCGGTTCGAGCGGGTCTCGGCTGGATCGGCAAACACAGCAATCTGATCACGAAAGATCTGGGCTCATGGGTCTTTATCGGCGAGATCCTTTTGAACCTTGATCTCGACTACGACGTCGATGTCGTCGAGGACCACTGCGGTACCTGCACCGCGTGTCTCGATGCCTGCCCGACAAACGCCATCGTCGAACCTTACGTCGTCGATTCGCGTTCGTGCATTTCATACGCGACGATCGAGCTGCGAGAGCCCGAACTGCCGGAAACAGTCGCAAACAATCTCAACGGCTGGTTCTATGGCTGCGACATCTGTCAGGACGTTTGTCCGTGGAACCGGTTCGAGAAACCGACCGATGAATCCCGCTTCGAACCTCGCCTTGGCGAAACAGCGATAGAACTCGATCAGGTGCTTTCGTTTAGCCCAGAGGCATATGCCGAACGCTTTCGCAAAAGCGCAATGAAACGGACAAAGCTCACCGGCATGAAACGAAATGCTGGGGCCTTGAAAAAGCCAAAAAGCCGATAAAAGCACTTCGTTCTGCGGCTTTGCATTCTTCCAAAATCCGCCGATTTGTGTCAATTTGTGAGACAATGTGAGACAAACTAACACAGGGAATTTGCCCTTTTGCGGCTGTAACCCATTTGTTGTGTATCGATTACAGCAATTGAGACCGAGTGTTCCAATGTTCAAGGTTTCGCGCTCTTTTATATTTGCTCCCTGCTCTGGGCCCGAGTGATCCAAAGCACGCTTTACTCACCTGGGTAATTCCCATTATCAAAGATCGCTGGCGCACGAAAAAAGCACCGATGCGCCTTAGTTGACACACACTATCATGGATTGCATACCTAATAAAGTGTTTTTTCCACGAAACAAGGCTTTAGGTTTATAATCGATAGGTAATAGTTGATAATTGTAGTGATGCCGCTGAGCGATGCTTACAATCGGACAATCCGCGATCTGCGAATTTCGCTGACGGATAGATGTAATTTTCGCTGCTTTTATTGCCTACCCGACGGAGAACCGCCTCTCGCTCGTAAAGAAACGATTCTTACCTTTGAAGAGATTACGTATATCTCGAAGATATTTGTTTCGCTTGGCATCGAAAAGATACGCTTGACGGGTGGGGAACCGATGCTGCGGCGCGATATCGAAGTGCTTGTCGCAGAGCTCGCCGAACTGAAGCCCGAGTTGAAAGACCTCGCGTTGACAACGAACGGCTTCAAAATCGCCGAAAAGGCGCACGACTTGAAAAGCGCGGGTCTTGACCGGATAACGATCAGCCTAGACAGCATCGATCACGAAAATTTTCGCGCCATCACGGGCGTCGGAGCGCTCGATGATGTGTTAGAAGCGATCAAAGCCGCGAGAGACGCAGGGCTGACGCCGGTCAAAGCCAATGCCGTGATCGTGCGCGGACGTAACGATCACGAGGTTGTCGATCTTGCGAAATTTGCCCGGGAAAGCGAAATACAAATGCGGTTTATTGAGTATATGCCGCTTGATTCCGGCCACGGATGGGATCGCGACCAGGTCGTACCGGGACGGGAGATCCGTGAAAAGATAAATGCCGTTTTCCCGCTCAAACTCAGGCGAGCCGATCGCGGCTCGGGAACGGCTTGGAAATATGATTTTGCAGACGGAACCAAGGGTGGAATCGGAATAATCGCGCCGGTTACGGAAATGTTCTGCGGGGCATGCTCGCGAATTCGGCTAACGGCGGACGGCCAGATCAGAACGTGCCTGTTCTCGACCGTCGAATATAACCTTCGCGACCTTATTCGCGGCGGAGCCTCCCGTCAAAAGATCGTCGAATTCATCGAGGAAATCACCCTCAAAAAAGAAGCCAGCCATCACATAAATGAACCGGGATTTGTTCAGCCGGCGAGGACGATGAGTTTTATTGGGGGTTAATCCTGAAAAACTTACGCCCTGCCGCCTTTGCTAGTGTTACGGGATGAGAAAGGCCAGTCATTAACCGTCCGAATGCTGTCGCAGGATCGTGCATCAAGCCTATCTGCCTCAATACTTCCATGCGATCGTAATAAATGCGTTCGCTCGCTATGCGATAGTTCTTGTCGAATGTGTAAATGCCGCAGAGAGGAAAGCTGATCCTTCGCCCGGTTGCCGGAACACCACGCCAATCGCCTAGATGAGTGCCTGAAATGACGACCTCAACGATGATCGAGGCTGCGGCAACATGCTGATCGATGACTTCGATGCGGAGATCGGGTAGTGCCTTAAGAAGGATCTCATAATAGTCTTTGACGGCGTCGATCCCGCGACGATGATCGCCCCACGGTTCGTCGTCATAGGCCGCCTGGTCGCCAAAAGTTCCCATTAGGCCGGTGAGATCGTGTGCGTTTTCGAGCCGGATGTGCTCGGCAACCAGTTGCTCGCGCGAACTAACATCATTGATGTTGTTATTCACCGCAATGAACTCCGCAGATTAAGGATCAGTGGGACACATTTCTGGCTAGCTCTGTTTCTTGCCAACCATGTCCAATCCAACGGCGGCTACGAGGATCGAGCCTTTGATGATGTCCTGCATGAAATCGCTTACGTTCAGCAGCGACATGCCGTTGTCGAGGCTGGCCATGATCAGGGCTCCAAGGCAGGCCCCGAAGACCGTTCCACGACCGCCCATAAGCGAGGCACCGCCAATAACGCAGGCGGCGATCGCATCGAGCTCCTTTAATACGCCGGCATCCGGTGCGGCACTGCCGACGCGGGCAGTAAAGATCAATGCGGCGACTCCGGTAAGCGCTCCGAGGATGCCATATACCTTCAGGATATTTCGCTTGTTGTTAATACCCGAAAGGCGTGCCGCATCGGCGTTGCCGCCGATCGCATATAGGTATCGGCCGAATGTGGTCGACGTAGTGATGAACGCGCCGATCAAGGCTACGACGACCAGGATCAGCACAGGAATCGGAACGCCCTGATAGGCGTTCATCACCCAAATGAAAACAATGATGCCGCCAACGGGAATGATAGTTTTTAAGAACTCGCCGGTGTAGTTGACTTCGCCAAGGCCGTAGTCTTTGACGGACCTGGCGCTTCGATACGCCATGAACAAAACGAACAGTATCGCTACAGCGGCAAGTGCCCACCCGACGTTCAAAGGAATATTATTTTGGCCGATCGCTTTGAATGTTTCGTCGGAGAGACCGATCGTATTGCCGCCAAGCAGCCATTTCACCCCTCCTCGCCACGCCAGCAATCCGCCGAGCGTCACAATAAAAGCCGGAATGCTCAGATAGGCAGTCAGAGCACCTTGAAAAACGCCAATAGCTACCGCAACCACTATCGCTAAAACGATTGCTATGGGCAGTGAATATCCGAGGTCATTAAGTGCGAACGCCGCGATGCCGCCGGCGAAGCCGAGTACCGAGCCCACCGAAAGATCGATGTTGCCCGAAACGATCACCATCAGCATACCGACCGCGAGCACACCGGTGACCGACATCTGCGTCATCAGATTGGAGAGATTGCGAGGCGTCAGGAAAATCGAGTTGGTCGCCCAGTGGAAATAGATCCAAATCAGGGCGAGCACTACAATCATGATGTAGGCACGCAGACTTGACCTGGAAAACATCGACGTTTTGATATCGCTCATTTTCTCGTTTCTTCTAGACTCTAAGCGCTTCCCGTTGCGGCATGCATCACGCGTTCGGGTGTAGCATCGGCGCGAGTGAATTCACCTGTCATTTTGCCCTCATGGAGAACAATCACACGATCAGACAGGCCTAGCACCTCGGGCAACTCGGATGAGACAAGCACAATTGCCATCCCCTGCTCGGCGAGCTTATTGATCTCGGTGTAGATCTCCTGCTTTGCTCCTACGTCAATACCACGCGTCGGCTCGTCAAGGAAAAGGATCTTTGGACCGGTCAACAGCCATTTGCCCAAGACAACCTTCTGCTGATTGCCGCCGGAAAGAGTTCCGGTAATAGTGAGCGGCGAGTTTGCCTTGATCCGAAGCGATTTCATCGGACCGTTGGCAGCGATAGTCTCGCGCGTCCGATTGGTCAGAAACTTTCCGGAGATCGATCGCAAGCCAGCCAATGTCATGTTGTCTAGGATCGTTTGCGGCAGGATAAGGCCAAATCGTTTGCGGTCCTCGGTCACAAAACCGATCTTGTGCTCAATAGCTCCGAGGGGCGAAGTGATCGAGACCGGTTTCCCCTCGACGAAGATCTCGCGATGGTACTTGCCCTGCCATGCGCCGAAGATTGCCATCAGCAGCTCTGTTCGCCCAGCGCCCATAAGGCCGGCGATACCGAGAACCTCGCCCTTGCGGACACTGAAGGAAATGTTATCGACAAGCTTCTTATCGGCAACATCCGGTGAATAAACTGTCAGGTCCTTGACCTCGAGCGCAACGTCGCCTAATTCGTGCTTTGATTTCGGAAAGATGTCGCCAACCTCGCGGCCGACCATTTGTGCGATCACCTGATCTTTGGTAAGTTCGCTCGCCGGTTGAGTGCCCACGGTTTTGCCGTCGCGAAGAACGGTGATGCGGTCGCTCATCTCGAAAACCTCGTCGAGCTTATGCGAGATGTAGATCATGCCCACATCGCGAGACTTAAGTTTTCTTAGGATGATGAAAAGCGTTTCAACTTCGGATTCGGTCAACGCAGCGGTCGGTTCGTCGAGAACAAGAATGCTGGCATTTTTCGAGAGAGCTTTTGCGATCTCAACCAGCTGCTGCTGGCCGATGCCTAGGTTTCCGACTTGTTCCCGCGGATCGATCTCGAGATGCAGATCGCTCAGCAATTTCGACGCCCGGTGATAAAGTTCGGTCCAATTGATAATACCGAGCCTCGCGGGTTCCTGCCCCAGAAAGATGTTCTCGCCGACCGTTAGCTCTTTAACGAGCGACAACTCCTGAAAGATGATGGCGACGCCGGCGTTTTCTGAATCACGAATGTTCCGGAAATGGCGTGGTTCGCTATTGATCAGGATATCGCCCTCATAGGTACCGGCCGGATAAACACCGGAGAGCACTTTCATCAAAGTCGATTTTCCCGCACCGTTCTCGCCAACGAGCGAGTGGAACTCTCCCTTTTCCAGCGTAAAACTGACTCCGTCGAGAGCTCGTACGCCGGGGAATTCCTTAACAATGTCCTTCATCTCGAGCAGGGACATAAGGTTTTAGTATTTACGTAATTCGACAAGTTTCATCGCGGCCTGGGTCTCGGGACTCTTCATGAACCAGTACCAGACCTTGCCGGAACGTGCGTTTTCTGCACTGAGCAGAGTGATACCTAAATCTATACCAATAACATCGGGGTTAATCCAGCCGTCATGCGGATTAAACGCATCAGTAAAGCCATATCGCCCGTAGATCCTATCGCCGAAACGCGACTTCATTTCCCGTAGCGCCGCGAGCGAGATCTCAGGAGTAAACATTAAGGACCCGGCAGGAGCACAAGGAACGACCGTTCCGTCGATATTCGGATCCCGCGGAGGAGCACCCCATGCAAGATAACCTTTTTCAGAATCCGACGCCGTAAGCCCCCACATACTAGCAGAATATTGAGGAAATTCCTTGCTCAGAACGTCGATGAAAAATTGCCTCTGCGCGTTAGTCGCATCGACTGAGTTTTTATAGTAATCGACGTACGGCTCACGCGCCTCTTTTAATCCGCGAAAATCCACCCAAGCGTGTGAGAATTGATGAATAAAGAGCGGCGGCACAGCAGCAAGATACTTGTACTTGCCGTAAGTTATCCAGCCGCGTTCCCACTTGTACCAGGCTTCGGCGGGAATGGGATGTGTCGACGATCCGATCGCCAAGAGATAAAGGATCATGTCCTCGCTGTAATCGTGCCAGCGGTTGGGTATCCAACCGTTCTCAGGCCGCCATCCGTGCGATAGCAAGTACGGATCGCCGTTAAGCATCCAGATGAAATCAACGCGTCGATAGATCTGATCCGCCAGTCTGCCGATCGCACGGTCATCGGAAAAGCATCCCTTAACAGTCAAAACGCCGCCCAAGAGCAGCGCCGTGTCGATCGAAGATATCTCGCTATTCCATCGCCGTTCTCCGGTGACGGCGTCCATCCAATGGTAGAACCAGCCGTTCTTATGGACCGCCCTAACGGCAAAAAATCTTAAGGTATTTCTGGTTCTTTCGATCGCCTGTTGCCTTGGGACCCAACCGCGGTCCGCGGCAATGCAAAGTCCGCTTAAGGCGAAACCCGTGGACGCAATACTTGCGATTCTATAATGGTCATCCCCCGACTGAGGCGGGGTGCCGTCCGTCTTTGAACGGTCAAGCGTAAGGCCTGTGTTTGGATCTGACTGCTCCCAAAAGAATTGGAACGTTCGCTTTTCTAGATCCTCCAGTAACGCATCGTCCTGTGGCGATAAAACTGCGACGGGTTTAGCTTGAGTCGCACGATTGCCCGAAACCGAGGGCTTAACCGGTACAAGAGCCTTACGGGTCGCTGTGACCTCAACATTGAATTCGGCCTGCAGCGTGGCATCAGAACTGTCACCAACAAACACTCGAAACAGTCCGGGCTCAACGATGAATTTTCGATCGACGTTGTAAAAACCAAGCTCCTTTGGCGTCAAGGTGAATTCAACGCGACGCTTCTCACCGGGATTGAGCGTGATCTTTTGAAAGCCTTTGAGCTCACGAACCGGACGCGTGATGCTGGCCGCGACATCCTGAATGTAAAGCTGGACGACCTCTGCACCGGTTCTCTTACCGACGTTTTCAACTTGCACACTTGCCTTGACACTCCCCTGCGGCGGAATCGCCTGGCTGTCGAGCCGCAGATCAGTGATCGCGAATTTCGTATAGCTCAGACCGTAGCCGAAGGGATACAGGGGCGTGTTCGGAATGTCGGTGTATTTCGATGTGTAACGGTCGTTCGGATTCGCCGGACGGCCGGTGGATTTGTGATTGTAGTAAAGAGGAATTTGCCCGACGGATCGCGGAAATGTCGCAGGCAATTTTCCGCTCGGGTTTGCATCGCCGAA
>Ga0070667_100001806_pt1 | contig 19047 bp, 18 predicted proteins | sample KBSS33metaG_FD_64659 | JGI IMG/M metagenome (GOLD analysis project Ga0070667, IMG submission 64659) | Switchgrass rhizosphere microbial communities from Kellogg Biological Station, Michigan, USA - KBS S3-3 metaG | ecosystem: Host-associated > Plants > Roots > Rhizosphere > Soil ... | reverse complement strand
ACCATTCCTCAGAATGACGCTTAGAAACCACCCCCTTCTCCGCATAACAAATCGCAGACAGTCCAAACGGAAGATTGAAGTTCCACCCGATCCAGCGAGCTTCAAGTCCGAGCAACATTCGAAACACCGGGTCCAGCCAACGAAGTCCAACAGGCAATGGCTTGGTATCGGTGCCGCCGCCAATTCCAACGTGTTTCAGAAAGCGCCGAATTCCGACAACGGGAAATAGCAGGAAGTTGGCGTACGTGGAACGTCGAATTCGGAATCCGGCGCGTTTCAGTTTTTCTTCCATTTCTGCCACTGTGTATCGGTGCAGCGTTCCAATGTCCGTATCGTGGGATGAACGAAGCCAGTCGAACGCCGGAAGGCGCAGAAGCAAAAATCCTCCAGGTTTGAGGACACGATACAGTTCGTGGATGGACCGATCGCTGTCGGACACTTCGTCGACGACTTCAAACGAATAAACGAGATCGAATGTATCCGAAGAGTACGGAATGTCGGTGATCGAGGCTCGCACGACTTTCCGGAATCCTCGCTGTTGTACGGCGGAAACGGCTTCGCGGGCGTAATCGAATCCGAACACGGCATGCCCGGCCTTCTCGAAATGTAACAGGTTGATACCCGTGCCGCATCCGGCATCGAGGATTCTCAGCCGACTGCTGCGAAGTTGCAGCGCGAGAATCGTATCGGTGATGCGGCGCATGCCGACAAACCACCAGAAGTCTTCCTCGATGTTAAACAGGAACTCGTAGTCGACGGCGCGCATGACTACAGATAGTGTGCTTTGTATTTCTGGTAATAGGCGACCATTCGGGCCAGGCCGTCTTCCAGAGCCACGCGAGGCTGCCAGCCCGTGGCGAAATGAAATTTCATCCAGGAGGTGTAGACGCTTCCGATGTCGATGGCGCGCTTTTCCGGAGGAAACGGGACGATTCGATAGGAACCTTTTCCGGTAATTCCAATCAGCATTTGAACCAGGGCTGTGAGCGTGACGGGACGGAGCCCTCCGAGGTTGAAGTAGTCTCCAATAACGGCAGGGTTTGTGCCGGCGATCAGGAGGGCATCCACGACGTCGTCGATATAACTGAACCCTCGCAGCTGCGCTCCATCGCCGAACAGCTGAATCTCCTCTCCTTCAATCGCGAGTTTCACAAACCACCCGAGGAAGCCGTGCCTCGCATGCTTGATGACCTGGCGAGGACCGTACGTATTCACCATGCGCAGTGAAACCGTCGGCATGCCGTAGGCCTGTCGATAGACCATGTGGTGCCATTCGCCGGCCATTTTGTTGACGCCGTTGACATCGACGGGTTTTAGAAGTTGAGTTTCGACCAGTGGAAGGACGTCGGGCTTGCCATAGGATTGCCGGGTACCGGCGTAGACAATGCGCGCTTCACGGTTTTCAAGTTTGCAGGCTTCCAGAACGGTGAGGGGTCCTGTGGTATTGGCGCGAAGGTCGCCGAACGGATCGTCCATGGATTCGATGTGGCTGACTCGTCCTGCGAGATTGAATACACAGGATTTCCCGCGAACCAGTTTCCGCATCAATGGCAAGTCGCACACATCCGCTTCGATCAGTTCGATTTCGTTCTTAATGGTCTCGATATTGAATCGATTTCCGCCACATGTGGGATCGAGTGAATCGACAATCGTGACGGCTGCACCCAATTCCACGAGGCGAATTGCGAGATTGCTTCCGATGAAACCCAGACCGCCGGTTAAGAGGATTTTTTGACCGCGATATTCATCCATACGGGTAATTTCGGCGAAAGGACCAGGCCCCACCATATCCGAAATAAACCGCGGAGGGTGTGCTGAAGGTGACGGATCCGAAAAAACTCGCTGCTGCCATGAAGCCGAGGGTAGTGGCTTACCGGAACTTCCGCCATTCGAAATCCGGCGATGTCGAATTTCCGTGCCATTTCCACGCAGATTACGCCGCTTTTCGATTCGAGTGTTATCTTTCTGAATATCTTGCGGCGGAAGAGCCGGAAGTCACAATCCACGTCGCGAATGGACAGCTGAAAGGCAAACCGCATGCTTCGCCGGTACAGTTCGCCAATCAGGATCCGGTACCACGAATCCGAACGTTTTACTTTGTAGCCATTAACCAGGTCGATGTTTGGACGAAGCTCGGCGAGAAGATTATGAATCTCGCGAACATCGTATTGTCCATCACCATCGGTATAGAAGATGAGGTCCTTTGTAGCGCTGGTGAAGCCCGTTATCAATGCGGCGCCATACCCTCGATTGTTTTCGTGGTGGATGACCCGCAGGAACGGCAATTCCTGACGGAGGTTTTCCAGTATTTCCCCGGTATCGTCTTTGCTCCCGTCGTTTACAACGATCACCTCGAAATCGTCGGTCACCCTGCAAATTTCTGAGGCAACCGTACGAACTATCCCCTCGATTGTGTTTCTATCGTTATATGCCGGGAAGACGGCAGAAACAGAAGTCCTTCCCATTTTTGTCATGCCGATTCTTCGGCTCGCCCCCCCCCATTCATTGAGGCGGGTTCATGTTAGTTTTCACGGCTCTCCATGTCAATGGCTTAAGCGGCCTGAGATATACTCCCCAATCGATGCTTGCATTTATCGTTCGCCGCATTGCACTGACACTGCCGGTAGCATGGATCGTCGTGACGCTGGTATTTGGATTGATTCATCTGGTACCCGGCGATCCCATTGCACAGATGCTGGGCGAAGGAGCATCTGTTACCGAAGTTGCCCGCCTCCGTCATGAACTAGGTCTGGATCGACCCGTCATGGAGCAATATGGAGCATATCTGGTCGGGCTATATCACGGCAACCTCGGTGTTTCATTCCGCGACCAGCAACCGGTCGCCTCCTCCATCCGATCGAGATACCCTGCCACGATTGAGCTGGCTGTGGCGGCTCTCGCCTTCTCACTGTTGTTTTCCATTCCGGCCGGCGTCATCAGTGCGATTCAAAAAGGGCGACTAGCCGATCGCGCACTCGGACTGGTAAGCCTTCTGGGAGTGTCATTACCCAACTTCGCTCTTGGTCCGTTGTTGATTCTCCTGTTTTCGATTGGTCTTGGATTGCTGCCGGTATCGGGCCGAGACGGAATTTCTCATCTGATACTTCCGGCCTTAACGCTCGGGATGGGGATTGCTGCGATGACGATGCGGATGGTTCGGAGTTCGATGCTTGAGGAGATCCACCAGGACTACGTTCGAACCGCGAGAGCCAAAGGCCTGAGGGAGCGCACGGTTCTGTTTAAACATGCTCTGAGAAACGGTCTGTTGCCGGTCATTACGATTCTCGGATTGCAGACGGGAGCGTTGCTCGCCGGGGCCTTCGTTACAGAAACCATCTTTTCATGGCCGGGTCTGGGCCGTTTGACGATCCAGGCCATCAACGCGCGAGATTACCCGCTGGTGCAGGGATGCATCCTTACAATCACCCTCACTTACATTCTGGTAAACCTTCTCACTGACGTGATGTATTCCGTGATCGATCCCCGCATCCGTCTATGAAGAAGCTGTTGTTGAGAAACAAACTGGCGTTTTCCGGGTTTCTAATTGCAGGCTTTCTGGTACTTGCTGCCCTGCTGGCGCCATGGCTTATCCCCTACGATCCGGCTGTACAAGACCTTCCCGATCGACTCTCGGGACCCTCCCGGCATCATCCTTTTGGAAACGATGAGTTGGGCCGTGATATCCTGTCTCGCCTTTTGATGGGTGCCCGTGTGAGTATGCGGGTCGGGGGGACCGTCGTTCTGCTTTCCGGCGTGGCTGGAGTCCTGATTGGGGGGCTGGCTGGATACGTCGGAGGCAAGCTGGACACTTTCGTCACGGTCATCGTCATCGATTCCCTGATGGCGTTTCCCGGGATACTGCTGGCCATCGCACTGGTAGCGTTTCTCGGACCCAGTATCGACCATTTGATTTTTGCATTGGTCATAATCGGCTGGGTTGGCTATGCGCGGCTGGCGCGCGGTCAGGTCCTGAAGATCAAGACCCTCGAATTTGTAGAGGCGGCTCGTGCGCTGGGCGCGTCGGGTTCTCGGATTTTCTTTCTGCACGTCCTGCCGAGCATCGTTCAGCCGTTACTGGTTCAAGCCAGTATCGGGATGGCGACGGCAGTTCTGGCAGAAGCAACATTAAGTTTTCTCGGTCTTGGGATCGCTGCTCCAGCTCCGAGTTGGGGAGCGATGCTCAATGACGGACGCAATCATCTGTTTGATGCGCCGCACATGGTGGTCTTTCCATCCGTGGCGCTGGTTCTAACGGTACTGTCATTCAATATACTGGCCGATGCGTTTCGGGACTGGTTGGATCCGAAATCGCTGAAGTCTTAGATAAATGTATTTAACGCGGAGGTTCGTACTGTCATGCCTTTGTTGAGGCGTGTCTTCTTCATACTCACTGCTGCTGTTACCGCTGCCCTTGTCCTGGAATCCCAGGCCTTTGCCGGTGAAGCGGAGCTGGTTCTCCCCAAACTCGATCAGGTCACATTTTTCGGGAATCTCGATGGGCGTTCCCTGCTAATGCTCGGACTCGTAGTTGCGGCACTCGGGCTCGTCTTTGCCCTCGTGATCTTCCGAAGATTGCGGAGTATGGCCGTCCATTCGTCGATGCTCGAGATCTCCGAACTGATTTATGAGACCTGCAAGACCTATCTCGGGACTCAGGTGAAATTCATCCTGATCCTTGAAGTGCTGATCGGGTCCGCCATAGCCATCTACTACGGAGTTCTGCAAGGAACGGAACCGTATCGGGTCGCCATCATTCTGCTGTTCAGTCTGATCGGCATTGCCGGAAGTGTTTCCGTGGCGTGGTTTGGAATTCGAGTGAATACCTTCGCGAACTCACGCACTGCGTTCGCCAGCCTTCGGGGAAAACCATATCCGTGTCACGACATTCCGCTTCAGGCCGGCATGAGTATCGGAATGCTGCTCATCAGCGTCGAGTTATTCCTGATGTTGTGCATTTTGCTGTTCATTCCAGGAGACCTGGCCGGATCGTGTTTCATCGGTTTTGCAATCGGTGAATCACTGGGAGCTGCGGCACTACGCGTGGCTGGTGGAATTTTTACCAAGATTGCGGACATCGGTGCGGACCTGATGAAGATTGTCTTCAAAATCAAGGAAGACGACGCGCGAAATCCAGGCGTGATTGCCGACTGCACCGGAGACAATGCCGGAGACTCTGTCGGTCCCTCGGCTGACGGTTTTGAAACCTACGGTGTGACCGGTGTTGCGCTGATTTCGTTTATCCTTCTCGCGGTCAAGGATCCCGTCGTACAGGTTCAGCTGCTGATCTGGATCTTTGTCATGCGCGTGACCATGGTGGTTGCATCGGCGGCCAGTTACTTCATCAATGCCGCTGTCGCCAAGGCGAAGTATCAGAATGCGGACAAAATGAATTTTGAGTCCCCTCTGACAAATCTGGTCTGGCTCACTTCGATCGTTTCCGTGGCATTGACCTACGGCCTGTCCTGGCTTCTGATTCCGGAACTCGGCGGCGACTCCACCATGTGGTGGAAGCTTTCGACGGTCATCACGTGCGGCACTCTGGCCGGCGCCATCATTCCGGAATTTGTGAAAGTATTCACCTCCACCGAGTCTCGACACGTTCGAGAAGTGGTTTCCTCGTCGCGCGAAGGCGGCGCGTCGCTGAATATTCTTTCGGGCCTGGTCGCCGGAAATTTCAGTTCGTACTGGCTGGGACTCGCAATTCTGGCACTCATGACGGGTGCGTATTACGTCAGCACATTCTTCCCGGCAATGATGATGCTCGCGCCGGCGGTGTTTGCATTTGGATTGGTTGCCTTCGGATTCCTCGGAATGGGCCCTGTGACCATTGCTGTGGACTCGTATGGCCCGGTGACCGATAACGCACAATCGGTTTTTGAACTTTCAACGATCGAGCAGTTACCTGGAATCGAAGCGGACGTCCAAAAGAACTTCGGTTTCAAACCGCAGTTTGAAAAAGCCAAACAACACCTGGAAGAGAATGACGGAGCCGGGAATACTTTTAAGGCGACCGCAAAACCGGTGCTGATCGGGACGGCGGTTGTCGGTGCGACGACGATGATCTTTTCGATCATCATGAGTCTGACAAATGGATTGACGACGGATCTGGCCTCTTTATCCATCTTGTATCCGCCGTTTTTTCTCGGCTTGATTGCGGGTGGCGCCGTCATCTACTGGTTTACCGGCGCGTCGATACAGGCGGTGAGTACCGGAGCGTATCGCGCTGTGGAGTTCATTAAGGCAAACATCAAGCTGGAAGGCACGACGAAAGCCTCGGTTGCGGATTCGAAGAAAGTCGTTGCGATCTGTACGCAGTATGCCCAGAAGGGAATGATCAACATTTTCCTTGTCGTATTCTGTTCAACGCTGTCATTTGCGTTCTTTGATCCGTTTTTGTTTATCGGTTATCTGATATCCATCGCGCTCTTCGGTTTGTACCAGGCGATCTTCATGGCGAATGCCGGCGGCGCCTGGGACAATGCGAAAAAGATTGTTGAGACAGAATTGAAGATGAAGGGAACGGAGCTGCACAACGCCTCGATTGTCGGCGACACTGTTGGCGATCCCTTCAAGGACACCAGTTCGGTGGCGCTCAACCCGATCATCAAATTCACCACACTCTTTGGCATACTCGCCGTGGAACTGGCGGTTTCGCTGGGCACGGAACATGGCTCCGGCTTGACGACGGGACTTGCGGTTACGTTCCTGGTGATCTCGATGTTCTTTGTGTATCGCTCGTTCTACGGGATGAGGATTGTGCGGGAGGAGTAGGACGAAGTCTGATCAATGTTGGGAAGCAGTGACGAAGCACACTGCCCTCCTGAGTCAGGAGGGCAGTGTGATCGCGCAGCGATCACACGAGGGGTGGTTCCAAAGCGGCATCTGACGTGTATGCGTTGTTTCATGAAGCGACGCACTCTCATTCACAGCAACAGGAAGGCCTCCCTTAAACGTACCAATCTTCGCCGTAATCTCACATCTGCAGAAGCATTCCTCTGGAAGAATCTGCAGAAGTCCCAACTGGATGGGAGGAAATTCCGCCGGCAACACAGCATAGGTCCGTACATTGTCGACTTTTATTGTCCGGAATTCCGCGTTGCGGTGGAATTGGACGGAGCAAAACACATGACGCTGATGGGAAGCGAAGAGGATGCAAAACGAAACGAGTTTCTAAAGCGACTTAATGTGCGGGTGATTCGATTTGAAAATCGATTAGTGTTCGAAAGCCTGGAACTGGTGCTCGACGCGATAAGGGCCGCTTTGGAACCACCCCTCGTGTGATCGCTGCGCGATCACACTGCCCTCCTGACTCAGGAGGGCAGTGTGGAATGCGCCCCGTGAACTGGAGAGTTTTTCTCGTTCAGCGAGTGAAGGCGTTTCTCGAGGACGAGGTGACATTTGAACTCGATTAGAATATCCGACTCCTTGAACAGCAGTTCAAATAACGCGGATCTCCCCACGCGCGCCCCAGTGCGACTACTTCGCTGTTGCCAGTCGCGCCTTCAGATCAGAGAGCCCCGGATACGCCGGATCAATCTGCTCAATCCGGTGAACGTAGTCCGTTGCTTTCGCGACGTCGTGAGTGTCGAGCGCGATGATAAACAATCCATGCAGGCTGGGCACGTGCTTCGGGTCCAGTGTCAGTGCGGTCTGAAGCTGAGTCTTTGCCTCATCCTTCCTGCCAATTCGCCAGAGCACGGCGCCATAAAGGCTTCGCACATCGGTGTCCTTGGGTTGAAGTGCGACAACCTTGCCGTACCACTCGGCGGATTCTTCCATCTTGCCGGCCTGAAAAAGTTCATTGGCGTAGCGTGAGAGGACTTCCGGCTGGTTCGGGCTGTCTTCGGCGGCCTTCTTCAGCAGTTCCAGCATTTGTTGCGAGTTCACCTCAGGATGGTTCGCTGGTAGTGCACCCTGCGGATCGGCAGCAGCTGCTGTATGGGGATCTTCCGTCGGTGGCGCTGCGGCCGCGGCCTGGTAGAACGCTACAACATATCCGGTGGCTGCTCCGAGAATGATTCCAAGAATCGCGAAATGAATATTGCGTGAGGTGAACATGGCGAGAAACGTACCGTTTGAGGAATGTAGAGTTCGGATCCGGGTATTACCGGATCCGAACTCCCGGAGTTGTTAGTTCTTCTTCGTAGTCCCGGCCTTCGGTGCTTTTGCGGCAGCCTTGGCGTCATCCGCGGCCTTCTTGTCCGCGGCTTTCTTCTCATCGGCTAGCGCTTTTTCGCTCTTGTACTCCGTCGGAGCAGATGTTTTGATCGCTTCAAGGTATGCCTTCGCCAGTTCGGCATCCGCCGCAGTGGGCTTGAGGGTCAGGAATTTCTCGAGAATGGGTACGGCCTGCTGCATTGTGGCTTCGGTTCCCATATAGGAAAGCGCAATCTGAAGCATGGCGCTCTTGTTGTTCGGATCTTTATCCAGGGTCTTCTTGAAGGCTTCGATCGCTTTCGGGTAATCGCTGTTGTTGTTGTACATCGCGCCTTCATTGAACAGGTAATCGCCAGCCTTCATCGGATCGAGCGATGCTGCCATTTCAAATGAAGCTTTCGCCTCATCGAGCTTTTTCGCAGCGCCAAGGGCCAGGCCCAGGTTATTGTGATAAGCCGCTTCCATGGGTTTCAGCGCAATGGCTTTTTGATAGGCCGCGGCTGCTTCATCTTCCTTCTTCAGCTGATGGTAGGAATTGCCCAGGTTCGCGAACGCCACGTCCTGCTTGGGATCGGCGACTGTCACGATCTGAAACTGCTTGACTGCCTCTTCATAGTCCATGGCTGCATACGCTGTCTTTCCGGCAGCGAACGCCTTATCACGAATTCCCTTATTCTTCGCGGCCTCTTCCATTGCCTTGCGGTCTGCTTCAAGGGCCTCTTTGGACGGCGGCGGGCCTCCCGGGCCTGCTGCAGCAGCGGCCGCAGCTGGAGCCTTGGTCATGTCGAAGCTCGCGGTCGCCTCACGGCCATCCGCGACAGTGATGATGTCTCCAACGGAATCGCCTTTCACCATCAGCGCCCTGCCATTTTCAACCAGTGTTACCTGATAGGACCCGGGAGGAAGACCGTTGTAGGAATAGCCTCCATTCTTTCCGGTTTTGGTTTCAAATCGCTGGGCAATAATGCGCTGGTTGGCATTCAAGCTGTTCATGCGATCGATCCAGATCACAACGTTTGCCGCCGGCATTCCATCGCGGCCGACGACCTTTCCGCTGACAATTCCCTGACCCGTTTGTGCGTATAACGGCAGGATCAATAGAATCCCGGCGACCAATATGGACAGGATTTTTACGCTTCGCTTCATTTCAAAACCTCCTCGGGGTTACAAAATTCAAATTCGTAGATATTCGGGTCTGCTGGCATAAGCGATCGGATCATCCATACCCGCTTCCTGGAAGGCTCGGAGCCTCAGGGCGCAGCTGTCGCAGACGCCACATGCGGCGTCTGAATCGCGATAGCAGGACCAGGTTCGATCCAGCGGAGCGTGAAGTTCCACACCGCGTTTGACGATGTCGCTCTTTTTCAGATAGATCAGTGGAGTTTCAATCGTGATATTTGTTTCGGGCCGAGTGCCGGCTCGAATTACCGAATTCATTGCATCGTAGTATTCCGGCCTGCAATCCGGGTATCCCGAGCTGTCTTCGAACACCGCGCCAATAAAGATTTTCGTTGCGCCGAGCACTTCCGCCCAGGAAGTGGCAACAGACAGGAAATGCGCATTACGAAATGGGACGTAAGTGTTTGGAATGCCATGGCTGGTGAGGTCCGCGTCGCGCACTATCATGCGGGTATCGGTGAGGCTGGAACCTCCGATTTTCGAGAAATAATCCAGTTGAACCACCATGCGCTCCACCGCTCCAAAATGATCGGCAAGCGCGTGGAAACTTTGAAGTTCACGCGACTGCGTGCGTTGTCCATAGCTGGCATGCAGAGCCGCAATATCGTAGTCCCGGGCAGCAATGGCAGCCGTGACGCAGCTGTCCAATCCTCCACTCATCAGGACGACGGCCTTGTTCCGCCCAGTTTTGGAATTTATGTTCACAGGTCTTGCATTTTATGGGCCTTACACGACGAAGTCAAAGGGAACAGGGAGTGATTTGTCCTTTGTGAAAGGAGGCTTCTGTTTCATTCCGTAACTGACGAGCTAAATTCCGTTAGTTTCCTGCTCCTAGACACCCCGGACGTCGGCACCCCAGATGTATTTATGCATCTGAAGCTGGACGCGCACCGGCAGACCATCTGCGAGAACCCATTCGGCGAGCTGACGCGCAGGCATCTTTTCATGGACGGGCGAAAACAGTATGGTGTTCGAGCTTTCCCGCAACCGATTCCGGACGACGTCACGGCTCCATTCATAATCCCTCCTCGACGCGATGACAAACTTGAACTCGTCATGAGGCGCGGCGAGCGCGATGTTCTCCCAGCAGAATGTCTGCCCTTCGCCACTATCGGGGCACTTGATGTCGATAATCTTGATAATGGGTGGCGGGACCCTGTCCAGGCGCACGTGGCCGCCGGTTTCCAGCATCACGGTGTAGTTTCGTTCCAGCAGCGAGTCCATCAACGGATAAGCTTCATCTTGCTCCAAAGGCTCGCCGCCAGTGATCTCCACGAGGCGCGTGGGATGTTTCTCGACGGCGGCGAGGACATCCTCCAATGTCATTTCCTTTCCGCCGCTGTACGAATACGTCGTATCGCACCAGACGCATCGGAGTCCACATCCTGTCAGGCGAACAAACACACAAGGCTTGCCGACGTGAGACGATTCGCCCTGTACTGAAAAAAAGATTTCCGTGATGCGCATGCAATCAGGCAGGACTGCCTTCCTTCATGAAATCCACGAGATCCTCGATATCCTCAGTCACCGCGTAGTTGGGCAGGCTCGCCATGAAGAGCTTGCCATATCCCTTTGTGCTGAGCCGGCTATCGAGAATCGACAGGATCCCTCGATCCGATCGCGATCGAATCAGCCGGCCAAGTCCCTGTTTGAGTCGCAACACCGCATGGGGTACCTGGTAGTCCGAGAATGGATTGCCACCTTCTCGCTCCACCCTGCCGACCCGCGCGCTCACGAGCGGGTCCGACGGCACCTGAAACGGCAGTTTGTCGATGATCACCGCACTGAGCGATTCGCCTTTCACATCGACACCCTGCCAGAAGCTGGAAGTGCCGAACAACACGGCATTGGGAGTGATTCGGAATTCATCCAGCAGCCGACTCTTCCCTCCGCTGCGCGTCTGCAGCAGGCAGGGAAAGCGGACATCGCGGGATACCTGATCGTAAACGGCCAGCATTTGCTGATAGCTGGTGAACAGAACAAAAGCACGGCCCTGCGATGCATTCAGGATGTTTTTGACTTCTTCGACGGCGCGGGCCAGATATGTGGGATGACGATAGTCCGGCATGCGTTTCGGCACGTAAAGCATCGTCTGACTTCGCAGGTTGAACTCCGTCGACAGCGTGAACTCGTCGCCTTCTTTCATGCCAATTCGATCGCGGAAGTATGTGAATGAATCGGCAACAGTCAAGGTTGCCGAAGTCAGGATGCAGGTAGGAACACGGTCGAACAGGCTTTCCTTCAGCAATCCGGAGACATCAATCGGGCACGCTTCCAGGAATATTCCCCGACCCCGACGTTCGATCCACGACACATAGTTTTCCCGGAATCCTCCCCGAAATACTTCCAGGTCGCCTGCGATTTCACCGGCTCGCCGCTCCAGCGCCTCCCACTCTCCGGCGAAATCGTTTCGCTTCTTCAGAGATGAGCGGGCTTCCTGAAGCGTGCCGATCAGCGCCTCGATGCCGTCGAGGCTTCGAATGGGATGCCGACCTTCCGGAAGCCTTTCAAAACCGGCGAAGAATCGTTCGGATGCACGTTGGATCGGAACAATGTCATCGCAAGCCATTTCGGATTTGTACGAAAGCCTGTGACCGTCCTGAACGAGCTCGTACAGGCGAAAGTTGCTGACGTGAAATCCGAAATACTCTGTCGCGATTTCTTCCAGTTCATGCGCTTCGTCGAAAATGACGGCGCTGTAGTCGGGCAGAATCCCTGGCGTGTCTCCTTTTCGAATGGCAAGGTCGGCGAAGAATAGATGGTGATTTACGATCACGATGTCGGCTTCCATTGCCTTCTGACGCATGAGCGTCAGGAAGCATCGATCGAAATCCACGCACTTCGAACCCGAACAGCGGTCGCGCCGCGCATCCAGCTTTGTCCACAGTTCAGAATCTTCTCCGGCGTCCCCGAGTTCGGCGCGATCGCCGGTTTGTGTGTTTTTCGCCCAATCCAGTATCGATTGGAACGACGGCAATTCCAACGCAGTGAACAGTCCTTCAGAAGCCATGGACTCCATTTTCTGACGGCAGAGATAATTGTTCCGGCCCTTGAGGTAGGCCGCGGCAATCGGGCGTCCGATAATGGTTTCGAGCAGAGGAATGTCTTTGTAATAAATCTGATCCTGCAGCGTCTTGGTTCCGGTCGAAACGATAATCCGGCGGCCATGCACGAGTGCGGGAAGCAGGTATGCGATTGTTTTGCCCGTACCGGTTCCCGCCTCCACGATGAGATGATTCTGCGCCTCGAGGGCCTGAAAGACGCCTTCCGCCATCCGGATCTGGGAAGGGCGGAATTCGTAGTCCCCCAGTCGTTGTTCCAGCAAGCCACCCGGTCCAAAAAACTCGTTCATCACCGGCTAAGTGTATACTTTTGGACTCTGGTTATGATCAAGATACCGTCATCCGTCATGCGCGAGATCTACGACCACATGGAAGAGTCGTATCCATACGAATGTTGTGGGCTGATGATTGGGCGTTTCAATGGCAATGAACGGCTCGTGCACACGTTTCGCAGATGCAGAAACCTGAATTCTGAACGTCCCCGCGTTCAGTACAAGCTCGATGAGAAGTGTTTCCTTCAGGTGACCAACGAGTTTGCGGATGGGCCATGGGAAATCGTGGGGATTTACCATTCCCATCCGGATCATCCTTCTCAGGCATCGAAGACCGACACAGATGAGGGACACCCGGGCTATTCTTACGTGATTGTGTCGGTGCAAAACGGAACGGTGGCGTCAGCCCAGAGCTGGGATTTGAAAGTGACGGAGACCGAGAAGAAATTCTACGAAGAACCCCTGGTCATTGAATGACCATCGAATAGGAGAATTGGAAATGAGCATTACTGTAAGGATACCGACGCCACTGCGTCCGGTCACTTCCGGGCAGGCGGAAGTGAAGATCGAAGGCGCAACGGTGGGCGAAGTGTTGAGAAAAATGGATGCGCAATTCCAGGGGTTCGGCGAGCGGGTTCTCGAAGACGACCGGAAGAATGTGAAACGGTTCATTAACGTGTTCGTGAACGAAGACAGCATCCGGGACAAGAAAGATCTCGATACCGAGGTCAAACCCGGAGACACGATATCGATCCTCCCGTCCATTGCAGGCGGTGGTTTTGGTGATGTGAAAAGACTCCCCTCCTGAGTCAGGAGGGGTGGCGCGAAGCGCCGGGGTGGTTCCGGAGCCGCGGCCTTCAGGATAGCACTTTAGGAACCACCCCTCGCGGGATCCGCTTCGCGATCCCGCTGCCCTGACTCAGGAGGGCATTTTTCACGCATCCAGGTTACTCACGCAATCAACGTCCAATCCGGAAAATGCGGTACCAATGCCATCTAATGTCCCACTGATCGCCATTGTCGGACGACCCAACGTCGGCAAATCCAGCCTGTTCAACCGTATTTCCGGCACCCGTCGATCCATCGTCACTGACGAGCCCGGCATCACGCGCGATCGCATCTACGCTCCGGCCAAATGGAGCGGACGCACATTTGAGATCGTCGACACGGGCGGCATGGATCCGGGCGACGAAACCGAGATCCCACTAAAGATCATCGAGCAGGCCGAGGTTGCAATCGAAGCCGCGGCGCTGCTGATCTTCGTCGTTGATGGCCGCACATCGATCACGTCCGCAGACCAGGAACTGGCGAGGCTGCTTCGCAGAAAAAGCAAGCCCGTCTTTCTCGTCATCAACAAAGTGGATTCAGACAATCAGGGTGGAGAGATCTCTGAGTTTTACCGGCTTGGCTTCGACCGAACATTTCCGATTTCGGCGGAACACGGAAAGGGAATCACCGATCTTCTGGATGAAGTCGTGAGAACACTGCCAGCGGAGCCCGAAGAGGAAGAAGCCGCACCCGGCGAAATTCGCGTAGCGATCATCGGCCGTCCCAACGTCGGTAAATCGACTTTGCTCAACCGTCTAGTCGGAGAAGAGCGATCCATGGTGTCGCCCGTCGCCGGTACGACACGAGATGCGGTGGACAGCGTGATTCAACGCGAGGACGTCACCATTCGATTTGTCGACACGGCGGGAATGCGCCGAAAAGGCAAGCCGGAGCTCAAGGCCGAGAAACTCAGCGTTGTAATGGCACGACGCCATCTCGAGCGAAGCGACATCGGTCTGCTGATTATCGATGGCCAGCAGGGTGTCACGAACATCGATGCGCATATCGGTGGGTACGCGCACGAACTGGGGCGGTCTGTCGTCATCGTGGTCAACAAATGGGATCTGGTAACGAAGACTGCCAGTATCACATCCGACTTCGAGAAGGACATCCGGGAGAAGTTGAAGTTTCTCTCGTTCGCACCCATTGTTTTCCTTTCGGCGAAGACCGGCCAGAGAGTACAGAGGCTGTACAAAGTGATCAAGGATGTTTATGACGCGCGATTTGTCCGCGTGCCAACGAAGGACTTGAATTCGCTGCTTCGCGAGGAGACTCTGGGCCGCGGCGGCCTCCCCGCCGACGTGAAGATCAAATACATATCTCAGGTGAAGACCGACCCTCCGACTTTCGTGATTTTCTCGAACAAGACGAAAAAGCTGCACTTTTCCTTTGAGCGTTTCGTCGAAAACAGGATTCGGGAGAAATTCCCATTCACAGGGGCGCCGATTATAATCAGGCAACGCAGCGGACGGAGTGAATCCAAAAAGAAGTGAAACCGTCAAAGTCCAACATACCGGATAAGCTCTTTTTCAAGATAGGGGAGGTATGTGAGCTGGCGGGAGTGGAAGCTTATGTGCTGCGGTTCTGGGAAACGGAGTTCCCAAACCTCGCTCCACAAAAGAGCAAGACCGGTCATCGGGTGTATCGGAAGGCGGACGTGGAGATGGTCCTGAAGATCAAATCACTTTTGTATGACCGCGGATTCACGATAGCCGGCGCGAGAAGGCAACTGGCACGGTCTCAACCGATTGCGCCCGCAGAGCGCGACAAAATGCTCGCTAAAGTGCGTGACGAACTGCGTGAGATCTTGACTTTGCTGGAACGGAAAACCTAAAGTGAATGTCCGATCTTCGGGATGTAGCGCAGCCTGGTAGCGCACACGCTTGGGGTGCGTGGGGTCGGAGGTTCAAATCCTCTCATCCCGACTTACATTATTGGAGGCCTTATTATGAGCGTCGTTCTGAAAAGAGCAGTCTTATCGACGGTAGTTGCCATTGGAATAGTGACAGTATCGGGAGCGATGGGGCTGGGACGAGGCGCTGCAGCTCCTGCGGCAGTGCCTCAGGCAGCCACAGACAATACCGGGTTTCCAGATGGCGACAGCAAGAAGCTCGTTCTGGAAAATTGCGGCGGCTGCCACGATCTCGATGTGGTCAAGACCGCCAAGCATAACGAAGCGGCATGGAAGGAAACGCTCAGCCATATGGTGACCTATGGCGCCAACCTCACCGACGCGCAGGTGCCAACCGTTGCGGCATATCTCGCGAAGGCATTTCCAGTGCAGGGTACTGCCCCGGCAGCTCCACCGGCAGGAACTCCTCCCGCAGGAACTCCTCCGGCAACAACTCCTCCGGGAACTCCGCCAGCGAAACCGGCTGAAGATCCGGATGCTGCGGGAGAAAAAATTCTCAATACCGCGTGTACGACCTGCCACGATTTGGGACCAATAACCCGTCGGGCAGACGACCGGGCGGCATGGGAAAGCGTCGTTTATGGAATGGTTGGAAATGGCGCAGACGTGAAAGATGCCGATATTCCGGTACTCGTGAACTATCTTTTTAAGCATTATGGTCCACCGAAGGAAGCCCCAAAGCCGCCAGCGCCTGCGACTCCAGCAGCTCCCGCCGGCCGTGGAGGTCGCGGACAATAGACGTTCGCAATCTGCGATTCCAAAAGGACCGGCACGATTGCCGGTCCTTTTCTTTTTTGGGTGATTCATCAGAAACGCGAAGCGACTCCGGCATCACGAAACGGTGGGGAGTTTCAAATCGAAATCCTCAGCCAGGATTCATATGACATCCGACATCTTACTCACTAACGACGATGGCGTTTATTCCTCAGGTCTCACTGCCCTGGAAGAATCCCTGGCTAAAATCGGAAATGTCTTCACCGTTGCTCCCGATCGCGAAATGAGCGCCAATAGCCATCGCATCACGCTGCATCGGCCGCTGCGGTATGAGCAAATAGGTCCGAAGCGATACGCGGTGGAGGGATCACCGGCGGACTGCATCATCCTCGGGTGTCTGCGGATTCTCAAGCATCGGCCCGCACTGGTCATCTCCGGCGTCAATCGTGGCTTGAACCTCGGTGACGACATCAATTATTCAGGCACAGTTTCCGCCGCTTTTGAAGCGGCGCTCCAGGGTATTCCCGCGATCGCCGTTTCCACCTTCGCAGCGGAGAGGGCCGATTTCAAGTCGGCCGCCCGGGTGACGGCGAGACTTGCGTCGCGTGTGATAGAGCACGGTCTTCCGCCCGACGTGGTTCTCAACGTGAACTTCCCTCAGAAGTGGAATGGATCTGTTCGTCTGACCCGCCAGGGAAGACAGGCAACGCAGGGCGTACTGGTGCAAAGCCGTGATCCGCGAGGCCGTGAATACTTCTGGCTGGACGAAAAGATTGCGCGCACGCAGACCGACGCAGCGAACTCGCCAACTCACACGCTGATGACGGACTTCGTCGCTGTCGGCGCCGGATATGTTTCCGTGTCCCCGCTGCACCTGGATCGAACCGCGCACGCGCACGTCGAGCGTTTCACCGACTGGCTCGACGGTCTGGAGTGGTCGAAATGAAACCGGTTTTGCTGTGTTAGAATGTTCGGGCTCCACTCGGGGCGTGGCTCAGCTTGGTAGAGCGCCTGGTTCGGGACCAGGAGGCCGGAGGTTCGAATCCTCTCGCCCCGATTAAACGTGTCAGTAAGATACAGCCCGTTTCGGAATGCCTCCGAAACGGGCTGTAGACGTTTTTGCAGATAAGATTTCCTCACCGTTCCACAGCTTTCAATATTCATCGAAGATCGATGAGTTTTATTCGTACGCGCTTTTGGAGATGTCGTATGGTCCACAAACTCAAATGTCTCGAAATCGATTCCAAAGTGGGCGAGCGATCATGACTCGGGAGAGACTTCCGGAGCCGCGAAAGCTGCATTGATTTGAAATCGGGCGAGGATTTGCCTTGCGATTCAGGAGAGAGTTACTTTTCGATGCGGGGATTCGGATGATGGCGGCGTTATGCCGCATCGCGATAGTAATAGCGGAGCATGCCGCCAAGACCTTCAGTGCGCTTGATGCTGCCAGTTGTATCGCCAGTGCTCGGCAGCGGAATGATCAGCCGGTTACCAAGCCCTTGGTGGTTCCTCTCTGCATGATAATGAGCGATGTACTCACTTACCGCTGTTCGCAGTGAGTCTTCACCGAAGAAAATCATTTTGTCCAGGCAGGCCTCTTTGATTGAACGAACGAAGCGTTCCGCAAATGCGTTCAAGTTCGGAGAAGATGGCGGAAGTTTTACTGGTGCAATTCCAGACTGAGAGAGGATCTCACCGAATGAACGGGTATAGAGTGGATCACGATCATGAATAAGGTATCGGTTCCGTTTCAAAAGCCCATCTTCGCAATCAGTGAGGTTTCGTGCGATCTGGTCCATCCAAAATCCATTCGGGCACTTTGCGATTCCGCCGAGCTGTACTCGCCGGGAGGATACTTCAATGAAGAAGAGAACCATGAAACGCTGGAGTCCTTTCATGGTCCAGACTTCGATGGTCAAGAAGTCGGTGGCTGCGATTTGATCGGCGTGCCGTATGAGGAATTCTTTCCATGTTGTCTTCTTCACGCGTCCTGGAGCGGGTTCGATTCCGTGCCGTTTGAGAATCTTCGCGATGCCACTGGGTGAGAGATCATGGCCGAGATTCGCAATGGCACCTTGGATTCGGTCATAACCCCAACTTCGATTTTCTTTAGCCATTTGGACGACCAGAGCTTCGACCTCCGGTGTGGTTCGCGGCCGACCGGGTTTGCGCATGCCGCTTCCATCGTACTCGTTTGCGATGAGCTTCCGATGCCATGCCAACAGAGTCTCCGGAGTGACGATGGTTGCAATTCTGTTCAGGGCGCTGCGGCTCAATTCCTTGGCTCGAACGGCAAGACGGCGACGTTGGTTGTCGGTGAAGAGTAGCTTTCTATCTCCAATCTGCTCGCGCAGAATTCGATTTTCTTCTACGACGTACTCGATCGAGCGTTGCTGGTGCTCGCTGAGCCAACCGGCGAGACTGGCGATAACAAAGGAGAGAGAATTCAGAGCCGATAACATGCGGAATCGTACCATTGATGGGGCCGTTGACTGCGCTCGGTTGGCCCTCCATCTTCAATACATTCGATGAAGTGGACCATACGGGATCTGGAGGGTCCGTGTGCTTTGACGTTCGCCAGTTCGACAAGGCGTGATGCAGCCCATCCAGCCCCATTCCATCTCAAACGTCGCCAAAAATCGATTTTGAACGGACTATCCGCGGCACAAAAAAGCCCCCGGCTTGCACCGAGGGCTTCGTTCCGTTCGCGAAACAGATCCTATCTGCTGACCGCTATACTGGCTTGCAGATCCGTTGGACGAACAATCGGCAACGGAGGCTTGGTCACGACCAGTTTGACCCAGAGGGCATCCCCGCCCCTGAAATAAGACGTCGCGTTCGCCTTGCGCAATGCGTCCATGCTGGGCTGTTCCGTTCCGGAGGCTGCTTTGGTGAAACCCGGCAGCTCAAATATGACCCATGA
>Ga0070667_100001802_pt1 | contig 19058 bp, 13 predicted proteins | sample KBSS33metaG_FD_64659 | JGI IMG/M metagenome (GOLD analysis project Ga0070667, IMG submission 64659) | Switchgrass rhizosphere microbial communities from Kellogg Biological Station, Michigan, USA - KBS S3-3 metaG | ecosystem: Host-associated > Plants > Roots > Rhizosphere > Soil ... | reverse complement strand
GATCACCGACCCGTGGCGCGAGGTCGAGTGGGACGAGGCCATCGATACCGTAGCGCGCCGGATGCTCGACATCGGGCGACGGCACGGCGCGGGCGCGATCGGAGCGATCACCTCATCGCGATGCACGAACGAGGAGGTGTACGCCGTCCAGAAGATGGTGCGCGCCGCGTTCGGCAACAACAACGTGGACACCTGCGCGCGGGTGTGCCACTCGCCAACGGGGTATGGGCTCAAGCAGACCTTCGGTGAGTCGGCGGGCACCCAGGACTTCCGGTCGGTCGCGCAGGCGGACGTGATCATGGTGATCGGCGCCAACCCCACCGATGGGCACCCGGTATTCGCCTCCAGGATGAAGCAGCGGATACGCCAGGGCGCAAAGTTGATCGTCGTCGACCCGCGCCGCATCGACCTGGTCCGCTCGCCGCACGTCGAGGCCGATCACCACCTTCAGTTGAAGCCTGGCACGAACGTCGCTGTGGTCAACGCAATTGCGCATGTGGTGGTCACCGAGGGGCTGGTGGATCAGTCTTTCATCGCGGCACGTTGCGAGGGATTCGACGAGTGGGTGGAGTTCATTTCCCGTCCGGAGAACAGCCCTGAAGCCGTGCAGTCGATCACGGGCGTGCCTGCCGCCGAGGTGCGTGCCGCGGCCCGCCTGTACGCACAGGCGCCGAACGGTGCCATCTACTACGGCCTCGGCGTGACCGAACACAGCCAGGGTTCGACGATGGTGATGGGCATGGCGAACCTGGCGATGGCGTGCGGCAACATCGGTCGTGACGGTGTCGGCGTGAACCCACTGCGCGGCCAGAACAACGTGCAAGGCTCCTGCGACATGGGGTCGTTCCCGCATGAACTACCCGGCTATCGGCATGTGTCGGACGACGCGGTGCGTGGCATCTTCGAAAACCTCTGGGGAACAGCGCTTCTACCCGAGCCCGGGCTGCGCATCCCGAACATGTTCGACGCCGCGATCGAGGGCACGTTCCGGGGCTTGTTCGTCCACGGCGAGGATATTGCCCAGTCGGACCCGAACGTCGGCCACGTCACCGCCGCGCTGGCCGCGATGGAACTGGTGGTGGTCCAGGACCTGTTCCTCAACGAGACCGCGAAGTTCGCCCACGTGTTTCTGCCAGGGGCATCGTTCCTGGAGAAGGACGGCACGTTCACCAACGCGGAGCGGCGGATCAACCGGGTTCGCGCGGTGATGAAACCGAAGAACGGCATGCACGAGTGGGACATCGTGTGCAGGGTCGCAACGGCGATGGGCTACCCGATGCACTATGACCACCCGAGCCAGATCATGGATGAGATCGCCACTTTGACACCGACGTTCGCCGGAGTGTCATTCGACAGGCTCGACGAGCTGGGCAGCATCCAGTGGCCCTGCGACGACGAGACCCCGCAGGGCACGCCAATCATGCACATCGACGAGTTCACCAGAGGCAAGGGCAGGTTCGTGCCGACCCCGTTCGTGCCTACCGATGAGCGCAGCACGCGCCGCTTCCCGTTGATCCTCACGACCGGTCGCATCCTCAGCCAGTACAACGTCGGTGCGCAAACGCGCCGCACCGCGAATATCGCCTGGCACCAAGAGGATCTGCTGGAGATCCATCCCCACGACGCGGAGGACCGCGGGATCACCGACGGTGACGAGGTCACGTTGGCCAGCCGGGTCGGCACGACGAAGCTGCGCGCGAAGATCTCCGACCGGATGCCGACGGGCGTCGTCTATACCACGTTCCACTACCCGGTGACAGGAGCCAACGTGGTCACCACGGACAATTCCGACTGGGCGACGAACTGCCCGGAGTACAAGGTGACGGCCGTCCAGGTTGCCCTGGCGCATCCGGTGGTCATGCGACAGGAGGAGCACGCCCTGGATGGCGTGCTGGCCGCAGAACTGGTGGATTGACATGGCGCTCAACGCTCCTGCCGAGATCAGGATGATCAACAACATCGCCGCGCACTTCGGCTACCTGCACACCGAGCAGGCCGCGACCGCGGTCGCCGATCACATCAAGCGGTTCTGGGACCCGCGGATGAAACAACGTCTGCTGTTGTTCGTCGCCTCGGACACAACGGATCTCGATCCGGTCGCGGTTACCGCAGCGGCGCTGCTGCGATAGCGGCAGCTATTTCGAAATCGAATCCAATTCGGCCCGCACCAGGTCAATTTGGTCGTACGCGTACTTCGCCATGCTGGTGGTGGTCATGGTTTTACCCTTGCGGGCTAGCGATTCGTAAGTCGGGTCGCCGAGGACGTGGCGGAGGTGAGCGATCGCCGTGGTGAATTCAGGAAGCGCCGCAGTCAGCGGGCTGAGAGCGCAACCGGCGATGGTCGCCGCATTTTCATAGCGGCCGAGACGGTCGAACAGTACGGCGAGCTCGGCTTCGGCCAAATGCATGTTCGCCGTGTTGCCCGCTTCGTGATAGTTGCGGATCGCGAGCGTGGTGTAATCCAACGCGGCGAGCGGATCGCCGCGCTCGGCCTCGAGACGGGACAGGCCGACGGCCAATTGTGTTTCGTTGAACCGGTTACCGCTGTCCTGTGCAATCGACAGACCACGGCGAAGCGCGTCAAGCGCCCGGGCGGGATCGGCGTCTCGAAAGGCCTGCCCATAGACGAAAAGCGCGAACGAGAGCACATACGGGTTGCCGGTGGCCTCCGCGGCAGGCACGAGGCCGGTCGCGGCAACCATCGCATCATCGACCGAACCTGTAGCGGTCAGTGCGAGTACGAGGCAGGCGGTAGTGAGGGTATGGGTGTCGCGACCTCGCGCAAGCTGGGCGCGGCACCACTCAACCCAACGCCCAGGCTGGCCGATAATCAGGTATGAAGCTCCAAGCCAGCCGTCGATACCGAACGGCATGTCGTCGCGGTGATTGTCGATCACCCTCTGGCCGGCGTCGCTGTAGCGGACAGCCTCCTCGATCCGTCCGGGCATCCAGCACTGCGATGCCATCGCATACAGAGCGGCGAGCCGGGGATGGCCGACCGCCTGAGCGGGCTCGATGAGCTCTTCGGCCCATGCTATGGGCTCGTAGCTTTCGACCCCGCTGCCGAGGAACATCGCGTAGGTCACGATGGCGGCGGCCGCTTCGATGTCGCCGTGGTCGGCTGCCCACCGGAACGCGATACGCAGATTAGGCAGTTCGCGGTAGAACCAACCGTAGGCGTCGCGCTGTCGTGGGCTGTCCCAGAGGGTGAGGATGTCAGCCTCACGTCCGCCGAAGTATCGCGCATGGGCGGTACGGATACTCTCGGAGTCACCGCGCTCGACCAGTTGCTCCTCGGCAAACTGGCGGATTGTCTCCAACATCGAAAAGCGGGTCCGCTTTGACGACCGCTCGGCGACGACCAGGGACTTGCGCACCAGCGCATCCAGCAGATCCAAGATCGCGAAGTCATCGACACCATCGGATCCGGCTACGGCACAGGCACTTTCGAGGTCAAATCCGCCAGCGAAGACTGAACAGCGATCGAGTATCGCTTTCTCGAGGTCATTGAGGAGATCGTAAGACCAGGCCACTGCGTGGCGCAGAGACTGGTGGCGGGTCGAGTTACGACGCGAGCCGACCAGCAGCCGGAATCTGTGATCGAGACGATCTCGCACCTCGACGACGCTCATCGATGCCATGCGCGACGCAGCTAGCTCGATCGCCAGCGGAACCCCGTCGAGCCGCCGGCAGACCTCGACCACCGCTGTGGCGTTGTCGGGGTCGGCCAACGAGAAGCGCGGTGCCACACTGCGCGCACGCTCAACAAACAGTGTTACCGCCGACGAGTTGGTTCCCCCAACGACATCGAGCGAAGGCACTTGCCACAACTGCTCATTGGTCACCCCTAAACGCTCCCGGCTGGTGACCAAGATCTTCACCGTTGCCGACTGCACGAGGATTTCGTCTATGAGATCGGCTGCGGCACCGAGCACATGTTCGCAGTTGTCGAATACCAGCAGCCGGTCCCTGCCTTCTAGCGCGGCGGCCACCGACTCGCTCACGGTCTTGCCCAACTGCTGGGTGATCCCGAGCACTGCGGCCACCGCGTCGGGCACCACAGCCGGATCGGCGACCACCGCTAGTTCGAAAAGCCAAACACCGTCGGGGAATTCATGAGCCATGTCTGTGGCAACTTCCAGTGCCAAGCGCGTCTTACCGACTCCGCCCACGCCGGTAAGGGTTACCAACCGGTGCGTGCCCAGCGCCGCCTTCACCTCGGTGACGTCCGACTCGCGGCCGATGAAGCTGGTGATGACATGCCGCAGGTTCCCAGGATTCACATCTGGGGCGCGCAACGGTGGGAACTCCGTGCCCAGCCCGCTGGCCCTGACCTGAAACACTCCAATTGGGATCGGCAGGTCGCGTAACCGTCGCGGCCCTAGATTCAACAGATCAACTCCGCTAAGCAAACGCGCCGTCGAATCGGCGACCAAAATCTGACCGCCATGGCCGGCGGTCATCACGCGCGCCGCGCGGTTCAGCACAGCGCCGAAATAGTCCCCGTCCCGAAGCTCGGCCTCTCCAGTCGCCAACCCCATTCGCACCGGCAATTCCAGCGAGCGCTGGGCTGCGATCGCAGCTTCGATGGCATCCTTCGGGGAAGCGAACGCCGCGACTACACCGTCACCGGTGTGGCTGAATAGATAACCACCGTGCTCTCCGATGGCTGAGCGCAAGACCTCGTCGTGCGCCATCAGCGCCGCCCGCATCGCGTCCGCGTCTGCTTCCCACCGACGGGTCGAACCCTCAATATCGGTGAACAGGAACGTGACGACACCCGAAGGCGGTCCCCCGGCGGACACCCGCACAGAATGTCACAAATCCGCGTTTTCTATCGGCGTTTGCCGTTGCGTGCAGCCCGCGCGCAGGCGCCGTTCTGCCCGCCGATGCCCTCGTGGTCGACGTCTCGCCAGAAGTCGTGGTCGTACTCGATATCAGGGATCTGGATCATCTGGGTGCAGGCTGTGTGTTGACCGAGCCCTCGTTTCAGTTCCAGTTCTTCGATGTCGATGTCGAGCCGGTGGATACCGTTCAGAATGCGTTCCGCGTCATTCACGATGCGGCGCGTGGACGGGCACTCGCCATGCTTTGCGATCACAGATGTCACGCACTTCCGCAGGTCCTCGATCAGCTGATGCAGCTCATCAACGTCGGTCGTGGACGGCATCAAAACTCCTTGGCAATAGGGCATTTCGGGTTACCGTGGCAGCCGCGAGATGAGATGGCCTGGCTGGTGAAGCAGTCGCGTGGTGACGGCAGCGCAGAGGCCGACGAGTCCTGCGGTGACGAAAACCCCGTTCAGCGCGGGGGAGGACGCCACAAACGCCGGCAGCCCGATGCCGATGAGTCCACCAAACACCTTGGCGCTGTAGACAACGCCGAAGTTTCGCACGGCGTTGCGCTCCCCGAAGTAGTCGGCCACCAGGCTTGCCAGCAGTGGATAGAACGCGCCGCCGGCCAGCCCGCTGAGCGCGGCGAACGCCACGAAGGCCGCCGCCTGATGGACAGACGCCGAGTACACCAGGCCCAGCTGTGCGCAACCCGCGAGCAGTAGTGCAACGCTGAGCGTCTGCCGTCGCCCGAAGCGGTCGGAGATGTGGCACGCGACCGCGCGCCCGCAGCCACTGACGACGGCGAGCAGTCCGACGGCCGACGCAGCCACCACTGGGCCGAATCCGTTGGAAACGGCGATCGTTGGGACGTATGCCACGGCTAGCAGAAAGGTGGCGGCGGCGAACACCATGATGAGGTACATCACCACGAATGCGGTCGTCCGCACGGCCTGTCCCGGTGCGTATTGCCGCGCGGCGGGGGCGTTGCTGCACAGACTGCGATTGATTCGCTTGTCGATGGCCCACAGTCGCGGATCTACCTCGGGCGGCCACCAGCCCACCGGTGGGTCACGAAAGAACATGCCGCACAAGGCCACCACGGCCAGTACGACGACACCCACCCCGGTGAAGATCGCGCCATGGTTGGCGGGGGACAGATCGGCGGCGAACAGGATGATGAACGGCACTGCGCCGTAGCCGAATGCCCCAGTGACGAAACCGATTCGCAGTCCCCGCGCTTCGGGATACCACTTTGCAACGGTGGAACTACACGTCGCGTAGACGATGCCCGCGCCGCTGCCGCACAACACCGAATAACCCAAAAGGGCCAGTCCGAGGCTGTCGGTGTACGCGAGGGCGAACGGCCCCATGGCGCACAGCAATGCGCCGACAAGCATCGCCCGCGACGGCGGGACAGCCGAGCGATGGCGCAGCGCGGAGGTCAACGCGGCGGCGCCTGCCTGGAACATCACCCAGAGTGCGAGCACCCAGAACGCCGCAGCGCCGGCCGGTCGCACTGAGATGGCCGCGACGCTGTAGCCGTACTGCAGCACGCTGATCCCTGCCATGGCCACCGCAGGAAGCCAGAACATCCACGCCCGGGATCGCCCCATGATGTCCTGCGCTCGCTCACCGACCCGGTAGGAGCGGCCGTGCATATCCCGCACCTCGGCGACTGCGACTCCGCGTGCACTGCTGGTCATGGCGACCTCCGAAGGATACGATTGCATACAGTATGCGACTAGCATAACTATGACGTGGATCACTTGTCCACCTTTTGGGAGAGGTCCGACATGGGGCGTGTCACCAGCAGGTATCGAGTCGTTCGACTGGCCGACGGGGTGGTCAGCGCGCGTCCGGACTCGCTCGCAGCGGAGGAACCGCTGGAAATTCGCGTCGCAGGCCGCCCCCTCACGGTCACGATGCGAACCCCTGGCAACGACTTCGACCTGGCCCGCGGTTTTCTGGTCAGCGAGGGCGTGGTGGCGGCCGACTCGGACATCGCCGGCATCCGGTACTGCGCGGGCGCCACAGCCGACGGGCAAAACACGTACAACGTGCTCGACGTGCTGCTGGCCGACGGCGTGCCATTGCCCGACGTGTCTGTCGAGCGCAACTTCTACACGACGTCATCGTGCGGCTTGTGCGGCAAGGCCAGCCTCGAGGCAGTTCGCACGATCAGCCGGTGGCACGTCGACCGAGATCCGTTGCAGCTCAACCCCACAACGATTGCCACCCTGCCGGACAAACTCAGGGCTGCGCAGCGTGTCTTCGACCGCACGGGGGGGCTGCATGCGGCCGGGCTCTTCGACGCGGCAGGGGACCTGTGGTGTGTGAGAGAAGACGTCGGCAGGCACAACGCGGTGGACAAGGTCATCGGATGGGCACTCGATCAGGGCCGCCTGCCGCTGACCGGCACCACGCTGATGGTCAGTGGCAGAGCCTCATTCGAGTTGGTGCAGAAGGCGGTGATGGCCGGAATCCCTGCGCTGACAGCGGTATCCGCGCCGTCATCTCTTGCGGTCGATCTGGCAAGGGAGATGGGCCTGACGCTGATCGGTTTCCTGCGGGGCTCATCGATGAATGTCTATGCCGGCGCCGAGCGGATTTGCCACGGTCGAATCGGTGCCGTGCTGAGCTGAAACAGGACCTAGGCTCATGAGCCGAACGTTCCTTACCGCTCGAAAAATTGCCGAAAATTCGAGCGGTAAGGAACGTTCGCCGAGTCGGAGCAGCTACTCGGACTCTGACTTGGCCTGCCGCTGATCGTGGTAGACCTTCCGCGTGTGCTCCGTGTGGTTTTGCATGATGCTGCTCGCGAGATCGGCGTCGCCAGCAGCGATTGCCTTGATCAGTTCGGCGTGTTCGGTCCACGCACCCTGACCGCGTGGCTGTGCGATCGGCAGGTAATACCAGTGCCACCGCCGTTCGACGAGTCCAATGTGCCTGGCCAGCACGGAGTTTCCCGCTATCTCGGTGATCGCCTCGTGTAGGTTCACGTTCGCGGTTACCAGAGCTTCTGAGTCGTTGGCGGCCAACGCATTGAGGCCGTCCTGCTGCAACTCCCACAGCCGGTTGACGTCTTCGGCAGTGGCGTTTTCCGCCGCCAGGCGGGCCGAGTACGTCTCGAGCACGGTTCGGACACCGAGCAGCTGATCCACCTCGTCTTCGGACGGTGTGTGGACAAACGCGCCCTGCGCAGGCCGAAGATCGATCCACCCGTCGGTCTGCAACCGCTGCAGGGCTTCGCGTACCGGCTGCCGACTTACGCCCAGATACTCAGCAAGTTCGTTCTCGACCAGATGCTGGCCGCGTTGCAGCGTGCCCTGCACGATCAGGTCCACGATCGCGTCGTAGACGGCCTGCCGCAGGGGAGCGGGGCGCTGCACTCGGCGCGAGGCGCCGTCGGTCAGCGTAGGCGCGCGCTTACGGGGACTCGGGGTGGGAAGTGACATCGCGCATTCCTCCGCTATCTGTAGCTGCGGGCAACAGCGTACCGGCTTTCGTATGCAATAAACCGCCATTGCCGCAATGCTGTCGTACTGCGTACCCCGCCGATCGGCAACGCAACACCCCGGGTGTGAGGCCCTGAGCAGGCCTTCTCATCACCCGGGGTGCTGTGCGCCGAAGCCGATTAATCGACTACGAGGACCTTGGCCTCGACCTGTGTCGGATCGGATGACCGCGTCGGCGTTGGCTCCTTGAGCTTGGGCTGACGCAGCAGAATCGACAGGAAGGCACAGGCGATGCCGACCGAACCGGCAATCCCGAACGCGGCGCCGTAACCCCACGTATCCACGACGACCGCGCCCAAGCCGGCTCCGACCAGACCCGACACCAGCTTCGAGCTATAGACCAGGCCGTAGTTGGTGGCGTTGTTGTTCTCACCGAAGTAGTCGGCGGTCATCGCCGCGAACAGCGGGAAGATCGCGCCGCCGCCGAAGCCGGAGACCATCGACGCCAACAGGAAGAGCGGCATGCTGCCGATCGAGCCGGAGAAGTACACCGCGAACTGGGCCAGGCCCAACACCACGCACACGATGATGAGCGTGTCCCTGCGCCCGACCCGGTCAGAGATCCAGCCGATCACACCACGGCCGGTGCCGTTGACGATCGCCTTGAAACTCATCGCGAGCGCGACGATGCCGCCTGCGAAACCCATCTCCTTGCCGAACGGCACCTGCATCGCGATGCCGAAGATGTTGATGCCCGCGGTGCACAGCAGCACGAACCACATCAGCGGCAGGATGCCGGTCTTGATGGCTTCCTTCGGGGTGTACTGCTTGACTGCGGGCGGGTTCTTCCGCAGTGCGCGACGAATCTTGGGGTCGTCGTTGACCTTCAGCGGGTCGACGTGCGGCGGCCACCAGTTCTTCGGGGGGTCGATGAAGAAGAACCCGCAGAGCGCGACGACGGCCGCCAGGAAGATGCCGACCGCAAGCAGGATGCCCTCGTAGTTCTCCAGGTCCATGTAGTTGGTGAACAAGAAGATGAAGGGCACTGAGCCGTACGCGAAGCCGCCATTGACGAAGCCCGTCTTGCCGCCCTTGCGTTCCGGATACCACTTACCCACCATGTTGATGCACGTGGCGTAGACGAAGCCGGCGCCGCCGCCACCGAACAACCCGAAGCCGAGGTAGGCGAGGATCACGTGGGGGGCGTAGGCGAGGGACAGGTATCCGAGGAACGCCCCGCCCGCACCGAGCAACATCGCGGAACGAGCCGACAGCTTGCCGCTCTCCCGCATTTGCCCGACCGGGAACGCCACCGCGGCCTGGAACATCACCCATACACCCAGCAACCAGAAGATATGGGCGCCGTGCCAACCGTGGGCCTCCGACAGCGTGTCGTCGGCTGAGGTGAATGCATATTCGGATGAGCTGATGGCCATCATCGAAATCCACGGGAGCCACACCATCCAGGCCCGGGACCGTCCCAGGATGTCGCGGTCGGTCTCGCCGACTCGATACACCCGGCCGTTATCGTCGACTACCTCGCGGTATGCCGGCTGAGCTGACGCGTTCATGCCTGTCGAATCTCCTTTTCGTCTCTGTATACTGCCGACTGTCTGCTTTTTTGGTGGCGGAATCGTTAGATGACTCCCTTCGCCTTCAGCGTGGAGAGCTGGTCGCCAAGCCCGAGCTCGTCGCCGTAGATGTGTGCGTTGTGCTCGCCCAGCAAAGGGGAGCGTTCGACGTCGACAGGGGAGTCGGACAGCTTGATCGGGCAGCCGACTGTGGTGAACTCGCCGCGCTCCGGGTGATCCACCCGCACGACCATGTCGTTGGCTGCCAACGAGGCGTCTTCGATGATTTCCTTGGTGGAAAGGATTGGGCCGCAGGGGATGTTGTGCTCGGTCAGCTGCGCGAGCGCCTGCCACTTGCCAAGGCCCATCGTCCACTCCTCGATGAGCTGGAACATCTTGTCCAACTTGTTCAGTCGCGCCTGCGGCGTGCTCCACTCGGGATCGGTAACCAGCTCAGGCCTGCCGATCAGGTGTGCGATCGGCTCCCAGCCCACCGGCTGAACGACCACGTAGATGTAGTCGTTGGGCCCGCCAGGCGCGCATTTGACGGCCCAGCCCGGCTGACCGCCGCCGGAGGCGTTGCCCGATCGCGGGACGCAGTCGCCGAAATCTTCGTTGGGGTATTCACCGAGCGGACCGTGCTGCAGCCGTTGGTGGTCGCGCAGCTTGACCCGGCACAGGTTGAGCACGGCGTGTTGCATGGCGACGGTGACGCGCTGGCCGCGACCGGTGTGCTCGCGTTGATAGAGCGCGGCAAGAATGCCGGCCACGGTGTGGATGCCCGTTCCGGAGTCGCCGATCTGGGCGCCGGTGGCCATTGGCGGTCCGTCTTCGAAGCCGGTTGTGCTCATCGATCCGCCCATCGCCTGGGCGATGACTTCGTATGCCTTGTAATGGGTGTACGGGCCGTCGCCAAAACCCTTGATGGAGGCGAAGATCAGCCGAGGGTTGATGCGCTGCAATTCCTCCCACCCGAAGCCCATGCGCTCGATGGCACCAGGGCCGAAGTTCTCGGCGAGGATGTCGAACCGGGGGAGCAGATCGGTGAAGATGCGCTTGCCCTCTGGGGACTTCATGTTCAGCGTGATGCTGCGCTTGTTGCAGTTGAGCATCGTGAAGTAAAGGCTGTCGGCGCCCGGGATGTCGCGCAGCTGCTTGCGTGTGACGTCGCCGGCCGGTGCCTCTAGCTTCACGACGTCCGCGCCCAGCCAGGCCAGGATCTGGGTGCACGACGGCCCTGACTGGACATGTGTCATATCCAGGACGCGCACGCCTTCGAGTGCCTTACCCAAGACAGTCCCCTTATTGGTGGACGTGTGGTTCAGCGGCCCCTCGGCGCTGCACAGTTTGCGCGTCGAAGTCGGACCACACGTTGATCAGTGACCGCTTGCCGGACCCGGCACAGCTCGCTGGTATCGAAGTGGTTTGTGAAGGCAGTCACTCGCTTCGTCAGAAAGTAACGGACATCACACGGCGTACGGTATACCTCATACAATCTGGACGCAAGCCCCCAGTTCCCTGTCAATTGGCTGACGTCTCTTCAATTGCCCGCCGCGGCCGCCTACGATGCCGCGGCACCGCACGCGTCTTCGTCTGCTCGAGACCGCTACCGCGACGGCATGTGCGAACGATCAGGTCGTGGAATCGGAAGACGTAATTCGTTGTGGCACACGCTATTAACGCGGTAAGGCAATCGGGTCATCTGCCCGTTGCCGCGCCGTCTTGGGCCGTCGAGCCTGGGCTCTGCGCGCGACGAAGTTCGTCTGCCGCCGGGTGTCAACGCGACGTTGTTTTCATCCCTGACAGAGAAGTCTGTGAGTACTGACGGATCGCTGGACAACGTGGTGTTGCGTACACCACACTGTTGTCTACCTCATACGGTATGCAATCTTGTGACGAGCTTCTCCGCACAAGGAAGCAACCGGCTCGAGTGAAGGAAGTGCACATGGTTCAGGTCCCCTTAGCCAGCAACACGGTCATCGTGGAATCCGATCCGCCGGCAGGTAAGGCTCTTTCCGGCGTTCGGGTGCTCGACATGACGCATGTGCAGTCGGGTCCCTCGGCCACCCAACTGCTCGCATGGCTGGGCGCCGATGTCATCAAGCTCGAGGCACCCGGCACCGGCGACGTCACCCGCACCCAGCTGCGCGATGTGCCCGACGCGGACAGCCTGTACTTCACGATGCTCAACTGCAATAAGCGAAGCATCACGCTGAATATGAAGAGCGACGAGGGCAAGCGGATCTTCACCGATCTGGTGTCGCGCGTCGACATTCTGGTGGAGAACTTCGGTCCCGGCGTCGTCGACCGGTTCGGCTTCACTTGGGAGCGGCTGCGCGAGATCAACCCGCGGCTGATCTATGCATCCATCAAGGGGTTCGGTCCGGGGAAGTACTTCGATTTCAAGGCCTACGAAGTCATCGCGCAGGCGATGGGCGGCTCGATGGCCACCACAGGTTTCGAGGACGGCCCACCCGTGGCAACCGGTGCGCAGATCGGTGACTCCGGCACCGGAATCCATCTGGTGTCAGGGATTTTGGCCGCGCTGTATCAGCGCACGAACACCGGTCGTGGGCAGCGTGTTGAGGTCGCCATGCAAGAGGCGGTGCTCAATCTCTGCCGTGTCAAGCTTCGTGATCAACAACGGCTCGCCGCGGGCCCGCTTCGCGAGTATCCCAACCAGCACTTCGGTGACGAGGTCCCGCGATCGGGCAACGCCTCGGGCGGCGGCCAACCCGGGTGGGCGGTCAAGACCAAGGGCGGCGGCCCCAACGACTACATCTACGTGATCGTGCAGCCAGTCGGCTGGGCGCCGCTTGCGGAACTGATCGGCAGGCCCGACCTCGCCGACCATCCCGACTGGGCGCGGCCGGAGGACCGACTTCCGAAGCTGGACAAGGTTTTCGCGCTGATCGAAGACTGGTCGGAACGGCACACCAAATGGGAGGCGTTGGAAGCACTAAACGCGCTGAACATCCCGTGCGGTCCGGTGCTCTCGACTCGGGAACTGATCGAGGACGAGACGCTGACCGACCTCGGAGCCATCGTCACCGTCGAGCATCCCGAGCGCGGCGCCTTCAAGACGGTCGGCTCTCCGCTGCGGCTGTCTGATTCCCCGGTCGACATCGTCCGCTCGCCGCTGCTCGGTGAGCACACCGAAGAGATCTGCACTGAGCTCGGCTATTCGCCTGCGCAGCTCGAGCTGTTCAGGAGTGCCGGCGTCATCTGAGCAATGCGCGCTGCGACGAAAGGACAGAACCGTATTGGGATAGACCGGGCGGCGCGTGCCGCACGAAAGCCGCAACAGCGGTGAGCGATTGCTTCGCGTGGGCTGGCACCTACGTGAAGCGGGCCTTCATCAATTCGTAGAAAGAGAATCAAGCATGTCGTCAACTTTCGCAAGTTATCGGGAGGTCATCGACGCGAACGGGCGGGTTTACCGGGTCGGGGAAACCGACCGTGAACTGCTCGGCAGATCGCGGTCGTGGATGATCTGGCTGCCATGGATGGCCATGATGGCCGTGAGCGTGTACGAGTACGGCTACGGCGCCGCTGCGAAATCCATTCGGGAAGCCCACCATTGGAGCCAGCCGCAGACGTTCTGGCTGCTGTCGATCTGGGCGTTCTTCCAGGCCGGCATTGCCTTCCCTGCAGGCAAGCTGCGGGAGAAGGGCATTCTGTCGCCCCGTGCGGCGATGCTGATCGGCGCGGTCCTTTCGGCGCTCGGATTCGCCAGTATCACCCAGGGCAACCTGATGCTCGCCTACGCCGGCTTCGCGGTATGCGGCGGCATCGGTGCGGGCCTGGTCTATGCGACATGCATAAACCTCGTCGGCAAATGGTACCCCGAACGCCGAGGCGGGAAGACCGGCTTCGTCAACGGTGGATTCGCTTATGGCGCAGTGCCGTTCATCTTCATCTTCAGCTACGCCTTGCATCCCAACACCTACGTCTGGGTGCTCGACCTGGTGGCCGCCTACATGCTGGTCGTCTGTGCCGCATGCGGCTGGTTGTTCCGCGACCCACCGAAGAACTGGTGGCCCTCCGACGTCGACCCGGTGAAGTGGGCGGACAGCAAGAACGGTGCGGCGAGCCTGAAGAAGAACCCACCTGCGGCGCGGCAATACACCCCGATGGAGGCGATCAAGACCGGGATGCTGCCACTGATGTGGCTGTCGCTCGGAATCAGCGCCGGCGTATCGCTTTTCGGCATCAGCTACATGGTGCCGTTCGCCAAGGACCTCGGGTTCGGCCCGCTGATCGCGGCGTCGTCTGCTGGTGTGCTGTCTGTCATCAACGGCACGGGACGAACAGTGACGGGCTGGCTGTCGGACAAGTTCGGGCGCAAGCAGACCCTGCTGGTAGTGCTGCTCATCGAGGCGCTGTCGTTGGTCGGGTTGCTGTATGCGGGCAAGGCCGAGAGCGAAATCGCGTTCCTCGGCTTCGCATTCCTCGTCGGCTTCGGCGGCGGCGCGTTCTACCCGATGTTCGCGTCGCTCACGCCTGACTACTTCGGCGAGAACAACAACGCCAGCAACTACGGCCTGGTCTACAGCTCCAAGCTGGTTGGCTCGATCGTGGGAATTGGCGTGGGCGCCAGCGTAATCGACTCGTGGGGCTACACCGGTGCTTACTGGCTTGCCGCGACCAGCGCGCTGGTGTCAGCGGCGATCGCGGCCTTCCTCAGGCAGCCTGGTCGCACCCGAGTATCAGCGCAGTCAAGCGCATCCGTCGCGGAGAGGTCGCCAACGCCCGCGTTGGCCGACTGACGGAGTGCCGAGGCGGCCAAGGGCGAACGACTAGTTCCCCTTGGCCGCCTTTTGGCGCCGCTGTTCCTGATAAATCTCCCTGGTGCGCTCGGTGTGCAGTCGCATCAGGGTGCAGGCGCGTCCCGCGTCTCGATTGGCGATCGCTTCGATCAACTCGGCATGCTCCTCCCAGGCGGCTTTCGAACGCACCTGGGCAATGGGCAGGTAATACCACCGCACCCGGTGCTCGACCGAGGCCCTGAGGTCGGCGAGAACCTTATTGGCTGACATCTTCACGATGTGGGTGTGTAGCGAGGCGTTCGCGGAGACGAGGACCTCCTCATCGTCCACGGCCAGCGCTTCCTCACCGATGCGTTGGAGCTCGTGCAGGTGCTCGATCTGTTCGGGCGTCGCGTGCTCAGCCGCCAGCCGTGCGGACTCGGCCTCCAGGAGGCTGCGTGCGGCGAGCAGTTGGTCTGCTTCGGACTCGGTGGGGATGTGGACGAACGCGCCGAGCGCAGGGCGCAGGTCCACCCAGCCTTCGGTATGCATGCGCTGCAACGCTTCTCGAACAGGTTGCCTGCTGACTCCAAGCGCATCGGCCAGATCCTTTTCGACCAAGTGCTGACCTGGCTGCAACTCGCGAGTGATGATCATCTCGACGAGGGCCTCGAAGACGGCCTCGCGCAGCGGTGCGGGACGCTCGACAACCGGCGTCCTTTTCCGCGCCGGGCCGCCATCGAGCGCGGCGGTCGGGGTTAGCGGGTGGACCATTGGGCCGCCTTTCTAGTCGCGGCAGGGTGTTAACAGCATACAGTCGTCAGGATCCAATCTATGCGTGGTTGCTGCGCGGACCCAGCTCCCCGATAATTTCGCTATACGGAATAAGCTTGTCACTTCGCGAGCGAATCGGAGGGCTTTGGTGGCTGACGGTGTGCAATCGGTCGAGCGCGCCTTCGAGCTGCTTGAGATCATGTCGACCTCGGGCGGCAGCGTGGCGCTGGGGGAGTTGGCCGCTCGCGCCGAGCTACCACAGCCGACGATTCACCGGTTGGTACGCACGCTGCTGGCCATGGGCTACGTGAGGCAGCTCGAGAACCGGCGATATGCTCTGGGGCCCAAGCTGATTCGGTTGGGCGAAAGCGCCGCGCAGCTGATCGGGGCGTGGTCGCGGCCCCACCTGACCGAACTGGTCGAGCGGACGGGCGAGAGCGCCAACATGGCCGTGCTCGACAACGACATGGCGGTCTACGTCGCGCAGGTGCCGTCGCCGCACGCGATGCGGATGTTCACCGAAGTGGGCCGCCGGGTTCACCTGCACTGCACCGGCGTCGGCAAGGCGCTGCTGATGCAACTTCCCAACGACAGCGTTGAGGCGCTGATGAAGCGCGCGGGGATGCCGGCGTCCAACGAGAACTCGTACACCACCCCGGAAGCGCTGATCCGCGACATCGAGTTGAGCCGGTCTCGCGGCTACGCCGTCGACGAAGGCGAGCAGGAGATCGGCGTCCGGTGCTTCGCGGTGCCCGTACCGGACGCCCCCACCCCGACCGCGATCTCGATCTCGGGACCGGCCGCGCGCCTCACCCTGAAGTCGGCGACGAAGGTGACGCCGTTGCTGAAGCGCGTCGCCCGCGACATCGCGTCGGAGTTCGACCAAGCGCCTGCCTAGGTCCCGCCGAGTGGACGCTTATGTCCCGCTTCAAGCGGGCGGTTTCAAGCGTGCGGGTAACCCACGTTCGGCGCTAGTCCAATAAGAGCAGCGCCGCGGCTGTCGGCGCGTCTTCGAGTGTTTCGGCGAGATCGTTGAACTCCATGATGTTGTCGATCTCGGTGCCCATCGCGATGTTGGTGATCTTCTCCAGGAATATCTCCACCACCACAGGAACCTTGTGCTCGTGGGCCAGTTGCTGCGCCCGGACCAACGACGGGCCGATATCGGCGGGCTCGACCACCTGGATTGCCTTGCAGCCCAGGCCCTCCGCGACGCGGAGGTGGTCGACGCCGTAGCCCTTCGGAACGTCGCTGTCGGACTCTTGGGCGTTGATGTTGTCGAAGCCAAGCGACACGTGGTAGTTCATGTCGAAGTTGCGCTGCGCCTGACGGATCAGCCCGAGATACGAGTTGTTCACCACCACATGGACATACGGCAGGTTGAATTGCGCGCCGACCGCGAGTTCCTCGATGAGGAACTGGAAGTCGTAGTCACCCGACAGCCCCACCACGCTCGCGGTGGGATCGGCGGCGACGACACCGAGCGCAGCGGGCACCGTCCACCCCAGCGGACCGGCCTGGCCGCAGTTGATCCAGTTCCGCGGTCCGTAGACCTGAAGGAACTGTCCGCCCGCGATCTGCGAGAGCCCGATCGCGGTGACGTACCGGACATCGCGGCCGAACGCCCGATTCATCTCCTCGTAGACCCGCTGCGGCTTGATCGGAACGTCGTCGAAGTGGGTCTTGCGGTGCATCGTCTGCTTGCGCTGCCTGCAGTCCTCGACCCAGGTGCTCCAATCCGGCAGGGTGCCCGCCGCGCGTCGCTCCTTCGCGACGGCGACGAACTGCTCGAGCGCCGCCTTCGCATCCGAGACGATCCCGAAATCCGGCGCGAAGACACGGCCGATCTGTGTCGGCTCGATGTCGACGTGAACGAACCGCCGTCCCTGTCGATAGGTGTCCAGTCCGCCGGTGTGGCGGTTGGCCCACCGGTTACCGATTCCGAGAACGAAGTCGGAGGCGAGCATGGTCGCGTTGCCGTATCGATGCGACGTCTGCAGGCCGACCATGCCTGCTGCGAGCACATGATCGTCCGGAATGCTGCCCCACCCCATAAGCGTCGGCACCACAGGGACATTCAGGATCTCGGCGAGTTCGACGAGCAGATCCGAGGCGTCGGCGTTGATGATGCCGCCGCCGGCAACGATCAACGGCCGATCGGCGGAAACCAGCATGTCGATTGCCTTGGCGGCCTGAGCCCGCGACGCCGAGGGCTTGTAGACCGGTAGCGGTTGATACGCCTCTGGATCGAAGTCGATCTCGGCGAGCTGAACGTCGATGGGCAGATCGATGAGCACGGGGCCCGGTCGTCCCGACCGCATCAAGTGGAACGCCTGCGCGAAAGCGCCTGGAACTTGGCCGGGTTCGAGCACGGTCATCGCCATCTTGGTGACGGGCGCAGCGATCGAGGCGATGTCGACGGCCTGGAAGTCCTCCTTGTGCAGCCTGTCGACCGGCGCCTGGCCGGTGATCGCGAGGATCGGAATGGAATCGGCTGAGGCCGAGTACAACCCAGTGATCATGTCGGTGCCCGCGGGGCCCGAGGTCCCGATGCACACACCGATGTTGCCCGCCGCAGCGCGGGTGAAGCCCTCGGCCATGTGGCTAGCGGCCTCAACATGACGGGCCAGCACATGCTTGATGCCGCCGTGTGCGCGCATCGCCGAGTAGAACGGGTTGATCGCCGCGCCCGGCAGGCCGAACGCCTGAGTCGCGCCCTCGATTTCGAGGATCTTGACGGCCGCGTCGACCGTTCGCATCCGTGTCATTGAGCCGATTCCTTGCCTGACAGCCGCTCGACACCCAACAACAGCGCCGAATGGTCCAGCCCGCCATCGCCGTTGGCCAACGCCGACGCCATCAGTTGGGCGACCAGTGAACCGAGCGGCGTGACCACGCCTGCTTCGCGTGCTGCGGCGGTGACGATGCCCATGTCTTTGTGGTGCAGCGCGATCCGGAAACCGGGATCGAAGTTGCGGGTCAGCATCTTGGAGGCCTTCTGGTCGAGCACGGCCGAACCGGCCAGTCCGCCGCCGAGTACCTTGACGGCGGCCTCGATGTCCACGGCGTATGCCTTCAAGAACGTGATGGCCTCGGCGAGCAGTTCAATGTTGCCTGCGACGATCAGCTGGTTGGCTGCCTTGACGGTTTGGCCGGCGCCGTTGGCGCCGACGTGCACGATGGTCTTGCCGACCGTGTCGAAAATCGGCTTGGCTGCGGCGAAGTCGTCGTCCGAGCCGCCGACCATGATCGACAGCGTGGCGTTCACGGCGCCCGGTTCACCACCGGACACCGGCGCGTCAAGGATGCGTAGCCCGCGCTCGGCGCCGATCTTGGCGAACTCCGCGGTGACATCGGGCCGGATGGACGAGAAGTCGATCACCAGCGTGCCGGGCTGGGCGTGAGCGAACACCCCGTCGTCGCCCAGCAGCACGGCCTGCACCTGTGGGGAGTCGGGCACCATGATGGCCACCACGTCGGCGTCCTTGACGGCCTGTTCGATGGAGTCGGCCGCCGCGCCTCCCGCTTCCACCAACGCGCCGGTGCGTTCGGGCGACGTGTCCACGCCGACGACGGTATGACCGGCCTTGACCAAGTGGGTCGCCATCGGGCTGCCCATGATGCCCAGTCCGATGAAAGCGATTGTGCTCATTAGATCCTCGTTTCTGCTTGTGC
>Ga0070667_100001798_pt1 | contig 19082 bp, 20 predicted proteins | sample KBSS33metaG_FD_64659 | JGI IMG/M metagenome (GOLD analysis project Ga0070667, IMG submission 64659) | Switchgrass rhizosphere microbial communities from Kellogg Biological Station, Michigan, USA - KBS S3-3 metaG | ecosystem: Host-associated > Plants > Roots > Rhizosphere > Soil ... | reverse complement strand
GCGTTATCTTAACGGGCATGGGTTCCGATGGTCTGCTCGGCATGGGCCGCATAAAACAGGCTGGTGGTGTCACCATCGTGCAAGATGAAGCCAGTAGCGTCGTGTACGGGATGGGCAAAGAGGTGGTGGAAGGCGGCCTGGCCGACCACATCGTGCCGCTGAGTCAAGTAATAAATAAAGTAAACGAGCTACTACAGTAATGGACGATCTCTCGCAGTACCTAGATTTGTACGTTCAAACCAGCAAGGAATATATCCAGAGTTTGAACGCGTCGTTACTGGTGCTAGAGAAGAATTCCAGCGACAAGACGGCTATCGAGGATATTTTTCGCAATGCGCATTCGCTTAAAAGTCAGTCGGCAGCCATGGATTTTACCAGTACCGGCTATTTGTGTCATGTGGTAGAGGATGTATTTTACGAGATTAAGCAGGGCCGTATGGCGTTAACGCCAGAGTTGGCCGATCAGTTATTTACCGCATTTGACGGCTTGGGCGGCTCGATTGCACGCATTGAAACAGACGGGCATGAAGCAGACTTAACGGAACTGGCCGAAAAGATTAAGCAGCTTTCGGGCGTTACCACTACCGGCGCCGGGAAGAGTGTGCGCAGCGATGCACCTGCTCCCGCCTTACCTCAGGCCGCGCCCGCGCCAGCTTTGTCATCCGCTCACTTACCAGCCGGGATCCCACAGACGGCCGCACCCGGTGCAAGCACCGGCGTTCCATCTGCGGGAAACCCTCCGGCTGGTACGGGCGCTCAGCCCGGGGTTAGCCCGACGGAGCAGAAGGCGCCTCCTACAGCTCGCAGCGTCAGTACCATCCCCGTAAAAGTAAGCGTCCTCGACGAAATGATGAATTTACTCGAGAATCTGTTGGTTGAGCGCCTCAAGCTAAAGCGCATCAGCGGTGCGTTGGAGGACAGAGAGGATCTGCGCGACTACTTCAACGCTTCCGAAAAAATCCTGGCCGACTTGCAATATCAAATTATGAAGGCACGGGCGGTGCCCGTAAGCCTGGTGTTCGACCACTTCCCCCGCGCGGTGCGCGATTTGGCCCGCGCCGAAAACAAGCAGATCGAGCTGGTAATTACCGGCGCAAACCTTGAGCTCGACCGTACCATTGTCGACCACCTAGATGAACCGCTCATCCACCTGCTGCGCAACGCAGTGTCGCATGGTATCCAAAACAAAGGCACCATTACGCTTTCGGCCGAGCGTCAAAAAGACTATGCGCAAATAACCGTGGCCGACGACGGGCAGGGTATAGACTGGCCGCTGGTCGCCCAAAAAGCTGGCTTATCGCCTACTGAAACCGATCCTAAACGGCTGCACGAGGCGCTGTTTTCTGGCATTTCTACCAGCGCCACCGTTACGCAGATTTCTGGGCGCGGTGTGGGCTTGTCGGCTATCAAAAAGATGGTAGACGATTTTGGCGGCACGATTGATATTGCTTCCGAGAAAGGTAAAGGTACGAAATTTGTCATTAAGCTGCCGCTTACGCTAGCCATTGCTAAGGCGCTGATTGTGCGCGTTGACACACGGCACTTTGCGATTCCAACGCTCGGTGTGGAGCGCATTGTGAGCGTGCCGCAGCACGAAGTGAAGAAAGTTGCGGGCGGCGAAGCCATGGTGCTGGAGGAAACAGACATCCCGCTTATTCGTTTGGCTAATCGTTTGGCGGCGCTCGCTAATGCGCCACTGCCAGCTGCGGCGGCCGTTCAGCAACCTCAAGCGCCCGCTCAGTCGTCCGCCGCTGCGGACAAAGATTTGTTGGCAATTATCGTCGACGAAAGCGGCGAGCGTGTAGGCCTCATAGTTGACGCCGTGCTCGAAAGTAGCGACATTGTTATTAAGCCCGTGCCCCCAGCCTTAAAAGGTGTGCATGGTTTTAGTGGTGTAACAATTCTGAGCGACGGCAAAACCGCGTTAATAATTAATCCGGAGGAGTTAGAGTAATGGACAAGTCGCAAATGCTTGCCCCTTTGCAAGAGGTGGCGACAATCGCAGCAGGCAATGCCGCAACAGCGCTTTCTAAGTTGGTGGCGCAACCGGTGTCGGTATCGGTGCCTACGGCCAAGCTTATGGATATCGAGCAGGCTATGAAGGTGCTGGGCCCCACGCAGCAAGTTACCTCGGCCGGGTTAATGAAGTTGGAGGGTGACGCCAAAGGGCTGCTCATTTTTACCCTCAGCCCCGACGATGCCGAAGCCATGGCTCAGCATATCGCCAAGCAACACACCAGCACGCCCTATAACGATGTAGATCAATCTATACTGCGCGAGGTAGTCAATATTATTGGCGGCGCGGCGCTGAGCGCACTGGGCACATTCTTAGGGATGCAGTTGTGGCAGTCAATTCCTGGGAGCGCCACGGACATGTTGGGCGCAGTGCTTGATCCATTCGTTGCGGAGCTCGGCTCGTCCTACGATCAAGTCCTCGTATTGCAAGAAGCGTTTACCGTTACCGGCGAAGCGACAAGCGTTAAAATGCTCATCATCATCGACCCGCCATCCACAACCACTATGCTGCAGAAAATAAGCGAAAAGTTGAGTGGGAACCGTGCCGCAAATAATTGAGGTAGGTACCGCCGATTTAGCCGTTGCAGGCCCGGGGTATACGTTAACGACCGGGGGTGTTGGCTCGTGCGTCGTGGTCTGCTTGTACGATGAAACTCACAAGATTGGCGCGCTATGTCATATTATGTTGCCCGAACACCCTGCAGGCAGTGAGCTTAACCCGCTGCGTTTCGCCGACACGGCCATTCCGCTCGCCCTCGAAAAATTAGCTGAAATGGGCGCCGACACCAGCCAACTCACGGCAGAGCTGTTCGGTGGCGCTAGTATGTTCCAAAATTTAGGCGTGTTCGTAAATCATATCGGCGAGCAGAACATCGCCGCCGTGCAACGCATCCTGGGCGGGCACAATATACCAATAACGCGGATGGATGTTGGCGGTACGAGCGGTAGAAGCGTACAATTTCCCATAGACGCGGGTGCTGCCACCCCAAGCCAAGCCATAAAGGAGAATAAGACATGAACCCGCAGGCCAAGTACATACTTATAGCAGACGACAATAAACTGATTGCCCGTGTGCTTTCCAACAAACTCACGGCGGCAGGCTACGAAGTGCAGGTCGTAGAAGACGGCGACCAAGCCGTAAAGGCGGCGATTGCCCGCAAGCCCGACCTGTTGCTTATGGACCTTATCATGCCGGTTAAAGACGGCTTTGGCGCGCTAAAAGAGCTACGCGAAAATCCGGCCACCAGCGACATAAAAGTAGTTGTTACTTCCGACTTACAGCAGGCCGAAGACGTGGAACGTGTGAAGCAGTTGGGTGTGCTGGGCTTTACCGACAAAAACAATTTGCAAACCATTGTAGAAGCAGTGCCGCAGTATTTGCAGTAGCAACGCCGATAACAAAATGTAATCAAAATCCAGACAAAATAAGCACCCTTTTGTCTGGATTTTTGTTAGAATCCCAACAGCAAAAATCGGCCAAATACTGTCCAATGTATTTTTTACTACGCCGCTTCTACCGGCGTTAATTCGCCACAAGGCCTCTTATGGCAAACGTGATATTTATCACATTTTGTCCTTTCCGCTTATGATTTGTTTTAGTAGACTCGGTGGTATGTTAAATACAACACATGCGTACCTATTCGATATGAACGGCGTCATTTTAGACGACGAACATTTGCACGAGGAAGCGACTATTCGCACTCTCGCGCAGCACGGCCATTTATGTACAAGTGCCGATTACAAAAAATATTTTGCCGGTCGCACCCGCGACGCAGGTTTTACTAATTACAAGAAGGCTAAGCACGCTGCATATAACGTGCACGACCTTTCCGGGCAAAAAGACCAGCTGTACCAGGAATTAGCGCACACCGGCTTGCAAGCCGTGGCGGCCACGGTAAACTTTATTCAGTATTTAAAAGATGGTGGTTACCGCATGGCACTGGTTACTGGCGCACCGCGTAAAGAGGCGCGACACATGCTGGAAACATTTGGCTTAGGCGATTGCTTTTCGCAGATTATTACCGGCGAGGATATCACACTCAGCAAGCCGCACCCCGAAGGTTATCTAAAAGCTGCCGCCATGTTGCAGCTGCGTCCCCAAGACTGTGTGGTGGTGGAGGATGCGCCTATGGGTATCCAGGCTGCCAAACGAGCTGGCATGCAGTGCGTGGCCATTGCCACTACTCACGACGAAGACGAGCTGGCAGCCGCCGACTGGGTGGTGCCGCGTGGCCCGCAGGATGCGCTTATTGCGCTGCACCGGACGCGCGCACTGCAAGTAGCCTAAATTACTATTGTTAGCAACAGCCCCGAGCCGGGGACTGTTTTAGTTAGTTGAGCCTGGAAGGTGGGTTGAGATGTTTTGGATCGCGTATATCGCGTGGCTGGGCGCTGCCGTGTCTTTGTATGGAACAGCGCGCTATTTTATTGGTGTTTTAAAAGATGGCACGCAGCCACGGTTGGCCTCCTGGGTGGCCTGGCTGATCGCCAATCTGGTGATGATGTGTATGGCGCTGTCCCACGGCGCACGCGGTGCAGCAATTTTTGACGGCTTAAGCGCGCTGGGTAACGCTAGTATTCTCGTCGCGGCCGCCGTACGCCGGGCGGGTCAAAAACCGAGCGGCGGTATGGACTGGACGTGCTTAGTGGTTGCCGGTGGTTGCTCGCTCGTAAATGCTTCGTTTCCGCACATGGCCATGGTTGGCGCGGCCATTGCCATGTTCGCAAATTTGGTTGCTACGTTGCCAACGATGGTGCACGCCTGGCAAGAGCCATCGGCCGAAACCTGGCAACTGTTTGCGGCCAACGCCTGCGCCAGTTTGCTTGGCGTGATTGGCGTGGGGGCGGGCGGCGGTTTTAAGCTCACCACCATAGCCGGGCCGTTGGTAGCCATGATTGGCAACACCATGCTCACCGCCATAGTGCTGGGTAGGCGCTATCGCCATGAGATTAGTAGCGAACTTGCCATGATTCAGGCCGAAGTGGCCGAAGAAGTCGCCGGTATCGAAGAAGGTGTCGCCGACCTGGGAGAGGTTTTAAGCGACGAATTGAACGCAGTGGTAGCTACCGTAGCCGAGGTTGCGGCCGACCCTGTTGGTACACGGCCAACTCGTCGGAAAATGGCACTTCTGGGCTCACGAGCGGGCATGTAATAGTCTGCCCTCCTGCGTTAAAATACATTTTATGGGCAAGGCACCTCTACTAGAACAGGCGCAGAATATTGCGCTGGAGGTTGCTGCATACCGGCCAGATTATAATGAACAACGTCAGTCTATTGTTGAAGAACTGCATCGGGATAGTACGCTCCATGGCCTGGAAAGCACGACTAACATTTGCCGCAGTGTAGGCTACTTAGTAGCTGACGCTTTTAACTATTCTCATCAAGTTGTCAGTCAGGCGGACGGATACATAGCGGCAAACGGAAAAACAACGGTGTTCACGCGCCGAACCTTGGCGATGACGGCAGTGGCGGATACGCTTCGGCCGTGGTTTGATACAGCGATGGATGACTGTTGCAACGCATCGGAGTTGTCTTTTGTACATGGGCTAGAGTTTCATGCTTCGGGCAGGCGGCCCTATCCAGATCACGCTGCCGCCATAATTTTGCATGATATTGCTGATGAGCCGTTGGCGTACCAGAAAGCAGTGGGCCGCCCCCTCGCTTATGTATGGCGTGACGGGGTGGTGCAAACGAGCGCTGGCCGCAGACAGTTGTTCGCCGGTACAATTGTTAGGTTTATGCACGAGGGGTACTATTACACGGAGTCGGCCCTCGGCGAGCGATTCGCCGGTGCGGGGCTAGCTGGCGCCGGTGGCTGCGTAGCCGACGAAGTTGAGTTCAAACGCTTGAGTATAGAATTTTTGCCGAAAAGAATACGCGCCGCCGTACTAGTGGATGCCACATCCGCCGAAGATGGATATGGAGATTATGGCCACCACATTACACAGGCGTGTACCATGAACAGCTCCACGTTTGCAGATCGTGTGGCTGAAGCAGTTCAAACTATGCGGTGTTACGAGTATTTATAAGAGTACGGCTGTCGTTCGCCCATACTTGCTACTGCAACGAGGTTTTCGATTTGTACGCGGCTATATATTGCAAAATAAGGGCCACTAATATGAGGAACGCGGTGAACGTTTGGCCTTTCGGATCGTTCACCATAAAGTTGCCTGACCTGTATGTTACAAACACCAGAAAGAAGCCGTTGCCAAGGGTTTGCATTACCATTGAAGTGGACAAAAACACCATAATTTTGTTGTAGTGCGCAGTGGTTTTAGGAAGTGTCATGAAGCCCAGCACCGCAGCGACGGCCGAGAAGTAAACGCTTACCGCAAAACCTACTAGCGCCAGGTCAAAATAAAATTCATCGGGCGTATGCACCGGGTGGGGTATGGCAATCGCAACGGCGGTGATTACAGTCGCTGTAATAGCCACGCCCAGCGGCCGGAAGGCCCGAGGTATCGCGACATCTAGCTGTTTCGCATACAAGTAGAACGCAATGTAGTAGCAGATGTACACCGGGATTGCCAGCTCAAGGAATCCGCCGTGCTGAAAGAAGGGATGGTCATCTAAATGGAACTGGGAGATGACCGGAAAGTTGAGGGCGAACAGCCCTGTACCGATAGTGGCGGCCATAAGATAGTTGACAGACCCCCGTAATTGCGCTACCAAATTCTTTTTTACCGACTGGAATATGAAGGCTAGGCCGGTAAAAAGAGTAAATATAAAGAACGCCAAGACAATTTGGCCTCTTATGAGGCCTGATATGAAGCACGCCCCTGTAATAAGCGCGGCCGCACCAATTGTTATAAATATATGTTTGAGCGCAGTTTTCTTGGCTGCTTTCGCAGGATTATCTACCGCAAGGTGCTGGTCTACCGTGGTTTGCAGCGACTGGGCCGTAAAAGAGCGCAGCCGTTCCTTGTGTAACAGGTAATCTTCAAGTTCCTGCTGAATTGTCCGGAGTACCTGCTCATCTTGCGCGGACGGCTCGGCGGCTTGCGTAGTAATAAGACGCAGCTTATCAAGCACACTATCTACACTGCGCGGTTCAGAAATAAGGGAGGCGAGGTACACAATGCAGTCTATGCGTTGCCGCGGGCTCATGGGCCGTTCCATGTACGTAGCATAGCACGTAATTGTTATGTTTATCGCGCTGTTTAGCGTTTAGTAATACGTCAACTAAAAAGACCAACGCGGGAGCGTGGTCTTTTTAGAGGCACTACTTGTCCTGGTCGAGGCTTAACAGCCGCCTGGGCCGCCGTAGCGGAGTGTGCGGATGTTGCCTGCGGTTCCAAGTGGCACCGAGTTGTAGTAGGAGTTGATGCCGCTGGGGGCCACATATGTGGCCACGTTCACCTGAGCAGTGGTGTAGCCTGGGTAGGAGAACGATCCAACGCTGGAGCCGGCCGTCGAGGTCGCGAGTACTTGTGAGCCCATGTCGGTGCAGGTTGTCGCTGCCGTGCTAGTGTTCGCCGCGATCTCGCCAAACCCTGTGGCGTAGTCATTGTTTGTAAAGCCCGCAACACCCGTGCCGTATGAGTTAGTGTTGGTCCAGAGGCTACGAGGGTAGTATCCGATCCAGCCGCCAACCGTACCGCCCGTGTTGCCCACCCAGAGCCACCAGGCGTCGGATGCAGAGTCGTATTGGATACCTAACTTGAAGCTGGTGATGCTGGAACCAACCAGCTGCCCCACGGTGTACGTAGCGCCAGGATACGGCACGAAGCCACACCCGTTGTAGCAGATTCCTACGTCGTTCTTCCACCAGAACGAGAAGATGTGGAAGTTGGTGCTGTCGCCACTGTTGACCGCCGGGTCGATGGTGAGGCCTAGCTCCACGGTCTGCTTGACAGTACCAGTTGTCTTGCGCGCAGCGACCTCAACCAGCGTATGGGAATCGCCTGTCTTGAGCACCGGCATCGGTGAGGGATTAGTGCTGACGTTGGCGAAGATGCCGCCCGGCAGTGTTCCGGTGAACGACTGATCGCCGCCTGCCCAGTAATAACACGTCGGTGAACATCCTGACAGTGCCGTCATGGCTCCTTGGGTTTTGCTGTTTGCGGACACCTGAGTCGGCAATTTCTTGGGTGCCTTTACGCCCTGGGGCAAGGTGCCTACCGTGAAGGTGTCGAGCTTTGGTGGGGGTGGGACAACAGGGGTGGTCTGGAGATTTTTGGTGGTTGGGTCATTCGGATCGATGGCCGAGGTTGATACCCCGGACGAACCCGCCGCGTTTACGACCGACTGGCCCGCTGGCAAGGCTACCGCGCTAAGTGTAATTGCGGCTAGCGCTGCCATAAACAGGCGCTGCACCAGTCCTTCTGCGGTCTTAAAAGTTGCTCTTTTCATATATCCCCCTTATGTATAGGAGTATACGTGGGTAGTAAACCTGTGTAAATGCTTAAGATAATTAGATATTATTGCCCGCGCGAATCTCACCTGGGGGCAAGAACAACAAAAAATTAAGCATGATAAGCGCGTAGTACACTGGATAGTGCCAGTTGGTCTCTTGATTTTTGCCTTTTCTTGCTATGGCATATATATTATGGGTCAGTCTAAATAAATGGAGGAAGTTTTTATGGAAATGAAGCTCGAAGTCGTCCCCATTGGCGTGACCGACGTGGACCGCGCTAAAACGTTTTATGGAGAGAAGCTGGGATTTACCATTGACGTCGATCAGCCCATGGGCGATAAACGTTACGTGCAGGCGACGCCGCATGGCTCAGGCTGTTCCATCTCTTTTGGCATCGGTATCACTGAAACGAAGCCGGGCGCACTGGGCGGCTTGCTGTTAGCAGTTGCTGATATTCAGGCGGTATATAACGAGCTATCTGGCCGAGGTGTTGACATGACCGAACCCAAAACCGAACCTTGGGGCGCTATCCACAGCTACCTGAGCGATCCGGATGGAAATAAGTGGACGATCCAGCAGAAGCCAGCGGCGTAAAGCGGTATATAATCTACGCAACTACGTTAAGGCTCCCCAGAAACATTTCGTGCTTCCTACGACCTGTCCGGCGGTATACGATGAGCTAATATCAGTCTGGCTGGTAATTACTCCAAAAATGACTGGCGATAAACTCCCAATGGCGCCATTAGGAAATGTGCGTGACGCCAAAGATGGTGCCGTGGTACCGGTAAACAAAAAACCAATTGCGTAGCGCGTTCCGCGTGTTAATGCATAATTTGAGATTGCCGCCGGGCTGGCCGCGCCGTTATCGGCAATTGTCCGGGTGTAAATGGTATTGCTAGTTGTCCACAGAGTGCTGGTGTCACTGGCGGTTCGAGCCGCACAGGTTAGGTTGCCTCCAGAGACGGTAAAGATAGCCATTTTTGCCAGCGTTGCGCCTGACCCTTGTGTCGCTGTGGTTGAAGACATTATGTTGCTGGCCGTAAAGTTGAAGTCTGGCGTGAAATAGGCCAAGAAGAGGGACCCGGCGGTGAGTACATCGGTGCCGGATGACAATAGCATGCGGGGCATGGTCTCGACCCGGCTGGTAGAGGTCTGGCTTTGCAGCGAATACGTTAGGATATTGGGGGCGTACACATTACCGCCATTGGCGCTGTCGCTGTGGTCGTGTGTGCCGATAGCATGGGTATGGTCGGCATGGGCCGCGGTAGTAGCGGTGCCCAATACGCTGCCAGTGGTGTTGGTGCTTGGCGGCGCGGTAGTGGTTTCTAGTTGTACTCCTGCTGATGCGGCTGAGCTGACCCAGTTTGTGCCGTCAGAGGTAAGCACATTGCCAGCCGTACCAGCGCTGCTCAGGCCGGTGCCGCCTTGGGTAGTAGGAAGGGGATTGACTAGCTGCCCAAGATGGGCCTTGACCACGGCCATCTGTTCAACTTCTTTGGTGTAGTCGGGGCTACCGGTAGTAAAGGGCTCAAGTGTAGTCGAAGCGGTATAATGCGAGCCTCCTGCCCAGTGTGTGGCATTGGCGCCGTAAGTATCGAGATAACCGAGGAACGTGTCTTCATCTTGCTGCCAGTTAACGGCATCGCTGGAAGTCCCGTTAGGGACGCCGTACTCGCCAATAAATATCGGGATGCCATTATTTTGCGCCCATTGCAACGCGGGTATCACCTCTCCTGGGATGCGTGTGCGGAGGCTACTGTTCCACGCCGTTTGGTACGAACCGGAGTGGTCGGTATCGAAGTAATAGTGGAAAGACGCCATTGTCTTATTGGCGGAATCGCTCCACCATGCGGTAGGGTTGCTTCCGTACTGGCTGGTAAAACTCTGTAAGCCCGCCCATTGGTCGCCTTCCACGGCAATATACGTGTGAGTATCCACGGCCCGGATGGCAGTTATAGCTGCTTGGTACATAAGTGTGGCACTGGCGCTGGTATTGTAATTGCTTGTAGTAGTCGGCACGGGCATGTCGTGCGGCTCATTCATAAGATCGTACATCCAGACTGTGCTTTCGCTAACATATGCCGTTGCCAATCGCGACCATAAATCGGCAAACGCGCTTGTTGGCAATTGGGGGTCGCCAACACGGTATGTGCCGGAGCTGGACGCGCCTGAGGTATCGCCATTTACATCCAAGGTTACGTTATCAATGGCGCACTTCGTAAAGTTGTTCTTCAACGTAATGCGCCCGCCGGTCAGCGCAGGGTCGGTGGCAAACTGAGCGATTTGGCTGCCATTTACCGAAATTGTCACATTGCCAGCACTTGCTTGGTTTACATCAAAAAGCACTTGGTACAATGTGCCAACATTTATAGTGGCCGCTACTTCACCAATCGCCGTTGCTACGCCGCTGACCACCTTACTCCATTTAAATTTCTGTTCGAATTGGTTGATCGAGAGCTGGTAATAACTGTTGTTGCCATTGTCGAATACGCGCACATGCAAGGCAGGGAAGTTGCCGCCGCCGGTTTGCGACGCGGTGATGTAACAGTCGGCCTGAAAACTATAACCCGTTGCGGGCGATACCGGGTTGCGTAAGTCACCGCCGGCAAAACTGCTGAAAAAGCTGTTTTGGTCGCAGATATACTGGCCACCCGACAGCGAGCCGCCGCTCCACGTGCCAGCGCTCGACGTAAAGTTGTTGGTAAACCCACCGGGAAAGGCTACGTAGCGCCGACCAAAGTTGTGAACGTCTAATATCACGCGCTGGCCGTTGGTTTTGGCATTGCTGATAGCGGTATCTATATACCCTTTATAAGTACTGTCCAACGCACCATTGAGGGTTGGCTGAATGCGTTCCCACAAAAACGCCAGGCGCACCAACGTAAGACCTTTCGACTTAAAATACGAATAATCACCAGTGGCTGGCGCGAAGTAATTGGTATTGAGCGTGCCCGGAATAACCGAAGGGGAAAATTCCAGCCCAGATAGCGACACACCACGCAGATAGGCTGGTCCGCTAATGGTAACGCCGGGGATAGAAGCCCATGAAGCGTTGCCGGTAGCATCCGACGTTAGCACGTACCCGGTATTCGCGCCTTCGGTGATTTGCGCGGACGGCAGGGTAAGTTTGCCGGTCATGGTGTCTCCGGCTTTGGCTACTTTTGCCGCTAAATCAGTCGTAAGGTTACTGATCTTACTTTCGGAGATTGACGAGATATCTCCATCACCTATGGCGAGAGGCGCGAGGTCGCTTTTAGGTATACCTCCGCTGGGTTTGGTATAGAAATTAAGTGTACCGTCGGTTCGAATTTTTAGGGTGCCATCTATATCATGCTCAACCTTTAAGAAATCATTGAGCACTTCACCCCAAATATTATTGTCGCTGCCAGGCTGCGGGAGTCGGGACATACCAGCTACATCTACCCTAATCTACTTATGTTATTACTATAGCAGGAGACAGCGATAAAACCGCAGTAATTATGCTAGGAAATAGCACACCAAAAACCAAAGGCGCCAGCACCGCCTGTCATGCTGGAAGGAGTGAATGAGGCGGGCATAGAAGTTTGGCTGGTGGCGGCAATGCCAAACCGGAAGTTTGCGGCCGACAGCCCAGCATTAGCGATAATTGCTCCGGAGCTGTTGGTACGCGCTGGCCCCATGGGGGTTGTGCCATTGCACAGCAGGGCAACGAAATACGTACCCGCGGCAGCGGAATAAGGCGTGGTCATAGCCACTGTCTTAAGGCTCGCGCTTGTCCAGGAGGCTGATTGGTCGGCGCTGACGGCTCGCTGTGTACCCCCAGAGTCATAAAACCCAACCAATGATTGCCCAGAGGTAAGGCTTGCCCCGGCATTAACAACAAATATGGCAATGTTTGTGACCGTAATGGCCACCGGAAGTATAATTTTTGCCACCGCCACTGTTTGGGTAGTGAGGTTGCTGGCGTTTGAACAGTAAACAGGGTCGTAATTCCAGGCTAACCAGCCTTGCTGATCGGGAGTGGCAACCCAGTTATTGATGTAAGCCTTGGGTACGGCGTCGTTACTAGAAGTGGGTTGCGCCAAACTCGATAATCGTTGCGAGCCCCAACTCACTGTTGCAGCGGGGGCGGCCAGATCGGAAATTTTAATGGCGGCGTGCTCTGCCGCGCCGTGTGCTGGCGTGCCGTGAGTGTGATCTGAGCGGGCAGCGGTTGTGGCGCTTCCGTCCGCAGAACTGGCGCCGAACGATGTTTGTGCCGACACTGACCCGAACGAAACGGCAAGCGTGCGGTCGGCGCTTAAATCGCCACCGCCAGTGAGGCCAGTGCCGGTAGAAATAAGGCGGGAAGTGGGCGCCTTGGCGTTCAGTGCCGTTTGCGTGGCAGTAGAAACCGGCTTGTTTGCGTCGCTCGTGTTATCTACGTTGGCAAGTCCTACGGCAGTTTTATCAAGTGTTTGGAAGGTTTTGTCGCCGCGCCAATATTGGCTGGTGGTGCCTGCGGTAATTGTCGGCTCTTTCGTAGCCAGGGCGGGCACTGTTGGTGCTGTAGCGGTGCCGCCTAGGTCGTTTGTCAGCTGTAAAATGCCTTTAGTGGAGCTTGTCGCATCGGGCGCTCCCGCGGCAACTACGCCATCTACGTAAGTTTTTGTGGTGGCATGGCCGCCAAGTGTGGGTGCGGGAACCACAGGCGATGCCTGGAATGTCTTCGTACCTGCCACTGTTTCAGCGCCAGTGTTATGAACAACCGCACTATCCGCTGCGGCACCGCCTGCAGTTACTGCGCTTGGTTTTAACGTGCCGTCTGCGTTGTGCGATTGGGCCAAAAAATCATTGAGGATATCACCCCAAGCACCATCATCTTGACCAGGAACGGGTAGACGTGTCATAAAGCCATTTCTAAATATGCTTAAGCTAAGTTAAGAGTAGCATACATTATCACGCTTAGGCATGTAGTATTTCAGTTACACGCGTTGGATCGTGACCAGCAATAATAAGGACATCAATGATATATAAAACAAGATAGAAGTGGTTTGTGCGCAGGGCTATACTAAGCTTATGTTTACTAATTAAAAGAAGGGTGCGCAATGCGAATAACTACCTTAAGATCAGCCATCTCGAGAATGCGACAAGGACTACGACGTACAAAACATGTCGTGGCGGCAAGTGTCCTAACGGGCGCCGCTCTACCGCTTGGTATGTTTGTGGGTCCGGCAAACGCCATTACCACAAATACAGTCACGCTTTATCCTACCTCTGACACATATATTACGAGCAACAGCCCCAACTCAAACTACGGCACTAGCTCCGTCCTCTATGCCTCAAATACGGCCTACCGTGCTTTCTACCGATTCGATACGACTCAGATCCCCGGTAGTGCGACTATCAACAGCCTTACGCTCGACCTGTATAACGTCAACAGCCATACGAGTGGCGGTAACGACATTTACACTGTGCTTGGGGCATGGAACGAGAATACGTTAACGTGGAATAACGCGCCTGGTATCTCATTACCGGCAAAAGCCACATCGGCTACGCCTACTTCTCCGGGGACGTACACCCACACAAGCCTGCCTACCTCGGCCATAAACGCTGGCGCGAGCACTGCTTACGCCATTGGTTACAGCACCTCTGGTTTGCAGCATCAGCTGAGCTCACGCGAGAACGCCAATCAACCGTCGCTGACCGTTAATTACACAACGACTACTAGTGACGACACTGCGCCAAGCGTGCCCGGCAGCCTTACAAGCACCGCCCTCAGCGACACCGGCGCTTCGCTCTCCTGGTCGGCTTCAACCGACAATAATGCACTTGATGGGTACAACATTTACCGGGACGGCGAAATCATCGATGGCGTATCTCCGTCGACCACTACTTACACTGACACGAGCGCCACGCCAGCGACAAGCTACACTTACACGGTTCGAGCGTTTGACCTATCGGGTAATGTATCAAATGACTCCAACAGCGTGAGCGTGCGCACCACCTGGCACCCAACCACGAGTGATATGGTTGTTGTCAGCGTTGGCTCAACATCGGCCTCGGTAACGGGATACATGAATCCGAATGGTCTTAGCACAACTGCCAACTTCGCCTACGGCACTACCTCATCGTTGGGTAGCACTACCTCAAATCAAAATATCGGTAGCGGTACCACTGCAGTTCAGGTCAATGGGACTATCACTGGCCTCTCGCCAAACACCACATACTACTTCCGTTTGCAGGGCACTAACAGCTCGGGCGGTTCTTACCCCAACCCGATCACATTTACCACTGCGCCGTAATAACGGTTACACGGTAATAACAAAAAGGGCGGAGCAATCCGTCCTTTTTGTATCACAATTTCAGATAAAGGAGTTAACTGGGCTACTGCTGTTCAGGGTTAGGTCTAGCTGCTTGCTGTTGGTCGGTAAAGTATTCCATGTAACCGAGCACCGTCTCCTCATCAAGTCCGCTTAACTGTACTAGGACGCCACCGGCATCGGCATGACTCTTCATCTTTTTAATGAGCATGTCATACCCGTCGCTGCCGCTAGCTGCAGTTTGCATCCCGCTCGTAGTATTCTCCGCTTGCATTATTGCTGCGCACAACGCAACTTGCTCTGGTGTGTCAGCGGAAAGTACGTTCATAGTAACCGCACCACCTATGTAGTCCGCCAAGGTTTCCCGATGCCGACCTGCCTCTTCAAGTGTTCCCAACCGGGAAAGAGTGAATGGTTCCTCGGCAGTGGGTTTTTGTTCAGATGGTGATATTTTGCGTCTAAGTATCATATGCAAAAATGAATGTTACGTTCCAGTGTATTATACTACGGTAGTTTATATTTTGCAATAAACTCATGGATAATGCAAGCAAAAGCGAATTGGCAAGAAAAAGGTGATGTTGAACTGTGGTGATTCATGTTCAAATACCATGGCTGGGGGATGAGGGGTTCGAACTCCGAATCCCAGATTTGTAAATAGCCATCGGGCCGGTCGTTTTAGTATGCTTAGACTATGAGCATTATTGCGGCCCGTTTGCATAATCAGCTTCTTGTAGATAATAAGCTCACGTCTGCCCGTGCTGTAGTGCAGCATTTAGGTGCAGTGCAGTCCCAGGAATATCCGGGCGCCAAATGGGCACTGGCCCAGCGATTGCCCGGTGTTACTAACCAAAAACTGGATAGTCTGTTTAACGACGGCGATATATTGCGCACCCACGTTATGCGACCTACGTGGCATTTTTTAGCGCCAGAAGATATTAGGTGGATGCTTGAACTTACCGCGCCCCGCATTGAACAGCTCATGTCATATTACAATCGTAAATTAGACCTGAACCGGGCGCTTTTCGATCGCACCGGCCATATAATTGGCCGGGCCGTTGTCGGCGGCAACTTTTTAACGCGCCAGGAAATTGCCAAGATATTACAGAGCAACGGCATTGAAACGCCAACGCAGCGGATGGGGCATATTATGATGCAGGCTGAGCTTGACGGCGTTATTTGCAGCGGACCGCTGCGGGGCAGGCAATTTACCTATGGGCTCCTGAGTGAGCGAGCGCCACACGCCAAACGGCTGGGCCGCGACGAGTCTATCGCACTCCTTGCAAAACGCTACTTTACCAGTCACGGCCCGGCGACTATCCAAGATTTTGCATGGTGGTCCGGACTGACTATGACGGACGCAAAACTCGGGGTTACACTAAACAAAACGTTGGTGACCCAAAGGATTAACGACACCGCATATTGGCTAAGTTCTGACACGAAAGAGGCGGCGCGCATCCCGCATATGCTGCTGCTTTCGGTGTACGATGAATATACAATTGCCTACAAGGACTATTCACCGGTATTTCCACCGCACGCCCAAAACCTGACTAAGCTGCTTGGTAATGCTTGGCTCAACTACGTGGTAATTAAGGACGGCTGTGTGATTGGAAGTTTCAGGCGGCTGGCAAAACCAAAAGAAATGCAGCTGGAGTTTAGGCTGGTGGTGCCCATCACGCAAGCGGATAAGACTCATATTCAAGATGCCGCTGAGCGCTATGCCGCTTTTTTTGGCTTGCCGCCCCGCATAAGTTACGCTGCATAAAATATATGATTTTTTGACTGCTCCTGCGAAACAGCGCAGCGGCTCTTAATATGCTTTATAAATAAAGCTAGCTGCCAGATGGCATCGCAGCAGGCATGCCCAGCAGCGTCGGCAATGCCGGGTTGCAGGCGCTAACGCCACCCTGTGCACCGCGCATGAAGGACGCGCTGCGGTCGCCATAGTCGCTTCCGCCGAGCAAGCTCAAATACTCGGCAGCCGGGGCAGTAAGCCCGGGATGCGTGGCTTCCACGACGACACCAGCCAAGCAGTCAGCTGTTGGTTCGGTGTCGGCACTGCGCGCATATTCCATCTCGGTGAGAGCGTGGCCGTATTCGTGGCCGATGGCAGCTGCGGCTAGTGCTTTTTCGCTAATATTTGCACTCTTGGCGCGGACTATTTCACCTTTATAGTGGTCGTCATCTACGACAATGCGGCCTGTAACCTCGTTAGCGTTAAAGCAGAAGGCCAGCGGACTCACTGCCAGCGAATCGCCGCATTTACCGGTCTCACCTTTGCTCATTTGCAAGGCAAGGGTACCCATGTGCGTGATGCCTTGGCCGTGCCAGTATTCCTGTGTCGTACTAAAAGCGCTCTGCAATTCCGCAGGCACTTCGGGCGCGGCATTGCCGCAGCCGCCCATAAGGGAAGCCGCAACCAGTGTTCCTGCCAGAGCAGAACGACGTTTCATAGGCATATTATAACATTGTAAGCTGTCTATGTCAATATGCTTATGCTAGCTAAGGGATTACCAAGCCAAGCCTCAGAATTCGGGGGTGCGCCAAGTTTAATGATCTTAGCTACTCAGGATTAGATCAGTTTTTGGGTTAATATTTTTTTGTAACCCAGTACTGATCTTGCACTGTCATACATTGCAGGATGACTCATGAGTTACAATTCTAAAGAAAACAAAAACACCAACAATAAAGTTGACGTAATGTACAAAATCTGGTTGAAGATGAGAGATTCGAACCTTATAACCAAAGGGTAGAGCATGGAGTTGCAAAAATACATAATTAGTATATATTATGAAATAATATGCAAAAGATGTCACGAAGCTGGCTAATGCGCGGGAAGCTGTTATCCCCGATTCAACATTGTCATACCTGCGAGGAGCCTTTCCTCATTTAGTTGAGTCTTTTGCTGATGTTTTAGGCTCTAAATCAAAACCTAAGCCTTCCTTGTAGGGATAGTCAAATGACTCCAGACTACGCAGGCTTCTTAAGGGTAATACATCGTACTGCCATAGAGACGAATGCGCCACTTGGTGGCAGAAATTTTTTAGTAGCTCCTAATTTGCCTGTACCAAATGTACTAACTGCATTGTATGATCGGCTTGATGTGCCGACATGGCGACAGCGACACGCACGTGCAATAGGCAATACCGGGTTATCGGAAATGCAATTGATGATCGACTTTGATGGCGGCGGCAGAAACGATACGGTAAGCCTAGGTTATCTGAGGCAAGGCGCGGAAACTACTACCCCCGATGCGCGCCTAACCTTCTTTGATAATTCAGATGTCGTACTTTTACAAGGCTATGGCCCCTTAAAAGGTATGACCGACATCGGCGCGGCTCCTGAGATGCGCGACGTACTGTCCTCGGATGTTAAATTTGCCGCGCGGCATATTTTGGGGCTGGACGAGTCTCTTAACTGACACCGCTTGGTTGCGGATTTTATTCTTGTGGGACGAAAATTAGAACAATTTGGATTTATCTATTGCAACGGCAAAGTAATTATTTTGTAGCGTCGAGTAGACTAAGGCTGCGCACCGATATTGCTAATATTTTCGGGTCACTTGTTATGAATGTACATTTTTCTGTGATAGCGACTGTCGCTAATATGTTGTCAAAGGGGTCTTTATTGTCTGGATTGAAAACAGCGTATTTCTGAAGTGTAGAATTGCTCGGTGCGATAAGGCCAATGCCCATCTTAGGTAAGTCGTCCATAACCGAACTATCGAAATCCAGTTTGCCAATACTTGCCTTGATGGTCATCTCAAAAAATGAGAAATAACTTATAAAAACTTCATTCGAAGTATCTTGTAGTGCCTTTAGAGTAGTAGCGCCTAGCCTCGCATCTTCATTTATAAGCCAAATAAAAACCTGCGTATCGATGAGTAATCTCATCACAACTATTCGCCTAGCATCAGTGTTGTGATATTTTTATCTGTGGTATCAGAGAATGCATCGGCCTTGGCATCGACCTTACCCTTACCAATAGTGAATACGCGCTTGTTTAGAGCTGTATTTTCCTGGTCGGATATTTTTACTAACAGTACTTCTGGCTTACCAAAGCCACCAATATAAATTTTCTCACCTTTTTTAGCCGCTGCAATATATTTGCTGAGATTTGTTTTGGCGTCGTGTATTGATATTGTCTTCATGTCACTATATTAGCTAAGTTAGCTAAGTACGTCAAGTAAAACATATGCTCGATAGTGGCGTCGCTGGTATATTGCTCGCTACCCCATGCAACAGACAGAAAATTCAACACAAAACAAAAAAAGGCCTCAAAATTTGAGAACCTTCTTATCTATTATCCAATTTGGCTGGGGATGAGTCTCTCGGCTGGCAGTCCGTGGTCGCAGATTTTATACTTATCGCTCGAAAGCTTGAGAAACTCGGATTTATTTACAGCAGAGGCAGGGTAATCATTAGTACAGTTG
>Ga0070667_100001797_pt1 | contig 19092 bp, 18 predicted proteins | sample KBSS33metaG_FD_64659 | JGI IMG/M metagenome (GOLD analysis project Ga0070667, IMG submission 64659) | Switchgrass rhizosphere microbial communities from Kellogg Biological Station, Michigan, USA - KBS S3-3 metaG | ecosystem: Host-associated > Plants > Roots > Rhizosphere > Soil ... | reverse complement strand
ATAGAAACCCCGCCAATACAATGAAATCGATTCCTCTTTCCTTTAATTCTCCCGCATACGCATCCCCGTTAAAAAACCGATCTTTTTCTATCATTAATACCGGGATGCCTGCCATGGCCGCTACCTGTATAACGCCCGCCCCGGGTTTATTGCAAACCACCAGGGCTATGTTAATTTTTCCATGGCCATTAAAATGCTGAATGATCTGCTGCGCATTGGTGCCGGTGCCGGATGCAAAAATGGCCAGTTGTATCATGCGTCAAAACTAAAGGAAAAAAGGATTGCTGATTTTGTGATTGCGGAATTTCGGGATTGCCTTATCGGGAAGAGAGAAATCTCAAAATCCCAAAATCTCAAAATCAGGCGCCGTCTGCATTAACAATTAACCGGTCATTAAAGCGCGGTTACCAACACGCCGGAATGTTTTGAAAAATGGTTGACAATTTCATGACACGGATCATTTGCCGATATATAAAATCGGCTGAAACCCGCGCCAGTAGCGGGAAAAAAAAATTTTCCGATGTTGGTATTTTGTTAAAATCCTGACTTATTTTTGCAACCGGTTAAAGACAATTTTCCACATAATTACCTGATATTAAGAGCTTATGATTTATCATAGAAAAACCGCAAAAAAACTATTCTTCCATGCCCTTTTTTCAGTTCTTTTAATTTCAGGTTTCACTGCCAACGCTCAACAAGATATTAACGCCGGTAAAACTGCTTTTGCCAATAATTGCGCTTCCTGTCACAATCCTTTAAAAGATGGTACAGGCCCGGCCCTGCACGGTGTTACTGAAAGGGTTCCTGACCGGGCAAAACTGCATGCCTGGATAAAAAACAACCAGGCCGTGCTGGCCAGCGGAGACCCTTATTTTACCAAATTGTTCAATGAGCGTAATAAAACGCCCATGAACACTTTCACCAGTCTTTCGGATGCTGAGATTGATAATATATTGGCTTATGTAGAATCAGTTACGCCTCCTAAGGGCCCCACTGATGGTGGAACTACACCAACGTCAAACCAGGATGAAAGCGACAATTCTTTATTATATGGCATTCTTACTTTAATACTGGCCGTAGTTACCCTTATCTTATTACAGGTCAACAGTAATCTTAAAAAATTATCAGACGATAAAGAAGGCGTTCCGGCTTCAGAACCCGTGCCTTTCTATCGCAATAAAGCTTATATCGCCCTGTTTGCCGTGGTGCTCTTTATAGTGGGCGGTTATATCACCATCCAGGCGGCCATTGGCCTGGGTAGAAATAAAGGGTATCAGCCCGAACAGCCCATTTATTATTCCCATAAAGTACATGCCGGTGTAAACCAGGTGAGCTGCTTGTATTGCCATGGCGGTGCTTATGAAGGAAGACATGCCAATGTGCCTTCTGTAAACATCTGTATGAATTGCCATATGCAGATTAATGAATACAGCAGCACCAGCGAAAAACTATACCGCGAAGATGGCACCGAGGTGAACGGCACCGCAGAAATACAGAAAATATATGCCGCTGCCGGGTGGGACTCCAAAACAAAAAAATACTCAGGCAAAGAAAAGCCCATCGAATGGGTGAAAATTCATAACCTGCCCGACCACGTTTATTTCAACCACTCGCAACATACCCGCGCCGGTAAAGTACAGTGCCAAACCTGTCATGGCCCTATCCAGGAAATGCCGGAAGTAAAACAATTTGCCGACCTCAGCATGGGCTGGTGCATCAACTGCCACCGCGAAAGCAAAGTCAATTTTTACAATGCCGAAACCGGTGAAGGCAATAAGTTTTACAGCATCTACGAAAAATTGCACAACGACCTGAAAAATAAAAAAGTTGACAGTGTAACCGTGGAAATGATTGGTGGAACAGAGTGCCAGAAATGCCACTATTAAGAACTAACTACTATTGCGCCATCCTGTTAGAATACGCTCTTATAAAGGAATTCATACTTAATCACAAATAGTTTCGCAACCGCGGAACAAGGGACTAAAATTATGAGTAAAAAGTACTGGCAAAATTTCGGTGAGTTGAACAACTCGGAAGCCTTTCAGCAGCAGGCCAAGGATGAGTTTCGTGAAGCGTTGCCGTTTGAAAGCGCAGGTATTGCCGATGCCACCACACCCCGCAGGGATTTTTTGAAATATATTGGTTTTAGCACCGCCGCCGCAGCCATTGCAGCCGGTTGCGAAGTACCCCTGAAAAAAGTAATTCCTTATGTGAACAAACCGGTAGATATGGTGCCCGGTGTTTCTGACTATTATGCAACCACTTATATTTCTGGCAGTGATGTAGTGCCCGTGGTGGCTAAGGTAAGAGATGGACGTCCTATTAAACTGGAAGGAAATGAATTGTCATCTGTAACAAAAGGCGGTACTTCTGCCCGCGTTCAGGCTTCGGTGTTGGATTTATATGATACTGCCCGTTTGCGTTTTCCTATGGCAGACGGTAAAGAAGTGAGTTCACTGGAAGCTTTTGACAAGATGGTGGGAGATGGCCTGGCCGGCTCCACTGTAGTGCTGTTGACTCCCACGATTACTTCGCCCACCGGAAAAAAAATCATTGCGGAATTTTTAGCGAAATATCCCGGCAGCCGCCATGTACAATACGATGGCATTTCTTATAGCGGTATGCTGGAAGCCAATGAAGCCAGTTATGGTAAAAGAGCCATTCCTTCCTATCATTTTGAAAAGGCAAAAGTTCTGGTAAGTCTTTCAGCTGATTTCCTGGGCACCTGGCTCAATGCGGTAGAGTATCAGCGCGGTTATTCTTCTTTGCGCAAAGTCAATGAGAAAAACCCCGAAATGAGCAAGCACTACCAGTTTGAAAGCATGATCAGCATGACGGGTGCGAATGCCGATGAACGCTTTACCCATAAACCTTCTGAATCGGGCTCGGTAGCGGCAGCCTTATTAAGCGCTGTAAACGGGCAGGCTGTAAGCGGGGTAAGTGCATCGGTAAAAAAAGGAATCGAAAAAGCTGCTGCAGAATTGCTGGCCAATAAAGGTGCGGCATTGGTAGTAAGCGGCAGCAATAATAAGAATATCCAGTTGCTGGTGAACGCCATCAACGAAGCCATCGGCGCTAACGGAACGACGATCAACTGGAGCGCACCATTGCTGACCAAACAGGGTATCGACAGTGATATGGCTACGCTGGTAACAGACATGGATGCTGGCAAGGTTGGCAGCCTGCTTATCTATGACGCCAACCCGTCATATGATTATTTTGATGCAGCCAGGTTCAGCGCAGCAATAAAAAAAGTAAAGACCAGCGTTTCTTTTAATGAAAGAATGGATGAAACCACGCTGTTGTGCAAATATGTTTTACCGGCCAATCATTACCTGGAGAGCTGGGGCGATGCAGAGCTGAAACCCGGCTATTTCGCTATGATGCAGCCCACCATTAACCCTTTGTTTAAAACAAGGCAATGGCAGGATAGCCTCCTGAAATGGTCTGGTAATAATTCTGCTTACCACGATTATTTCAAAAATTACTGGGTTAGCACATTGGGCGGAGAGCAGGGATATGATACAGCATTAATGAATGGTGTGTCTGAACCGGCCACCGCATCAACCGGCGCAGGAAGCTTTAACAGCGCAGCAGCCAGTGCGGCCACGGCTGCATTGAGCACCCCGAAAAAGGGCGGTAAGTACGAACTTGTTTTATACCAGAAGCCGGTTATGGGCGACGGCCGCCAGGCAAACAACCCCTGGTTGCTGGAAACACCCGACCCCATTACAAGGGCTACCTGGGATAACTATGTGATTATCTCGCCTGCTCTTGGAAAAGAGTTGCTGGGTGTTGATATCAGCGACCGCAAGCAGTCCGATACATTTGAAGTGCATCCTGATAAACCGGTATTGAAAATAAAAGTGGGCAATAACGAGCCTGTTTTGCTTCCGGCATTGATTATACCGGGTATTGAAGCAAATACGATTGCTATTGCTGTAGGGTATGGAAGAAATCCCGCATCGGGTCGTGCCGCCGTAGGCGCCGGAAAAAATGTTTACCAGCTGGCCGTGGGTGGCGACTGGAACATACCTGATGTTGCTATTGAAGTAACCAGCGATAAATATAAAGTTGCCCAGGGGCAAACACATAGTTCTTATGAGGGCCGTGTAGAGGTAGTGAAAGAAATGAAGCTCGAAGACTTTAAAAAGAGCCCGCTGGAGATCCTGGAAGACAGAAACAAGGAATTACTTCCTTTTGGAGGTCTTGAAAACTATACGAAAGAAGGGACCATTTATCCATATTATGATAAGCCCGGTATTAAATGGGGCATGAGCATAGACCTGAACAGCTGTTTTGGTTGCGGTGCCTGCGTGGTGGCCTGTACGGCAGAGAACAATGTGGCCGTAGTGGGTAAAAGTGAAGTATTGCGTTTTCATGATATGGCCTGGCTGCGCATCGACCGTTACTTTAGCGGCGACCCTGCTAACCCAGACACTATACAGACCATTTTTCAACCCATGCTTTGCCAGCATTGTGATAATGCACCCTGTGAAAACGTATGCCCGGTTGGCGCCACCAATCACAGCAGCGAAGGATTGAACCAGATGGCTTATAACCGTTGCGTTGGTACAAGATATTGCGCCAACAACTGTCCATATAAAGTACGCCGTTTTAACTGGGCCGATTATACCGGTGCCGATAGCTTCCCGAATAACCAGGATCAGCAGACTGTAGGTCACCTGGATGATGCAGTTCACATGATGAACGATGATCTGACCCGTATGGTAATAAATCCTGATGTTGTGGTGAGAAGCCGCGGGGTGATTGAAAAATGTTCTTTCTGCGTACAACGCCTGCAGGATGGTAAACTAAAAGCAAAAAAAGAAAACCGTACACTTACCGACAGCGATGCAAAAACGGCCTGCCAGCAAGCCTGCGCAGCTGATTCCATTGTATTCGGTAATGTAAATAATAAAGATAGCGAGATAAGCACCGTACGTCGCGAAAATCAACACCGGTTGTTTTACTCGTTGGAACAGCTGCATACTTTGCCCAACGTAAATTACCTGGCTAAAATCCGTAATACAGATTTATTGACAGGTGTTAAAGAAGAGCATGAAGAAAAGACGCCAATGCCGGGTGAGCAGCGCAAAGAAGAAAAAGCAGAAAAGGAACACGCTTAAGAATATAACAGCATAAAGGCAATAGACAAAAGTTCATTTGAAATCCTTAAAAGCTAAAAGCTAAACGCTGATAGCTAAAAGCTCAAAACATGTCATTACTCAGATACGAATCTCAGGCGCGCGAACCATTGGTGACAGGTGCAAAAACCTATCACCAGGTAACGGAAGATATTATCAGGCCGATAGAAATGAAGCCAACCCGCCTATGGTATATCGGGTTCTTTATATCGGTGGCCTTTTTATGCTTTGGTATTTTTTCTGTAACCATGGAGGTAACTTATGGTGTGGGCCAATGGAACCTGAATAAAACCATTGGTTGGGGCTGGGATATTACCAATTTCGTTTGGTGGGTGGGTATCGGTCACGCAGGTACACTTATCTCCGCCATCTTATTATTATTCCGTCAGGGATGGAGAACCGGTGTAAACCGTGCAGCAGAAGCAATGACCATCTTTGCGGTAATGTGCGCAGGCCAGTTTCCGATCTGGCATATGGGCCGTGTATGGATGGCGTTTTTTGTACTGCCTTATCCCAATACAAGAGGTCCTTTATGGGTAAACTTTAACTCGCCGTTGTTGTGGGATGTATTTGCGATATCAACTTACTTCACCGTATCATTATTATTCTGGTATGCCGGTTTGCTACCCGATTTGGCCAGTGTACGCGACCGGGCAAAACTGAAATGGAGAAAATTCATGTATGGTTTGTTGAGTTTTGGCTGGACGGGTTCTACCAAACACTGGCAGCGCCATGAATCATTATCATTGGTATTGGCTGGGTTGGCAACGCCGCTTGTATTGTCTGTGCATACCATTGTATCTTTTGACTTTGCCACCTCTATCGTTCCCGGTTGGCATACCACCATCTTTCCTCCTTATTTTGTGGCGGGCGCCGTATTCTCTGGCTTTGCCATGGTACAGACCCTGTTGCTGGTTACCAGGAAAGTATTGAGACTGGAAGATTATATTACGTTGGAGCACATTGAGGTAATGAACAAAATAATTGTGCTAACGGGTTCCATTGTGGGCGTTGCCTATATCACCGAGTTATTCATTAGCTGGTATGGCCAGAATCCTTATGAAGCAGCCGCCTTCCGCAACCGTTGGGATCTGTCTACTCCCTATGCATGGAGTTATTACATTATGATGGGTTGTAACGTATTGAGCCCGCAGTTTTTTTGGTTTAAAAAATTACGCCGCAACCTCTTGTTCACCTTTTTCATGAGTGTGCTGGTAAATGTGGGTATGTGGTTCGAGCGTTTTGTAATCATTGTTACTTCCATCTACCGCGATTACCTGCCCAGCAGCTGGAGTACCTATTACGCACCCAGTATTTTTGAGGTAGGATTTTACCTCGGCACCTTTGGATTGTTTTTCACCTGTTATTTCCTGTTTTCCAAATTCTTCCCGGTTATTGCGCTGGCTGAAATCAAGCATATACTTAAGAAGAATGGCGAAAGCTTTAAAAATAATATGACAAGAATAGACGCACAACCGGCCGATGAGTTTGCGCATGAGCATGCACATGATCACGGCGTATAAACGGGCGGTGGATAATTTAATTGAATTGTTAAGGCTCGCAGCTCGCAGCTAACGGCTCAAAGCTTAAAAATATGAGTGTAAAAAAATTTATAGTAGGCTGTTTTGACGAAGAATCGGCGCTGTTCTCTGCAGTTAAGAATGTACGTAAAAGCGGTTACAAGATCCATGACGTGTACACGCCGTTCCCTATTCACGGGCTCGACAAGGTGATGGGCCTGCGCGATACCAGCCTTCACACCATGGGTTTTATTTACGGCATTACCGGCACATCAACGGCTTTAGGATTTATCAGCTGGATATTTACAGACAGCTGGCCATTGAATATTGGCGGCAAGCCCCATTTCTCTCTGCCCGCCTGGATACCCATTATGTTTGAGCTCACGGTATTGTTTTCGGCGGTAGGCATGGTACTTACTTTTTGCTACCTCTGTCAGCTGGCGCCCTTTGTAAAAAAACATCATTTTCATCCCCGGGCCACTGATGATCTGTTTGTAATGGTGATTGAACCCACAGCCAAAACAAGTGAAACAGAAGTGCTGGAATATTTAAAGCAGGCAGGTGCGGTTGAAACGAATATACAGGAAGCGGAAACCGGGTGGTGGCTGGGCAGGTACGACAGGGACAGGCTTCCTTTCGAGGTTAGAGAAGCAAATGTTTAGTATAAAAATTTGAAACGATTTTTTATTCAACACTGATGAAGAAATTATTGATCATAGCAATTGTAACGGTAAGTATCTGTGCACTGCAAAGCTGCAGCGATATACAGCGTAAGCCCAGCCGGGTATATATGCCGGACATGGGGTACAGCGTAGCATATGAAACCTATGCAGACCATAGCAAACTGGCCGACTCCGGTATTTTCTATAATGCCCGTCCCGTTCGCGGTACCGTAAAAAGAGGGGAAGACCCGGTATTTCATTATGAAATGCTAACCGACACAACCGGCGCTTACGATAAATCTGCCGCTATGAAAAATCCAATCGCCTCACTGGATAAGGCAGATGCTGTAGAAGCGGAAAGGTTGTTCCTGGTAAATTGCGGCGTTTGTCATGGTCCTAAATTAGACGGTAATGGCCCTTTGTATAAAGACGGTAACGGACCCTATGCTGCTAAACCTGCCAACCTGAGCGGTTCCGATGCAAAATATGTGGCAATGGCAGAAGGTACTATGTTTCATTCCATCACTTATGGAAAAAACATGATGGGCAGTTATGCATCGCAGGTTACACCCAAACAACGCTGGATGATTATCAGCTATATTAAATCAAAACAACAGGCAGCAAAACCGGCAGCAGGGGCGGCAACACCTGCGACAACCGGCGCAGCACCGGCTGGTAAGGATTCAACAGCAGCAAAAAAATAACGATACAATGATCTATTTCCCGCTCCTTTGGAGAGGGAGCAAGGGTGAGGTAAAAAGATTATAAGATTGAACGTTTATAAATTTATTGCACATGTCGTCATTTAGAGAGCATTTTGAGATTCCGGCAAAGTACAGAACCTGGTCAATGGCACTTATGGCTATCGGGGTGGTTTCCGTAGTTGTTGGATTTTTTGTGTATGGAGCTAAGGCCGATGAGCAAAGCCAGGCAAGGTTCTGGGGAACAATGTTGCAGAACAGCACCTATTTCCTGCTGATTTGTAATGCCGCTATGTTCTTTATCTGCGCCACTACATTGGGTATGGGAGCTTTCCAAATGGCATTTCGCCGCGTAACGGAAGCTATTTCTGTGGCAGTCATTCCCCTGGGTATCATCGCCCTGGTAGTGCTGTTGTCGTTGATATTTGGACACCAGCATTATATATATCATTGGCTTACACCCAAAGGCGATAAAGTACTGGAGGGTAAAAGTATTTTTCTGAATGCCGGTTTCTATGTGGTATGGACCATCCTTACTATTGGACTATGGATTGGGCTGGGTTATAAAATGCGGAGCATGTCGCGCGAACTGGACGAGAACCCTTTACCCAGCGTTGAAAGTGCAAAACAATATATATTTAAAAATACGGTTTGGGCTTCCCTGTTCCTGGTATGGTTTGCTTTAACGGTGGCATCCACCATTCCGTGGTTATGGTTGATGAGCATCGATGCACACTGGTATTCTACCATGTATAGTTGGTATACCTTTGCAAGTACATTTGTTGCGGGTTTATCATTGATAGCCATCTTTGTTATTTACCTGAAAAACAAAGGATACCTGGAACTGGTAAACGAAGAACACCTGCATGATATAGGAAAGTTCATGTTTGCCTTTTCTATTTTCTGGACTTATTTATGGTTCTCGCAATACATGCTGATTTGGTATAGTAATCAGCCGGAAGAAACAACTTATTTTATCGATCGTATTGGCAATCATGAGCATGGTAACGGGTTCAAAGGAATATTCTTCCTCAACCTGATCATAAACTTCCTTACACCCATACTGATTCTCATGAGCAGGGGAGCCAAAAGAAATTATACCACCATGGCGTTTATGGCAATACTGATCATATTCGGTCATTGGCTCGATTTCTACCAGATGGTGTTTCCCGCCATCAGCAAAGACGCCAATGGACTTACACATGTCAATATGAACCTGTTCGATTTTGGTGTGGCAGCCGGTTTTGTGGGATTGATTATGTTCTCAACCGCCAGGGCTCTTGCCAAAGCGCCGCTGACAGCTAAGAACCATCCGTTCTTTAAAGAAAGTATTATTCATCATACATAACTAATTTCAATACCTGACTTTTCCCTTCCTTTGGAGTGATTGAAAAGGGAGGTTAAACAAAAGAAGAATCAGGGGCAATTATTTTAAAACTTTGTATAAACCATCAAGCGGTTATGTCTTTAACAACCATTTTCATATTGGCGATTTTATTGCTGGGTTTCCTGATAACCTTCCAGATAGCGAAGGCAAGTGAATATGTGGGCATTTTGAAAGGAGAAAAGAAAACCCTGGAACAAAATAACCGCATCAATGCATTCCTGCTGATCCTTTTTCTGGTAGGCGGACTTGTGGGCGTTTACTGGTGCCATGAATTGTTTAAGGGAAAAATATTGGGAGAAGCAGCTTCCGACCATGGTCTGAAGATTGATAAAATGCTGCACCTGACAGTTATTATTACCGGTGCCGTATTTGTGCTTACCCAGGTGTTATTGTTCTGGTTCGCTTTTAAATACCAGTATTCCGAAAAAAGAAAAGTGTATTATTTGCCGCATAACAATACGCTCGAACTAATCTGGACCGTTGTTCCGGCTATTTTTCTAACAGTACTCGTAGGATATGGTTTGTTTTACTGGTTTAAAATAACCGGCGATCCGCCGAAAGATGCACTGGTAGTGGAAGTAACCGGTAAACAGTTTAACTGGATATACCGCTACCCGGGCAAAGACGATGTGTTTGGAAGAAAATACTATAAAAATATCAGCGATCCGGCCGACAATTCCCTGGGTTTGATATGGGAAGATGTGCCCGGACTGAACCTTAAAGCAGACAAGGCAGCACAGGATGATATTGTAACCGATAAACTGGTCTTGATAAAAAACAAACCTGTTAAATTGATTATTGGTTCAAGAGATGTAATTCATGACGTGGGCCTGGTACATTTCAGAATGAAGATGGATGCCGTACCAGGTACGCCAACTACCATGTGGTTTACGCCGCTGTATACCACCAAAGAAATGAAACTGAAGACAAATAACCCTGATTTTGTGTACGAAATTTCCTGCGACCAGATGTGCGGTAAAGGTCACTATTCAATGAAAGGGCAGATAGAAGTGGTTACACAGGAAGAGTTTGATGTGTGGATACTTTCGCAGAAGCCAAAATATCAAACAGCGGTGCTGGACAAAAATAAAGAAGAGAAAAAACCGGCTGGCGCAGCCGCAGACAGTACGGCTAAAACAGCAGTAACAACGATAGCGCCCAACACCGTAGCAGTTAAAAAATAAATATAAATGATTGTGTTCCTCCCAGGTGAGAGGGGCCAAGGGTGAGGTTGATTAAGTTATTGATAAATGAATTTTGATTATGAGTAATGACGCTATCATACATGGACCAGCGGTGCATACCACACACGATGTACACCACGATGAACATCATGTGCATCACCACAAAGAGACATTTATTACCAAATACGTGTTCAGCCAGGATCACAAAATGATTGCCAAGCAGTTTTTGATTACTGGGATCATCTGGGCTTTCTTAGGAGGTTTAATGTCTGTATTGTTTCGTTTACAGCTTGGTTATCCCGACCAAACTTTTCCCTGGCTGGAAGACATACTGGGCCATTGGGCGAAAGGTGGTAAAATTCAACCCGAATTTTATTACGCCCTGGTAACCATGCATGGAACCGTACTGGTGTTCTTTGTGCTGACCGCCGGGTTGAGCGGCACCTTCGCCAACTTCCTGATTCCACTGCAGATTGGCGCAAGAGATATGGCTTCTCCTTTTCTGAATATGCTGTCCTACTGGTTTTTCTGGCTGGCAAGCGTGGTAATGCTTTCCTCATTATTTGTTCAAACCGGGCCTGCAAGCGGTGGCTGGACCTCGTATCCGCCATTGAGTGCATTGGGTGGCGCGTCAGACGGTTCTAAAACCGGTGTTGATCTCTGGCTGATAAGCATGGCACTCTTCGTGGTTTCTTCTTTGCTGGGTGGCTTGAATTATATCTCTACCATTCTTAATATGCGCACCAAGGGTATGAGCATGACCAGGATACCGCTTACCATCTGGGCATTGTTTTTTACAGCCGTGCTGGGCGTATTGTCGTTCCCCGTATTACTGAGTGGTTTCATTTTGTTGTTGTTCGATCGCCACGGCGGTACCAGTTTCTACCTCTCCGATATTGTGCTGGCTTCGGGCGAAGTATTACCGAATGAAGGTGGCAGTGCTATCCTGTTCCAGCATTTGTTCTGGTTCCTGGGGCATCCTGAAGTATACATTATTATTTTACCAGCCATGGGTATGGTGTCTGAAGTAATGAGTGTGAATTCGCGCAAGCCGATATTCGGTTATATGGCCATGGTAGGCTCCTTATTTGCCATCGCCATATTGGCCTTCCTGGTATGGGCACACCATATGTTTGTAACAGGACTGAATCCGTTCCTGGGTTCTGTATTCGTATTGCTTACACTGTTAATTGCGGTACCAAGTGCTATCAAGGTATTTAACTGGCTAACCACATTGTGGAGGGGTAATATCCGGTTTACGCCGGGCATGTTATTCTCCATCGGTTTTGTGAGCCTGTTTATTTCCGGCGGCCTCACCGGTATCTGGCTGGGTAATTCATCACTCGATATTCACCTGCACGATACGTATTTTGTAATAGCCCATTTTCACATAGTAATGGGTGTAGCGGGATTCTTTGGCATGTTTGCCGGTATCTATCACTGGTATCCTAAAATGTATGGCCGCTACCTGAACAATACCATGGCGTATATTCATTTCTGGGTAACCATGGTGGGCGCTTATCTTATTTTCTGGCCTATGCACTATGAGGGGTTAGCAGGTATGCCCCGCCGTTATCTCGACTACAGCGGCTGGGAAAGCTTTCACCAGTTCGGTGGATTGAACAGGTTTATCTCCATTGTAGCTATGATTGTTTTTGCCGTTCAGCTATTGTTTGTATTTAATTTCTTCTACTCTATTTTTAAAGGAAGAAGGGTTACATCATCCAATCCATGGGGATCAAATACGCTGGAATGGACAACCCCTATCCGCCCCGGTCATGGCAACTGGCCTGGTGAAATTCCGGAAGTACATCGCTGGGCCTACGATTACGGTAAAGACGGAAGGGAGTTTATACCACAAACAGAGCCGATTGGGGCAAATGAAAGCAACCATTGATGCCTGTTCGCAGAATAAAAAAACTCCGGATTGGTTTATAGAAACAGAGAAGCTACTTGGTTTGACGGGCAGGTATAAAAACCCCGGGTTATTGAATGCAAAACGTACATACAGATAGTTCAAGTTCTTTTACATTGGCCAGCAAGCTGCGTGATTATATGATGCTTGTAAAATTCAGCCTTAGTTTCATGGTTGTTTTTTCAGCAGTCATCAGTTATTTGCTGGCGCCGAAAATTATTGGGTTTAACGCAAAGATGATCCTGCTGCTGTTTACTGGTGGATTTCTTGTAACCGGCAGCGCGAATGCCATTAACCAGGTAGTAGAGAAAGACACCGACGCCCTGATGAAGCGCACTGCCAAAAGACCATTGGCAAGCGGTAGAATGAGTGTTACGGAAGGATGGACATTTGCTGCTATCACCGGCTTACTGGGTGTGTTTATTTTATGGTATTTTTTTAACCCATTGTCTGCAGGCCTGGCGGCATTCAGCTTGTTTTTATATGCGTTTATTTATACGCCCTTAAAGAAAGTGAATTCCATTTCTGTTCTGGTAGGAGCAGTGCCGGGCGCCTTGCCCTGTTTAATTGGATGGGCGGCCGGTAATGATGCATTGACCGCGGGTGGATGGGCACTATTTGCCATCCAGTTTTTCTGGCAGTTCCCGCATTTCTGGGCCATTGCCTGGATTGCGCACAAAGATTATTCGGGTGCGGGCTTTAAATTGTTGCCGAGTGTAGAAGGCCCAACCAAATATTCAGCAATACAGTCGATCATTTATTCGCTCTTGCTGATACCGGTTGGTCTGCTACCCTATATTTTTGGTGTGAGTGGATTTGTTAGTGCCATCATTGTGTTTATAGCCAACCTGTTCATGGTTTGGCAAAGCGTTAGATTGTACAGGCAGATGGAACTAAAAGCAGCGAGAAGGGTAATGTTCAGCAGTTATATTTATTTGCCGGTGGTGTTGCTGGCGCTGTTGGGAGACAAACTGTAGTTATTGCGATTGAGTATTGAGCGTTGAATATTGAATATTATTTTGGTAAGGAGAAGAATGAGCAATGATCAACACACAATTTTCAATGATCATATACGGACTTCATTTAGTGTCCTGCCCCTCGCCTTTGGAGAGGGGTTGGGGTGAGGTTAGAAAATAGTATGACTATGAATGCAGTTATGGCCAGTACAAACCAGCGAAAAAAAATCCATCCCTATAAATTTATTTTATGGGTGGCTATCGGAAGCATCATCATGATGTTTGCAGGGTTCACCAGTGCATATATTGTGAAACGGGAGCAACCGGGATGGATAAGTTTCAGCATGCCGGTTATATTCTGGTATTCAACCGGTGTTATTTTGCTGAGCAGTATCCTGATGCAGCTGGCCGTGTCGTCTTTCAAAAGCCGTGACATGGGCCGGTATAGAAACCTGGTAGGATTAACAACCTGCCTGGGCATTGTTTTTATTATTTTACAGACCATCGGCTACTGGCAGTTGAACCGGGCCGGTATAAAAGTAGAGGGTTCGGGTGCCGGCGTTTTTTTTATTATCATTTTCGGATTGCATGCCCTGCATGTACTGGGTGGTGTAATTGCCTTACTGGTTTTGTTTTTCAGATCGTTGAGCGGCAGGCGGCGCAGCTATAACGTAGTTCCGGTAGAAGTGGCGGGTACATATTGGCATTTTGTGGATTTGTTATGGATATACCTTTTTGTTTTTTTTATACTGATTCAATAGGAAATTTGTTTTTGTAAAATACCGAGACCGGCTGATTTTAATTTGAGAACTTATTAAACAACGTACATGTCACAAACAATTACGGCAGATAGAAAATGGTGGAGCGGGGGAAGAAGTCCTTTCAATGTTGAGTATGGCAAATTAATGATGTGGTATTTTTTAATGAGCGATGCTTTTACATTTGGTGCTTTCCTGATCTCCTATGGCACCATCCGTTTCTCCAGTAATAGCTGGCCCGACCCCAACCATGTGTTTCGCTCTTTTCCCATAATAGGCGAAATGCACATACCGCTGGCCTTTGTGAGCTTGATGACGTTTATTCTTATTATGAGCTCGGTTACCATGGTACTGGCGGTAGGTGCGGGACACGCAAACGACAAAAAGAAGGTAATGTTTTATATGTTTCTCACCATATTGGGTGGCCTTGCATTTTTGGGTTGCCAGGCATGGGAATGGACGCATATGCATGGAGAAGGCGCCTGGTGGGGAAGAAACCCTTTTATGAACATCGATGGCTCACAATCAAGTACCAACTTTACCAATTTCTTTTTTACCATAACAGGTTTTCATGGTTTTCACGTTTTCTCAGGTGTCATTATTAATATAATTATGCTCATTATGACCTGGAAGGGTGTGTTTGAAAAAAGAGGGCATTACCTGATGATCGAAAAAGCAGGTTTGTACTGGCATTTTGTAGACCTGGTATGGGTATTCGTATTCACTTGTTTCTACCTGTTTTAACAAAAGAAAATATTTTAACCTGTTACGAACTAAGTTATTATTAGAAAAAATCAGCGTTTATGGAAAATGTACATACAGTTGAGGAGATGCAGCAAGCGGAAGAGCACAGTTTTGATACAAAGGCGATCTGGAAAACCTTCCGGATTCTCTTATACATCACAGTTGTTGAATTGATTTTGGCCATCAGCTATTATGAAATTACTTTTTCTAACCCCCATCTTGTAAAGCATGTTTTGAACGGTGTATTTATTATGCTCACACTGGCCAAAGCATTTTTTATCATTGCAGAATTTATGCACCTGGGGCACGAATTGAGAAATCTTATTCTTACCATTGCCATACCGGCCATGTTGTTCCTGTGGTTTATTGGAGCTTTTTTGTGGGATGGTAATTCATTTAAAAATCTCCGCAATAATTACGATCGTCAGCACCTGGAGCAAAGCAAGGAAAAAGCACCTGTTAAAGAAGAACACGAATCAAAAAAGCCCGGATCAATTGAGTAAGGCATGGTGCTTTAAATATATTTACATTTTACAAAACCATTGCTGCAGGCGATGGTTTTTTATTAAATAAATCAAAACGTGAGTAAGAAAGCACTGCTGGCATTGTGTTTGGCTATTGCACTCCCCCTGGTTAGCTACCTGCTGGTAAAACACTTTAGCGATGAAGCCGTTGTAATGCCGCGCAGGTTTTATGAGGATTCCATTATTACAAAGGTTACAGATGGAAAAGAAACCAGCGACACCCTCTGGCACCAGGTAAAAAATATTTCCTTAACCAACCAATTGGGAAAAACAATTACGCTTGGCCAGTTGCGCGGAAAAATTATTGTAGCTGATTTCTTTTTTACACATTGCGGATCCATTTGCCCGGTACTGACCCGCAATATGAAAAAAATGCAGGATGCCGTAAAACGCCAGGACAATATAAAATATGCCGATACCAGCTTTGTTCAGTTTCTTTCTTTTTCTGTTGACCCTGAAAGAGACTCGGTTCCGGTTTTAAAAAAATATGCGGATAAATATGTAATTAACCACGACAGCTGGTGGCTGCTCACCGGTCCAAAGAAAACCATTTATGATTTTGCATTCGAAGAACTGAAAGTAGATAAATACAATGATGAGACCATCGACTCAAATTTTGTTCATACCAGCCGGTTTGTGCTGATCGATAAAGACGGAGTTGTTCGTGGCTATTACAACGGGCTCGATGATGCTTCCCTTTCTAAATTGGGCAGCGATATGGTATTGCTAATGCTGGAAAAGGACAAGAAAAAGAAATCGGCCCTGTTCACGGAAATAGCAGCTATCTGGCCCATTTTCATCATTGCTACCCTGGCCGTTTTTTTATTTTTATTTATTAACAGGAAACCAAAATTCAGATGATTGATTCATTAGCGCCCTCCCTGCGGAAGAATGATAAAAAAGCGGGCACATTAATATGGATTTTTAGTTTTGTTATCTTTTCGGCTATTGCGGCAATGGGCGCCATTCACCTGAAAGTAGATATAGGTTTTGATGCTCACATCTTTGCCAGGATCAACGCGATCCTCAACAGTTTGGTTACACTGTTGCTTGCTGCTGCATTGGTAGCCGTGAAACTGCGGAAACTGGTATTGCATAAGAACCTGATGCTGACAGCAATGGTACTTTCTATATTGTTTCTTATTTCTTATGTCTGTCATCATTTACTTGCAGGCGATACAAAATATGGCGGCGTAGGCGCTATCCGGTATTTATATTTTTTTATATTAACCACGCATATTTTTCTCGCTGCTATTATTATGCCCTTTGTACTCTTTACCGCCTACCGTGCACTGATAGCCGAATTTCCGCAACATAAAAAGCTGGCACGCATCACCTGGCCAATATGGTTCTATGTTTCTATGACCGGAGTACTTGTGTATCTTTTCATCAGCCCATACTATCATTAGAACAGTATTACAATGAGAAAGATAAGTTCACTCAAGTCAATGCAACGCATTCATACCGCCATGCTGGCCGGCATGGTATTGTTTTGCATCGTATCTGCAGTGGTACACTTCCCGGGGCGTTTGATGGTCAGTGCCAGCCTGAATAAAATCTTACAGGTAACGGTGCTTGCGGTTGGTTTTATATTGATAAAGACCGGGCTGGCCATCTTTGATAGAAAGTTGCGGGCAATACCGGCGAATGCCCCGGCTGTTCAAAAAATAGCGGGCTATAAAACAGCGGCCATCATTAAATGGGCAATGATTGAAGGCCCGGTATTGTTTTCGGTTGTTTCCTTTATGATTACCCGTAATTACGCATTTATTGTGCTGGCCTTCGGATTGATGATACTGTTTGCCTTCCAGGGGCCCGTAAAACAAAAAATTATGCAGGAATTACAAATTTCTGATGAAGAAATAATGCAGGCCGGAGAAACTCAGAATAATTGATCGGAAGGATCCCAGAATTTCTTTTCAAAATCAACCACGGTATCGTTTTTTACTTTAACCCCCTCTTTCTCCAGCAGCTTTTGCATGGTATTGCCTCCAAAATGATGTTTGCCGCTGAGCATTCCATTACGGTTAACAACACGGTGCGCCGGCACTTTTGGCTTCACCTGCCCTGCACCGTTCATGGCCCAGCCAACCATACGGGCTGAAAGTTTAGTGCCAAGGCAAAAAGCAATAGCGCCGTAAGAAGTCACCCTTCCTCTCGGTATTTGCCTGGCTATCTCGTATACCTGCTCAAAAAAAGAATTTTCCTTTTTGCCCGATGGTTGTACAACAGTCAGTCTTTCTTTTTTAACAGCGATACCTTTTTTTACTTTTGCCATTGCGAACCGGTTTCGGGTGAACCGCCCCAACAGGACGATCTACCCTGTTTATTGCTTAGTATTCTTTTTTTGGATCAAGGTTGTTCTTTGCGGTTCCGGAACATTGATATAATTATAAGGACAATTCCTGCATCCATTGCCGCAACAATAGCCCCGTTCCAGCAGGTATTTCCATGTAAACACCAGATAACCATCTTCGTTAAAATAATAATCAATCCCCTCAGCCAGTACCTGTTTCATATATTTTTAATTGCTCCTGTAATGACTTATCAATATCTGGCAATGGCTCAACCGGTAGCCTGAATTTCAAATAATGAATGCGATTGCTTTGTGCAATATCCAGCCCCTCATAATGTGTCTTAACCTGCAATTCCTGCGACACAACGGTTTGTTCGTACAGGTTATCGCAGTCTTCCAGCAGTTCCAGCTTATACCATTCAATCACCAATTTTGTAAACTTATATAAATCCGGCGAATCTGTTTTAAGATGAATATATCCGCCGGGCGACAAGATTTGCTGGTACAAACGTAAGAATTTGGGATGAGTGAGCCTTTTTTTTGCTTTTGAAGTGCGCAATTGCGGATCCGGAAAAGTGATCCATATTTCAGCCACTTCGTCTTTTAAAAAAAAGCAATTGATTTTATCAATCTGGGTGCGCAGAAAAGCAGCATTGCTGATATTTTCTGCCAGGCAAATTTTGGCGCCAATATACAGCCGGTTGCCTTTTAAATCGACCCCGATAAAATTGCGGGCGGGGTATAATCTCGCCAGCGCCACGGTATATTCTCCTTTGCCACAGGCCAGTTCAAGGGTAATGGGATGGCTGTTTTTGAAAAAAACGGTCCATCTGCCCGCCATGCCTTCCGGATACTGTAATACGTTGGGGAATCTTTTAATCGCCTCAAAGCGAATGAGTTTTTTATGTCCCATAAAGCGCAAATGTAAAGCGTGTACTGGGAAAATGGTACGTGTTAACCCCTGGATCGAAATTTATTGACAGATTTGAGGCCCTTAACAAATAAAATATTATTTAATACGTTTTAAACCCGTACCAGCATCCTTATTCAAACCGTCCGTGACCCGTAACCCTATTGTAAAGCGCTTTTTCGCAGTTCTTTCAGCACTAGCCCTGCTGCAGAGCGCCAATGCACAGGATACCACTTCCATTGCGCATCGTGCCATCTCTATAAAACCTACCACAGATTTTGATCAACGCTTTTATTATACCACCGGCGGTTGCCAGAACGTATGGGGATACCGTGGCGGAATACTAATCAACGATAAATATAAACTGGGTATTGGCGGCTATTTTATG
>Ga0070667_100001793_pt1 | contig 19116 bp, 18 predicted proteins | sample KBSS33metaG_FD_64659 | JGI IMG/M metagenome (GOLD analysis project Ga0070667, IMG submission 64659) | Switchgrass rhizosphere microbial communities from Kellogg Biological Station, Michigan, USA - KBS S3-3 metaG | ecosystem: Host-associated > Plants > Roots > Rhizosphere > Soil ... | reverse complement strand
CTCCTGCTCGCATTCGCCGAAGTGATCGGCTTCGCTCTGGCCTATATCCTTGCGTCGGCCGCCATTGCCGGCCTGAACACGGCATATTCGGCGGCGGTTCTCGGAAATTGGCGGCGCGCGGCGTTCATCGGCGCGCTGCTGATCAGCCTTTACGCGGTGCTCTACATCCTTCTCAGCCTGGAGGCCTATTCGTTACTGATCGGATCGATCTTGCTCTTCGCGGCGCTGGCCGGAGTGATGTTCGCGACGCGCCGGATCGACTGGGGGGCAAGGCGAGAGGTCGAGGCCGGTCAGGCATCGTGACGCTGTCATGGTTTGCGGCTAGTTCCGCGAACCATGACCCAGTCGCCGCCGAAACGCATTTTCCCCACTTCCAAGGTGGACGCGCGTGCCGCCGAGCATGTGCCCTCGATCCCGCAGACGGAAAGCTCGGCCTACAAGCTCGCTTTCCAGGACAGCGAATTCCTCTTGCGCGAGGACCTTCGTCCGGTGCGCTTTCAGCTCGAGCTGTTGAAGCCCGAACTGCTGCTCAACGAAGCGAAGATCGGCTCTACCCTGGTCTTCTACGGGTCCGCGCGGATCCCGGCACCGGACATGGCGGATGCGCTGATCGAGGCCGCGACTAACGACGAACAGCGCGCAATCGCCGAGCGGCTGAAAGCCAAGTCACGCTATTACGAGGTCGCGCGCGAGCTTGCGCGGCTCGCCAGCCGCTGCGGGACAGACAGCGAAGGCAATCGCCATTTCGTTGTGTGCTCGGGCGGCGGGCCTTCCGTCATGGAGGCCGCCAATCGCGGCGCGTGGGAAGAAGGCAAGGACACGATCGGCCTCAACATCGTGCTTCCGCATGAGCAGCTGCCCAACCGCTACGTCACGCCCGATCTCAGCTTCCAGTTCCACTATTTCGCGCTGCGCAAGATGCATTTCCTGCTGCGCGCTCGGGCTGTCGCTGTGTTTCCGGGCGGCTACGGCACGTTCGACGAAATGTTCGAGCTGTTGACGCTGATCCAGACCGGCAAGGTCAGGCCGCTCCCGATCTTATTGTTCGGGCGTGACTTCTGGACCCGGATGATCAATTTCGAAGGGCTGGTCGAGGAGGGCGTAATATCGCCGCACGACCTCGACCTTATCCATTGGTGCGAGGAAGCGCGGGAAGCCTGGGATTTCGTTTGCAGTTTCTACGAATGGGAGCCGGACGGTCCCCTGCAGTCGACACCAACTGACGGAAGCTAGGGCTTCTTAGTGGCCGCTTCAGCGGTGAGCACGGGCTCCTTGCCCGCTTTCTGGGGTCCGTTACCCGGACCTTCGCCGGCTGCCGCCTGAGCCGGCGCCGCCGGAAGCGGCTTGGGTGCGTCGCTATGCGCATTGAGGAACGCGATCACGTCGGCGCGATCCTGCGGGTTGCTGAGGCCCGCAAACGTCATCTTGGTGCCGGGCGCGAACGCTTTGGGGCTGTTCAGCCACTGGCCAAGACTGTCCCAATCCCAGGCGCCGCCTTTCTTCGCCAGCGCGTCCGAAAAGGCGAAGCCCCTGCCCTGGCCAATCGGCTCGCCGAGCACGCCCCAGAGGTTCGGGCCGAGTTGGTTGGCCCCGCCCTTGTCGGCATTGTGGCAAGCCATGCACTTGTTGAAGACTTGCTGCCCCTTGGTGGGATCGGCTTTGGCGAGATAGGCTTCGATCGGCTGCTCGGCCGCGGCCCCGCCTTCGCCTTCCTGCTCAACGCCAGCGATCGGATAACCCATCTTTTCGGGGCGTTCGCTATGGAACATCTCGCCCGCGACGATCGAGGATCCCAGTGCGACGATGCCTGCGAACAGCACCCAGCCAGCGATGGTGTTGAAACGATCGTCCATGATTTTCCCTGTATTCCCGCTTGCCGGGACGAATGGAATTTGCGCGCCTCTTAAGGGTCTGCTTGGCCTTCTTCAAGCCGCCGCGCGGGGCGCATCCGTGGCCGTAACCGCAAGTTCCGCCGCGCGTCGATAAAGGGTCGGCAGCCCGGCTTCCGGAAGCGTCGCGATCGATTGCCACCAACCCTCGCCGACCGGCTCGGAGCCCTTCACGACATCAAGGTCCAAAGAGAAGTGGGTGAAAACGTGCCGCACGGTGCCGATCGGCTCCGGGCAATCGCGCCGCGCCTCGGTCCACTCGGGCCCCGGCAGCGCGACCATTCCCCCGAGCAGGCCTTTTGACGGCCGGCGCACGAGCCACACATGATGCTCGCGCTCGATCCAATAGGCCAAGCCAAAGCGGTGGGGACGCTCGCGCTTCTGCGGACGCTCCGGGAAGGCCTCGGGAGTCCCGCTCGCATGGGCGCGGCAGTCCCCCCTCACCGGACATATGTCGCACCGTGGCGCCTTGGGCCGGCACGCGCTCGCACCTAGGTCCATCATCGCCTGAACCAGGTCGCCGGGCCGATCAGCCGACATCATGGCGAGCATGCGCTGTTCGATTTCAGTACGCGACGGCTGGGCCAGTCCGAACAACCGCGCAATGACGCGCTCGACGTTGGTGTCGACCGCGGGCGCCTTTTCACCGAATGCGATCGCTGCGATTGCCGCCGCCGTATAACGGCCGATGCCCGGCAATTTGCGCAACTCCGACGACAACGTCGGAAAGTCGCCGCGCGCCGCGACCTCGCGGGCACAAGCAATCAGGTTGCGCGCCCGGGCGTAATAACCAAGCCCTGCCCATTCCTGGAGCACATCCTCGTCGCGGGCGCTGGCGAGCGCCTCGATCGTCGGCCAGCGGGCGACGAAGCGCTCGAAGCGCGGAGTCACGGCGGCGACGGTCGTTTGCTGAAGCATAATTTCACTCAGCCAAACGCGATAGGCAGCGGGTGCTGGCGCACCGGGCGGCGAGCGCCACGGCAACCGCCGGAAGTTATCCACATAATGTTGAATCACGCGCTCTGCGGCATTGGCGGTCACGATTTCGCTATGGCATGGTCGTCTGCGATGTCGAAGCGAAAGCAGGTCGAAGATTCGCCGAGAGGCGGCCGCCCGCGCGCGGCAGGGGAACTGTTGGGCGACATCGGCGGGCAGTCGTTTCGGCGTTTCGGTTTCGTCCAGGGGGCGATCGTCAGCCGCTGGTCCGAAATCGTCGGTGAGCGCTACGCCACCGTGTCGTCCCCCGAATCCATCCGCTTTCCTGCCGGGCGTAAGACCTGCGGCGTCCTGACGCTGCTCGTTGATGGCGCGCATGCCCCGCTGATTCAGCATCTGACGCCATTGATCATTGAGCGGGTCAACCGCTTTTTCGGTCACGCCGCGATCAACCGAATTGTTTTCCGCCAGGGCAAGCCTCCTCCCCCATCGGCCAAACCGGAGCGACCGCAACTGCGTCCCGTACCCAAGGAGCTCGGCGCCGGACTGCGTGAGATCGCTGATCCGGAGCTTCGCGCCTGCCTGGAGTCGCTTGCCGCGCGAATTGTCGCTACCAGCGGGCCGCCTTCGCTGCCCGAGGATGGCGAGGCGCCCATTCCCGTGATCAACCGGAGCAAGTGAAAGAAATGAAGCCGACCACATTCCTCGCCTGCGCATTGGCCCTTGTGGCGGTCGCCGGCTGCAACTCCAAGCAGGGCGACGCGGCGACCAACGCCCCGCTCAACGTCAAGGCCGTTCCCCCTCCAAAGGGCGGCGACTGGTCGACGGTCATCAGCGCGACACCCGCGGGCGGCTTTGTCATGGGCAACCCCAATGCCAAACTGAAGCTGATCGAATATGGTTCGTTGACCTGCCCGCACTGCCGTGAGTTCGACGAGAAGGGCGTTCCGCCCCTGATCGCCAATTACGTCAAAACCGGCGTGGTCAGCTGGGAATTCCGCAACTACGTCCGCGACGCATTCGACCTCACTGCGTCGCTGGTTGCGCGGTGCAACGGCGCCAAGAGTTTCTTCCCGCTGGCGCGGGCCTTCTACAAGGATCAGAATGTGTGGATCGCTAAGATCCAGGCGACGCCTCAGGACCAGATCGAACAGATGCAGAATCTGCCGCCCAGCCAGCAGTTCGTCGAACTCGCCAAGGTTGCCGGCTTCCAGGATTGGGCGGCTGCGCGCGGCGTGCCCGTGGCCAAGACGAACCAGTGCCTGGCCGACGAGAATTCGGTCAATCAACTGGTGCAGATGACCAGCGACGCGACTACTCAATATCCCGATTTCGCAGGCACTCCGACGTTCATCCTGAACGGCACCATCCTCGAGAAAACGGCGACTTGGGAATTGCTCCAGCCGAAGCTTCGCGAGGCATTGGGCGAGCGCGGCTAGCGGACAAAGGCGGGGGACGACTTGCGCATCAGGCGGCTCAAGCTCAGCGGCTTCAAGAGTTTCGTCGAGCCGGCCGAGCTCAGGATCGAGACAGGCCTGACCGGAGTCGTCGGCCCCAACGGCTGCGGCAAGTCGAACCTATTGGAAGCGATTCGCTGGGCGATGGGCGAATCGAGCCCCAAGTCTCTGCGCGGCGGGGGCATGGACGATGTGATCTTCGCCGGCACCGCGACGCGGCCGCCGCGCGATTTCGCCGAGGTTGCGATCCTGCTCGAACGCGATCCGGCTGAGCAGGAGCGAGGCGGCGAAAGCGAGATCACCCGGCGCATCGAACGCGGATCCGGATCGGCCTACCGGATCGACGGCCGCGACGTCCGTGCGAAGGACGTTGCCCTGCTGTTCGCCGACGCCGCGACCGGCGCGCATTCGCCGGCATTGGTCAGCCAAGGCAAGATCGGCGCGGTCATCGCGGCCAAGCCCGTCGAGCGCCGCCTCCTGCTTGAAGAGGCGGCCGGCATTTCCGGCCTGCATGCGCGCCGCAAGGATGCCGAGCAGAAACTGCGGGCGACTGAAGCCAATCTCACGCGCCTAGGCGAGATTCTCGGCGACCAGGAACAGCGAGCGTCCCAGCTGCGTCGGCAAGCCCGGGCAGCGGAGCGTTACCGCAAGCTCAGCGAGCAGATCCGCGAGGTTGAAGCACGGCTGCTGCATGCGCGCTGGGTCGAGGCTGAACGCGCCGCGGAGGCCGCGAACGGCGAAGCCGAGGCGGCGGGTGCAGAAGTCACAGCGATCCATGCATCGATCGCCGAGGCCCAGGCCGGGCACGAGCGCGCCAACGCCGCGCTGACCGAACGACGCAACGCACTCGCAGAAGCGCGGGAGCTGGGCCATGAGCTTGCGCACCAGCTTGCCACCGCGCGGGCTCGCCGTGACACCGTCGCGCGCCGGCTCGCCGAACTCGACCGGCTCGATGCGTCGCTCCATGCCGACGTCGCGCGTGAGGAATCGCTGAAGGGCGATGCGGCACAAGCGATTGCTGGTCTCGACAGGGAGCGCGCCGAGATCGATGCGCGGCTCGCAGATTCGGAAGCCCATGCGGCACGGATCGCAGCCGAGCTCAGCGGACTCGAGGCCACCTCTCGTGAAGCGGAAGTGGCACTCGCCGAATTGCTTGCACGCCAGGCCGCGATGCGCGCCGAGAGGCGAGTCGCCGAGGCTGCGCTCGAAGCCGCCAATGCGCAGTCCGCGCGGACCGAACAGGAAAGCGCACGGCTCGCCGAGCAACAGGCCGCATTGGGCGACGGCAGCGAACAGACCGCCATGCGTGTGGACGCGGAAGCCCGAGCCAAGGCGGCGGCGGCGGCGCTCACCGCGGCGGAAGCGAGACGTGTCGATGCTGAGCAAGGACGCGCGGCAGCCGCCGAACAACGCGATGAAGCGGAAAGCAATCTGGCCGCGGCCCGGGCCGCTTTGTCCGCTGCCCGGTCGGAACATGACGCGCTGGCCCGCGCCCTTGAACATGGCGGCGGTGGCGTCATCGCCAGCCTCAACGCCCAGCCCGGATTCGAGCGGGCATTGGCGGCAGCTCTCGGCGAAGATGCGGAGGCGACCGTCGGCAAGGGTGACGCACAGCGGCGCTGGGAAGGCAGCGCGCCGCAACCCGACGATCCCCCTCTCCCCGACGGAGCCGAATGTCTCGCGGACCGGGTCACCGCCCCTGCCGAACTGCAGCGGCGGCTTCGTCAGGTTGCCGTGGTCGAAGGAGATTCAGGACAGCGACTCGCGGTCGGACAGCGGCTGGTCACCCGCGATGGCCGCCTTCGCCGCTGGGACGGCTTTGTCGCGGTCGGCGCGGGCGCGGCGGCCGCGGAACGGCTGCTCCGGGCGAACCGGCTGTCCGCACTGGCGGAGGAACTGCCAAAGCTGGAAGCCGCGGTTTCAGCCGCACTCGAGGAACGCGACCGCATTCTTGCCGCTGTCGAACGCTACCGGAATGAAGCTGAACAGGCGCGTCATGCGGCGCTCGCGGCCGAGAAGAATGCGCGAGATGCCGCCCGCGCCAGCGATGCCGCCTCCGCGGCATTGGACCGGATCGAAGCGCAGCAGACCGGTCTTTCCCAGCGCCAGGCTGATCTCGAGCCGGTGCTCGAAGCCGCGCGGGACGCAGTGGCTATGGCGCACCGGACGCTTGCGGCCCTTCCCGACCCCGAAGCGCTCGAGCAGGAAGTCGAAACGCTCCGCAGTGCCGCGGCGACTGCGGCGTCTAACGTCGCCGACAAACGGGCAGAGGGCTCGACCAAGGCGCGCGAGACCGCCACCGACCGCGAGCGGCTGAGCAATGCCGCGCGCGAGCAGGGCGAATGGCGCAAGCGCCTCGCCGACGCCGAGCAGCGGCTGATGCAAGCTGTCCAGCGCCGGGCCGAGCTCGGGGACGAGCGCGCGGCGCTGCGCCACGAGCCGGACGAACTCGATCGCCAGATCGCGGACTTCGAGCGCGGCAATTCGGAGACCCAGGTCAAGCTCGGCGAGGCAGCGGCCGCAGAGCGCGAGGCGGAGCTGGCGGTCGTCGCGGCCATGGCAGAAGTGTCCGCCGCCAATGAGCGATCGTCCGAAGCGCGCGAGCGGCGCGCCGCAGCCTCGGCGCGGGCAGAAGCGCAACGCGCGCGCAGCGCGGAACTAGCTCACAGCTGCGTCGACAAGTTCGAGTGCGTGCCTCAACGGCTGCCCGAAAGGCTTGGCTTCGACGCCGACGAACCGCGCAACCCCGAGGCGGAGTCGGCGTCGCTCGAGCGCTTGGTCGTGGAACGCGAGCGGATCGGACCGGTCAATCTCGTCGCCGAGCGGGAGCTTGCCGAACTCGATGAATCTCGGACCAGGGGAGCTGAGGAAGCCGAGGAGCTGACTCAGGCGATCCACCGCTTGCGCGGCTCGATCGGCAATCTGAACCGTGAAGGCCGGGTCCGATTGCTCGAAGCCTATGGGAAGGTCGACGCCCATTTTCGGCGACTGTTCACGACCTTGTTCGACGGCGGCCAGGCGCATCTCGAGCTGGTCGAGAGCGAGGATCCGCTCGAAGCCGGCCTGGAGATCATGGCGCAGCCGCCGGGCAAGCGCCTGTCGACCCTGACCCTGCTCTCGGGCGGCGAGCAAGCCCTGACCGCGATCGCGCTGATCTTCGCCTTGTTCCTGACCAACCCAGCGCCAATCTGCGTGCTCGATGAGGTCGACGCGCCGCTGGACGATGCCAACGTCGAGCGCTTCTGCGACTTGCTCGACCGCATGACGAGCGAGACCGATACCCGCTACCTGATCGTCACCCACAATGCGGTGACGATGAGCCGGATGCATCGCCTTTACGGCGTGACGATGATCGAAAAGGGCGTCAGCCGCCTGGTCTCGGTCGATCTTGGCGGGGCGGAAACACTGCTCGCCGCCGAATGAACTAGAATTCGTGGCTGAGCTTCAGCCGGAATTCGCTCTTTTCATATTCATCGAGACTGAGGTTCGATCCCGAACCATTAGGGGAGCCAAATAGCTGCGGAAGCCAGGTGGCTGTCATGCTCCATTCGCCGGAAGAATAATGAACGGTCGGGCCAGCCGACACCGCAAAAGCTTCACGGTGCATGCCTTCAGTCCAATCCGGATAGATGTTGCTGTACCGGCCCTCAATGCCAACCGACCAGCCAGGCGCCACGCGATATGCAAGACCGGTTGTAAGCTCGATCTTGAGTTCCTTTTCCCAGTCGGGCTCATCGACGCCCTGCACGCCTTCCTCGTCCTCTCGTTCCCACTCTGGCTCGACGGTCAAGTTTCCGACCCACACCAGCCGGTCGTCGGAAAAGTTCTTCTGAACGATGGCTTTGAGCTCGAGCTCATATTCCTTGCCGGTTTCGCCAGACACATGGTTGATTCTCGACCAACCGGGCTCGGCGTAGAGAGTGAGGCCGAAGCCGTCGTGAGTTGGCTTGATCAGATTATATTGGAATTCCGCCGACAGGCCTTGGAAACCAAAGCTGCGGTCGATGTCCTCAAACCTCGGCTCCATCCGGTGAACATGATGGCCGGCAAAATTCGCATAGAGCGCGACCTGGAACCGGTCGGTGATTCCGCGCTCGACCTCGAGCCTGTAATCCTGGGCGCCGTAATGCCCCTCGCCCTTGCCGTGCCGAGCGGTTGCCCAAAGTTCGACTTCCGTCTCACCGGAGTCCGTGGTTTCGGCTCCATAGGAATAACCGAAATCGACACCTTCGGCCTGCGCCGCCTCCGACCAGCTGGAAACCAGCACGGCGGCGACCAGCGCCGTTACATAGCGTGACATTCTTGGAAGCCCCTATTGCTGTTGAGTGCTCGCTAATGCGAGTCGTTCTCATTTGCAATAAGCGTCGATCTATTTAGCGAGCACGTTGCCGCCAGGCTCGATCGCGCGTTCCGCTTCGAGTGCATGCTTCGAGCCTTCAGCCGCGGCATTCGCCATCGCACCCGGAACGAGCGAAGACCGCCGATGTTGCGCCTAGCTGAGCGCCGCAGCCTGCTCCCGCGGCGTGCTTTCCATCCGATGCCCGATCACTACCTTGAAGACGACGAACGCCGCGAGGCCGACGGCAGCGCTGGCGATGTGAATCAGCCAGAAGGTCGTCGTCGGCAGGCTCGAATAGAGTCCGCCGACATAGCCTACGGTCTTGTTCGCTGCGAAGAAGGCCAGATAATAAAGCCCGATTACCGTCGCGGTGATCTGCTTGGGCGCGATCTTGGTGAACAGCGCGAGGCTGATCGGCAGGATGTGCGCGAAGCCGATGCTGTTCAGCAAGTGGAACAGGAACGGCCAGAACAGTCCGATCTTGCCGCCCTCAGGCTGGGTCAGCGCCGCCATGAACAGGCACGCGCCACCCGCGATCGTGAACAGGCTGCCGATGATCATCTTGCTGATCTCGTCCGGCTCGCGGCGGCTGAGGCTCCACCATTTCCAGAAGGCGGCAACGGCGACGAGCATCGAGAAGCTCAGGATTGCGTCCAGCGTGATCAGCCAGCTCGACGGCAGCGTCGTTCCCATGAAGTTGAGGTTGAACTGCTGGTCGCCCCAAACGAGGTAGGCGTTGAAGATTTCCTGGTTGGTCAGCAATGCAATCGCCAGCACCGGGATCAGGATGCACAACGAGAGCACGCGAGATTTGTCGGGACGATCGAGGTTTCTCGTCAGGAACCAGTAGAGCACGGCGATGAGAACCAGGGCGCTGATCGTCCCAACCAGCCAGGACGAAAACAGGATTCCTGAAATCAGCAGCCAAATGATGACGAGTGCGGCGATACCGATCGCCCCGGCCACGATGCGGCCGATCAGCTGTTTGCGCTCACGCCTTGCGATTTCGAGATCGGCTGGGAGCCATTTCTGACCCGACAGATAAATGACGAGTCCGAGCACCATAACGACGCCCGCGCAGCCGAAGCCGTAATGCCAGCCGACCCTTTGCCCGAGCGTGCCTGAAATCAGCGGCGCCGCGATGACGCTGACGTTGATGAAGATGTAGAAGATCTGGAACGCCATTGCCCGACGCAGATCATGCTCATCGTAAAGCTCGCCGACCTGGGTCGCGATATTGCCTTTGAACAAGCCGACACCGACGATCAGGGAGAGCAGCGCGAACAGGAACGCGCCTTCGAAAGCCATCAGGAAGTGACCGAGCGCCATGACCAGCCCTCCGGCGATGAGCGCGACTTTTCGGCCGGTCAGCTTGTCGGCAATGATTCCGCCGAGGATCGGCATCAGGTAAACCAGCGACGTGTAATCGCCGAAGATGGCCGAGGAGAGCGGTTGACCATCGAGGCCGGGATAATGCCAGCCCCTGAGCCAGGCGAGACCCGTCACTTTCTCGATATGGCCGGCCAGCAGCAGATAATTGACCATGTAGAGCGTGAGGAGCGTCTGCATCGAATAGTAAGAAAAGCGCTCGCATGCCTCGGTGAAGCCGAGGAACCCAAGGCCCTTCGGATGGCCGAGAAAGGCGCGGTCGTTGCGGTCGACCTGCTCTAGGTCGGGCGTGGCTTCGGCGATGGTCATTGCGAACTCCGAGGGGGCATGAAGCTTAGGTCGTCGGCTCCAACGCGCGACTAAGCGAATGGCCGAAAAGTAGCACGAGGATTCCACCGGCAAAGCCGATGGCGGCGTCCAACATCCAGAACGCCGCCGGGCTCATCTGGTCGTAAAAGCTTCCAACCCAGCCCATGATCACGCTGCCGACAAACAGCGACATGAACGACCCTCCCATCATGGTGGAATTGATCTTCCGCGGCGCTGCGAAGGAAATCAGCGCAAGCAGGACCGGCCAATACCAGATGAAGGCGATGCCCATGCCGACGAAGCCGAGAATCGGCCAAGCGACCCCGACCTTCCCGTCAGGCCCTGGCATCGCGGCGCCTGCGGCGAAGATAAGCGCCGAGAAGCCGGTCAGGGCCGAGCCAATGCCGATCTTGGTGACGTCGCTGGGCTCTCTGCCGCGCCGCGCCTGCCATGCCCACAAGGCGACCAGCGGCGGAACGATCACAATGCTGGCGAAGCTGTCGATCGAGTTGAACCATGACGCGGGCACGACCCCGAAGGGACTGGTCAGGCTGACGTTCCCATCAATCCAGACGAGGCCAATGTTCCAGATCATTGGGTAGGCGACCTGCGGAAAGATGGTGAGCGCGATCATGACGATCAGCAGCGCCGTTCGGCGCCGTTCGTCTGGCGTGAGCGGCGGCAGCGCCTCGCCCGACCCGCTCTTGGTCGAAATCTTGCCCGGCAGATGCGCTTGCCCCGCAAGGTAGACGATAAGCGCGAGGATCATCAGCGCCGCGGCGAGTGCAAAGCCCGCATGCCAGCCGTACGTGGCGGCGAGTGCGCCGCAACCAAGCGGCCCGAGCACGGCACCGACGTTGATAGCCGCCGAGAAGATCGTGAACCCTCCCGTCCGCCGGGACTCGTCATCCGATGGATAGAGCTGTCCGACTTGCGCCGAGATATTGCCCTTCAGGCACCCCGACCCGAAGATCAGGAGCAGCAGTGCGATCAGGAAGCTTTGATCGAGGCTCATGGCGAGATGGCCGGCGCTCATCAGCAGCGCGCCAAGCACGACTGTCGCTCGCGTGCCCAGCCAGCGATCGGCTATGATCCCGCCGAGAAGCGGCGTGAAATAGACGAGGCCGCCATACCAGCCATAAATCAACGAGGCGAAGGCGGCATCGGACATCGGGCCGCGCAGCTCGAACAGGTGCCGCAGGCCGGCGAGCCCGAAGACATGCTGCGCGTGGCCGGGCAGGAGCAGCTGCTTGGTCATGTACAGCGCCAGAAGCGCCGTCATGCCGTAATAGGAAAAGCGCTCCCACATTTCGGTGCAGGCGAGATAGGCGAGGCCCTTGGGATGGCCGAGGAAGGTGCGGCCGCGCGCAGCGGGATGGTCAGCCGTCACCTGCGATGCGGTCAATCAACGGCTCCCCCGAGATACGAGGGAGCATGGCTAACAGCCTATGCCCAAGCGGCAAGCGAATTTCGACGTGGGCGCAGCGCAAAAGCCAAGAGAAGTAACGCGAAGCCGGCGCTGACAGCCGCGCCGATCCGCTCCGGCAGCGTCCAGACGAGCAGCGGCTGGCAGTCGGGGCGGTGCATCAGCAATTGGGTTTGCGGCTCAGCCGCGCCGCACGACCAGGCCGGGAAATAGAAGGTCGGCTCGACCACCATTCCGGAGACCTGCGGTGGCCGCAACCGCGAGGCAACAACCTCGGCGCGCGTTTCGCCGGGCTTTCGCACTCCTTTCGGGAAATACTCGTAAACGTCCGGGTGAACCGATCGAAGATATTCTAGGTTATCATGCTCGTAATGAACGTTCCGGGCGATGTAGGTCGAAAAGAGCAGCGCGGGCCCCGCCAGCAGAAACGGCAGGAAGGGTTTGGCTGTGAGCCGTGCAAGTGCCGTTGCAACACCGAATTCCGCGAGCGGGAGCGCGCGATACGGAAACTGCACCTCTTTCAATAGCGGCAGTGACCAGAGCATCGGCACGATGCCTGCAGCCAGAAGCGCAATCACGATTGCGTAGCGAGCCCAACCATCCCGATGACGCCATGCCGGGCGCACCGCCGCAGCAACGATCACGGCGACAATGACGAATATTGTCAGGACGAAGCTGTTGTCCAAATGCGGATGATATATGCTCCAGTAGTCGGTCCGGAGAAAATCATATCGGTAAAGCTGATCGACATCGCGAAAGCGGCCGAGCGCGAGCGCCGGTACGAGATAGATGGCGACCAGGCCGATGCCCGCGGCGAGCGCCGCGGCGAACGATAGCAGCTCGCGCCGGTGAAGGATCGCATAGGGAGCAACGAGGAAGACGCTGGTCAGAAGCGCCAGTGGGAGATGCGTGAAGATAATCCCCGCGTACGCGATTGCGGTGAAGACCAGTCCGCCGCGACGCTCCGCGATCCGCCTTAGGCCGATCGCGATCAGCGGGATGAAGGCTATTGCGAGAGACTCAGCCTGGGCACCGCGCGACGTGAAGTCGAGCAGGTGATAGGGCGCGGCCATGAAGAATGCGGCGCCGATGAAGGGATGGGCCGCCCTATCCTTCAGCCAGTGCCAGCAGGCGATGCCGGAAGCCGCAAAAGCCGTCGCAAAGGCTGCGATGACGCTGGCGTAGGTGGAGAGACCAAGAAGGCCGAAAATGCCGCTCAGGTAAAAGGACAAGGGCGGGTAATAATAGAAGACCGGGGCGCCAAGCCCCTCGTTCGAAAGCGGCAGCCAGCGCGGATAGAAGTTTCCGCGCGCCAGTTCCGCGGTGAATTGATCGGCCCATACCCAGTCGATCTCGAAACTGTCGTGAAGCAACGGCGGACCGAAAATCGCCGGTAGAACCAGCAGGATCGCTAGCGCGATCAACAGCGGATAAGCGATGAGTGCCCGCCGCTGCCATGTCGCCGGATGCCTGCTCGACAGCGCAAAATCGAAATTCCGGACCGGCGCGTTCATCCGGTCCGCGTTAGGTCATTATGGTTAACGAACCCCTCACCGCCTCAGTGACCCGAAACGGATTATTGCTCCGGGACTGCGCTATCCTGGGTGCGTTCGCGGTTGTCGGTCCGCGCCTGCTTGATCACTTGCGTCAGGCAGCCAGTGAAGCCGCCGGGTCCTACCGGCGAACAGCTGTTGGTGCCGGTGGAACCGACTGTCTCCAACGCACGCGCCTTATTTGTCCAGGCCTCGCGTTGCTGCCGGGTCCCGCTCGGGCGGTATTTCTCGGGCAGCCGGTACCGTTCGGCCTCCGGCTTGCGCGCGCAGACCACGACCTGATCCTCGGTCGAGCGCGGGCACGGGTCGCTGCCGTAAACGATAATTTCGCTGACGCTGTCCGCTTGCGCTTTGGCGGGGGCCGGCAGCACTGACGCGCCGGCGATCATCGCGGCGCTACCCGACAGGGCGATCATCAGCCTGGTCATATATCTCAGCGTCCTTTCAACATCTTAAGCGGGTAACCACTATCGGCGGTTCCCTATACTCGCTTGGAGAGCTCGATCGCTACCTTGCAACCGGCACGGATTGCCGCGGTCAAGAGGGGATATCCCGGAGCGTTGATTGCACCGGCGGAACGGGCGGCGTCGCGATGCTCGATTTCGTCGGCGCGAAATTCCTCGATATCCGCCGCAAGCTCCGGGTCGTCGTCGCCCAGTTCGGCAAGTTGGCTCCGATAATGGCGATCGATCTCCGTCTCGACCGCGTCGGTGCATGCCAGGGCCGCCTCTTCGGACATGAGAGCGGTCGCGGCTCCGAGCGCGAACCCGGCCACGTTCCACAAGGGCTGCAGCGCGGTTGGCCGTACGCGTCGCTGGGCCATCAGAGCATTGAAACGCTTCAAGTGCCGCTCTTCCTGCGACGCCATGCGGGCAATCAGCTTTGCCTCGGCGCAGTTGGCGCGGAGCACCGCCAGCTGCCCGGCGTAGATGCGAGTCGCCCCATATTCTCCGGCCTGGTCGACGCGCAGCATCGAGGCAGCGTCGGCTCGGCGGTCGCCTGGGTGCCAGCCGCTCATCGCCGTGAACCCTTGAGGGTCAGGAGAAGGACCAGCGCCCCGCCTCCCAGTGAAAGTATTGCGTTCCAGCCCGCCATCGAGATGCCGAGGAAGCGGAACTGCACCTGATCGCAGCGAATGAGCGGCGCATGGGTGATCTGCTTGAGCATCTCAGCGGTCGTGGCGCCACTGGCATTCGCGGTGCAGGTCGTGAAGCCCTCGAAAATCTTGGCCTCGACGCCTGCGTGATAGACCCCAATCGCGCCGGAGACGGCGATTCCCAGAGCGGCAAGAAGCGTCAGAGTTCTCGATCTGGAAGAATCCGCTGGAGAGGTGAAAGCCACAGCAGCAACCAGTATCGCCGCGGCGTGCGGCCAGCGCTGCCACATGCACATCTCGCAGGGGATGAGACCGCCGAGATATTGCGACCCGATTGCGCCACCAAGGAGGGCGATCGGCAATAGCAGGGCGATCAGGCGTGCGAGCGCATCTTGTGACATGCCCGACCCGCGCGGGGACCCGGCGGCGACGGCTTCGGTCACCCTCGTCAGGACTTCTTCGGCGGCGCGGCCATCGCGATCGAAGCCGGGTTCGACAATCGCTTCAGCGTCTTGATCGCATAATCGAGCTGGAAGTCCTTGACGCCTTTCTTTTCGAGCTCCGCCGGAGTCATCAGGAAGCGCGGATCGGGTGTTTCATCGGCCTCGAGCAACTTGTCCTCAACCTTCGACTGGGCGAGCAGGTGACGGCGCAGGTCGGCCTCGCGGATGCGCGGACGATCCTTGTAATCCTCGTCGGACAATTGCGGGACGGTAATGTCCGGATCGATCCCGCCGGCCTGAACCGACCGGCCCGACGGCGTATAATAACGCGCCGTGGTGAGCCTCAGCGCCGCTTCAGGTCCAGTCTGGACTACTGTCTGTACCGATCCCTTGCCGAAGCTCCTCTCGCCCATGATCAGCGCACGACGGTGATCCTGAAGCGCGCCGGCGACGATCTCCGAAGCCGAGGCGGTGCCCGCGTCGACCAACACGATCACCGGAAGCCCGTGCGCCATATCGCCCGGACGCGCATAATAGCGCTCGATGTCGTCCTTTTCCCGGCCGCGCTGCGAGACGATCTCGCCACTCTCGAGGAAGGCGTCGCTCACATCTACCGCCTGGTCGAGCAATCCGCCCGGGTTTGAGCGCAGATCTACAATGTAGCCGAGCGGATGACCGCCCGTGGCCTTGTCGATCGACAGCAATGCCGACTTGGTCTGATCGGCGACGTTACCGCCGAACGTGTTGATGTTGATGTAGCCGATGCCGTCCCTGATTTCCCATTTGACGTTGTGGACCTCGATCCGCTCGCGGACCATGGACAGGTCAAGCGGCTTGTCGCGGCCGGGACGAACGATGGTGATCTTGATCGGCGTACCGGGATCGCCGCGCATCTTCTCGACGGCCTCGTCGAGCGTCAGTCCGTACATCAGCTCGCCATTGATGTGGGTGATATAGTCGCCCGCCTTGACCCCAGCTCGCCACGCCGGCGTGTCCTCGGTCGGTGCAATGACCTTCACGGCTCCGTCCTCGATCGAGACGGTTAGCCCGAGGCCGCCGTAATTGCCGTCGGTCGTCGTCTTGAGCTGGTCGAAGTCGCTGGCCTCCGCGTAAGACGAGTGCGGGTCGAGCGCGGACAGCATGCCGTCGATCGCGCCCTTGATGAGAGTGTGGTCGTCGACGGGGTCGACATAATTCGCCTTGACCCGCTCGTAGACGCTCATGAACTTCTCGAGCTCTTGGTAATTGGTCGTATCTGCCGCTGCGAGCGAGCTAGCCGTGACCGGCACCAGGGAAAGCGCTCCGACGAGCGCGAGCGGCGGGAGCAGTTTGGTCAATCTCATAAGTCGCGTCCTGTATCGGCGGGCCCGCGTTTAGCCGCCTTTGGCGTTCTTTGACAGAGTTTGAGATGAACCTGCGATGAGAGCAGGCGAGATTCGACGCCCGTTTTGGGACACTTCGAGCTCGAGTGGCCCAAGCGTCCGACCGATGGGATCACCGAGCCCAACCTTGGTCCCAACGGGAAGCGGTGACGCAACGTTGACGACAATGCTTTTCCAGCCGCCGCCGTGATCAAGGATCAGGATTCCGTCATAGTCGAGATAGGGGCCTGAAAATCGAACGACGCCAGACGCCGGGGCAACGACCGCGGCACCGCGCACGGTTGCGAAAGTCACACCACGCGATTGAACCCCACTGGCGTTGACCGATCCCATCCCCTGGATGACGCGATCCGCTACCGGAAGACGATAAGCGAAAGGTGCGAAGCGCAAGGTCGCTCCCGCGTTGCTCGCTGGACGCGCAGGCGCGGAATCGGCAGCGGCAAGCTGAGCTGCGAGTTGCAAAGCATCACGGCTGCCTGCCTCTGACCCTCGTAAACGTTCGACGTCCTCGCCAGCGGAAATCGCCGCGTCGCCCACCTCGACCGCTCTGCTACCCGAGACCAGTGCTCGCTCGGCCGCTCGTTGCTCGAGCAAGGCGAACTCCTGACGCCTGGCCGCCAAATCGCGACGGTCCTGACTAAGCTCAGAGCGGGTCATAAGGACCGCATGCTCAAGCCGCTGGCCCCGCGAGAGTTCGTCCGACAGCTGCGCCGTGCGCTTGCGGATCACAGGCACAGTCGAACCGAGCAGGATCCGGACCTTCACCAGCTCATCGGTTCCTCCGCGATCCGCAAGCGCGAGGAGCGGCGGGCGGGCGCCCATCGTCGCCAGGCCAGCGAGCAACGAAGCGATCGGCTGCTGCTGTTGCGCCAGTCGCCGCCGGTGATTGACCACATATGCCGCAGCCAGACGAAGCTGCGCGTCGGAAGCGCTGATTCGCGCTTCCGCAATTTCGATTGCCTGCGCCGCGGCCTGCTGCTCCGCGCGCAGCCGGCTCGCCTCGTCGCGAGCTTGCGCAGCCGTCTTTTCGAGCTTTGCGGCTTGAGCTTCAGCTGCAGCTTGCTCGGCACGGGCATTCCGAATGTCGTTGTCGAAGAGCGTTGGGGGCCGCTGCACGGGCACGCTCGCCGCGGCCAGCAGCGGAAGTCCGATCAGCATCCAAACGCGCCGACGCATTGCCCTACCCTTCACGATGATAAGGGTGGTTCGCAAGGATCGAAGTCGCGCGGAATAATTGCTCGGCAAGCATGGCCCGCACGAGCAAGTGTGGCCAGGTCGCACAGCCGAATGCCAGCAGGAGATCCGCGTCCTGCCGTTGCCCTTGTTCATGGCCGCCGTGCGCGCCGATCAGGAACCGCGCTTCCCGCTTGCCCCCGTCGCGCCACGCTTCGAGCTTTCTTGCGAGCTCCATCGACGCGAGGTCATTGCCGCGTTCATCGAGGACGATCGTCACGCTGCTCGCAGGAGGGCTCGGCAAGTTACCACCGCGCTCGGGAAGCTCGGTGACCTTCGTCGGCCACGAGATGCGCTTCAGGTAGCGCTCGACCAGCTCGGCCTCCGGAGAGCGTCCGATCTTCCCGCGAGCGACGATGTGAAGAAGCACTATTGAGTAGTGAGCGCGGGACTGAGCGGCCAGGTCAGCGCCGTCTTGAATCCGTCGTAGATCGCGCGCGCCGTCTCGGCGATCGTCCGTGGGCGATCGGTGCCTCCGCGCGTGAAGATCGCGACGGCAATGCGATGTCCGTCGGGCATGGTGATGAAACCCACGTCGTCGGCCAGCCCGTTGAGCGTGCCGGTCTTGTGCTCAACCGTAGTACCGAAGGGGAGCATCGCCTTCATCCGGTTCTTTCCGGTTTCGCACTGCGACATCAGGCCGAGAAGGTAGTTTCTGCTGTGCGGCGTGATCAATTCGGCTTTGTAGATGCGCCGGAGCAGGTCGACCATCGCAGTCGGGGTGCTCGAATCCCGGCGATCCCAGAGGTCGCGCTTGTCGGTCAGCAATTGAGCGATGGTCCGGTCGACACGAAGGCCGCTGACACCATTTTGCTGAAGCCAATCGTGCAAGGCCGTCGGGCCTCCGAGGTCCTTAAGCAGGATGTCCGTCGCAACATTGTCGCTGTGGATCAGCATTCGCCTCATCAGGCTGCGTGCGGACTGGCCGTTGATGGTGTCGTCTAGCGAGCGCCGTCCATGATCCACTTGGGCAAGATACAATGCTGCAACCGCAACCTTTACCGTGCTGGCCATCGGGAAAGGCGTATTGCCTTTGATGCTGACGGTTTCGCCGGTGTTGAGATCCAGCGCGGCGATGCCGACGTCGGCGGACTTGTTGGCAACGAGGTAGCCGAGCTGCTGCTCTAGCCCCGAAAGGCTCGGCGACGATGCCGCAAAGGCGGGCTGCGCCAAAAGCGCCAGCAAAGCCAATATGATCGTTCTAAACCGCATAGCCCTCACCCGCGTGCAGCCGTGCTTATGCCAGAATCATCACCAAACGCCCACATTCGTTCCAAATTGTAAAAATTTCTCACTTCGGGACGGAAAATGTGAACGATCACGTCGTCGGCATCGATCAGCACCCAATCGGCCGCCGGCAGCCCTTCGATCCGTACGTTCCGTTTGAATTGCTGCTTGATCCTGTCGGCGAGCTTAACCGCCATCGACGCCACTTGACGGGTCGAGCGGCCCGACGCGATGACCATGTGATCCGCGATGTTCGATTTGCCAGCGAGAGGGATCGAAACCACCTCTTGCGCCTGGTCGTCGTCGAGCGACTGGAGAACGAGACGATGGAGCTCTTCGACGTCGATGGGAGTGCGGTCGGCAAGGCCGACGGTCTCAGGGGGACGTTCGGTCAAGGGGTCTCCTGACGGATAATGGCAAGCCGATCAGAGGCGCAC
>Ga0070667_100001784_pt1 | contig 19160 bp, 12 predicted proteins | sample KBSS33metaG_FD_64659 | JGI IMG/M metagenome (GOLD analysis project Ga0070667, IMG submission 64659) | Switchgrass rhizosphere microbial communities from Kellogg Biological Station, Michigan, USA - KBS S3-3 metaG | ecosystem: Host-associated > Plants > Roots > Rhizosphere > Soil ... | reverse complement strand
TCTGCGATAGAAGCGGTACGACTCCGAGCAGCACAGCGATAACAACACTGAGACGTTTCACTCGAATCCTCCACTGGGCAGCGTTGGAACCACCCCTTGCGTGATCGCGTTGCTAGACACCGTCAATCACACCGGTACTGTCGGACCACTTCTCCCGCGCGATGCCGGCCTTCTGCAGCACTGTCAGGTGAAGGTTCGCGATAGGTGTCTTCTCCGGCAGCAGGAGGTGCTGGCCGCCGAGCTTCACTCTTCCATTCCCGCCACCCACAATGATGTTCGGTACCGGATAGTTGTTATGCAGGTCGCTGTTGCTCATATTCGATCCGTACATGAAGATCGAATGATCGAGCAGCGTTCCGTCTCCATCCGGCGTTGCCGCCATCTTCGCGACAAACTGCGAGAACATCTGGACATGCCAGGTTTGGATTTTCACGAGCTTGTTGAGTCGTTCCAGATCGTTGGCATGATGGGACACCGGATGGAACGCATCCGGGACTCCGATATGGTTGTATGTACGATTCGTCCCTTCCGAAACCATGATGTAGGACACCACGCGCGTGAGATCCGCCTGGAACGCGAGCGCGAGCAGGTCGAACATCAATTTCACCTGTTCGGGAAAGTTCTCGAGTTCTCCGACTGGGGCATCAGGAAGCTTCATGCTTGAAAGATTCGAAGCTCCGGCCTTCTGCGCCCGCCGTTCGATCTCGCGGACGGTTTCCAGGTAGCCATCCAGAACAGCACGATCGCTGTTCCCGAGCTGAGACTGGAGTTGTTTCGTACGATCTGTAATGAGATCCAAAACGCTTTTGTTCTGACGGCCGATGAATGCGCGGTCTTCCGGGTTGTCTCCCTCCCCAAACAGTTGCAGGAAAATCTTTCGCGGGTTGTACTCCATCGGCAGCGGCGATTCCGGATCCCGGAAGGACAACGTGGTGTAGGAGCCTCCGCCACCAGCGGCCTGCTGAGCGGTAGTCTCGGAAGCGACTTCCAGCGATGGCAGTGGTGTTTCCTGACCGATCGACTTCGCAATGACCTGATCGAGCGTCGCCGTCATATGCGGATGGGAACCGACTCCGTCCGGACGTGTGGCGCTGAGCCACGTCGCGGGATTCAACGTGTGAACCGAACCGGCACTGGCCTTGTTCTCAAGGTTGCCGAACGATGTGACGTACTTCTTGTATGGTTCCAGGGGACCCAGAATCGTGCTGAGTTTGAAATCGGCGCCGGCGCCACTGGGTGTCCATTTGTCCATGGCCGGACCATGCGGGGTGTTATACATGATGGCGCCATGAGGTATATAGAAGAAACCGGTGCGCAGTTTCGGAGCCGCCGCAGTTTGAGCAAGTGCCGTGGAAGCAGGCACCATTGCATCCAACAACGGCAACGCCAGGCTCACGCCAGCGCCTTTCAGCAATGCCCTTCGGGAAATATGTTTCTTTGTAATGAACATGAGTTCGCTCCTATTTACTGCAGGCGCGGTCTATGACCGCGCACAATCGATCCAAAGCACGCGCGGTCGCAGGCCGCGCCTACAGTTGTGCTGCTCATTTTGCCGCACCCTGTTTGCGGAACGCATCCGTGTTGACGATACCGCGAACGATTGAAGACAACCTGTAGTTGTCCTTCGCTGCGGCGCGAACGACAGTGCGCACCTGAGGCATATCGAAATACTCCAGGTCCCGATTGAGCGCGTATACCATCAGCTTTTCCGTCAGGGCCTCGGCGAACAACGAAGGACGGCTGGCCAGTTGGGCCGCCAGTTCTCCAGGACCGTTGATCGCGATGCCGTTTGGCAAGACGGAGCGCGCATCGATGGCGGCATTTTCCGCCTGACGATCCGTGGTTCTCCATCGCCCGATGGCGTCGAAATTTTCCAGCGGGAGGCCCGACGGATCGATCACGCCGTGACACTGCATGCAGACTTTTTGTTGACGGTGTTGCTCCAGGCGCGCGCGTATCGTCGTTGGCTTTTCGCCCGTCTTTACCGATAGGTCCGTTGCGGTATTGGGCGGAGGCGGCGATGGCGGTGTGCCCATCAGCTTGTCGAGCACCCAGGCGCCTCGCAAAACCGGAGACGTGCGGTCGCCATAAGAAGTTCGCAACAGCACCGCGCCCTTGCCCAGCAACCCGCGACGCTCATTCCCGGTCAACATTACTTTGCGGAATTGCGAACCATAAATTCCGGATATTCCATAGTGACGCGCAAGCCGTTCGTTCAGAAATGTGTAGTCGGCATTCAGCAGATCCACAATGCTTCGGTCTTCGAGAAGGATGCTGCTCAGGAATTGCCGAGCCTCCGACGAAAAATCCCGCCGCAGCGGTTCGGTGAATTCCTGAAATAATGTCGGGTCAGGTTTAACCGCATCGAGATCGGCGATGTTCAGCCACTTCAGGGCGAAGCTCGTGACGAGGCTTGACGCTTTCGCGTCGGCCATCATGCGCGTCACCTGTTTGTCCAAAGCTCCGGGTTTGGTTAATCCACCCGCGGCGGCGAGCGTCAGCAGCTGGTCGTCCGGGCCCGTGTTCCACACGAAAAAAGAAAGGCGTGAAGCCAGTTCGAGATCGGTAAGAGGGACCTCGGTCGCCGCAGAATGAATTGAACGATAGAGAAACTCGGGACTGGCGAGCACCGCCATCACAACCTGTTCGATGCCGAGATCGAAGCTGCCGTTATTCTCTCGACCGAAGTCGTAGAACGGCATGAGGCGATCGACGTCTTCCGTTGTCACTGGACGTCGGAAGGCACGACGCGCGAGGTTCTCGGTGATCTTCCGCGCGCACGCGGACTCTCCCGCCGTTTTGGCATCACAAACAAAAATCAAATCGCGGCTTGGAGTTCTTGTTACGCCGGTCGGGTTATAGGGCCCGACGACTTCGATGCCGTTTGCGAGGCTCGTCATGCGATTGGTTCCGGCCCCGAATCCGAGATCGCCGATACCCCGGAATCCTGTGCCGACATTCTCGTCGGACTCCACGTGAGAGCGATCCACAAACGCCACGATCAGTTCGTGCTCGCCGGCTCCAACCTGCACGGGAATTTTTGCAAAGCGAGACATGATTTCGTCCCGCCCGGCGGCCTGCTTCTTATCGACGAGGGACTGATCTTCGAATCCACCAATCGGTTTCCGAAACACAACCTTGCCATCGATCATGAGGACGAGCGTGCTTTCGTTTTCCAGGACGCCGGTGTACAGACCGAGCCCAAGACCAAGAACGCTGATGCGATACTCCCCGTCTGCGGGAAACCTGTGCTTGAACCGCATGCCTCCGCGGGTACCTGGGGGCAACGGCTGTTCGCTCTGCTGAGCAGCGGCGACGTTGTAGGTCACGCTGGCAAGACGGAGCGGATTGCCGACGGCAATTTTTGCGATCTGCCGCGCGGCCGTGACGTACTGCTCCAGAAACGCGGGCGATATTCCAAGCGCCGCTGCATTATTGTCAAATCCTCCGACCTGAATGTCCTGAGGAAGGACATCCTTTTCTTTAACGTCTACTCCGACCAACGCTTTCACCGATGCAGCGTACTCCGTACGGTTCATCCGGTGGATAGGCACAAATGCAGCCCTGGGTCCTTTGGTATTTGCGTCGAGCGAACTCTCCATCCAGCTGGCAAACGAATCGATTTCCTTCTGGGGCGGCTGCGGGTTTCCCGGCGGCGGCATCAAACGACCGCGCAGTTTACGCAGCGCCTTCTCCCAAATCTGCGCGTTCTCCGCCGGGGTTTGAAGGTTCAGATTTTCCAGCGAGAGACCGCCCAACTTCGCGCGATCGTTGTGACAGCTGAAACAGTAAGTCGATAACATCGCGCGATGCGGATCTGACGCGGGAGCGGCAGATTGAGCCGATGCGGGCGTCTGAGCTCTGGTCTGCAAAGACGTTGAAGAAGTCATCAAAAGAAGGAGAGTACCCACCCAGATCAAGCGTGCGCTCATGGGTATAGATTCTTACACAGAATAGCGGCCAGCAGAACTTTCCAGATAGGACTAATCCGACAACGTAAAAATCGGCTTGTTGTGTGTGTACGGAGGATATAAGATCGGGCGAAATAGCGACTTACGCGGAAACTGCGCGCATTCTCAGCGACATTCAAATTTGGGCAAGGTTAGACCAAGGTAGAAAGTGTTAGAGCGAGGTAGAACAATAATGGCTAAACCACGACAGTCGACTCAGAGGTTGCTGATCTCGCTACTTTTGTTCGTGACCGTATTCGCAACGGTGCTATGGCCGGCAGCAGGAGATCCGGCGCTGGTTGCTGCCGTGAAAGGCGGCGACGTGGCAGCGGTACGCGCGATGCTCGCGAAAACAGTCAATGTCAACGAAACGGCGCGCGACGGATCCACTGCGGTGCTTTGGGCCGTTTATCAATCGGACATTGCGATGGTGCGCGCGCTTGTTGCGGCCGGAGCGAATCTGAATATGCCAAACCGGTATGGCGTCACGCCATTGCTTCAGGCCAGCCGCACGGGCGATGCGCCCATGATTGCGGAGTTGTTGAAGTCCGGAGCGGACGTCCGCAAATCCATTCATCCGGAAGGCGAGACACCCCTGATGGCCGCATCGCGAACCGGCAAGCTCAGTGCAGTCGATTTATTGATCAAAGCCGAATCCGATCCGAACGCCGCCGACTCTTACCAGAAGGAAACCGCGTTGATGTGGGCTGCTGAAGAAGGGCACGTTGAGGTCGTGAATGGGCTGCTGGCCGCTGGAGCCAATCCGAACGCCCAGGCGGCCGTTTCGCAACTGACGACACGTAAGAATGCAGATCATCCCACGGGCGGTTTTACCGCGCTCATGTTTGCTGTACGCGATGGACACGAGGATGTGGTGCGAGCGCTCGTCAAAGGTGGTTCCGATCTAAAGGCCACCAACGGAGACGGTCTCACTGCGACATCGATCGCCATAGAGAACGACCGCTTTGACCTGGCACGAACACTGCTCGACCTTGGCGCCGATGCAAATGATGGAGCACTGTTCTTTGCCGTCGGCATGCGTGACGCGACAACGGATATGCGTGCCCATGACGGTTCGCGGCTGCGCGCCAATCTTCCGAATCAACTCTCAGCGTTCGATCTCGTCAAGCTGCTGCTGGAGCGCGGCGCCGATCCCAACAAACCATTCGTCGGCCAGATTCACAATACCTCTCTGTGCTGCGATCCGGAGCAGAACTCGTCGCCTTTCTTCCGCGCGGCAATAGCGTCCGACGTTGAAGTGCTCAAGCTGATGCTCAAACATGGCGCGCTGGTCGACTGGAGCCCGGCAGAGGTTAAGAAAAACGCAAAGGAAGGTGAGCCTGCCGGAGGCGGTGGTGGCCGCGGCCTCAACGCCAACGTCGGCAAGACGCCCGCGATGATGGCGATGGTCGGCGGCCGCGGCGCGCCGTTTGCCGCAGGTCCCGGATTCGAGCGACTGATTGCTCCGCCATTCCGGGAACCGTCGAATCGCGATCCGGGGGATGCGCTTAAAGTTCTTCTGGATGCTGGCGCCAATCCCAACGCGAAAACATCCGATGGTGCAACGCTTCTCCATCAGGCTGTGGCGGCGCGCCGTACCGACATGATTCGTAACCTCGCTGCCGCGGGTGCGAAGTTCGATGCCGTCAACAAGGATAATCTCACGCCTTTGCTGCTGGCCGAGAAACCCGAACCGCCACCACCGCCGGGAAACAATTCGGACGCGCGTGTCTGGAAGCCGCGGCGGGATTCCCGCGAAGAGGTCATCGCCACCGTGCGTGAGATGATGCACCTGGGACCCACGGATCCGGCTCCGATGCCTCCGCCAATGCCGGAGAAGGAAAAGAAGGACGCGAAAGAAACGAAATGATGAAGTGGATTGTAAGTGTCGCCGTGATTTGTGCCGGCACCGCCCTTATATTTGCGCAGAATTCCCCTCCTAGATTAGGAGGGGTGCCGCGAAGCGCCGGGGTGGTTGAGGCGCAGCCAGCAGATGCGAAAACCTATCGCGCATTTCTCAATCAGTATTGCGTGAGCTGTCACAACACGAAAGCTCCACAGCCCGCGGCGTATCCGGTGGATCTCGAGAAGGCCAGTCTCGACAACGTCCTCACCGACGCGGAAACCTGGGAGCGAGTCCTGCGCAAGCTCAGCGTTCGCGCGATGCCGCCGCAGAACATGCCGCACCCACAGGAAGCCGACTACGCGGCCTTCACCTCGTGGCTCTCAAACTCGCTCGACCGGGCGTGGGCTGCGCGTGGGACATCTCCCGGTCGCTACGTGGTGCACCGGCTGAACCGTTCGGAATACGGCAACGCCATTCGCGACCTGCTGGCGCTCGACGTGGATGTCACCTCGTTGCTGCCGAGCGACAATGCCGATTTCGGGTTCGACAATAACGCGGCAGCGCTGAAAACGTCGCCCATGCTTCTCGACCGGTACGTCACAGCCGCGCAACGCATCAGTACCCTCGCCGTCGGTAATCCCAAGGCGGTGCCGGGCACCAGCGAGTACTCGATCAGCCGCGAGTTCAGCCAGAACGATTACATCGAGGGACTGCCGCTTGGTACTCGCGGCGGCACCGTCGTGCGTCACATCTTCCCGGCCGATGGAGATTACAAACTCGCGGCGCGTCTGTTCCGCGGTGTTGAAGAAGGATACGTCGGCGTTGAAGGCAACGACACGCCGCATACCTTTATCATTACGATCGACGGTGACGAAGTATTCTCGACGACGATCGGTGGTCCAAAGGATCATGAGGATCAAGGCAAGTCCCTTACCGAAATGAAGCCGGTCATTGACGCAAGAATGACAGCAACCGTGAAAGTGACAGCCGGACCGCACGATGTGGGATTCACATGGCGTGAACGTCCCAATGAACGTCAGGACGTGTGGCAGCCGTCGCTACGCGACAGTCAGGAAATCCACATGGTGGGCGGAATGCCGAAAATCCGCACGGCGCTGATCGAAGGGCCATACAAGGTTACTGGCGTCAGTGCGTCTCCGAGCCGCGATCGCATCTTTGTGTGCCGACCGGCTACCGTTGCGGAAGAAACAGCATGCGCCACACGCATCCTCACGAACCTCACTCGCCGCGCCTATCGGCGACCTGTTACTGCCGCCGATGTTCAGGCGCCCCTTGATTTCTACAAGCAGGCGCGTCAGAGCGGTGAAACGTTCGATGCGGGCATCCGTGTCGGGCTGGCTCGAGTGCTGTCGAGCACGTCTTTTATTTATCGGATGGAGAGTGATCCCGCGGACGCGAAGCCGGGCACAGCGCACCCGGTAAGTGACGTGGAATTGGCATCGCGTCTGTCGTTCTTCCTTTGGAGCAGTATTCCGGACGACAAGTTGCTCGACCTTGCAACTTCCAATCAGCTCCGGCAGCCGGGTGTGCTTGCCGCGCAGGTGAAGAGGCTTCTCGCGGATAAGCGGTCCGATGCCTTCGTCAGCAACTTCACCGGTCAGTGGCTGCAGCTTCGGAATCTCGAATCGAAGGTTTCGCCCGATCTGCTGATGTTCCCGGAATTCGATGACAACATCCGGAAGGGATTTCGCCGCGAAACTGAAATGTTGTTTGGCTACATCCTGCGCAACGACCGCAGTGCGATGGAACTGTTGAATGCCGACTACACCTTTCTCAACGAACGGTTGGCGAAAAATTACGGAATTCCGGACGTCTACGGCGAGCGCTTCCGCAAGGTTCAGTTGACGGATCCGAATCGCTTTGGCCTGCTGGGCCACGGCAGTATCCTGTCGCTCACGGCGCTGGCCACACGCACATCGCCGGTGTTTCGTGGTGTGTACGTGCTGACGACGTTTCTGAATACTCCGCCGCTACCACCGCCTCCGAACGTTCCGGCACTCGAAGAAAGTAATAAGGGTAAGGAAACGGCTGCGAAGTCCGTCCGCGATCAATTGGAGTTGCACCGGAGTGTCCAGCCCTGTGCGGGGTGTCATCGGGTGATCGACCCGCCGGGATTCGCGCTCGAGAACTTCAACTCAGTTGGGCAGTGGCGTACGGTCATGGACAACGGCGCGAAGATCGATGCCAACGGGGTCCTCGCGGATGGCTCAAAACTCAGCAGTCCGGTCGAACTGAGGCAGGCCATCACCGCACGTCCGGAAGCCTTTGCCACCGTGATTACTGAGCGTATGATGGTCTACGCGTTGGGCCGTGGTCTCGAGCCGGCCGATATGCCGGTCGTTCGCCGCATCGTCAAAAAGGCGGGGCAGAATAATTACCGCCTCAGTACTATAGTTAACGAAATTATCGCAAGCGCGCCGTTCCAGATGCGGACAAGGCTGGAACCGAGTCAACCGACTATTGTAGGGGCGGTCTATAATCGCCCACGGGAGTAAACATCATGTTCATTACGAAGAAGCACCTGTCCCGCCGCACATTCCTGCGTGGTGCCTTTGGCGCCACGATGGCGCTGCCGATGCTGGATGCGATGGCGCCGGCCCTATCTGCGCAATCGAAAACCGCTGCCACACCGTTCCGCTTCGGAACCGTGTATCTCCCCTGCGGAATATATCCGGACACCTGGCACCCTGATGCAGCGGGTTCAGGCTTCACGTTCAAACCGGTGATGCAGCCGATGGAGAAGCATCGTTCTCACCTGGTCACGATCAGCAACATGACTGCGCCATGGGGTGAGTCGGTGCACGTCGGCGCCAGCACCGCATTCCTGAACGGAGTGGGTCCGGCAGCAGATCGCCAGGGCACGGGCGACATGTTCGGCAAAATTCAATCGAAGAAGACGCTGGATCAATACATCGCCGACATGGTGGCGGAAGACACTCCGATGCGATCGATCGAAGTGGGCACCGAAGATATGGGGACCTCCGTCGGCGCTTGCGACGGATTCCCGTGCACATTCTTCAATACTCTCGCGTGGCGCAGCGACACGAGCCCGCTGCCGGTCGGTATCAATCCGCGAGTCACGTTCGAGCGAATGTTCGGCGAGGCCGGAGCTTCTGAAGAACGCTGGGCCCGGCTCAAGGAGCGACAGAGCCTTCTGGATTCCGTTGGTGAAGAAACCCGAAAGCTCCAGGGAAAGCTGGGGGCGTCCGATCGCATGATCTTTGAGGAGTACCTGAGCAATATCCGTGATGTCGAGCAGCAGCTCGATCGCATGGAAAAGCGGCTTGGCACCATCACCGGCATTCCCGATGCGCCGGTGGGTCTCCCTGAAGCCTTCGATGACCACCTGGGCATTACGTACAACCTCATGCACCTCGCGCTGCAGGGCGATATCAGCCGAGTGTTCACCTTCATGCTCGGGCACGAACCGACCGATCGCAGCTATCCGTTCCTTGGAATTCCTGAGACTCACCACAGCGTTTCGCACCATGGCAATGATGCAGAAAAGATGACCAAGTACGCCAAGATCGCGACCTATCAAATGACCAAGCTGTCCGAGTTTGTCGAGAAGCTGAAAGCCACGCCGGACGGCGATGGCACGCTGCTCGATCATTCACTGATCTACTTCGGCAGCGGCATGAGTAATGGAAACCTTCACGATCGCAGCAATCCGCCGGCACTTCTGATTGGAGGAGCCCACGGAAAATTGAAGGGGGATCGCCATGTCGTGGCCAGGAAGGAACCGACCGCGAACCTGCTGCTATCCATTGCTCATCTCTATGGTGCGCAGATTGACACGTTCGGGGCCAGTACAGGACGGCTGGAACTGTAGGCGGGCGCGAAGCGCGAAATCAATTCAAGACAAAGGGTAACTGCGAATCCAAGCGACGCTGCCCTCCTGAGTCAGGAGGGCAGCGTCATCGCGTTCTTTGCGATGACGCGAGGGGTGGTTCCCAAAACGAAATGTTTCAGAATGCAGTCTTATAGAATGCGGCTATGGAACCACCCCCGCACGATCTCGACTGCTGTCTCGATCGTGCCGTCCTCCTGACTCAGGAGGACGGCACGCCTGCATTCACCTAACTATTTTCCTCTGCGTTATCACAGACCGCGTCTACAGGGGAACCGGTTCACTTCCCTATGGAACTCAGCAATCGCTGATACGCCGAATCGTAAAACTTCAGTTTATCCACCGGTGCCGCAGCCTCAGGCTGGACCGTGTTCCCGAGCACCATCACCTTGCTGTTGATGTCGCGATACTGCGGCCAGTTCGGCAGGCCTGGCCCGTTAGGATCTCCCTTCGTAATGAAGTTCACCCAATACGAGGACATGGTGTCGGCCAGCTTCGTGTCGACATCGTCCCATGTCTGGTTCGCCTGGCCCTTCGGGTTGTTGAACGCATAAGAAATTTCGGAGGTATGTGTGGCGCCCTGCGCCGATGGTTGACCATTCTGCATCGGGATGCGCGTAAAAAAATAGGTATATGCCTTCCCTGCCCTGGCCTGTGCAGCCGCCCATTGCCGCATATTCCAATTGATTTCATCGGCGCAGGCGATGTGCGCCGCAGGCTGCGTGTCGGAGTCCGTGGTCACACCATACAGTTTTAAAAACTCGCCCGCGGCATCACCGAACCGTCGCTGTGCGTTGGTCTTGAATGCTTCGAAGGTGACCCCGCCCGCACCTCCGCGGCCGCCTATGCCTGGAAGCCCGGCGGAATTGCATATCCCGAAATTTGCTTCGTCCTTGTTGGATCCGGTCAGGACGTCGACCGCATTCTGTTTGCCGTTCTTGAACGTCAGGGATAGATCTTCCGGAATGATGTAGCCATCGATGACGAGTCCGGAACTGGTAAGACCGGTGAGTTCAGCAAGCGGTTTCGCACGAAGCTCGGCAATACTCTTCACGCCGAGTGCGGCCATCGATTTGGCGCCGTTCTCCTCTGCCTGAGCAGAGGAATTCATCTTCGCCATCATCAAGCCCATCCATCCACCACTCTCCGCAATCGCACGTTGAAACAAACCCCTGGCCTGCGGTGAACCCACGAGCGCGCCGATCATGTTTGCACCTGCGGATTCTCCGGCGATAGTCACGTTGTTCGGATCACCGCCGAAGGCGCTGATGTTCTTCTTCACCCATTGCAGCATCGCGATCGCATCCATCATTCCGTAATTGCCAGACGCGTTGCGTCCGGACTCTTTCGCCAGTTCCGGATGTGCGAAGAAACCAAATGTTCCCAAACGATAGTTGAACGTCACGATCACAGGTCCCTTCGCCGCCAGATTCTCACCGTCATACCAGGCTGTGCCGCCGGAACCGCTGGTGAAACCACCGCCGTAAATCCACACCATCACAGGACGGCGATCATTGGCGTTGCCGGCGCTGGTCCACACATTTGCATAGAGGCAATCTTCACTACGGGCAGGCTCGCGCGGGGGAGCAACTTGCGCCGCCGGAGCTGCACCCGGGGCTGCGCCACCACCTCTTCCCTGTCCCCCGCCGCCTCGCGCAGGCGCGGGCGCAGATGCGATGCATGGGGCTCCAAACGCATCCGCCTTGCGCACGCCTTCCCATTTCGCTACAGGTTGTGGCGCACGCCACCGGTTGTCACCAAGTGGAGGCGCCGCGAAAGGGATTCCCTTGAAGACGCGCACGCTCGGCTGACCCGTGCTGACGGTGCCGGCAAGCATGCCCGTGTCGATTCGCACCTGTTCGGGAATCGCCGCGGAGGCGATCGAAAAAAACACGACAAGTGATGCGGCGGCGAAACTTTCGATTCGCTTCATGATGTCTCCTTCCGGGGCTGAGGTCGGCCGGATTATACGAGATTTTTCTGCAAATCCCATCGTTGTCGCGCATAAGTGTTGGTGATAGACTCCCGCCCAACTGTTCCCGGTTCTTGCAGCGTCCAGGTGGCGGCATCTGGTGCTGATTACAAATTTTCGGAGGCGCACTATGATTAAGCGAATTCTAGGCGGTGTAGCCGTGCTCGGATTGTTGGCCAGTACAACGTTGCAGGCCCACCATTCCCTTGCAGGTGTGTATGACATGAAGTCGGAAAAGGAACTGACGGGCACCGTCAAATCGATCAAGTTTGTAAATCCCCACGGTACGCTGACAATCACGGTCAAAAATCCGGATGGCACACCGGTCGATTGGACCGTGACCATGGGCTCCGCCACGGGCCTGGCGCAGAGGGGAATCGGTTCAAGCGGACCGAATGCTCTCCACTTCGGGGACACCGTGAAAATCAAGTTCATCCCGGCGGCGAATGGCAGTCCGTTGGGGTTTCTCAAAACGGTGACCTATGCCGATGGACACGTGATCGTTGTCTCCGCCGGTGGACCGAACGACTAAACAGAAGGTGAACAACATGGCTATTCGACGAAGCATCATTAGGACGACTGTCACTATCGGGGTCATTCTTGCAATCAGCGGAGTAACGGCCTATGCGCAGGGGCGAGGCGGCGGCGCCGGTGGTGCAGGCGGGGCTGCAGCAGGTGGTGCGCAGGGTGCAGCTCCCGGAGCACAGGGAGCTGGCGGTGGCGGACGCGGTGGTGCAGGCGGCGGTCGTGGCGGTGGGGCGCCAGCCTACACACCCGCAGCCGGCGCGAAGGACCTGAAGGCCGTCCTTTTCAACTGGGCGTGGTATACGGGAATGCTGCGGAGCGCCAACGAGATGGATTTGCTCATGTCGCTCGAATACCAGGGCAAGGGCACCATGCAAGTGGACGGCCAGCCCTGCAATGTGACGAAGTATCGAACCAGTATCAGCTACCAGACATCGGGTGAACGGATTCAGATCACCGGCACCCGGCCCAACGGCCAGAGTTGCTCCAATGTCGAAGTCCTCAGTGGAGCCTACGCGTGGAACGAAGATATTCCCGGTGCCGAACTCGTCGCGGGCAAAGGCAAAGCCACTCCAATGCCGGCAGCCGTCGAGGAACGGATGATTCGCCTGTGGGCGAGTCCGCAGGGTGCGTGGAAGGCCGCCATGGCGGGAACATCAACGGACGCACCTAAAATGGCGCCCAGACCCGGTACGGAAGTACCGGCCGATGTCATGATGGCAGGAAAAACGTCTGTCGCGTGGGTGGGCAATAAGCCGGTCGTGACGTTCCCAATCCTGGGGGTCCCCAATGCAACCGCGACCGCCACACTCGATGCAAAATTCATGGCGGAAAGTGTCGTGGTGAAGCAGGGAGCGAAGACCTACGAATTCACCTACAGCGACTATAGAGACTGGAACAATAAGCTGAACCCTGCCGAAGCGTTCTATGCAGGCAGGATGATTGAGAAACAGAACGGCACCGTCCTCCGCGACATTACGACGACGCTGACGGAAACGGCACAAATGTATGTCGTGATGCCCGTTCCGGCAAGCGTCAAGGCGGCGATAAAGCCAGCGCCAACAAATCAGCCTCCCAACTGGAGTATGGGAGGCACAGCGCCGGCGCTGACATCAACCGCCGCAACGCCGAGGCACGCCGATGGGAAGCCGGACTTGACAGGAAACTGGCGTGGCTCTGGCCTGAATCCAATTACGGGCGGGCTCCAGGGAAGCCGCCGATGTGGTCCAACGCAGGTGAAGGGTGCGGGAATCAACCCCGAAATCGGCTGCAAAGTCCCAATGGACAACTTCTGGGTGGATTATGAGTGGATCTCGCCGTCGCGGTTTGGGCCGAGTCGTCCCATCTACAAACCCGAGTTCTGGGACCATGTTCAGGAACTCGATCAGTGGACCAACAAGGAAGATCCGATCATGACGTGCCAGCCGATGGGACTTATCCGGGAGGGTACACCGGCGCGGATTATCCACACGGCGGGCGACATTATCTTTTTCTATACGACAAGCGATTACGGTGGCGGAGCCGTGGAATTCCGCGACGTTTCAACCAGCGGCGCCGCGCGTCCAAACACCGTCGAAGCCTATTACATGGGGCTTTCGGTCACCAAATGGGACGGCGACACGCTGGTAATCGACTCCACCAACTTCGTCGATTCCACCTGGTTCGGACGCGGGGGCTTGTTTCATTCCGGTGATATGCACGTGATTGAAAGGCTGACGCGGAAGGGCGATCAGATTCTTTACCAGGTGACCATTGAGGACCCGGTCCTGGTCGAGCCGTGGGTCATGCCGGACAGAATATTGACGTTGGGCAATGCGGCGCCACAGATTATCCATGAGCGCCCATATTGCGAAGTCCCGGATACAGCCGAGGTCACCAGCCAGTTGCGTCACTAGGTTCGGTAAGAGAAAAAGCCCGCCGGAAATGATACGGCGGGCTTTTTGTTTTCATGCGAGGATTGTCCTCCGGACACCAGAGCCAACCGTCTCACGCCAGTTCCTTCTTTCACACAACTGACGAAACGAATTGGGACAGTTACCGACCGGTGCCTGCCGAATCTATAATTCGTCAATGGTGCATCGACGTGTACATCGACGTTCCAGAACTGCCGTTCGCCGGACTCGTGAGGGTGAAGGTTCACGAACCATCTTTGTGGCACTGTCTGCCAATCTTGTGATTGCCGGCGCGAAACTGATTGCGGGTCTGGTTTCGCACTCCACAGCGTTGCTTTCCGAATCCGCACACTCGCTCGCAGATTCGGCCAATGAAATTTTTCTTTGGGTTGGATCGCGCCGCGATCAGATTCCGGCCGACGAGTTGCATCCGTTTGGACACGGCAGCGAGCGGTTTCTTTGGGCGTTCATGGCGGCGATCTCGTCGTTCCTGATCGGAGGTTGCCTTTCAATTGCCATGGGTATATCGGAGCTTCAGGACCGACATCGGCTTCCTTCCGGAATATCGGCCTGGGTCGTTCTCGGCATCGCATTCGCCGCCGAAGGAATTTCGTGGCTGCGAAGTATGAAGCAGGCTCGCCGTCAGGCCAGCGAATACCAACTTCACTGGTGGCGATATCTGCGGGACACAAGTGATCCGGTGGTGCGCACCATTGTGTTCGAAGATTCAGCAGCCCTGCTTGGGATTGTTATTGCTGCAGTGGGTCTGTACCTGAGTCATGTGATCGGGAACAACATCCCGGACGGCATTGCTGCCGTGGCGATTGGCGTGGTTCTCGCCGTCACGGCATTTGCTCTGGCCCACCCACTAGCCGATTTCCTTGTGGGCCGGTCGCTGCCGGCTCGAATGCTGCACCGGCTGGAAAATTTGTTTCGTGAAGAAACCGCGATTGAAAAAGTATTATCGGTCCGAGCCATCTATATCGGTCCCGAAGAAGTTATGGTGCTCGCGAAGATTCACCCCGTGGAAAATCTGAGTATTGAGGAACTTACACGCTCCATGGACGATCTGGATGAACGCATTCGCCAGCAACTGCCGCTGGTTGCCGACATCTTTATCGATGTCACGACGTCTCATTCGGCGGAGAATGCGCCGGCATGAATTTTTCAATGCGTCATCAGGCACTCTTGTCGGCGCGCTGGTGGTCTTCGACGACATCATCGCCGAGATATCTTCCGAGCCAGATCCGTTCGATGGAAGGATAAATCGCCGCTATCGGCAACGCCAGAATCGCTCCGATGACTCCGCCCAGCTCCGCACCAATGGCGAAAGCAACAACGACGGCAACGGTCGATAACTTCAGTCGGTCTCCGTAAATCTTGGGAACGATCACATAGCTTTCGATGACGTGATAGAACACATACAGCCCAAGGATCAGAAAGACATTCACCCCCGACGCCGAACCCAGCAGCACGGCCGGCATTCCCGACAGGAGAAAGCCGAGAATGGGGATGAAGTCGCAAAACGCCGCCAGAAGTGCCAGCAGAAGCGGTGCACGGACGCCGAGAATCGACATGCTCGCGAAGACGAATAATCCGGCGAACGTCGCGGTCACCATGTTTCCCGCCACGTAGTTCAAGGCGACTTTTCTGGCCTCGCCCAGAGTCCGCCGCACTTTTTGCCGGCGATCCCTGTGGAAGAATGAAATCGCCCAGTCGAGCGTCTGCCGGCGCTCGATGAGCAGATAGAGCGTCAGGATTAAACCGATGATGAGCAGGACCACCGCTTCCAACGTCGATCTCCCGAGTTCGGTGCCATACCGCAACAGGAGTGAAGGACCTGTAACATCGGTCGTTCCCAGCAACTGATTGAGTATCGGAAGCGCTTCTCGAATCTTGTGCTCCATACTCTCCATTGCGGGAAGGATATAAAGCGTCTGAGTTTGAATGGACGACCATGCCAGTGCGATGAAACTGCCGATAATTGCCGCAAGCAGCAAAACGGGCAGCGACGACGCGAGCGCATTCGGGAGCCCTCGACGTTCTAGAAATTGGGCAATCGGCTGAAGCGCCACAGCCACAAAGATCGAGACGAGCACGGCCATTATAAACGGCCATAAAATGAGCCACGCCCACACCAAAACGGCAGCCATGCCAATCTTTACAAGAGCTCTCCATTCAAGATCCAATTTTAGGCTGTTGGTTGCCATCGCCGGTTAACCCGCAATTCCAAGTCCGTTTGTCTTTTGTTGCAGAAGCTGGTTCTCGGCGCATTCCGGACACACACAGAGGTACTTTAGTTCCGTTTTTAGTGCACTGTTCACGCAGGAGCAGACGTGTACAGCGGCACGCAGCTGAAAGGAACGGCCATTCTGCGGCGCCGCACTCGTGAATGAGGATTTCAGTATTCACTTCGAAGGAGGTTGCACGTTTGTAAATGAACAGCGCCGCGGCCCGATTCGAAATGCCCTCAAGAGAACAACTCTTTCACGGCGACGGATTCGACAAGAATGTCGATGCCGTGGCAGCCTCAAAAAGCAACCTGGCATCTACAAACGGACTCACTTCACCACGTCGCTGCGTCCGGAGGTCGATCATGCGAAATTTCAATTTCATCTATTCCGAAAAAGTGGAAAATGGACTGGTTTTTACCATTGATGGCGGAGCTTCAGACTGGCCGGGAGGGTGGGATGACATCAGTCCTATTTTCGATTCTTATGTTGTTGCAGACGGCCGCCCCGCCTGCAGTTGTGAGAGTGAGCGGCCGCCTCTCGGTCGAGGGAGGCGCCCCGAATCCTTCTTCCTTTACTTTACCGCTGATGCCGGCAGATTCCGGCACGGCGCCAGCGCAGCCCGCGGGCGCAAATCCATCGCTGACGATCAGGCCGCAAATCGATGGGACTTTTCGGTTGCAGCTGCGTCCGGGCGAGTACCGCGTGGGCGCGCCACTGCGTCTCCCGCCGGGATATACGCTCCAGTCCATCGTGTACGGCGGGGTCGATCTGATGCGCGGGCCACTGAAGATCTCCGCCGACAATTCCGCCGAATTGCTCATCAACATAGCGACGAATGCGCCACCTCCGACCGTCAGCGTCAGTGGCCGAGTGACAGGATCCACACCAGGACAGTTCCGTCGAATCGCATTGAGGGAGCCTACGGGGGGAGATCTTTCTGCCGCACTCGAGACGTCTATCGACGCTGATGGTGCATTTGCATTCCCGAAGGTCCTGCCCGGGAATTACATTGTGTATCTGAGACTTCGTGCTGTGACGCAGGTCAATGTGGGTAACAGGGATGTGACCGGACTGATCGTTAATAACCCACAGGACATCCTGGTCGCGGGACACGTCATTGCCGACGGCGCACAAACCGTTCCTACGACCATCATTGTCGAAGGCAACGGAAAGCCCGCAGCGATGCAGAATCGACCAACAGGCACCTTTGTTCTGAGTCTGGGGAACGGCGAAAACTCCATCTCTGTCCGAAACATTCCAGAGGGCTGGCGGCTCAAGTCGATGACCTATGGTGACGTCGACCTCCTGAATAAACCCCTCGAGCTCGATGGCCCTGCAATCTGGGACATCGTCGTGAGGGTTGTACCTAAAGACTGATTCCCGTATTCCGTTCCAAATGGGTCAATGGAAATACGTGCCGGGCCATATCGGCGTCACGTCCTGGATCTTTCCGAGCGTCGTAAAGTTGTATGGCTCGAATCGGATCAGCAGCGTCGAGTCATCCGAGGGCAATGTCGCAAGATTTGAAAGGTAGGCAGTCCATTTGCCCTGGATATAGTCCTCCACATTGGAGATGTAGAAGACCGATATTGTGGAGCCGTGATCTTTGACATATTGCGAGACGGTCCGGATCGACTTCACTCCTGTAAAGTCTCCGACGAGTGGCACAATCAGGTTCTTCAGCTGCATGTCTCGAATGTGTCTGTAGCTCTCTTCCCGATTGAGATACACCCAGTTTTTTCCACGACCGTCGTTGGAGACGGCCAGCATGTGGTAACTGGGGACGTAAGGGTTTGGAGCTGTACTGGCGAATCCGTAATCCATACGCGGGCCGCCACGGAAAAACACATTGAAGATGTATTCAATCTTCCCATCGTCATCTGCGCTGAGCGCGAAGCGGTGCTGCCGGATCAAACGATCTTTAATTTTCTGAAGCGTTGCGGCGTAGAGCTGCGGGTCGGGTTTCGCATCGGCGTAGGCCTGGAACAGAGCATCGGCGGATGAATTGGTACCGAGTCCCGCCGGACGTTTCCGGGAAAACAAAAGAGAGACGAAATCGGCACGATTGTCTGCCATTTCAAACAGTGCCTTGTACATCAGCAACAGCAACGTGTTTTGACGCCGCACGTCGAAAATGAACGCGACCTTGGGACGCACGACATCAATGTAAGTAAAGTTCTGTTCCGAGGCCACACCGAAGTACACCCCGCCCGGCTTCGCCAATCGGCTCAATTCCGGAAGGACTTCCTGGTATGAGATTTCATTCGATACGAAGTTTTCGTACTGATAATCTCCGCCCGACTCGGAGAAGTCCGTGACCATGCGCCAGAACTCGGCATCTGTGTATTGTGCCGGCAGAGTGTCGGCGGCCTTGACGTAGAGCCGCGCCACACAGAGCACGGCGGTGAAACTGATGAGGGCAAGTGAAATCCGAACGGGTTTCAATCGCATGGCGACCTCCGGAAATCGTAAGGATAAATGCATGAAGCCGTATCGAGCAAGACGAACTCCCGCCTTAACCCTTAGAAAACGGCTACATCGATTTGGAATCCGAATCCAAATCTCTAATGAACTGCTGAGACTCAACGTCGAATACGTGCGGGGTAGACTTCGCACAAAAGCTGTGGAAGTTGGGTTAGCTTGGGTTTTTGTGATAGAAGAGGACGACCCCCGATTAAGGGCTTTCCACTGCAAAGCATTGATCAAGCGACAGGTTGCAATATATGAAGCAGTTCATTTCCGTGAGCGCTCTCCTGGTTCTGATCGCTTCTCCGGCGATTATGCGAACGACCACTGTGGCGCAGGCGGATCAGCATCGCGCGATGTTGAACACCTATTGCGTGAGTTGCCACAACACGCAGGTGAAGACT